>Ga0207691_10005605_pt1 | contig 12135 bp, 7 predicted proteins | sample KBSM13metaG_FD_184327 | JGI IMG/M metagenome (GOLD analysis project Ga0207691, IMG submission 184327) | Miscanthus rhizosphere microbial communities from Kellogg Biological Station, Michigan, USA - KBS M1-3 metaG (SPAdes) (version 2) | ecosystem: Host-associated > Plants > Roots > Rhizosphere >...
AGCAGGGACAAGGTCAACAACAGGGCCAGCAACCGGGCGAGGGCCAACAACCGGGTGAGGGTCAACAACCGGGCCAAGTCCAGGAGCAAGGTCAGGGTCAAGGTCAACAGCCCGGCGACGGCGAGCAGCAGGGCCAACCCGGCAAAGGGGGCGGTCAGCAGCCGTCGGAATCGCAGCAAGCGCAGGCCGGCCAGCAACCCGGCGGGCAACAGGGACAGGCGGGCCAGCCCGGTCGCGGTCAACAGCCGGGCGGCGCCCAGGCGCGCGGCGGAGGCCTTCGCGGCAACCGCGGCCAGCGCGCCGGCGGCGACCCACGGGGCGGCGGCGGTAATGAGACCGGTGGCAGCGAGATGGGTGGCGCCGAAGAGACCGGCGGCGACATCCGCCGCGCCGCCGGCGACCCCAACGCGCGCGGCGCCCGCGGCGGCCCCGGCGACGAGCAGGCCGCGGCGCGCGACCCGCTCACCGGCGAGGGCTTCCGCGACTGGTCCGACCGGCTGCGCGACGTCGAGGAAATGGTCGGCGACCCGCGCCTCCGCGCCGAGGCCGCCCGCATCCGCGACCGCGCCCGCCAGATGCGCCAGGACATCAACCGCCACTCCCTCGCGCCCAACTGGGACATGGTCCGCGACACGATCGGCCGGCCGCTGGTCGAGCTGCGCGACGCGGTGTCGCAGGAACTGCTGAAGCGCGAGTCGAGTGAGGCCCTGGTCCCCATCGACCGCGAGCCCGTCCCGCCGCAGTACGCGGAGGAAGTGCGCCGGTACTACGAACGGCTGGGGGCGGGGAAATGACCGGGCCCGCCGCGTTCGCAACAACCATGCTTTCCGCCACGCCCCCGGCCATGCTGTCGGCCACGACGCTCGTCTGGGCCGCGGCCAACTGGCTCGCGGTCGCGTCCGGCTTCGCGGCGCTGCTCCTGCTCCTACTTGTGTGGAGCTACTCGCGCGGCGGGATCAGCCCGGGCGTTCGGATGCTGGCAGCGGGGCTGAAGGCGCTGGGCGTGCTCGTCCTGGCGGCGTGCCTGCTCGAGCCGCTGTTCAGCGGCACCCGCGCCCGCCCCGGGGCGAATTTGTTCGTGGTTCTCGCCGACAACAGCCAGAGCATGGCGCTGCGCGACCGCGGCCAGCGGCGCACGCGCGGCGAGGAGCTGAAATCACTTGCGGCCAGGCGCGCCAACTGGCTGTCGCGCATCGGGCAGGACTTCGACCTCCGCCAGTACGCGTTCGACACGCAACTCCGGGCGCTGCCGGAGTTCGAGACACTGGCATTCGACGGCGGGGCGTCCAACCTGGCCGCGTCGCTGGAGCGGGTGGTGCGCCGCTATCAGGGCAGGCCGCTGGCCGGCGTCCTGCTGCTCACGGACGGGAACGCGACGGACGCGGAGGCGGTGGAGAAGTTGCTCGGGCGGGGCGGCGCCGATTCGGGTCGGTCCCTCGGTGGTGAGCGCGACGCCGCGCGTCGACCCAGCTCGCCCGACTCGGGCGGCGTTCACTTGCCGCCGGTGTACCCGGTGGTCCTAGGGTCCGAGGACGCCGCCGACGACATCAACGTGGCGCACGTCGCGGTGACGCAGACGAATTTCGAGGACGCCCCCGTCACGCTCGCGGCGCAGGTGGCCAGCAGCGGGTACCGCGGGAAGACGATCGTCGCCGACCTGGTCGACGAGAACGGCAAGACCGTCGAGACGCAGAAGGTGAAGGTGGACCAGGACGCGCAGCCGCTCACGGTGCGCTTCCGGCTGCGCCCGGAGCACCCGGGCGTGTCGTTCTACCGCGTGCGCGCCACGGCGGAAGGTGCGCCCCTTCCGGCGCCCGCGCCGGCGTCGATGCCGGCCACGACTGCCGCGAAGGGCGAAGCGGCGGCCGCGGGGGTTGGCGTTCCGAGCGCCGGCCCGGGGGGCGAGGCGACGCTGGCGAACAATTCGCGGCTCGTTGCGGTGGACCGGGGGCAGGGCCCTTACCGGGTGCTCTACGTCTCGGGGCGTCCCAACTGGGAGTTTAAGTTCCTCCGCCGGGCGATCTGGACCGACGACCAGGTGAAGCTCACGGGGCTGATCCGCCTGGCGAAGCGCGAGCCGAAGTTCAACTTCATCGGCCGGCGCGGCGACGCCGCCAACCCGTTCTACCGCGGGTTCGACAACCGGGACAAGGATGCCGTCCAGGAGTACGACCAGCCCGTCATCGTCCGGCTCGACCCCAGCGACGCCAACGAGCTGCGCGGCGGGTTCCCCAAGACGCCGGAGGAGCTGTTCGACTTCCACGCCGTGATCCTCGACGACGTCGAGAGCGAATTCTTCACGCAGGACCAGATGCTCCTGATCAAGGACTTCGTCCGCCAGCGCGGGGGCGGGCTGCTGATGCTCGGCGGACAGGAGTCGTTCAAGAACGGCCGGTACGACCGCACGCCGCTGGGCGACCTCATGCCCGTCTACGCCGACGAGGTCCCGGCCCCGCCGCCCGACGCGCGCTACCGGATCACCCTCACGCGCGAGGGCATGCTGGAGCCGTGGGTGCGCCTGCGCGGCGACGAGGACGCGGAGCGCAAGCGCCTGGAGGCGATGCCGGCGTTCCAGGTGCTGAACCAGGTGCGCGGGATCAAGCCCGGCGCGACGGTCCTGGCGACGGCGCAGGCCGAGGGCGGGGCCGCCCCGGTGCCGGCGCTGGTCGAGCAGCGCTTCGGCCAGGGCCGCGCGGCGGCGCTGCTGGTGGGCGACCTGTGGCGGTGGTCGCTGCGCCGTCCGGAAAATGCGAACGGCAAGTCCGAGGACGACCTGGGCAAGGCGTGGCGGCAGATCGTGCGCTGGATGGTGGCGGAGGTGCCGCAACGGGTGGACTGCACCGTCGGCGCGGGGGGCGACGCCGACGGGCCCGACGGCACGCTCCGCATCGGCGTGTGCGTCCGCGGGCCGTCGTACGCGCCGCTGGACAACGCGGCCGTCACCGTCCGGGTCACCGGCCCCGACGGAAAACCGGTCGAGCTGCGCGGCGAGCCGAGCGAGCGGCAGGCGGGCTTGTACGAGGCGGTCTACGTCCCGCGGCAGCCCGGCGCGTACCGCGCGCAGGTCACGGCCACAGCTCCCGACGGCAGCGAAGTGGGCAAGGTGCAGGCGGGCTGGACGAGCGACCCGGCCGCCGAGGAGTTCAAGGACCTCAAGCCCAACCGCGCCCTGCTCGACCGCCTCGCCCGCGCGACGGGCGGGCAGCTCGTGCCGGCCGGGGAACTGGAAAGTTTCGTCGCCAGCCTCCCGACGCGACACGCGGAAATCACCGAGCCGTACGTGCGGCCGGTGTGGCACCAGCCGTGGGTGTTCGCGCTGGCGATTGTGTGCCTGTGCGCGGAATGGGGGCTGCGGCGGTGGAAGGGATTTCCATGATTGTCCGGGAGGAATTGTTTTGCTGGTCCTCTCTCCCATTGCTGGAGAGGGTTAGGGTGTGTCTCAGAATGCATTGCTCCCTCTCCTGGTACTCCGGGGGAGGGTTGGGGTGGGGGCCTTGCTTCGATAATTTGCGATAAAAGCCCCCACCCCTGCCCTCCCCCGGAGTACCGGGAGAGGGAGAAAAGTTTGCTCAGGTTCGACGATGACTTGGCTGATCTTTTGCCTCTCGCTCGTTTCGACTCCGCAGCCGATCCCTGCCACGGGCGCGGCCACGACCGCGGACCGCCCGACGGTCATCGTCGTCGTCGGCGCCGAGGGCGAGAGCGAATACGGCCGCGAGTTTGCGAAGTGGGCCGACCGCTGGGCCGACGCGACCGCCAAGGCGTCGGCCGAGCTGCTCGTCGTCGGCCGCGACGACGCGTCGACGTCTTCGACCGACAAGCAGCGGCTGCAATCGCTCATCGACGCGCAGCTCAAGCAGCCCGCCGAGACGAAGCCCCTCTGGCTCGTCCTCATTGGCCACGGCACCCACGACGGCAAGGAGGCGAAGTTCAACCTCCGCGGCCCCGACGTCTCCGACGCCGAACTCGCCGAGTGGCTCAAGGCGTGTAGGAGACCGCTGGCGGTGATCGACTGCTCGTCGTCGAGCGCGCCGTTCCTCAACCGCCTGTCGGGCCGGGACCGCGTCGTAATCACCGCGACGCGAACCGGCAGCGAGACCAACTACGCCCGCTTCGGCGACTCCTTCTCCGCGTCGGTCGCGGACCCCGCGGCCGACCTGGACAAGGACGGACAGACCTCGCTGCTGGAGGCATTCATCTCCGCGTCGCACCGGGTGGAGGCGTTTTACAAGGAGGCCGGCCGGCTCCCGACCGAGCACGCCCTGCTCGACGACAACGGCGACGCCCTCGGCACCCCCGCCAATTGGTTCCAGGGCACCCGCGCCACCCTCGCCGCGAAAAACGGCGCGCCGCTGGACGGCACCCGCGCCAACCAGTGGCACCTGCTCCTCAGCCCCGCCGAGCAGGCGATGCCGGCCGGTGCGCGGGCGAAGCGCGACGCGCTGGAGCTGAGAATCGAAACGCTGCGCGGGAAGAAGGCCTCGATGCCGGAGGCGGAGTATTACGCGCAGCTTGAAGAACTGATGCTGGAACTGGCCCGGCTCTACCAGCCCGAGTCCGCACCAACGCGGCCGACGCCGGCTCCGGCGGCGCCGCGTCCGACAACGCCGTGAGGCGCGCGGCGGTGCCAAACGGCTCAGGCGGGGCGCAACAAAGCGCAACAAAACGTCACACGGCGCAACACGGCGCCGCGACATTCAAATCGAACCCACCGCTCCGGCGTCCCCGTTGACGCACTCCGCGATTTCAGCGACTTTGCATCGCGGCCGCACAACCTGAACCCGGTGGAGAACCCATGCCCGGCGACGAGACCGTTGTTCGCGACTTCATCTACCTCGATTACGCGCGCGTCAAATCCCTCGCCGCACAAGTCGGCGTGCCCGAGTCCCGCGACACGACCTCATCTTCAGCCGAGCCCGATCTGGCCGATCGGGAGCGGACGTTTGTCGCACTGGAGTCCGCGGTCGTCGGCCGCGGCGCGGCGAAGATCGATTCGTCCTACGACTTCACCGAATGGACCCCCGACGCCTTCTCCGACGCTCAGTTCGTGATTGCCCGCGGCGCGGTCCGCGTGCTCGACTTCTCCTGGCTGGCGATGGCGCTCACCGGCCTGCCCGCGGTGCTCAAGAAAATGAGCAAGATCGAAATGGCCGCCCTGAAGAACAGCGACGAGGGGCGCCGGCTGAGCAAGTCGGCGCTGCAGCAGCGCAGCCAGGAGAACATGGCCGCCATCGCCAAGGTCGAGGAGCTGAAGATGGACGAGTTGAGCGACGTGGTCCGCCAGCTCTACCCCGGCGTGGTGCGGGTAAAAGTGAGGCCCAGCGCCGACCAGCCCCGCCATGTGCTCATCGGCTCCGCCTACGCCCACCACTTCTACGACACGCCGGCCGCGCTGAGCCAGAAGTATGGCGTAGAGGTTGACGCGGGGTGGACGGTGGTGGGGCAGTTGAACGTCCCGAACGACGGCGGCGCGCCGGCGCAGGCGCAGCCGATCCCCACGGGCAACCAGATGGAAGACGCCTTCGAGCAGATGGCCCTGCTGATGAACAACGCCTTCCGCCTGGCCAACGCCCCCGCGTTTCCCGCGCTGTCACTGACCCCGATCGCGATCTACCGGACGGTGGCGTGACTGTTGGGCCGCGTCAGGCGTTCTGCCGCGCGCCCGCGAAGATCAGCAGGCCGCCGACGAGCGCGATGACGATCCCGGCGATCGGCTGGGCGGGGTCGAGCAGGGACATGAGCACGAACTGCCGGCCCATCAGCGGCAGGATCAGCGAGCCGATTCCCATGATGAGCAGAAAGATGCCGAGACGTGCCATGGCGATACCCCTTGAATGGACGTGAAGTGCGCCCGACGGACGCCGGCGCCCGCCGGCGCCCTGTGCGACCGACCAAGGTTGCCGAGGACCGACCGCCCGTCGCCGTCCCCGTCGCCGCCGAAGGACTCGTCGGGCGTGCCGTCGGGGTGGTAGCGGGTGACGACGACGCTAAAGCCGTCGGGCGGGGTGTTGGTCCGGCCCACCGCCACGATCGACCCGTCGCCCGCCACCGCCATGGCTTGGGTCGAGTCGAACGGGTCGGACGAGTCGACTGACGCGATCCCGTCGCCGCCGCCGAAGGTGGGGCGAGGTCGCCGGCGGCGAACAACAGCCGGCTTTCCAGTCGCTCGGTGCACGCTGAGGCCGTCTTCATTACACAATCTCCTGCTGTGGTTTCCGGCGAGGTGTATTACGCCGGCAGCACCGGCGCTGCCGCGGCGAGGTCGTTCGCGGGCCGACGCCGGGACCCGGACATGGTCGCGGCCCCACCGGGCGGCGCGACGACGTGGATCGTGGCGTCGGACTGTGGGCCGACGTTGTCCTGCGCGGTCGTCTCGGTCAGGCGGCCCATCGAATCGACGCGGGCCAGCAGAAAATAGCTCCCGGCGGCCATCGCTGGCGGAATCCTGCCGAGCCGCAACGCGACCGACCTCGCCTGACCCGGCCGCAGCGAGAGGCCCCTCAATCGGACGGCGACCGGCACGTCCGCCGCGTCGAGCGTGCCGTCGGTAGACGCCATGAGAATCACGCGGACCCTGCCGCGGGCCGGGAGCGTACCGACGTTACTGACCATGAAGGACGCCCGCCCCGCGGGCCGCCGCCCGGCGACGGCCGTGCCGCCCTTCCGCAACCTGGCAGTGACGGGGCCGGCGGTGAGGTTGGGGCCCGGCGTGTCATCGACAGGCATGGGGACAGGGACATCGACAGGGACATCGGGGGGGCCGGCGGGGGCATCGGCGGGGATGTCGACGGAGAAGGAGCCCATGTTCTCCTGTGAGTGAGCGGCGTTGCCATTGATGTCGAACACGGACGCCGACGTGAGCCAGAGGCGGTAGGTCCCGTTCAGGTCGGCGGTGAAGTGCTCGTACGGTACGGCGTAGGTGACGTCGCGGGCCATGCCGCCGGCGTCGGCGACGCTCACGACGTGTGCCCAGTCGCCCCTCCCGGTTCGCGGGGTTTCGACGAGTGGTTTGACGATGATGTCAAAGTCGTCGAAGCTGGATTCGAGCACCCCCGCGTCGTCCTCGTAGCGGACGGTAAACGTCACGGGCGACGTCGTCGCGGCGGTCACGTGCGGCACGCTGATGACCGTTGCCGTCGGCCCCGTGGCGTCGCCGGGGGGGACGACCCGGGGCGTCTCCAGGGGCGGGCCCGACGCCAGGCCGACCACCGCAAAGTGGTCGTCGATGTCGCCCTTGGCGTACAGGATCCGGCCCGTGCCCGGCTGGACTGCGATCAGGTCGGACCCGTTCGGGGAGCGGACCGCGTGGGCGAACGTGGGGTCGAGGGTTCCGTCGGCGTTGAACCGGAGAACTGCCTGGTGAGAATCATACTCGGCGCCGTCCGGCACCGCCCGGTCCAACGCAACGATCTTGCCGTCCGCCTGCAGAGCGGCCGCGTTCGCAGGGGACGTTGCCGTGGCGCCCTTGGACGCACTCGGCGTGAATGGGTCGGGGAGGTGGACGTTGTACGGCGCGATCCGATCGCGCCCCGTGTCCTCGGGCGCGATGGCCCCAGCCGCAATGCCGAAGTGCCCATAGGACAGGTCAGCGGACCCGTCGGGGTTGAAGCGGGCGCTGGCGTCCCCACCCTGGGCGCCGGGGGCGGGGGCTGCGCCGACAGCCACGCCCACGAGGATCTTCCCGTCGTCTAGGATCCGAAGCGAGGTGGAGCCGCTGCCGTGGCCGAAGTAGGCGGACGCGACGCCGTCTTCGCCGAAACCCATGTCGCGGGTGCCGTTGGCGTTGAACCGCACGAGCCGGATGGCGGACCCGTACCCGTCGAGGGTTACGATAATTCTGCCCTCGGGGTCGATCTTGGCGAGGCCGGGCACGATATAGCCGAGGCCGTGCACGACGACTTGCCCGTCGCCGTCGTCCCCGCCGGCGGCGAAGCGGGTGTCGAGCCGGCCGTCGGGGGTGTAGCGGACGAGCGCCAACTCTCCGCTGTGCAAGCTCTCGACGAGCGGCGTGGAGCCGACGACGACGACGGAGCCGTCGTCGGTAAAGGCGATGGCCGCCACCCAGCCGGCGAGGTCGGTGTCGGCCACGCCGTCGCCGCCGCCGAAGGTCGTGTCGAGGTCGCCGGCGGCGAACAGGACGCGGCGTTCCAGGGTTTCGGCGCGGACAAAGGAACGGGAGCCGTGCGATCGGATTTTCACGAAGGGGCCTCCTCGACAGGGCTATGCACCGAGCTGCGTTCGGAGGGGCGGTGTTCGACCGGCGGCACGCCGTCCCCCTTTAGACTAGATGAGTGCGACGAATGTACCACCGGCCGGTCCGGCTAGTGAGGTGGAATTGCCCCAGGCGGCGGATAATTCTTCGCGGCGTCGTCCAGCACCAGCACCCAGTCGAGCAATTCCCCCGGCGCCGGCGGCGTGAACCGCCGTTCACCCTTGGTTTCGAACTCGCCGATCGCGTCGGCCTTGCCGGTGCGCGGGTCGAACCACCACGCCTTCGCCTTCGGCCCCTTGATCGCGTCCATCCGCACCGAAAACGGCCGGCCGACGGGCGCGTAGACGAACGCGTAGGTCCCGGCCTGGTCGCGCGTGGCGGTGAACCGGCGTGTGCCGGCGCCGGGGACGCTGGTGGGCACGTTCGACCTCACGATCACCGTGTCGTCCGGCACGCGTGTGAGCACCGGCCGCGACTCGATCAGCGCGCGGGCGTGTTGCATCTGGCCGGCGCCGGGTTGGTCGATGGCCTCGTTCCACGGCATCAGCGGGCCGTTGATCGGCTGGCGGCCGGGGGCGTACATTTGCCACACGCTGTGGTGCCCGTAGGTGTGGCCGCAGGCGCCGCCGAACAGGTCCCAGTAAATGGTGCGGCGCACGTCGGCGGCGACGCTGTGGCCGAGCTCTTTGGGCTTGAAGTTGACCGGGTGGTCTTCGTACACGGGCTCGCCGTCGATCACCGGCTTCACCGGGTTGGTGCGGGCGTAGTCGGCGCGGGTGGCATCGTAGCGGCCGTCGAAGTCGATGGCGTGGCCGTTCTGGCGCATGTTGAAGTCGAGCCAGTCGGCGTCGTGGAGCCAGGTCGACGAGCCATTGCCGCCGGGCGGGTGGAACGTGATCAGGTGGCTGCCGCCGTCGCCTTTGCGCAGGCCCAGGGCCATCGCCTTCAGGATCGCGCGGTGCGTGTCGTTCTCGACGGGGCGGTCGCCGCCGAGGATCCAGATGATCGGCTTGTCCTTGTAGCGCTTGCCCAGGAATTCGCCGTAGGTGGCGGCATTTTCGGGCGTGAAGATCCCGCCCTGGCCCGGCGGCTTGTTCCAGTTGTTGCCCCACGTCGGGAGCATGCCGACGAACAGGCCGAGTTCTTCCGCTTTGTTGACGACGTAGTCAATGTGCTTGAAGTACTCCTCGTTCGGCTTGGTCGGGTCGTTATCGCTGAGCGGCTTCTGGCCGTAGGGGTTGGGGTCATTCAGCCCGTTCATCTCGGCGAGGACGACCGCCTGGATGACCGTGAAGCGCTTGGCGGCGCGGTCGGCGAGGTAGCGGTCGGCTTCCTCGCGCTTGAGGCGGTGGAACAATTCCCAGGCGGTGTCGCCGAGGTAGAAGAAGGGCGAGCCGTCGTCCTTGACGAGGAAGTGCCGGTTGTCCGACACCTTCAGCCGCGGCGCCGCGGCCGTAAGCGTGCCGGCAGCGACAGTCAGCAACAACAGCCCGACAACGACCAACCGGACACGCCGTACCGTCTCTGCTCTCACGTGGGTTCTCCTTCGCCAGAATGAAATGGTGCCGCCGTCGCCCGCAAAACGTGATGCCCAAGTCTCGACTCCGTAGCGGCGATACGCGCCACCGATACCCGCATTACTGACAAGCCTTCAGGAACGCGACCAGGTCCGCCAGGTCCTGCTGCGACAGCTGCTGGTCGAGGCCCGCGGGCATCACCGACACGGGGCTCGGGCGCATCTCGGCCACTTCCTTGCGCGGGATGTGCGTCTCCTGGTCGGGGCCGGTGACGAGGACCACTTCGTCGGCGTCGTTCTTCTTCAGGATGCCCGACTGGCGGTCGCCGCCCTTAGTGTCGACGAGAACGGGCTCGTAAGTCTGCACGAAGCTGGCGCTGGGGAAGACGATGCTTTCGAGCAGGTCGCGCTCGGCGCGCGTCGAACCGACGCGCGTGAGGTCGGGCCCGACGTGGCCGCCGATATAGCCGATCGCGTGACACGTCGAGCAGGCGGCTTGCTTGCCGTTGAACACGAGCTGGCCCTTGCGCACGTCGCCCTTCGGAAGCGTCGCGAGCATCTGCTCGAGCTTCTGGCGCTGGGACGCCGCGTCGGGATTCAGCGACGCCAGCAGTGGCTCGGCCGCCTTGCGGACGGCGGGGGAAAACTTCGCCAGCCGCGGCTGGACCATGTCCGCCCGCAGCGCCTTGGCCGCCTTCGACGATGCCAGCGCGGCGATGAGCTTCATTCCGGCTTCCTCATCGCTCGACTGCTCGTACGCGCCCAGCAGCCGCCCGATTTCCAGCGGCCCGGCGGTCTTCACGGAATCGGCCAGGGACCCGAGCTGCTCCGGCGTGAGCTTCGCCCGGCCCAAGACGTCGGCCGCGGTCACGCGCACGGCCACGGGCTGGTCGGGCCCCACCTGAGACGACAGGAACGCGAACAGCTCCGGGGTCAGCGCCAGCGCGTCCTTCGGCACCGCCGCCAGCGCGTCGACGCGGACGTTGGCGGGAATGTCGTCGCGCTGCGCGACCCGGGTCAGCGACGCCCCGACAGACTTTGCCTTCTCCTTGGGAACGTGCAGTCGTCGCATCGCAGCTACGGCGTCGCCGACCACGGCCGGATCCTTTGCGGCTAGTTGTTTGGTCAGGCCGTCGATCCACGATTGCGGCGCCGGCTCGACCTCGGCCCCTCCCATGACCGCCATGACCAGCCGCCGCTCGTCGGCGCCCGCCGCTTCGTCGGAAAGGCGCTCGGCGAGCAGCTTTTGAATCGGCTCCGACCGGGCCAGTCGCGACAACTGCTGGCGCAGCTCTTCGCGGCTCTGGGCGGACGCGTCGGTCTGGCGCAGGCGCTGGGCGAAGGGGCCGGCCAAGGCGGCGCCCCATTCCGGGTGACGGCCGGCGACCCACGCGGCGGTGTCGCGGAGCGCGGCATCCGGACCGTTCAGCGCCGCCGCCACGGCCTCGGGGGTGAGCGTGCCGCCTTCCATCTGGTCGAGCGCGATCATTGCCGCGCGGCGGACGCCGGGCGAAGTGTCGTTCAGGGCTACCGCGGTGGACGCCGGGTCGGCGATTTCGATCACTGCATAGGTGCATGAGTGGAACAGGATCGGGTCGCGCGTGCGTGCGGCCTCCTGGAGCAGGACGGGCACGTGGCGGGCGTCGCCGATACGGCCCATCGCTTCGGCCAGTGTCCGGCGGAAGGCGTCGTTGCTGCGTTTGAACATCCACAACAGGTTGGTCGCCGCCTCGCGGTCGCGCCACGCGCTGGCCGCGTGCAGCGCCGCGCATGCGACCTGAACCTCCGAGTCCTCGATCGCGCCACGGACTGCGGCGCGGGCGTCGGGGTGGTCGATCCGGGATGCGGTCCACACCGCCAGCGTCCGGCCGGTGGTGTGCAGATCGTTGATCGCCGCGCGGATCGCCGGCAGGGCAGCGGGGCCCCGGTCGGCCAGTCCCTGCACTGCCCGCCAGCGCACCGCCGGACGCGGGTCGTCGAGCATGAGGATGAGCTTTTCGGGGGCGGCCTTCCAATCCACCTTGAGGCCGCGCGGGTCGTCGACCTTCTTCGCGTCCGTCCGTCGAACGCGGTAGACGGCGCCGAGTACGTCGGGCTTGTTGAGCTGCGAGGTGGGGCAGCAGAGCTTGTACCAGCCACCCGTGTCGATCACGAGCAGGCTGCCGTCGGCGTCCTCGATCACGTCGGTGGGGTGGAAGTCGAGGCTGTCGCAGACGAGGAAGTCTTCGTCCTTGGACTTGAAGGTGGCGCCGGCGGGCGTGAGGACGTGGCGCGTCACCTTGTGCATGTTGAACAGCGTGCAGAAGAGGTTGTCGCGGTAGCCGGGGCCGAACGCGTCGGACTCGTAGCGCGTCAAACCGCACGCCGCGGCGGGGCCGAGGTGGCTCCGCACGGGCATCACGTCGGG
>Ga0207691_10005606_pt1 | contig 12133 bp, 7 predicted proteins | sample KBSM13metaG_FD_184327 | JGI IMG/M metagenome (GOLD analysis project Ga0207691, IMG submission 184327) | Miscanthus rhizosphere microbial communities from Kellogg Biological Station, Michigan, USA - KBS M1-3 metaG (SPAdes) (version 2) | ecosystem: Host-associated > Plants > Roots > Rhizosphere >...
CGCGTTGAACCAGCGCCGGATCATGCGCTGGACGACGTCGAGATCCTCGGGCGGCATGTGCGTGAAGATCGGGAAGCCGTCGATCGGCGCCTCCCCCTTGAACGCGTCCTGCACCAGCGCCAGCGCGATGCGCCACGGCTGGCGGATCGCGGTGTCGCCGCCGGGCAGGCGCAGCGGACGGAAGGTGGCCAGACGCTCGAAGCCGGTGTAGTCGGCGAGCAGCAGCTCCCCGCCCCACGCCTCGCCGTCGGTGCCGTAGCCGGTGCCGTCGTAGGCCAGGCCGAGGACCGGGCCCTGCAGCCGGTGTTCGGCCATCAGGCTGGCGATGTGCGCGTGATGGTGCTGCACGCCTATGCAGGTCACGCCGTCCCTGTCGAGGGCATAGCGCGTCGACATGTAATCGGGATGCAGGTCGTACGCGACGATTTCCGGCGTGATGTCGAGGAACTGCGCGAGGCGCTCGATGGCCGCCTCGTAGTCCCGGTAGATCTTGACGCTGTCGAGGTCGCCGATGTGCGGGCCGAGCACCGCCTCGCCGCGCCGCCCGATGCAGAAGGTGTTCTTCAGCTGGGCGCCGCAGGCGAGCACCGGCGCGTCGAACGGCGTGGCCACGGCGATCGGCCGCGGCACGTAACCCCGCGCGCGGCGCAGCACGACCGGCGCTCCCGCGATCACACGCGTCACCGAATCATCGCATCGGGTGACGATCTCGCGATCGTGCAGGAGGAACCGATCGGCCACGCCGCGCAACCTCTCGAGAACTTCGTCGTTGTCGCAGATGATCGGCTCCTCGGACAGGTTGCCCGAGGTCATCACCAGCGGCATGCCGGCGGCGGCCAGCAGCAAGTCGTGGAGCGGCGAGTTCGCGACGAGCACGCCCACCAGCGGATTGGACGGCGCCACTCCCGCGGCGAGTCCGGCATCCGGGCGGCGCGCTGCGAGCACGATCGGCCGCTCCACCGACATGAGAAGCGCCGCCTCGTCGGCGGTGAGATCCGCAATGGTCCTGGCCTGCGCCAGGTCGCGCACCATCACCGCGAACGGCTTCTCGTCGCGGTGCTTGCGCGCGCGCAGCCGCGCGACGGCGACGTCGGACGTGGCATCGCACGCGAGCTGGAATCCGCCGATGCCCTTGATCGCCACGATCAGGCCGTCTCGCAGCGCGCCGGCGGCGGCGGCAAGGATGTCGAACACCCGCAGCGGACTGCCGTCGGCGCCGCGCAGGTCGAGCGAGGGGCCGCAGGCCGGACACGCGTTCGGCTGCGCGTGAAAACGCCGGTCGCCGACGTCGTCGTACTCGCGCTGGCAGGCGGCGCACATCGAGAAGGCGGCCATCGTCGTCCGTCCGCGGTCGTAGGGGGCGGCGTGGACGATGGTGAAGCGCGGACCGCAGTTGGTGCAGTTGGTGAACGGATAGGCGTAGCGGCGATTGGCGCGGTCGTGCACTTCGTCGAGGCACTCGGCGCAGACCGCGAGATCCGGGGGGATCGAGACGCTGGGATCCCGCGCCACGCGGCTCGGGGCGATCGAGAACTCGGCCGCCGCTTCGAACGGGATGCCCTCGGCGTCCATCCCCTCGACGATGGCCGCGACTGGGCGCGCCGTGTCGTGCTCGAGGCGATCCACGAAGGCGTCGATCGCGCCGGGCGCGCCGAAGGCCTCGATCGTGACGCCCGCGGTGTCGTTGCGCACGCTGCCGGTGACGGCGCTGGCACGCGCGACGCGGTAGACCCACGGGCGGAAGCCGACGCCCTGCACCGTGCCGCGGACGCGAATCCGCCGGCCCGCAAGTGCCGCTGCCTGGATGCGGCCGCCGTCGTCGAAGTGGAAAATCCGCACGGGTACCGCCGGCATCGCAAGCCGGGTGCCACGCGTTTTTCGAGGAATTCCCGAGGGAACCGCCGGCCGGGTGCGGACTACTTCGCAGCCGGGTGCGAGAACTTTTCCGGGGCGTCGCACCACCACAGGTCCGGCTGGATGGCTCTTTCCCGCAGCACCGGCGGCTTCCCGAGCCGGGTCAGCGTCTCGACGACGGCGACGACGGCGCGGGGGACGGCGTCCTGGACGATCGGCGACATCGCGACGCCGGTCGCGACCCATTGGGGAATCACGCCAATCAGCGTGACCTGGTCCGGCCCCCCGTTGACCGCGGCGACGCGCAGCAGCGCTTCCTTCAGCGCCGGGTCGTGCGGGCCGGTGCGGGTCTGCGGCGGGTACTTGAGGATCTCGTCGCGCTCGTAGACGCGGATCTCGCCGGGCTGTCCCTTCGACGACACGGTGTCGACGAAGATCACCGCGCGCGCGTCGAGCAGGTAGGGCGTGAGGTCGAGGCCGGGCGTGCCGGCGTCGACGAACTCGACCCCGGACGGGCATTCGTAGTTGGCTTCCAGCACGCGAACGACGTACGGCCCCAGCCCGTCGTCGCTCATCAGCACGTTGCCGAGACCGAGCACGCGAATCATAGCGCCTTCACCTTGGCGATTTCGGTCCCCTCGACGTCCACCGTGTGAATCGCGCAGGCGAGGCACGGATCGAACGAGTGCACCGTGCGGATCAATTCGAGCGGACGCTCGGCGTCGGCGACTGGGTTGCCCACCAGCGACGCCTCGTACGGTCCCGGCTGGTCCTTCTCGTCGCGCGGACCCGCGTTCCAGGTGGACGGCACCACCGCCTGGTAGTTGGCGATCTTGCCGTCGCGGATGACGACCCAGTGCGACAGCGTGCCGCGCGGCGCCTCGTGGAAGCCGAACCCGCGCTGCTCCCCTTTCGGGAACACCGGTTCGTTGTAGATCGAGGTGTCTCCCTTGGCGATGTTGTTGACCAGCAGGTTCCAGTGTTTCTGCGCCAGCTCCGCGATGATCTGCGTGCGGATCATCCGGGCGGCGTGCCGGCCGAGCGTAGAGTGCAGCACCGCCGGCGTCAATGTCGTTTTGGCGATCGACCCGGCGGTCTCCAGCGTCTTCGTCGCCCACTTGACGGTCGGCTTGTGGCCGAGGGCGATTCCCGAGAGCACCTGCGCCAGCGGGCCGACCTGCATCGGATGCCCCTTGAAGCGCGGCGCCTTCACCCAGGAGTACTTGCCGTTGTCCTCGAACGAGGTATATCTCGGCTCGGTGTCTTCCTCGTACGGGTGCTTCGTCCAGTCGCCGTCGTACCAGGCGCGCGCGATCGACTCGGTGACGTTCTCCTTGAAGAAGGGCTCGTTGAAAGTCCGGATCTCCTGCACCGACGACAGGTCCCCGTTCATGATGACGCCACCGGGAAAATCGAACTGGGTGCCCGCGGAGTCGAGCGGGAGATCCGGAACCGAGAGGTAGTTGGTGACCCCCTTGCCGTAGGTGAGCCAGTCGGCGTACATCGCGCCGATGGCGCAGACGTCGACGAAATAGACCTGCTGGATGAACGCCTGGATCTCGTCGATCAGGTCCTTGACCTGATAGAGCTTGTCCATGTTGAGCGTCGCCTGGTTGTCGAGGTTGATGGCGTTGGCGACGCCGCCCACCGCCAGGTTCTGGATGTTCGGCGTCTTGCCGCCGAGGATCGCCACCACCTGGTTGATGCGGCGCTGCTGTTCCAGCGCTTCCAGGTAGTGCGACACCGCGAGCAGGTTCACCTCGGGCGACAGCTTCATCGCCGGGTGCCCCCAGTAGCCGTTCTGGAAGATGCCGAGCTGCCCGTTGTCGACGAACCCCTTCAGCTTGTCGCGCACCGCGGTCAGCTTCATCTTGCTGTTGCCGGGCCAGGTCGAGAGCGTCTCGGCCAGCGCCGACGTCTTGGCCGGGTCGGCCTGGAGCGCGGAGACGACGTCCACCCAGTCCAGCGCCGACAGGTGGTAGAAGTGCACGATGTGGTCGTGCATCGCGTGCGCCGCGAGGATCAGGTTGCGGATGTACTGCGCGTTGAGCGGGACCTGCAGCTGCAGCGCGTTCTCCACCGCGCGCACCGAGGCGATCGCGTGCACCGTCGTGCAGACGCCGCAGAACCGCTGGGTGAAGAGCCACGCTTCGCGCGGGTCGCGCCCCTGCAGGATGCGCTCGATGCCGCGGAACATCTGTCCCGACGACCACGCCTTCCGCACGACGCCCCCGTCGATCTCCGCGTCGATGCGCAGGTGGCCTTCGATGCGGGTGACGGGATCAATGGTGATACGCGACATGGCGCTTCTCCAAGGTGAGGATCGGGAACACTTTGACGATGGCGATGTAGAGCATGATTTCGCCGGCGACCAGCCCGAGGGTGATGAGCAGCTCGGCGACGCTCGGGAAATACGACCAGTGCGCGCCCGGGCGGAACGCCACCAGGTAGGTGTCGAACCGGTAGAGGGTGCCGGCGAGCATGAACAGCATCGCGGCGCGGAACAGATCGCCCAGCCGGCGCCGCCGCGACTCGCTCGCCAGCATCAGGGTGGCGGCGATGGTCAGCGCGAGCTCGAGCAGCGTCAGCACGCTGAACAGATCGAACGCGAAGAGGGCGCCGATCTGGCCGCGGATCGCAAGATCCACCAGCCGCAGCGCCACGTAGGCGGCCGAGAAGGGCACGATCGCCGCGGCGATGCCGGCGAGCATGTCGCGCTCCGGCCGCGTCTTGAACAGCCACGACGACAGCACCGTCTCGAACACCACCGCGGCGTAGCCGATGCCGATGCAGGAGAGCAGGAACAGCAGCGGCAGCCAGCCGGTGTTCCACAGCGGGTGCAGCCGCGGCCCGGCGATCAGCATCAGCGCGCCCAGCGACGACTGGTGCATCGTCGGCAGCAGGATGCCGAGCGCGAGGATCCAGAGCAGCGCCTTCTCGACGATCGGCCTGGTGCGCGCCGCGAAGCGCCTCAGCCCGAGCCAGTTGGTCTGCTCCGCCTTCTCGAGGAATACCGGCGACAGCTCGATCCACAGCACGGCCGTGTAGCTCATGATGCAGAGCGCCACTTCCAGCAGGACCGAGTTCAGGTTCCAGTGCCAGAAGAACACCGGCACGCGCCAGATGTTCCACCAGCGCCCGATGTCGAGCGCGACGCCGAGGCCGGCGAGGCTGTAGCCGAGCGCGCTGGTCAGCACCGCCGGCCGCACGAGCGGATGGTAGGCCCCCTGGTTGCGGATGTAGACCAGGAGCGCCACCGAATAGCCGCCGCACGCGAGCGCCGTGCCGGTGACCACGTCGAACGCGATCCACAGCCCCCACGGATAACCGTCGCTCATCGCGGTGATGCGCCCGAGCCCGAGCCCGAGCCGGACGAGGATGAGTACTGCGGCGACGCCGAACAGCGCCGCGAGCACGCTGAACGGCCGGGTGAGGATCCGGCCGCCGACGGGCTGCGCCTGCACGCTCATGCCGCGCCTCCCTTCCCGGCGTCCGCCTCGCGGGACTTGCGGTTGCGGAACATGACCACGCTGAGCAGGCCGTAGAGCGCGATCGGCGCGGCAAAGCCCTTGTAGACGCTGTGCTGAATCGTCCGCTGCAGCGTCGGCGTGGACTGCTCGCCGAGGACCGGCAGGCCGAGCTGCTCGAACGGCACGTGCGAAAGATACAGACATTGCGTGCCGCCGCCGTCGGTCTCGCCGTAGACCTTCTGGATGTACTTGCCGGGGTTCTCGGCGATGCGCGTCTTCGCCTCGCGCAACAGATCCTCGCGGCGGCCGTAGATGACCGCCTGCTTCGGGCAGACTTCGGCGCAGGCCGGAATCTTGCCCTGCGCGAGCCGGTGGTTGCACAGCTCGCACTTGACCATCTTCGGCGACGCCTTGCTCCACTCGAACTTGGGTACGCCGTACGGACACGCCACCTCGCAGTAGCGGCAGCCGATGCAGTAGTTGACGTCGTAGCTGACGATGCCGTATTCGCGCTTCTTGAACGCGCCGAGCATGCAGGCGTTGGCGCACGCCGGGTCGACGCAGTGCATGCACTGCGCCTTGAAGAACGACCGGTGGCCGGCGCCGTCGTCGTAGAGCTTCACCACCGTCTTGGTCTTTTCGTTGAGATCGAGCGGCGCCTGGTAGAGCCCGCCCGACCAGCTCGTGTCGGCCTGCAGGCCGTTGGCTTCACGGCAGGCGACGACGCACGCCTTGCAGCCGATGCATTTCGTGGTGTCGTAGAGCAGGCCGACCGCGTCGGCCGGCACGGCCATGACCGTGGTCGCCGCCGAAGCCGGCCGCGCGATCGCGGCGGCGGCGCCGGCAATGGCGGCCCTGAACGCAGTGCGTCTGGTGATGCCCACCTTACACCCCCTGCTTGGTGTCCGGCGGTGTGTCGGCATCGGCCTCGGCCTTGTCGATCTTCCGGGACGCGACGAACCCGGCGCCGAGCAGCGCGCCGCCGATCACCCCGGCGACTGCTGTGGCGACGGGGCTGATCCCTCCCTGCTCGGCGTGAATCGGCGGATACGTGTCGGGTGGCACCGGCCGCTCGATCGCGGCCGTGGTGTGCATGGGGATGCGGAACGCCACCTTCTGTTCCGTGCAGCCGACGCAAGGATGGCCGATGCCGATCGGCCAGCAGTCGACCACCTCGCCAAAGGCAAGTGTCGAGCAGTTGGCGTGCGTCATCGGCCCCTTGCAACCCAGTTTGTAGAGGCAGTAGCCCTGGCGATGCCCTTCGTCGCCGAAGGTGTTGGCAAAGCGCCCCGCGTCGAAGTGCGCGCGGCGCGGGCAGTGCTCGTGGATCGTACGGCCGTAGGCGAAGAGCGGCCGGCCCAGCTCGTCGAGCTTCGGCAGCGTGCCCAGCGTCGCGTACTGCAGGACGACGCCGAGGAAGTTGTAGGGATTGGCCGGGCACCCGGGAATGGTGACGACGGTCTTGCCTTTCAGGGTCGTGTTCAAGATCTGGGGCGCGCCGGTGGCGCCGGTGGGGTTGGGATCCGCCGAGGGAATGCCGCCCCACGAGGCGCACGATCCGATCGCGATGATGGCGCCCGCCTTCGACGCCACGTCGTTCAGGATGTCAACCGCGGTGCGGCCGCCGACCTGGCAGTAGATGCCGCCGTCCTTCGTCGGAATCGCGCCCTCGACGACGCAGATGAACTTGCCTTCCTGGCTCTTGATCGTGTCGGCGAGCGCCTTCTCGGCCTGGTGGCCGGCGCCCGCGAAGAGCGTCTCGTGGTAGTCCAGCGAGACGAGATCCAGGATCACGCTGGCGACGTCCGGATGCGAGGTGCGGAGCAGCGACTCGGTGCAGCCGGTGCACTCCTGGAAATGAAGCCACACCACGGAGGGCTTCAGGCCCTTCCCCGCCGCTTCGACGATCTGTGAGGCCGCCGTCGACGAAAGACCGACAGCGGCAGCCGCCAGGGTACAGGCCCTGACGAAATCACGCCGCGAGACGGCGCTGGGATCGAACGGCACGGCACGGGACATGGCGGTGCTCCTTCTGAACGGGCGTACGCGCTCGCGGGGCCAGGGCAGCAACGGCAGTGCCGCAGCCGAAACATGAGGGAAAAAGCAAAAACGCCGGAACCGGAGACCCGATCTGACGGAAGTCCGGCAGCCGCCGGCGGCGCGACGGAATTCCGGAAGGAATCCGGTCAGCACGTCGGTTGCTATGCCGTCCTCCATGGAACAGCACGCCCTCCCCTGCATTACCGTCGACGGCAACGAAGCCGCCGCCCGTGTCGCCTACCCGCTCAGCGAGGTGATTGCGATCTACCCGATTACCCCGTCGTCGACGATGGGCGAGCTGTCGGACACCTGGATGGCGGAAGGACGGCCGAACCAGTGGGGCGCGGTCCCGGCCGTGGTCGAGATGCAGAGCGAGGCGGGCGCCGCCGGGGCGCTGCACGGCGCGCTGCAGAGCGGCGCGCTGGCGACCAGCTTCACCGCCAGCCAGGGCCTGCTCCTGATGATTCCGAACATGTTCAAGATAGCGGGGGAACTGCTACCGTGCGTGCTGCACGTCACAGCACGTGCGGTAGCCACCCACGCGCTGTCGATCTTCGGCGACCACAGCGACGTGATGGCGGTGCGCTCGACCGGGTGGGGGCTGCTCTGCTCGAGCTCGGTGCAGGAAGCGCAGGATCTCGCGCTCATCGCGCACGCGGCGACGCTGAAGTCGCGCATCCCGTTCGTCCACTTCTTCGACGGCTTCCGCACCTCGCACGAGGTGTCGAAGATCCGGGCGCTCGGTCCGCAGGACATCAACGCGATGATCGACGGCGACCTGATCGCCGCGCACCGCTCGCGCGCGTTGACGCCCGATCGCCCGTCGATGCGCGGCTCGGCGCAGAACCCCGACGTCTTCTTCCAGTCGCGCGAGGCCTGCAGCCCCTTCTACGCGGCGTGCCCGGGCAGCGTGCAGGCGGCGATGAACCGCTTCGCCGAGATCACCGGCCGCCAGTACCGGCTCTTCGACTACGAGGGATCGCCTGACGCCGAGCGCGTCATCGTGATGATGGGATCGGGCGCCGAAGCGGCGGCCGAAGCGGTGGCCGCGATGAACGCCGCGGGCGAGCGCGTCGGCCTGCTCAAGGTGCGCCTGTTCCGCCCCTTCAGCGCCGCCCACTTCATCCACGCGCTGCCCGAGAGCGTGCGCCAGCTCGCGGTCCTCGATCGGACCAAGGAGCCGGGCGCCGCGGGCGAGCCGCTCTACATGGACGTGGTCACCGCGATCGGCGAGCAGGCCAGCAGCATCAACGCCCAGTACCGCTTCTTCCCGCGCATCGTCGGCGGCCGCTACGGGCTGGGCTCGAAAGAGTTCACGCCGGCGATGGCCCGGGCGGTCTTCGACGCGATGGGATCGGGGACCTCACCGGTCCACTTCACGGTCGGCATCGACGACGACGTCAGCCTCTCCAGCCTGCTGTGGGACGCGACGGTGCAGCGCCGCGAGAGCACCGTCGGCGCGGTGTTCTACGGCCTTGGCTCCGACGGGACCGTCGGCGCCAACAAGAACTCGATCAAGATCATCGGCGACGAGACCGACCTCTACGCGCAGGGCTTCTTCGTCTACGACTCGAAGAAGTCGGGATCGATCACCGAGTCGCACCTGCGCTTCGGGCCGGAGCCGATCCGATCGACGTATCTGATCGACGCGGCGCAGTTCGTGGCGTGCCACCAGTGGAACCTGCTGACCCGCGTCGACGTGCTGGCGCGCGCCGACGTCGGCGCGGCGTTCCTGATCAACAGTCCCCTGCCGGCGGAGCAGGTCTGGGCCGCGCTGCCGCCGCACGTGCAGGAGCAGATCGTGGCCAGGGAGCTCCGGGTGTTCGCGATCGACGCGGCGGCCGTCGCCGCGGCGGCCGGCGTCGGCAAGCGTGTCAACACCGTGCTGCAGGCGTGTTTCTTCGCCCTCTCGGGCGTCCTGCCGCGCGAGGCGGCCATCGCGGCGATCAAGCGCGCCGCGCGGAAGACCTACGCGGCCAAGGGCGACGCGGTCGTCGCCGCCAACGAGCAGGCGATCGACGCGTCGCTGGACAGTCTGCGTGAAGTCCCGATCGGCCCGATCGCCGCGGGCGGACCGCCAGCGGAGGATGCGGCTGACGTCCACGTCGCGGCGGAGGGGAACGGCGACATCCCCGCGTTCGTGCGCAGCTTTACGCTCCCGGTGATCGCCGGCAAGGGCGATCAGCTCCCCGTCTCGGCCATGCCGGTGGGCGGCACCTTCCCGGTGGGCACCTCGAAGTACGAGAAGCGCAACATCGCCGCCGACATCCCGGTCTGGAACGCGGCGCTGTGCATCCAATGCAACAAGTGCACGTTCGTCTGCCCGCACGCCGCGATTCGCGTGAAGGCGTTCGACGCGGCGCGGCTCGCCGGCGCGCCGCCGACCTTCAAGTCGATCGACTACCGCGGCAACGAGTTCCCGGGCGCGAAGTATTCGATCCAGGTGGCGCCGGAAGACTGCACCGGCTGCGACCTCTGCGTCGAAGTCTGCCCGGCGAAAGACAAGACCACCGGCGTCAAGGCGCTCGTGCTGTCGGCGCAGGCGCCGCTGCGGGACGCCGAGCGCACCAACTTCGAGTTCTTCCTGGCGCTGCCCGATCCCGATCGCTCGGCGGTCAAGCCGAACTCGGTCAAGGGCTCGCAGTTCCTGCAGCCGCTGTTCGAGTTCTCGGGGGCGTGCGCCGGCTGCGGCGAGACGCCCTACCTGAAGCTCACGACGCAACTCTTCGGCGATCGCATGGTGGTCGCCAACGCGACCGGCTGCTCGTCGATCTTCGGCGGCAACCTGCCGACGACGCCGTGGACGACGAACAAGGAGGGGCTCGGCCCGGCCTGGGCCAACTCGCTCTTCGAGGACAACGCCGAGTTCGGCTACGGCATGCGCATCACCATCGACCAGCACGCGGCGCGGGCGCGCGCGCTGGTCGGGCAGCTGGCGCCGCGGATCGGCGGCGGCCTGGCCGAGGCGATCCTCGACGCGCAGCAGCACGACGAGCACGGGATCCACGAACAGCGCGAGCGCGTCCGGCAGTTGAAGGCGGTGCTCGCGGGGCAACCGGGCATCGCCAGGGATCTCGTCGAGATCGCCGATTACCTGGTGAAGAAGTCGGTGTGGATCGTCGGCGGGGACGGGTGGGCCTACGACATCGGCTACGGCGGCCTGGATCACGTGCTGGCGTCGGACAAGGACGTCAACGTCCTCGTGCTCGACACCGAGGTCTACTCGAACACGGGCGGCCAGGCGTCGAAGGCGACGCCGCGCGGCGCCGTCGCCCGCTTTGCCGCCGCGGGCAAGCGCACGGCCAAGAAGGATCTCGCGCTGCTGGCCATGACCTACGGCCACGTCTACGTCGCGCAGGTGGCGTTCGGGGCCAACGACACGCAGACGGTGCGCGCCTTCCTCGAGGCCGAGTCCTATCCCGGGCCGTCGTTAATCATCGGCTACGCGCACTGCATCGCGCACGGCATCGACATCAAGAACGGCCTGCGGCAGCAGGCCGGCGCGGTGGCCAGCGGCCACTGGCCGCTCTTCCGCTTCGATCCGCGGCAGGCCGGCGAGGGGCGCGCCTTCCCGCTGACGCTCGACTCGAAGCCGCCGAAGGTGTCCTTCGTCGACTACGCCTACGCCGAGACCCGCTATCGCGTGTTGCAGCGCCTCGACGCCGAGGCCGCGGCGCGGCTCGCGACCGAGGCGCAGCACGACATCGACGCGCGCTGGGCGCTCTACGAATCACTTGCCAATCGCTGAGGTACGCGCCATGACAATGCAAGTCGTCATCCCGCTGGTCCTGGTCACGGTGTTGACCGTGTATTTCGCCATCGCCTGGCGGGCCTGGGCGCGGGTGCACGGCACGCGCGTGGTCATCTGTCCGGAGACCAAGCATCCGGTCGCGGTCAAGGTGGACGTCGGCCACGCGATGACCACCGCGGTGCGGGAGAAGCCGGACCTGCGGCTCTCGACGTGCACGCGCTGGCCCGAAGGGCACGACTGCGATCAGCTGTGCGTGAAGCAGATCGAGTACACGCCCGAGCAGACGCGACCCAAGGCCATGGCGGCGCACTTCTTCGCCGGCCTCCGCTGCTCGATCTGCCAGCGCCCGATCGAGCCGCCGGGCAATATCACGCTGCAGCCCGGGTTCATGGATCCGGCCACGCGCAAGGTGCAGACATGGAACGAACTGGCGCCGCAGGATCTGCCCGAGGCGATCGCCACCCGCCGCGCGCTGTGCTCGAACTGCACCCTCGCCGAGTCGTTCCGGCAGCGGTTCCCGGACAAGGTCGTCGACAGGGTCAGGCACTGACCGCTACCGTCGCGGCTCGTATCTCATCGCCACCGCGCCCGAGCCGAATTCCAGCCGGTTGACCAGCTTCAAGTCGAGACGCCTGGACAGCCCGGCGAACAATGTCGGCCCGTGGCCCACGAGCCGCGGGTGCACCACGAACTCGTACTCGTCGATCAAGCCCAGCTCCGCCAGGGCCAGGGGCAGCCTCACGCCTCCCACGAACAGTCCCTTGCCCGGCTCCCGCTTGAGCTGCTGAACGGCCGTCCCCAGATCCCCGCGCACGAGCTCCGCGTTCCAATCGACCCGATCCAGGGTGCTCGACACGACGTACTTCTTCGCCGCGTCGATCGTCCGGGCGAAGGGCTCCATCCACGCAGGCCTCGCTCCCGGCGGCGCCGGCGTCCGCCACGCGGCCTCCATCATTTCGTATGTCACACGGCCAAAGAGCAGGGCATCCGCCTGGGCGAGGTTCTCGACCGCGTGACG
>Ga0207691_10005607_pt1 | contig 12133 bp, 17 predicted proteins | sample KBSM13metaG_FD_184327 | JGI IMG/M metagenome (GOLD analysis project Ga0207691, IMG submission 184327) | Miscanthus rhizosphere microbial communities from Kellogg Biological Station, Michigan, USA - KBS M1-3 metaG (SPAdes) (version 2) | ecosystem: Host-associated > Plants > Roots > Rhizosphere >...
CGGCGTCATCGCCATCATCATCACGATCATGGTGCTGGAGATGAAGGTGCCTCACGGCGCCGACGTCGCCGCGCTGCGCCCGCTCGCGCCCGTGTTCATCAGCTACGTGCTGTCGTACGTGATGATCGGCATCTACTGGAACAACCACCATCACCTGTTTCACGCGGTCGAGCGGGTCAACGGCCGCATCCTGTGGCGGAACCTGCACCTCCTGTTCTGGCTGGCGCAGGTTCCGTTCGCGACCGGCTGGATGGGCGAGAACCACTTCGCCTCGCTGCCCACGGCGCTTTACGGCTTCGTGATGCTGATGGCGGGTGTCGCCTACTACTTCCTGGTGCGGGCGATTCTCGCCCACCATGGCCGGGATTCGCGGGTGGCGAGCGCGCTGGGACGCGACTTCAAGGGGAAGGTCTCCGTCCTTCTCTATGTGGTCGCAGTGCCGATGGCCTTCATCAATCGCTGGGTCGCCGGCGCCCTTTACGTGTTCGTGGCGATGATCTGGTTCATCCCCGACAGCCGCATCGAACGCCGCCTGGGCAAGGACTGACCGCGTGCGCGGCGGTTACCTGACGCTGGGCCGATGGCGCGGGGCCCCTGTGCGCGCGCACTGGACGCTGCCTGTCGGGGCGTTCGTATTCGGGCAGGGGCGGTTCGTGCCCGGGTTCTGGCTCGGGTTCTTCCTGCTCGTGCTGATCCACGAGCTCGGGCACGCCATCCTGGTGCGCCGCTACCGCCAGGAGGTGGTGTCGATCGACATCCACGCGCTGGGCGGCGTGTGCCGCTGGACCGGCGATCCCACGGCGATCATGCGCGCGCGCATCGCCTGGGGTGGTGTGCTGGCCCAGGCGGTGGCGCTTGTCGCGGCGCACGTGGCGCTGGCGCTCGCGGGGCCCCCGGCGAGCGCGCTCGCCGGGCACCTGGTCGCGGCGTTCACAACGACCAACGTCTGGATGATCGCCATCAACCTGATCCCGGTGGCGCCGCTGGACGGCGCCGAGGCCTGGAAGCTGCCCGGGCTGCTGGCCCGGCGCGCGAAGGCGCGCGGCGCCACCACCGGCCCCACCAGCGGATTCGAGCACGAGCGCCAGGTCGCGACCCTGGACCACTTTTCGGCTGAGCCGCCCGATACCGTCAAGACCGCGGTCGACGACGCGCTCCGCCGCATCGGCGGCGGCCCAAACAACCGCGGCGACTGAGCCCCGGCGCGCCTTCCGCGCTGTCGATTGAGCCGTCAGTTTCGTGGCCGGACACCCATGTGCCGGTTTTCTGCGCGTTTTCCCCTATTCACCCGGAGAAACACATGGTTCGCAGCTCGGTCATCGGCATCGGTTTCGCGGTCGCGGCGCTGGCCGCACTTCAGCTCACCGGCTGCGGCGATAGCGGCGGAGGCGGCGGCGCCGGGTCGAGTGGCAGCAAAGGCGGGACGACCGGTTCGGCGGGCACGACAGGCCAGGCCGGGACCGTAGGCCAGGCCGGGACCAGCGGTCAGGCCGGGACGACGGGCAACGCCGGGACGACGGGGTCGGCCGGCAGCAACGCGACGGCCGGGACGACGGGCAGCGCCGGGACGACGGGCGCGGCCGGCACCACGGGCGCTGCCGGGACGACCGGTGCGGCGGGCACGACGGGCGCAGCGGGCACGACGGGCGCAGCGGGCACGACGGGCGCAGCGGGCACGACAGGAGCGGGCGGGACGGGCGCCGTGGATCCGAATTGCCCCACGACGATCAACGACAAGTCGACGACGTGTACGACGGAAGGCCTCGCCTGCCCGAAGACCTGCGGCGTCGAGAGCAAGGGGACCAAGACCTGCACCTGCACAGCGGGCGTATTCGTGTGCGAGAGCGTCGCGCCGAGCTGCCATTATCCGGCGGGCTCGGATCTCACCTGCTACCACTTGCCGACCCCGGTTCCGGCGTGCCCCACGGGCACGATCAGCAATGCGGCCTGCACCGCCGCGGCGTGCATGCCTTGCTCGGGCTATCAGGACAGCAGCATGTCGGCGAAGACCGGGTACTGCGTGTGCGTCGCGAGCAAGTGGAAGTGCGCCAGCGACAAGGAATGGCCGGCCCAGTAGGCCGGCGCTCTGCCGAACGCGCCAAATGCCGATAGCGGTCGCCTCCCGGTCGCGCTAAGTTCCCGCGCGACCGATGAGCGCGCCGGAACCCGATAACTGTTCGCACCTGAAGACGACGGCCGCGCGCCACGCGGCCGTGACCCCGAGCGGCAAGGGCTGCGTCGAGTGCCTGCGCACGGGCGGTGTCTGGGTCCACCTGCGGCTGTGCATGACCTGCGGTCACATCGGCTGCTGCGACAACTCACCCAGCAAGCACGCGACGAAGCACTTCCACTCCAGCAAGCACCCGGTCATCCGCTCGTTCGAGCCCGGAGAGGACTGGGGCTACTGCTACGCGGACGACCTGTTCATGGAAGTGCTGCCCGCCAAGCCGGGTGAGTCCGCCCCGCGCCATTTCGACCCGCCCGAAGAATAGAAGATTTTTCGTGGGGGTGTCGATCCGGGCCGGCGCCGATCGACTGACTGTGGGCTCTCAACAAGGAGAAATCACATGCAGTACATGTTGCTGATCTACGACAACGAGGCGGAGATGCTGGGGCGGCGCACGGGCTCGACCGACGTGATGATGGCCGAGTACCGCGAGTTCACGGACAGCATCCTGAAGTCCGGGAACCTGAAGGCGGGCGATGCGCTGCAGCCGACCTCGACCGCGACGTGTGTTCGCATCCGCAACGGCAAGACGCTGACCACGGACGGGCCGTTCGCGGAGACGAAGGAACAGCTGGGCGGGTACTACCTGATCGAGGCGAAGGATCTCGACGAGGCGACGAAGATCGCCGCGCGGGTTCCGTCGGCCAAGAGCGGCACCGTCGAGGTCCGGCCGGTCCGCGTGTTCGCCGGCTGACAGTGTTCGACGGACGGGCGCCCGGGCTAAGCTCGGGCGCCGTGCACCCAGGTCGAGAAGCGGTCGAGCAGGTCTTCCGGCAGGAACGGGGGCGGATCCTCGCGACGCTGATCCGGATTCTGGGCGACATCGATCTGGGTGAGGAAGCGCTGGCCGCCGCGCTGGAGGCAGCGCTGGCGCAGTGGCCGGGCGAAGGGACGCCCGCGAACCCGCGGGCGTGGCTGATTCGGACCGCCCGCAACAAGGCGGTCGATCAGATCCGGCGCCGGGCGCTGCTGGACGAGAAGCGCGCCGAGATGGAAAGCGAGGCCGCGCTGGATCGCGAGGGCGGCGACGAAATCGACGACGAGGTGGCCGTGCGCGACGATCAGCTGCGCCTCATCTTCACCTGCTGTCACCCGGCGCTGGCCGTCGAGGCGCAGGTGGCGCTGACGCTGCGAACGCTGTGCGGCCTGGAGACCGAGGAGATCGCGCGCGCGTTCCTGGTGCCCGCGCCGACGATGGCGCAGCGGCTGGTGCGCGCGAAGGGGAAGATCCGGGAGGCGCGCATCCCGTACCGCGTGCCCGACGCCGAAGATCTTCCCGAGCGCCTGGACGCCGTGCTGGCCGTCGTCTACCTGGTGTTCAACGAGGGCTACGCGGCCAGCTCAGGCGCCGAGCTGATCCGGCGCGACCTGTGCGCCGAGGCGATCCGGCTGGCGCGGTTGCTCGTCGAGCTGCTGCCGGGCGAGAGCGAGGCGCGCGCGTTGCTGGCGCTGATGCTGCTGACGGACGCGCGGCGCGCGGCGCGCGTCGACGCCGCCGGCGAGATGGTGTTGCTGGAGGATCAGGATCGATCGCGCTGGGATCGCGGCGCGATCCAGGAGGGGCTGGCGCTGGTCGAGGCGGCGCTGCGCGCGGGGCCGCCCGGCGCGTACGCGCTGCAAGCGGCGATCGCGGGCGTTCACGCGCGCGCGGCGCGCGCCGAGGAGACCGACTGGCGGGAGATCGCGGCGCTGTACGGCGTGCTGCGGGTTGCGAATCCGTCGGGCGTCGTCGCGCTGAACCACGCGGCGGCGGTCGCGATGGCCGAGGGACCCGCCGCGGGGCTGCGCCTGATGGACGCGCTCGCCGCCGAAGGCAGCCTGGCCGGCTACCACCTGCTGCCCGCCGCGCGCGCGGACCTGCTGCGCCGCCTGGGCCGGCTGCCCGAGGCGGCCGCCGCGTACCGTGAAGCGCTCTCGCTCGTCGGCAACGACACCGATCGCCGCTTCCTCGAACGCCGCCTCGCGCAAGTGTCTCCCGCGCGCGCGTAGTCGCTCCGCGCTTCGCGCGGGGGCGGCTAACGCCGGCGACACCGCACGCCCGCAAAAGTTCCTTCGGAACTCCGGCGCCAAGGACGTGTCCCTGCATGTGAGGAGGCCGTTTCAACCATGCAATCCCACGACAGGTCGCGATTTCGTTCCCCCCATCCCGCCCCGCATCCCCCGTCGCCGCCGCAAGCGGATCGGGAGGCGACGACGCCGGTCTTGCCGGGGCTTCCACCCGAGCTGCCGTTCGCCGAGTCGCGCGTGGTGCTGGCGGCGCCGGCGCTGATGATCGAGGCGCGCTTCCGCGACGTCCCGCTCGCCAGCCGCCTGCTGCGCGCCGACGAGACGCGGGCGTTCACCGTCGGCACGTCGCGCGGCGCGGACGCGCCCGTCAACCCGGCGTACCTGCCGGCGACGGCCTCGCTGCCGGGCGCTGGCCACGCGCTGGTCGAACCGGTCGCGGGCGGCTTCGCGATCAACCTCGGGCCGGCGATGCGCGCCGAGCTGCAGACGCCCGCGCAGGCGCTGCCGCTGCGCCCCGACTTCGGGTACGCCGAGGCGCCGCTGGCGCTGCCGGCCGACGCGCGCGTGCACCTCGCGTGCGGCGAGGTCGTGTTCGACATCTACGCGACGGAGCCGGCGGCGACGGTCGCGCGGCCCCGGTTCGGCGCCGATCTGCGCGAGGGCGGCCGCTACACGTTGGGCGTCGCGCTGGCGTTCATGGCGCTGCTGCTGATCGTGCGCGCGATTCCCGATGATCCGCGCTCGCTGTCGGTGGATGTCATCGGGCGCAACGGGCGGCTCGACCACATGGTGACGATCCCGCTCGATCTCATCTCGCCGGAGATCGACAGCAAAGTCGCGAACAAGACGCCGGGCGGCGGCGGCGCGCAGGCCGCGCAGGGTGAGCAGGGGCAGGCCGGCAAGAAGAACGCGCCGCATGTCAGCGCGCGGCGTACCGTCGCGGGCGAGGCGAAGACGCCGCACGACGTGGCGGGCGAGATCCGAAAGAACAGCATCATCGCGCTCCTCGACGGCCCGCACAGCGGCGATCTGGGAGCCGTGATGGACGACCAGCCGGCGCTGGGCCCGGAGGCCAAGACGCTGCTCGGCAATCTGGTCGCCACGAACGCGGGCGACGCCTGGGGAACGGGACTCGGTCTCGTCGGAACCGGCGCAGGTGGCGGCGGCACCGGCGAGCACACCGTTGGAACCGGCAGGTTCAACACGCTGGGCCGGTTCGGCGACGGTACCGGTCCGGGAAACGGCTCCGGGCGATACGGCACCGGCGTGGGCGGGCTGGCCCCGCGCCACGCGAAGACGCCCGAGATCCTTCCTGGCATGGTCACGACGCACGGCAATCTCGACAAGGAGATCATCCGCCGCATCGTCCGGCGCCACCTCAACGAGGTGAAGTACTGCTACGACCAGGCGCTGGTGCACAACCCGAAGCTGGACGGCCGCCTGGTCGCGCAGTTCACCATCGCCGGCAACGGCCAGGTGATCGCGTCGATCAAGCAGAGCTCGACGCTCGCCTCGCCGCAGGTCGAGATGTGCGTCGTCAACGCGATCAAGCGCTGGGAGTTCCCCGCGCCCACCGGCGGCGGCCTCGCGATCGTCTCGTACCCGTTCACCTTCACGCCCGCCGGTAACTGAAGGGAACGATCCTCCCTCTCCCGCTTTGCGGGAGAGGGTCGGGGTGAGGGCCAGCCTTGCGAGTGACAGCCCTCGCGCGGGAGGAAGGGCTTAGAGCTCGCGGTCCCCGGGCGCCGCGTCTTTCTTCTTCGCGGCCTCCGCCTTCTTCTTCGCCTTGGCTTTTGCCTTGGCCTTCGCCTTGGCGTCGGCCTTCTTGTCGTCGGCTTTCTTGTCGTCCTTGCCGGCCTTTTCGTCCTTGCCGCCCGCCTTCGCCTTGTCCGCCGTCTCGGCATCGGCTTCCGGTGACTCGACGCCCGCGACGTCGTCCTTCAGCTTGGCGAGCTCGAGCGCCTTCGCCTGCGCATCCTTGATCGCCTGCTCCTTCGCCTCGACCAGCGCGCTCCGCTCCGCCTCGAACGTCGCGAGCTTCTCGGTCATCTCCTTCTGGATCGCCTCCGTCGCGCCCAGCTTGCTGGTCGCCGTGAACAGCTCGCCCGTCAGCTTGGAGCGTTCCTTCCACAGCCAGTAGTTGCCCGCGCCCGAAACGAGCAACGCGAGCACGACCGGCAGCAGCACCCCCGACGTCTTCGGCTTTATGGGATTTCCGTAAGCGTCGTAATTCATGCCGGCCCAGTCTACAGCCCAAACGGCCCGGCTGCGAAACAGGGGACAGGCGGCTGATCAAGTCGAACAATCGTCAGACGATGGCGGCCCCGTCTGGCTGTTTTCCTGCTCCCATTTCTGCTTGTTCGCGTCGACCTCGTCGGAGCGCGGCTTCAGGCTCTGGCGGAAGGTCGCCTCGACGAACTCCGCCGGCCGCGCCGCGCTGATCGCGTTCAGGGCGGTGTCCGCGGCGAACGCGGCGGGCACGTCGTCCTCCGGGAAGATCGCCTCCCACGGGCACTCGGGCTCGCACGCGCCGCAGTCGATGCAGACGTCCGGTCGGATGAACAGCTGGTTGGGCAGCGCGGCGGCGCCGTCGGGCGGCCGGTGCTCGACGATGCAATCCGGGCACGGGCAGACCGTCGCGCAGGAGGTGTCGACGCAATCCCGGCAGAGGCGCGTGATCACGTAGGTCATCGGTGTTGCCTTTCAGTTCGCATGGAAGGTGGTGGTGTTGCCGGCGAGCGTGCCGCGCAGCAGGACGGCGCGGCCGCGCTGCACCGAGAAGTCGAAGCCGGGCGCCTCTCGCCGCGGCGCCAGATCCAGCGTGCTGGCCGCGAGCTCGCGCGACAGGCGCACGAGGCTCTTCAGCTGGACGGCGCCGTCGCGATCCAGCCGCGGCAGCGCGCGCTGCTTGAAGTCCGAGACGGCGACCGACGCCCAGCGCGTGCGGCCGGCCCCCTCGCACGTGGGGCAGGTCCTCCCGAGCGCGCTGCGCAGCGCCTCCTCGACGAAGGCGGTCTGGTTGGGGAGGTCGCGGAGCGACCGCGCGAGGTCCTTGGCGACGCGAAAGGTGACCCTGGTCTTCATGTACAGCATATTGCTGTACATATAAGCCGGTGGTCAAGATGGTTGTGATTAAATCCTTACGAACCAATTACTTGGCTGCTGGTTCGAAGATGTACGGATAGACGATTGTGTAGGTGGCGTGGTTGCCGACGACCGGGAAATCCCACGTGCGCACGGCCGTCGTGATACAGGCGTGGAGAGCATCGTTGGCGAGCTCCGATTCGCTGATCTCGACGCTCGAGACGCGACCGTTCCCGTCGATGGTCGCGTTCAGGACCAGCCGCCCGCGTAGCTTGCGGTCCTTCTGCAGTTGTTGCTCGTAGCAGTACTTGATCTGCGCCTGGTGCCGCCTGAAGACGCGCCGGATCGTATTCGCGTCGAGCGACGCGCTCGCTGTGACGGCACCCGGTAACATCAACGCCGCGATCGCCCCGATCCACATGCGAGCTTCCTGCAAACCAGAGACAACAGCGGTCGAGGCGGGTTCCGCGTCGCTGGGGCGCACGTTTCGTGGCAACGTACGGACGGAGGAACGACGATGGACGCCAATGCTCTGCGCGCGCTGCAGGCGCCGCTGAAGGAACGCTACAAGCAGGAGCCGGACGCCGCGCTGGTGACGCTGAAGGCGCAGGGTTCGGTCGACGACACGAAGGTCGCCTGCAAGGTCGAGACGGGGCGGGCCCTGGCGATCGCGGGGCTGCACCCGGCGACCGGCGGGAGCGGCGCGGAGCTCTGCTCGGGCGACATGTTGCTGGAGGCGCTGGTGGCGTGCGCGGGCGTGACGCTGAAGGCGGTCGCGACCGCGCTGGAGATCCCGCTGCGCGCGGGCACCGTGCGCGCCGAGGGCGATCTCGATTTCCGCGGGACGCTGGGCGTCGACCGTGAGGCGCCGGTGGGGTTCCGGGCGATCCGCCTGGCGATCGAGCTGGATACGGACGCGCCCCAGGAGAAGCTCGACAAGCTGCTCAAGCTGACCGAACGCTACTGCGTCGTGTTCCAGACGCTGGCCGGCCAGCCGCAGCTGAGCATGCACGTCGCGCGCGGTTGACCTTGCGGCGTTGCCTGCCGCCGATAAATGGTCAGGGTGAACCTGACAGCCGCGCTGGGGCGGCGGGGAGGGGCACATGGCAATGCACATTCACGAACTTCACGCGGCGTCGACACACGCGCCGCTGGTGATCCTGCCGGCGGCGGCGCTGGTCGACCTCGCGGCGGCCGTCTCGGGTGATCGCGGGCAGGCGGCGCTGGGGCGCAAGCTGTGGTGGCTGGGGGTCGGCGCGGGCGCGCTCGCGGGTGTCGCCGGCCTGGCCGCCTCGCAGGAGATCAGGGCGGACGACGCGCGCAGCGAGGACATGATGTGGCTGCACGGCGCCGCGAACTTCGCGATCGTGCTGGGCGCGACCGGCATCGCGCTGTGGCGGACGTTCCGGCGGCCCAGCGTGGGCGCGGCGGCGATCGGCCTCGGCGCGTGCACCGCGGCGCTGTACACCGCCTATCTGGGCGGCGAGATGGTGTACGCGCACGGCGTCGGCGTCCGTAACATGCCCTGGATCGCGCCGACCGGCGTGCGGAGCAGCCCGTCGGTGCTGTCGGCCGCGGCGCCGGCGACGTTCGTCCGCGACGTCGTGAAGGGCTTCGCGTGGCTGGTGCGCCGCACCGTCCGCGCGTTCACGGGGCGCCAGCGCGTGAGCCGTGGCGCGTTCGGAATCGAGAGCATCGATCGCCCGGACGCCGACGAGCACGCGCTGGAGGCGGGCATCTGACGGGTCCCGCTACATGCGCCGGACGCGCATGTAGCGGACGAAGTCCGGAAGCGCGCGTATCAGCACCACGCCGGCGGCCAGCGTCGCGAGCGCGACCATCACGCGCGAGGCGATCGACACCCGTTTGTGGCTCAGGCGACTGGTCCCGTTCATCATCACGCTGTCTCCTCCGCCGCGGCTGCCGCCGCTTGGCTGCTTGTTGCTGCGATCAATCTGGTCACGGTCCGTTCGACGAGGGCCACCGCATCGGGGATGGCCGCTTGCACGACGGGGCTCAGTCCCAGACGTTCCCCGACGAACTCGGGCTGGCAGCCGACCAGCAGCAGCGGCGGCACGACGCCGCCCAGGCCCCGTACAGCCGCGATCACCGTCGCCAGGTTCATGCCGTGCGCGTCCGCGACGCCGGCCGCGGCCTCGTCCGGGATGCGTGGCTCGATGAGCGTGAGCGTGCCGGGCGGCTCGCCGCGATCCACGGCGTCGATGACCAGCAGCGCGGCGGGCGTGTCCAGCAGGTCGAACGCGAGGTGCAGCGCGCGCACGCCGATGTCCGTGACGACGACGCCTTCGGGCAACGGCCGGGCGGCCAGCCGCGCCGCGACCTCGACGCCGAACCCGTCGTCGCCCAGGAAGACGTTGCCGATGCCGGCGATCAGGATGCGCGCGGTCGTCGTCATGGTGCCGGCGCCTCGGGCGAATCCAGCGGCTCGATCTCGTCGGGGTAGAAGTAGAGGAACCGGCGCTGCCAGCGCAGGATCTCCGAGCCCGGATCGTCGTCGAGCGTGACCGCCAGGCAATCGTTGTTGTCGACGTCGCGCAGGACGGCCTCGACGGTCGCCGTCATGCCGGCGAGGAACATGTCCTGCGCGTCGCTGCGGCGCGCGCCCGGGCGCAGGCGGACGCGGCTGCCGGGCCCGACGGCCGCCCCGCCCACGAGGATCTCGACCGGCGCGGGTCGATCGGCTGGCGGAAACGCCTCCACTTCGTGCAGCTCGCGCGCCGAACCGTGCAGCCGCGACATCGCCTCGGGCGGCAGACGCTCGACGCTGTCGATCAGCGCCGCCAGCCGGGGATCGGTGGCGCGCGCTTCGCGCTTCTCGTCGTCGGTCAGCGTCAGGATGCGCAGGGTGAGGATCTCGTCGATCTCGGTCGCGTCGAACAGATCGCGCGGGCTCTCGGGCGCGACCGCCGGGTGGTCGTAGAGAATGACCGGTGACGACAGCATCAGATCGCGGTTGCCCGGTGCGCCCGCGAGCACGGGGTAGGTGCCGACGTTGCGGCAGCGGGCGGCGTCGTCGGCGGCCCACGCGGGCGGATCGAGGAGCGACATGAACGCGCCGCCCGAAACGGCGAGCAGCAGATGGCAGCCGAGCAGCGAGGCGCGCATCGCCTCGTCGCGGGGCGCGCCCGGCAAGGTCCACGCGGTCAGGTTCTCGACGCGCAAGCGCAGCTTGAGCAGCGGGCGCGCGGCGGACACCGGGTCGACCGTCAGCCGCACGACGCCCGAGATCGGCCAGCGCCGGTGCACGACCGGCCCGCGCTCGTCCGTGCCGCCCGCGATCAGGAACGACATCACCTGCTCGTCGCGTGCCGCATCGCCGGCGAGCGCGAAACGAAAATCGACCTCCTGCATGTCGCCTTCGTCCCACGGCGGCGCCGTCGCGCTTCCGTCACGCCGTCGCAGCTGCAGGAAACGGCACCGGCCGGTCAGGCGCGCTCCCGGCGCGAATCCGTCGGGCTCGATCAAGCACTGCGTCTCCTGCCACCAGCGATCGTTGTACGCGGCGCCCTCGCTCCACCCGCGCGGCGCCACCACGCCGAACTGCCAGCGCATCTGGTTCTTGGGCGCGGACGCGCGGTACGGGTAGAGCGCGTAGCCCTCGAACAAAACCGCGTCGGCGACCGCGCGCACGTCGTCGAACATCAGCCGGCATCCTCCGCCACCAGCGCACGGGCGCGCGCGCGCAGCTCGCCGAAGAACGCTTCGATTCGCCGCCACACCAGATCGCCGCCGTTGATGCCCTGCCAGTGCCGGCGCACCTCGCCCACCAGACGGTAGCAGTCGTCGATGGGCACCAGGAACGTCTCCAGCCGCGTCGCGCGGCGCCCGTAAACCAGCAACGCCTCGACGTCGGGGGCGACCTCCGCGACCAGCCGGGTGGTGGCGGCGACGTCACGCAACGCCTCGTCCGACAGCGCGGCCTCGGCGGCGCCGCCCGGGCTGGGGTACAGCGCGACCCAGCGCGCGAGGCGCGAGTTGAAGAACATGAACGCGAGGCGCACGGGGACCGAAAGCGCCGCCCACTGCGCGTCGTCCAGCTGGAAAGTCGGATCGACGAGGACGCGCTTCGGGACGACCCGGTAGCGCGGAAGCGGCGCGGTCCCCTCCTGGGCGAACACCGTGCTGCACGCCGTACACGAACAGAGCAGCGCGCGTTTTTCGAGATCGATCAGGTGCTCGTGGTGTTCGTCGTCGATCGCGTGCCCGCAGACGCCGCAGCGTTCCTGGGGCGGCGCGACCGCGCGCCAGGCGCGCACGAACGGTTCCAGCGCGGCGAGCGCGTTCATGGCCCCGACCTGCCGCCCGACTTCGCCCCGCGGCTGCGCCCGAGATCGATCTGCACCAGACCTCCCGCCGGGGATGGCGCCGCCGGTGTAGGAGCGGCGGGAGCGGGGCCGGGATCGAACTCGCGCGCGGCGTCGGGATCGGGGTGCAGGCCGTGCAGCACCAGCAGGCTCGACAGCAGCGGGTCGGCGCGCAGGCGGGCCCCTGTCGCTTCGTCCAGAGCGGCCGCGCCGCTGCCCGTCGACAACATGGCCAGCAAGCGGGCCAGACCGCTGCCGTAGAGGTGCAGCAGGCGGCCGACCAGCTCCTCGACCCGCTGCTTGACGGGCGCGCCGCCGACGACCGCCAGATCGTCGATCAGGTGGGCGATCCGATCGCCTTCGCGGCGCAGGTCTTCGTCGCCCGCGTCGTCGCGGCTGTCGTCGGTGGTGAAGCCGTGATGTGCGGTCATGCCGGTGCCATCGCCACCTGCGAAGCCATGAAGTCGCAAAACGCAGGCAGGCCGATGCC
>Ga0207691_10005611_pt1 | contig 12128 bp, 13 predicted proteins | sample KBSM13metaG_FD_184327 | JGI IMG/M metagenome (GOLD analysis project Ga0207691, IMG submission 184327) | Miscanthus rhizosphere microbial communities from Kellogg Biological Station, Michigan, USA - KBS M1-3 metaG (SPAdes) (version 2) | ecosystem: Host-associated > Plants > Roots > Rhizosphere >...
GGTCGGCGAGGCGGTGCGCTTCTACAAGCTCGACCTCAGCGACGTTATCGCCTTTCACGACGAGCTCGACCTTGCGCAGGGCAAAGTGCGCGTGAAGGTGGGCGGCGGCGTTGCCGGCCATAATGGGCTGAAGTCGCTCACCGCCCATATCGGCAACGACTATGTGCGCGTGCGCTTCGGTATCGGCCATCCCGGCAACAAGGCGCTGGTCACCAACCATGTGCTTCAGAACTTTACCAAGGCCGAGCTCGACTGGCTCGAGCCGCTGCTCGGCGCCATCGCCGAGGAGGCTCCTTACCTTGGGCAAGGCGCCAACGACAAGTTCCAGTCGCGGGTCGCCTATGCGATGCAGGGCGAAGCTGAGGCACAGACCGAGCAGGAAGAGTCTCCGAAGAAGCCCGCGCCACGACGCAAGGAAACTTCCGAGAAGAAGGATGAGCAGCCAGTGGCCGAGGGCACGCTTGCCGGCAAGCTCCGCCGCTGGTTCGGCTCGTGACAACAACATTGTCATGCCCGCGCAAGCAGGCATCCAGTAAACCACGATCCTCGCAAACTGAAGTCAGGCGGTGGTTCCTGGATCGCCCAGTCAAGCCGGGCGATGACAAGCAAGATGACGGACTGAGATAATGGGATTCAAATGCGGCATCGTCGGGCTGCCCAATGTCGGCAAGTCCACACTGTTCAATGCGCTGACCGAGAGCGCCGCGGCGCAGGCCGCCAACTATCCCTTCTGCACCATCGAGTCAAATGTCGGCGAGGTGCCGGTGCCGGATCCGCGCCTCGACAGACTCGCGACCATCGCCAAGTCGGCGCAGATCGTGCCGACCCGACTCACTTTCGTCGACATCGCGGGGCTGGTGCGCGGCGCCTCGCAAGGCGAAGGGCTCGGCAACCAGTTCCTCGCCCATATTCGCGAAGTCGACGCCATCGCCTATGTGCTGCGCTGCTTCGAGGACAACGATGTGGTGCATGTCGAAGGCCGCATCGATCCGATCGCCGACGCCGAGACCATCGAGACCGAGCTGATGCTCGCAGACCTCGACAGTCTCGAACGGCGTGTGCCGATTCTGGAGAAGAAGATCCGCGGTCAGGACAAGGAGGCGAAAAAGACGCTAGCACTGCTCGAGCGCGCCCTTGTCCTCTTGCGCGAGGGCAAGCCCGCCCGCCTCGCCGCGATCGAGGAAGACGAGCGGGCCGAGTTCAGGACTCTTGGCCTGCTCACCGCCAAGCCCGTGCTCTATGTCTGCAATGTCGATGAAGCTTCGGCCGCGACCGGCAACGTCCATTCCGCGCGCGTGGAGGCGCTGGCCAAGGCCGAAGGCGCGGGCTGCGTCATCATCTCGGCCAAGATCGAGGCGGAGCTTGCCGAGCTGCCGCCAGACGAGCGGCAAGCTTATTTGGCTGATCTCGGCTTGCAGGAGCCCGGCCTCAACCGCCTCATCAATGAAGGCTATAGGCTGTTGGGACTGATCACCTATTTCACGGCAGGTCCCAAGGAAGCCCGCGCCTGGACAGTGCCCGAGGGGACCCGCGCGCCGCAGGCCGCCGGCGTGATCCACACCGATTTCGAGAAGGGCTTCATTCGCGCCGAGACCATCGCCTATGACGACTATGTGGCACTCTCAGGGGAGACCGGCGCGCGCGACGCCGGAAAGCTCAGGCTCGAGGGAAAGGATTACGTGGTGAAGGACGGCGACGTCCTGCATTTCCGCTTCGCGACTTGAGCCTAGCGTAATGAAAAGGGGGCCGCGAACGGCCCCCTTCGCTCAATCAAATCGAATGCCAATTACTTGCACTCAGCCATCTTGGCCATGGCCGCCTTGGCGTCGGCCTCTGAGCTGTACTTACCCATCATCTTGTATTTTTTCGTATCCGTGGGTTGGCTGGTCATGACCTCACATCCGCCACCGCCTACCCGCAATGCGACGTAATAGTCCGCAGCAAGTGCAGGCGTGACGACAGCGACGGTGAGAGCGGCCACAACGAGATACTTTTTCATTAGGTTCCTCCTTATTCAATCGTCGACGACTGGCGTGCAATGAACGCACCCGGAGTGCACCCGTTCCAAGCGTTGCCGATCAAATATGCACGCTTGGAGAACTCGAAACTCAATAGAGCGGCGGCGAGAGCGGCTAGCTTCCGCCCTCGCCCGGCTTCGCCGCCTTGGGTTTTCGCCGCGAGGCACGCGCGGGCTTCAGGGAAGCCCCAGTGCGGGCATCCCCAAGCGCCGGCATGGATATTGGCGGGGTGACGCCCATCGACACATAGACGTTCATCAGCCGCTCGACGCCGCCGTCGGCAGGCTTCACCCAGTCGGCCGGCACGTAGATCAGAGCGCCGCCGAACGGGACCGGCGCCGAAGGGACCAGCAATCCAACATAGTCGTGCTCGCCGATCTTGACCGGGTCCGGCGACGGCATCAGGCCGAGCACCGCGGCGCCACCCTCCCCGCCGAAGAAGCACCACACCGGGCGCATGCTTTGCAGGCTATCCTTGTTGCCGCCGCGGTCGACGATGGCGACGAAGCGCTTCGACAGATCATAGACGTTGGAAACGAGCGGGATGCGGCTGATCAGCGTATCTAGTCCGGTCTGCACTAGAGGCCACAGCTTGGTCTCGACCACGAGCCCAAGCAGGAAGATGCAGCCGAGAATGATGAGGAAGCCGAGAAAGTAGGCGCCAACCTCCGACGAGACGAGATTGAGCCCGAGCAGCACGATAAGCCTGCCGATCAGGCTGTTGGGTCCGGCATAGGCTTTCAGGAGCTGCGCGAGCCATACCGTCACGGTCAAGGTGACGAGGATGGGCAAGAGCACGAGAAGCCCGGCCAGGAAGATGCGTGCGATGCGCCCCAAGCGAGAACCCTTCCTCCTATCATCACGTCCGAGCAGCGGACGACCTTATCGCAAATGCGGGATTGAGAGGGAGCCCCCCGTGTTGTTCATGCATCGAACACAAAACGCGTTCCCGTCTCGGCGCGCAGGAGCTTGTCCGGCATCTCGGCTTTGGCGATGTCGTAGAAGGGCTCCCCGGTGCAATGCATCGCGATCACGTAGTCGGGGTCGATTTCCTTAAGCGAGATCACGGTTTGGCGCACATAGTCCTCGCCATAAGGCGCGAGGTGAAATCCTCCGATGACCGCGTGGACTTTTTGCACGCCTGAAACCGCTTGTGCCTGCTTTACCGTATTGACCACGCCGCGATGGCTGCACGACGTCAAGATGACCAGTCCGCGCCCCTTCAGATTGAAGGAGGTCGCGATCTCATGGCGGAATTGATCGGGCACTACGACCTTGGCGCGCTCCTCCGCGACGAACTGATCGGGAAAGCAGCCGATTCCGTCCTCCACGCCGATTTTCATGGTCGTTGGCGAGAGCACTTTCTCAAAACTCGTCAGCCCAATTTGACCGCTGGCAAAACCGTGGTCGGCAACAAGCACCGGTCCTTCGGCAAACGTCACTTCGAGATCGGCGTCCCTCAAAGCTTTGCGGTCCAATGCACCAAAGTTGCCCGGCATGGGCGGTCCGATCCACTCGCGGGAACAGAAGCACTCCTCGCCGCCGACATAGAACGGAAGCTTTGCTTTCAAGTTGGAGTTGTTCTGGCGCAAGAAACCGACCAAACCGCCGAAATGGTCGTAATGGCCATGGCTCAGAACGAGTGCGTCGAGCGCACCAGGATCGATCTCCAACAAATCAAGGTTGTTGACCAAAGCCTCGGGCGTGAAACCGAAATCCACGAGAACGCGTCTCCGTTCCTCTCCGCGTTGCGACTCGACGTGCAGCGAGAGGCCGAACTCGCTGATCAGGGTCTTGCTCGGCGGTTTATCGCTGAGCCCCCAGCCGAAGCGCCGGATGTCGACGCTGCCCACCTTCGCGTTTGGTGCGACGGCGAACTTATAGTTGTCGACAATCACGCTGACGGTGACGCGGTCGACCTCAGGTACGGGACCGAAGATCGGGGCGGCTCGCGCCGGCTTTGCATCGCCAAGCAGCGCCGCGAGCATGGTGTTCAAGACAGCGCCGCCGCCCCCACAGACGAAATCGCGCCGGTCCACTGAGACCTGTTTGGTTGCGGTCATGGCAGCGCCTCCGAGCTTGCGCCCGGACTAGCCATGTGTGCCGAGCAGAGACAGTCTAGCGCAGCGCAGCGGCGATGTTGCCCCCGTCGACCGTCTCGATATGGCCGGTGGTCTTGCGCGCCTTGGCGAGCGCGACGAAGGCTTGGGCCACGTCCTCGGCGAGCACCTCGCGATTGAGCAGATTGCCGCTCATATATTTCGCCTCGGTCACGCCACGCGCCTTCGCCCGCGCCGCGATCATCGCGTCGGTCAAGAGCCCGCTCCTGATGCGATCGGCATTGACGCCGTTCGAGCGGATGCCGTCGGCGCCGTAGTCGAGAGCGTATTGGCGCATGAGCAGCATGGTCGCGGCCTTGGGCAAACCGTAAGGACCGAAATTCGCGCCGGGGTTCACCGCCTGCTTTGAGAGATTGAACAGGAGCGCGCCGCCGGTGCCTTGCTTCAACATGATCGTCACGGCTTCCTGCGCCACGGTCTGATGGGCGAAGAAGTTGAGCTCGAAGCTCTTGCGGAGCAGCTCGTCGGAGACGTCGCCGATGCGGCCCTGCCAAGCCGCTCCGGCATTGGAGACCACGATATCGACTCCGCCAAAGCGCTCCAAGGTCGCGGTAAACGCGGCCCGCACCTGCTCGGGCTTGGTCACATCGCACTGCATGCCAAGGCCCTTGACGTCCGCCGCGGCCTTCTTGGCAGCTTCGCCATCGATGTCGAGGATCGCTACGGCGGCGCCCTCCGCGGCGAGAGCGCGTGCCGTAGTGGCGCCGATTGCGCCGGCGCCGGTGACGAACGCGACCTGTCCAGTGAGAGGCTTGACCACGGCGCCCTTGAGCTTAGCCTGTTCGAGGCTCCAATATTCAAGCGCGAACAGGTCGCTCTCGGGCAGGGGCTCGTAGCGCCCGATCGCCTCGGCGTCCGTGACCACTTTGACGGTGTTCTCGGCGAGGTCAGCGGCAATCGCTGCGTCCTTGGCGGTGCGGCCGAGCCCGAATAGGCCGACGCCCGGCACCAGCACGACGCGCGGACTCGCATCGAGCTTGCTCTTGGTGTTGCCGGCGGCTTCGTTCTCTCTCGTGAAATAGGCATCGTACTCGGCGGTGAACTGCGCCACGCCTTCCTGCACAGCATGGGCAAACTCATCGAGCCTGCCGGCTTCAGGCTGCGGCACAACCAGGGGCTTGTTTTTGGTGCGAATGATGTGGTCGGGTGTCACCACCCCGCGCTGACTATAGGACGCGAGCTCCTCGCCATTCACGTAAGCGAGGATCTCCGGACCGGTGCGGAAGTCGGCGATCAAGCGTATTGGCTCTTTTCCGTGCTGCTTAATCGCACAGGCTCCGCGGATGATCGGCGCAATCTCGGAAGCCTTCGCCGTAGCACTCGCGAGCTTCCGCACCGGGAACACGATGGGCCGGCCTTGGCGCAGGCGGCTCTCGGCGAGCGACACCATCTCGATCATGCGCTCATAGGCCTCGCGGGCCGTCTCGCCGAAGGTGAAGATGCCGTGCTTGTGCAGGATCAGGCCTTCGACGTCGGGCCTCTCCTCGAACACCTGGGCCGCCTCCTTGGCGAGCCCGAAGCCCGGCGCGATATAGGGCACGATCCCCATGCGGCCGTCATAAACCTCGCGCGCCAAAGCCTCCCCGTCAGGCTGATCGACAAGCGAGAGCACGGAAGCGGCGTGCGTGTGATCCACGAATTTGTGCGGCAGGAAGGCGTGCAGCAGGGTCTCAACTGAAGGGTTCGGCGCCGAGGAATCGAGCAGGTTGAGCCGCTGCACGTTAACCATAGCCTCGTCGGACAGCTCATCGAGCGCGCGGAGCTCGCGCAACGGCCCTAGCTTCACCGCAGGCAAACCCCAAGGCTCGATGTCGGCCATGTCGGCGCCGGAGCCTTTAACCGCGATCACCTCGTGCTCGACGCCGAGATCGTCGCGGGCGCGCGTCTTGACCGAGGTGTTGCCGCCGCCATGCAGCACGAGCAGAGGATCGCGGCCGAGCAGGCGCGTGGTGTAGACCCTAAGCGCAATGTCGGGGCCGACGCCCTTGGCAGCATAGGCGGCGACCAGCTCCTGGGCCGCGGCGTCGTTCCATTGGCTTTTCATGGCGCGCGTTCTTGCAGGAATGGACTTTTGCTGCAAGCCCGGAATCCCCATCTCCCGATCATCAGCAAACGCAATTTCTGCCGACCCGAGAGATGATCTCCTTCCCGCCACGCTTCCTTACGGATTTGCAACATATTTGCCTGCATTCTCTCGCGATTACGGGGCTTCTTTCGGTGAGGGAGTAAGGTGGGAACCTTCCGCAAGTCATACCATCCCGAGCGCCACTATATGCGCGGGCCCGGCCCCAAATGGCACGAGAAACACATGACGGCACTGCATCAGGCCGCGAGCGCACAGCCCAAGGATGCCGAAGAGAGAGCAGAAGCAGCGCCGGGCGTCTGGACGCGGCTTGCCACTCGCCGCGTCAGCGCCCGGCATGATCTCCGCTACGCGCTCTGGCTCGTGCCTTTGACCATCGCCGCGCTGTTTGGCTTCGTGGTGGTTGCCGCGCTGGCCGGCTAGTCTTTCGCCTGCTTGTCGCCCGTGCGGATCACCACGAGGCGGTCAGTGCCGGACTCGGCGCCCCACACTTCGCGTCCGTTGAGCTGGCGCACCGCGGCATCCGGCTTGTCGCTCGGAAAGCTCGCGAAGCTCTTGGTCTCAGGATCGAACTTGAGGACGGCGTTGGCGCCAAAGTCGCTGACCCACACCTTATCCTTGCCGTCGACATAGACCGCGTAAGCGTGCGGCGCTTCGCCCGGCAGCTTGTAAACCTCCCAGCTCGAGGCCGCCGGGTCGTAGACGCTGAGATTGCCGGCGTTCCACTCGCTCACCCACAGCCGACCCTTCGAGTCTGACCACACCCGCCGCGTGCCGACGCCCGGCGACTTCCGCTCGATCACGGTAGTCTTGCCGGTATCGAGATCGGGCTTGCCGAGGAAGCTTCCGGCCAGAGAGACATAATAGATTGCGCCGTCAGGGGTGGCAGTGATGCCGTAGGGGCCGACGCCTTTCGGCGCATCCCACACCTGCATCTCGCCGGTCTTGGGATCGAGCCGGCCATAAATACCGGACTGCCCGGTGAACCAGATGCGGCCGCTTCCGTCGAATGCGGGGGTGTTGAGATTGGCGTTGGCGCGGTCCTTGGGAAGCTTCCAGGTCTTCACCTCGTGCGTGGCGGGATCGACCCTAACTATCGCGTTGAGCCCCCCGTCGGTGATCCACGCCGCGCCGTCCGGGCTGATGATCACGCCGTGCGGCGCCGATCCCTCCCCTAGCGGAATGCGATCGACCTGTCCGGTATCTGGATTGAGGCGGCCGAGCACGCCGGCGCGCTGGCCCGTGTACCAAACCGTCCCGTCCGGAGCGGGCGCCACATCGTGGGGATGATCGCCCTGCGGCACATTGAAATACTTGACCTCGACCGCGGCCGCCGGGGACGCTGGCAACACAACCGCGAGGACCAAAGCAGCGAGGGCAAAGACTTCGACCTGCATGGTGTTTACCTAGTGTCCCGCTAGGACGACGTGAAGGGCTGGAAGAAGAAAACCGCGGCGAGCCCGGCGATGAGGGTCGCGGCTGTCGCGACCGCAAGCGGCTTGCCGAGCGCAGGGCCAGCCAGCACGAAGGTCATGCCGCATTTCACCAGGGTATTCGAAAGCGCCGCGATCACGATGGCGATGACCGCCACCTGTGCGTCTCCGCTTTGGGCGAACTCCGACATCGACAGCGTGATGGCATCGACATCGGTCAGGCCGGCGAGCGCGGCGACCGCATAGAGGCCGCTCGGCGGAAAATGCGCCTGCACGAACTTGGTCACGAGGAGAACCACCGCGAACAGGGCGCCGAATTTCGCTGCGTCGCCTCTTGCGGCTTTTCGCGCGCTTCTTTCGAGAATGAAAGTGTGACCGCCGTGGATGAGGACGAGTCTGCAGAAGCGGCAGCGCGATGAAAGTCGCGATCAGCATCCGCACGCCGGCATAGACGTCGTCCCAACCCAGCTTCTCGACGAAGCCATGCAGCGGCTGCTTGTAGGCGAGCACCGCCGCGGTGATCACGCCAACACCAATGGCAAGCGCCTGGTCGCCGAGCATCACAATGGCGCCGAGCAGGAACACAACCATCGCGGCAATCTCGGTAGTCAGCCCTTTGTCAGGTCCCGGCTTGGCATTGATGAAGTAGCCGACGATAACCAGGGCCCCGACAATCAGGATGGCCGCAGCCAGGATCCAGGGCGCCGAGGTCTCGCGCTCGAGCCAGCCGGCCACGGCGCCCAAAAGAGCAAGCAATGTGAAGGTGCGTAAGCCAGCGACGTGGCCGGTGTCGTCTTCCTCGCTCTTGCGCTTCTCGCGCTCGATGCCAATCAGCGCGCCGAGCAGGACGGAGATGGCGAAATCGCCCGCCGTGGCAAGAGGCTCCTGGTCGGTCATGGCCTCCGCCCAATTTCCAAGTCATTGCCCGTCTTGACCCGCCTGCGTGGCCGAAGCCACGAACTTGCTTCGGCACCTTAAAGCCCTTCGGCGGGGCGAAGGCCAGGGCGATCCAGTAATACCTGGGGTGAATATCACAAAGACCGGTGGTTACTGGATGCCCGCTTTCGCGGGCATCACAAGGTCATTCTGGTTAAGCGGCGGAGCGTTTCGCGTGCTCGGGGTAAAGCGTGGCGAGGCCGTCGCGGGTGGCTGGGGTGACGCCGCGCTCGGTAATGAAGCCGCTGACGAGCCGCGCCGGCGTGACGTCGAAGCCGTAATTTGCGGCAGGGCTCCCCTCCGGCGCGATCCGGACCGTCGCGACCCGGCCATCGTCGAGCCGGCCGGCGATGTCGGTCACCTCGTCGGGATCGCGCTCCTCGATGGGAATGGTGCTGCCGTCATCGAGACTCCAGTCGATGGTCGAATAAGGAAGCGCCACCAGGAAGGGGATGTCGTTGTCGCGCGCGGCGAGCGCCTTCAAATAGGTGCCGATCTTATTGGCGACATCGCCGGTCGCGGTGGTGCGGTCAGTGCCCACTATGCAGAGATCGACGAGCTTCTTCTGCATGAGATGCCCGCCGGCATTGTCGGCGATCAGCGTATGCGGCACGCCGTGCGCGCCGAGCTCGAAGGCGGTGAGCGAGGCACCCTGATTGCGCGGTCGCGTCTCGTCGACCCAAACATGCAGGTCGATGCCCTCGTCGAAGGCGCGGTAGATCGGCGCGAGCGCAGTGCCCCAATCGACGCAAGCGAGCCAGCCGGCATTGCAATGGGTGAGGATGTTGACGCGCTTGCCGCCCTTCTTGTCGGAATGCGCGCGGACCAGCCCGAGACCGTGCTCGCCGATCCTGCGGTTGGTCTCCACGTCCTCGTCGCAGATCGCGGCGGCACGGGCGTAAGCCGCGGCGACACGCTTGCCGCGCGGCTGGTTGCGCACCGCCTTCTTCATTTCTTCGAGCGCCCAGAGGAGATTGATGGCGGTGGGGCGTGTCGCGGCGAGCTGCTCGCAAGCGCGGTCAAGAGCCTCGTCGGAAGCGTCGGCGCGAAGCGCGAGCGCGACGCCATAGGCTGCGGTGGCGCCGATCAGCGGCGCTCCCCTCACCTGCATCGACTTTATCGCGCGCGCTGCCTCGTCGAGGTCCCCGAGCGTCACGGTCTCGAACACGAAGGGCAGCTTGGTCTGATCGATGATCTCGACCGACCAGCCGTCGTCATTGAGCCAGATGGTACGATAGTGCTTGCCGTTGATGTTCATTCTCAATTTCCACTGTCATCGCCCGGCTCGACGGGGCGATCAGTAACCAATGTAGGTGCACAAGTCGCAAGAGTCAGTGGTTACTGGATTCCCGCTTTCGCGGGAATGACGGGCTAGTGCCGTGTCAAGGCGGCCTTAGTCGTCCTCGAAGGTCATCAGGGTGTGGCACTCGATGCCGTGCCGTGCGAGGCGGCCCGAGCCGCCGAGGTCGGGCAGGTCAATGACGAAGGCAGCGCCCACCACCTCAGCCTTCAGCTTGCGCAAGAGCTTGACCGCGGCCTCCGCCGTCCCGCCGGTGGCGATCAGGTCGTCGACCAGAAGGACAGGCTCGTTGGCGGCGATCGCATCCTCGTGGATCTCGATGACGTCGATGCCATATTCGAGCTCGTAATCCTGGCCGATGGCTTTTCCCGGCAGCTTCCCCTTCTTGCGGATCGGCACGAAGCCGCAGCGCAAACGGTCGGCAACCGCGCCGCCGAGGATGAAGCCGCGCGCCTCGATGCCGGCCACCGCCTGCACCCGGCGATTGGTGAAGGGACGCGCGAGCTGCTCGACGCAGTTGCGAAAGCCATTAGCGTGGCGGAGCAAGGTGGTGATGTCGCGGAACATGATGCCGGGCTTGGGATAGTCCGGTATCGTGCGAATGAGGTCCTTCAGGTCGATGTCCGCGGTCAAACTCATTCAGGACCCCCGTGAGGTAAGGCTGGAAGCTGCGCCGCGCCCCAAGAGCCTATAGTCGAACGCAGCGCGGCTGACTAGACGCGAAGAAGGACAAATTCCATGACGAACGGTTCCAATCTCGTGACCATCCGGGACATCGACGTTCCATTCCGGCGGATCGTCTTGATCCTGGTGAAGTGGTCCATCGCCGCGATCCCGGCCATGATCCTTACTCTGCTGATCGCCATTATTGGAGCAATCATGAGTACGGTGCTTGGCCTGTTCGGCCTTACCGGCGTGCCGGTGCAGCCGACGCACGCAATAGCCGATCAGCCCTTCAGCACGCGGCCGGCAACCGCATCGAGCTTCTTCAAGAGCTCGGGGTCGCGCGCCTCTGGCGCGGTGATGATCGCCGTGTCGAGGGCGCGGTCCGAGCCGATCGGGCAAGGCTCGTGCTCGCGTGGAAAGTCGCGGGCAAGACGCGCGACGAGGCGGACTCCCTTGTCGGCATTCTCCATCAACACCTTGATGATGTCCTGCACGGTCACGGCATCGTGGTCGGGATGCCAGCAGTCGAAGTCGGTGACCATGGCCATGCTCGCGTAGCAAATCTCCGCCTCGCGGGCGAGCTTGGCCTCGGGCAAATTGGTCATGCCGATCACCGAATAGCCGAGATTCTTGTAGGTGAGGCTCTCGGCGAGCGTGGAGAATTGCGGGCCCTCGATGCAGACATAGGTCCCGTCGCGAACGATCTGAATGCCTTCGGCGCGCGCAGCTTCCGCAAGATGGATGCGCAGGCGCGGGCTGACCGGATGGGCCATCGACACATGCGCGACGCAGCCTTTGCCGAAGAACGAGTTGGCGCGGTGATAGGTACGGTCGATGAACTGGTCGACCAGCACGAAGATGCCCGGCGGCAACTCCTCCTTGAATGAGCCGCAGGCAGAGAGCGAGATGAGGTCGGTGACCCCTGCCCGCTTCAGCACGTCGATATTGGCGCGATAGTTGATGTCGGTGGGCGACAGCCTGTGGCCCTTGTCGTGGCGCGACAGGAACACGATGGGAAGCCCATCGATGTCGCCGATTCTGAGCGGTGCGGACGGCTCGCCCCACGGACTCTTGATGCGCTCCTCGCGCACGTTCTTGAGCCCCGGCAGGTCGTAGAGCCCCGAGCCGCCAATCACGCCGAGCACTGCTTTGGTCATTAAGTTGTCCCCGCTCCTCGCCGGCTGCCGGATTTCACTCGCCGACCTTGATGTAGAACACCGCCCAGACCCAATGCGCGTGGTGCGTCTCGTCAGGCTTGAAGTCGGGCGCGCGCGTGTTGATCAGCCAAACCGGGCCTTGCTGGCCCAAGCCCAGCGGCACGCCATCGGCGAAGAGCGCGAGGATCCAGTCGGACGACTTGATGTCGTCGGGATCGAGCCAGCCGGTATAGCCGTTGACCGCGACGAACGTGGTCTTGACCTGTGCCGCCTCGAGATAACCGAACACCTCGCGCAGCAACGGGCCGCTGAAGGTGGCAGGCTTGTCGAACTCGCGCGGCTGCGCCGTCACCGTCCCTTGCGGCAGCGAGAGCAGCGTCGCGCGGTCGAAGGCGAAGGCGTTCTTGAAGTCGAT
>Ga0207691_10005612_pt1 | contig 12127 bp, 16 predicted proteins | sample KBSM13metaG_FD_184327 | JGI IMG/M metagenome (GOLD analysis project Ga0207691, IMG submission 184327) | Miscanthus rhizosphere microbial communities from Kellogg Biological Station, Michigan, USA - KBS M1-3 metaG (SPAdes) (version 2) | ecosystem: Host-associated > Plants > Roots > Rhizosphere >...
TCTCCGGAAGCCCCAGCCAACCATAGTGATCGACCACCAGCGCCATCAGAAGTTGCCCGGTCATCGCCAGCACCAGCAGGCTGGTGGCGCCGATTTCCGCGGCAACAATAGTGGAAATGGCCACGTAGAACGCCCCGAAAACCCCGCCGAACCAGGCCCACAGAGGCACGGTGGCCAGGGCGTCACGGCCGGGAAACGCGGTGCGGGTCGCCAGCAGCACGCTGATCAGCGCCACCGTACCCACCATGAAACTGATCAGCGCCGCGCTGTATGCGCTGCCCAGGATCTTGCGCAGCGCCGCATTCATGCCCACCTGCAGCGTGAGCCCGAAGCCGGTGGCGAGACCGAGGAAATATGCCAGGCCGCGCATCCTGGACCTCTAACTACCCCGCAGGCGCCGCAGCAGCCGGAGGCCCGCCGGGAAACGGGCGAGGAGCAGCACCATACGCCAGAAGAGCCGCTTGCCGGGCGATGCGCGGCGCTGCGGCACCACGCGGAACACCTCCGCGCGCACGTCCCGGTGGCGGGCGTCGCCGGCCGCGGCCTCGACCGGAAGCAGGGATTCGCGCATGCGGCGCAGCATACCGCGCCTGCCTCAGATCGCGGCGGTTTCCATCTCCCAGGTGGACAGTGGCGCGCCGCGGCGGACCCAGAACCCCGTCCCGCTCGGCCTGAAGCTGCGGCGCAGCCGCGCGCCGTACCACTCGACCGGGCGCAGGTGAACGTCGCGATCGGTGCGCGAGCGGTCGCAGTTATCGCGCCAGTCGCGCGCCGTGAGCGCCGACAGGTACAGCACGCCGCGCGTGAGCCGGCCAAGGTTCGCGATGGCGCGCGCCGCCGTGCGGTCATCGAGGTACTGCAGCACGTCGTAGCAGACCACGAGATCGAAGGGATCGGCGCGCCAGTCGGCCAGCGATCCCTGCGTCCAGCCGTAGCGCCGGCACAGGTACTCGCTGAATTCCAGCCCCGTGTATCGCGCCCGCGGGAAGGCGCGCAGCAGTGGGCCCCGCAGCAGACCAATGCCGCAACCGGCATCGAGTACGCGCCGCACCGGCAGCCCGATGTGGTCGGCGTAGGCGCCGATCAGCCGCGCGCGGGCGCGCATTTCGGCGCGCGAGGTCACCGCCGTGCGTGAATCGAAATAGAAACGCCGGTAATAATCCCGGTCGAAGCGCGTGCTCATCCCGGCGAACTGGCCGGCATTTTCGCAAGCTCGCGGCGGATCGAGCGCCGCACCAGGTACCCGCCCGCCAGGCCGACGAGGCCGATGACGCTGGCGAGGCTGGCGCCTAACCAGTTGTCGATGAACAGCGCGATGCGCGCCTCGGTGGGCCGTTCGGGTCGGTAGACCACCGGCACCCGCGTGCCGATCTCGAAACGCTTGGTGGCGGCGGAGAGCTGGCCGCTGGTGGTCACGATCTCGCCGGTCGCCGTGCGAAACCGGATCCGCGGCCGGTAGCGGATCTTGTCGCCGTCCGGGCTCTCGAAATAGCTAACCACTTCTCCGGTGGCGTGATCTCCCACGAAGCTCAGCGTCAGCCACGAAAGATAAGCTGCTAACAAGAGGCAACCGACACCAAGGGCGAACAGCAGCCGGGCGGCGAGATCCAGGATCCGGAATGCGAGAGGCATGTTTCAGCTTGCGGGGCGGCGGCCGTGAAAGTACGCTCAAGTCTATTCGATGTGTGGGGAGCACGATGAGCGAGCCGGAGAAGAAAGGGTCACCGTGGCCGTGGTTCCTGGTGCCCGTTGCAGCCGTAAGCCTGTTCTTCGTGCTGCGCGAGTGCCGTCAGAATCTGCCGCCCGCCAACACCGCCCCGGAGGCGGAGGCCCCCGTGCCTGCGGCGCCCGACACTGCGGCGCCCACCGTGACCAAACCGGCGGAGCCCGACGCGGCGCCGGCCTCCACCCCGACGCCGCAGTAGTTGCCCCGGCCGTTCCTTACTGACTCTTCAGCTTGAACACCACGCGCAGCCGGTGCCACTGCGCGAACGGCTCGCCATCGCGCGTGGCCGGCAACATGCGCCAGCTGCGCCGTGCTTCCTCGAGCGTGACCTGGTCGAGACGCTCGAAACCACTGCTCTTCACGATGCGCGCATCACCGACGCGTCCATTGGCGAGTACGTAGATCTCCACGTCGACAGAACCCTGATTGCCTTCGCGCCGATCGGTGGGCGGATACGGAGGCTGCGAAAATGGATGACGCGGATCCGCTCGCACATCGACGATGGCGGGGACCACCACGGCGCCGCCGCCTTCGCCTTCACCCTGGCCGGTTATCACGTCAGTCGGCGGGGCGATTGCATCGTCGCTGACCGGATCTACTGGAATCGGCTGTGGGGGCCCAACGTAAATCGTTGGATCGGTGAGCGGCACATTCGGAATCACGGGCGGCGGAGGTTCGGGCGGTCTCGGTTCGTCAATGAAGACACCTACGGACCCATCGAATTTGGGCACCGACACGAAACCGAAGCTGTGTGCCAGCACCATCAGCAATGCCAGGTGCATACCCACGACGAAGCCCATTCGACCGAATGCACCCAGTGGGTGTCTTGCTGCCGTGCGCGCCACCATGATGACCTCCGCTCGGGCGGTGTGCCCGTTTGAAAGGTGAACGCGGCCGGCCCGGCGCACGGGGTTAAGCTCCCGCCATGGGAAATTCGATTTCCGCGAACCATTACGTGCTCGAGGCCCAGCTGCGGCGCGAGCGGGTTCCGTCGTTCGACTCATACCCGTTCTCGCTCGCGGCCATTCGCCACCTTCACACGCTGGAGCTACACCCGGCGGTGACATTTCTCATCGGCGAAAACGGCAGCGGCAAGTCGACCCTGCTGGAAGCCATTGCCGTTGCCTGGGGTTTCAACGCTGAAGGCGGCACCAAGAACTTCCGCTTCAACACGCGGCGCTCACACTCGGAATTGCACGAATGCCTGCGGCTGGTGAAATCAGTGAAACGTGCGCGCGATGGCTTTTTTCTGCGCGCCGAGAGTTTCTTCAACGTGGCCACCGAAATCGAAAAGCTCGACGATGAACCGGCGTTCAGCCCGCCCATCATCAATTCATACGGCTTCCGCTCGTTGCACGAGCAATCCCACGGCGAGTCATTCTTCGCGCTGATGCAGCACCGCTTCGGCGGACAGGGGTTTTACGTTCTCGACGAACCCGAGGCGGCGCTGTCTCCGTCGCGGCAGCTCGCCATGATCCTGCGCATGCGTGATCTCGTTGAGCAGCAATCACAGTTCGTCATCGCCACGCACTCGCCCATTCTCATGGCCTATCCAGACGCGTGGATCTACCAGATCGGGCCCGGTGGTTTGAAGCGTGTCGAGCTCGAGGACACCGAGCACTACGTCGTGGCGCGCCGCATCCTCAACGATCCGCGCGGGCAAATGGCGAAATTGTTAGATGTGTGACGGCGGCGCGGCGGGCCGGGGATCCGCTGCCGCGGGCGACTCGGACAGCGGGGGCGGTGGCGCGCGCCGCGTGCGCCTTCGCGCCAGCCACGCGCCGAGGCCGCCACCCACTGCGGACACGAAGATCCCGTAGGCCAGCGAGACGGCGAGCAGGCCGACGTTGCCGCGGAAACCCGCAAAATTCACGTGGGTTCCGGTCAATTCCAGCAACAGGTTCGAGACGGTGGCGAGCAAGGCCGTGAGGGGCGCCATGGTGAGGCCCAGCAGCAGGGCGTGGCGCGGAGCCGTATATGACGTAATGAATGCGCCCAGGCCGGCGATGTTCATGGTCACGAAGAACATCACGATGATGCCGCCCATGACCCAGTCGGCGTGCGCCTGGGTAAGGATCAGCGCAAACCACACGACGTGCACCAGGATTACGGTTGCGGCGCCCCAGACCCAGCTTTTTCTCATTAGCAGCAATTCTCGCTGGAAAAACGGTCGTCGGCGCGTACCATAGCGCCCCCTCATGAGCCGCCGCCAGCCAAAAGTCGGGTTCGTCAGTCTCGGATGCCCTAAGGCTCTGGTGGACTCGGAACGCATCATCACGCAGCTGCGCGCCGAGGGTTACCAGGTCGCAGCTTCGTACGATGCGGCGGACGTCGTGGTCGTAAATACCTGCGGCTTCATCGACTCCGCGGTGGATGAATCACTCGACGCCATCGGCGAAGCGCTGGAACACAACGGCAAGGTCATCGTCACCGGCTGCCTGGGCGCGCGCCCCGAGCGCATCCTCGAGCGGCATCCCAAGGTGCTGAAGGTCACCGGGCCGCAGGCGTATGAAGATGTCGTCAGCGCGGTGCACGAGCATCTGCCGCCCAAGCACGATCCGTTCATCGATCTCGTGCCGCCGCAAGGCATTCGGCTCACGCCGCGTCATTACGCGTACCTGAAGATTTCCGAGGGCTGCAACAACAAGTGCAGCTTCTGCATCATTCCCTCGATGCGCGGGCTTTTGGCCAGCCGGCCCATTGACGAAGTGCTGCGCGAGGGCGAGAAGCTGGCGCGCGCCGGCGTGAAAGAAATCCTCGTCATCTCGCAGGACACTTCGGCTTACGGTGTCGACATCCGTTACCGCGACGCCGAATGGCGTGGGCAGAAATACGAAACGCGATTCCTCGATCTCGCGCGCGGCCTGGGAGAACTCGGCATCTGGATCCGCATGCACTACGTGTATCCCTATCCGCACGTGGACAACGTGATCCCGCTGATGGCCGAAGGAAAGGTTCTGCCCTACCTCGACATTCCCTTCCAGCATGGCAGTCCCTCGGTGCTGAAGCGCATGCGTCGGCCCGGCCAGGTCGACAAGACGCTGGATCGCATTCGCGCGTGGCGCGAGACCTGCCCGGATCTCACCATCCGCAGCACCTTTATTGTCGGATTTCCCGGCGAGACCGAGGCCGAGTTCGAAGAGCTGCTCGCCTGGCTGGACGAAGCGCAGCTCGATCGCGTCGGCGCGTTCAAGTACTCGCCAGTCGAAGGCGCCGCGGCGAACAACGTGGCCCCGCACGTGGCCCCGGAAGTCCAGGAAGAGCGTCTCGCGCGCTTCATGCAGAAATCCGCCGCGATCAGCGCGGCGAAACTGGCGGCCAAGGTGGGTCGCCGGATGCGCGTGCTGGTGGACGCCATCGACGGCAACAGCGCCATCGCGCGCAGCGAAGGCGACGCGCCGGAGATCGACGGCACCGTGCGCATCGCCCTGACGGCGAAAAAGAGCGGCAAACTACCCGTCGGCGAATTCGCCGAAGTCGAGATCACCGGGTCGGGGGATCACGATCTCGAGGCGCGGATCGCGCGCGCGAACTAGCTTTTTGGCGGCCCCGAAGCCGCGCTGTATTCGCTCACCGGCACTGGCGCCGCCTGCCGGAACACCTGGCGCAGGTATGCGAGGAAGGTCTCGTCCTTGCAGAGAGTCTTGCCAGGTGAGTCGGAGAGCTTCGCCACCGGCTGGCCGTTGCACTCCACGAGTTTCATGACGATGTTGAGCGCCTTGGGACCGAGATCATTGGTGAGACTGGTTCCGATGCCGAAACCGCAGGGCACGCGGTCGGCGAAGTGCGCGTAGATTTCCAGGGCCCGGGTCAGGTCCAGTCCGTCGGAGAACACCAGGCGCTTGGTGCGCGCGTCGATGCGCAGCTTGTCGTAGTGCGCCAGCGCCTTTTCACCCCACTCGATGGGATCGCCCGAGTCATGGCGCAGGCCATCGAAGAGCTTGGCGAAGTACAGGTCGAAATTGTCGAGGAAGGCGTCCATGCCGACGACGTCGGTGAGCGCAATGCCAAGGTCGCCGCGATATTCCTGCACCCAGTGCTCGAGCGCCGCGCTCTGGAAGTTCTTGAGCTGCACGCCCACGGCCTGGAAAGTCTGCAGGTATTCGTGCGCCATGGTGCCGATGGAGACCAGGGAATTTTCGCGCGCCAGCCACAGGTTCGAGCTGCCCTTGAAATACTGCGGGGCTTCGGCCGTGAGACGCGCCACCACTTCCTGGTGCCATTCGCGCGAGAAACGGCGCCGCGTACCGAAATCGAAGAATTCGAACGGAAAGTGCCGCCGGCCGCCGCGGACGGTGAAGTCACGCAGCTGCTGGATCTTCGCATTCAGGCGGCGCCGGCCTTCCTTGATCACCTCGTGGGTTTCGTCACGCCGGAAATAGAGCTCGTTGACGATGGCCAGCACGAAGATCTCGAAGGCCATGACATGGATCTGCGGTCCGCGCGCCGTGATGACGAGTTGCGCGCCGCGCGGCTCGACCGTGACGTAGCGGCGCTGCAGCCGGAAGATTCGCAGGTAGTCGATGAAGTCGCTCTTGATGTAGCGCTTGTCCGCGAGATACGCCAGGTCTTCTTCGGTGAATCGCAGCGTGCACAGGTGCTCGATCTGTGCCTCGACATCGGCAGCCAGCTGCGCGAGTGGATAGGCAGGCTCGTTGCGGCACACGAACTCGTACACCGCCTGGTTCTGCGGGAAGGCGTGCAGGAAGGCCTGCCACATCGTGAACTTGTAGAGATCGGTGTCGAGCAGCGAGTGGATGACGGGCTTGAACACGATTGGGCTCCCTGATCTCACGCCAGCTCGGCGAGCGCCGCGCTGCTGGTCATGACACGCGCGCCCTGAGCGCGCGCGTCGGCAAAGAATTTTGTGGCCTGTGCCTCGAACGAGCCCACCGGACTCATGCAGTCGCTGAGAATCACGACGCGGCCCCTTTCCCCGGCATCCAGCACCCCGAAGAGATGCTCCAGCGTGGATGCCACGCAGTGGCTGGCTGCCTCGCCGGCGACCAGCAGCAGGCCACCATCGGGCCGGGCCTGGTCGATCAGCGCGTGGTTGGCCAGGGTCCGCGGGTCGCGTTCATCCGGCACCTCGGCCTGCACGGCGCTGTACTGCTCGGTCATCGGGTTGAGCCCCTTGAGCACGCGCAAGGCCGTGTGCTGAGTTGCCTGCTCCCAGCCCGCGAGCTCCTCGGCGACTGCCGCGTGGATGTTGTGTCCCCAGGTGCCGAGCACGCAGTGCACCGGCCAGACAATGAGCTTGTAGCGGCCGCCCAGCTCGAGCGCCGCGAGATAGGCCAGTACTTCCGGCAGTCGCTGCCGGTCGCGGGGAGAAAAGTGCCCGGCGCGAACATCGCTCTCGGCGATTTGCGTGAACGGGGCAACGGGTTGTCCATTCGCGGCGATCCAGAAGGTGGTGCGTTCTATGCCCACTGATGCGTGCGAATCGAGCGTGACCGCGATGTCGGTGAGTTTGCCGCGCGCCTGTTTCATGAACTCCGCGAGCCGCAGCATGTCGGCGTTCGCGCCCGGCACGGGCAGCGCGGCGCCCGGGATGTCACAGAAATCGTTCTGCGGGTCGATGATCAGCAGCCTGGCGTTCATGGAGTTCTCCAGCCCATTCTGGGACGGCGCAGCGTTACCGCGTCAAGCGCCGCTTCGGCCGCGAGCTCGCGCTGTCGGAGCGCGCCCTGGGCTGAGGCGTGCTTGCTTTGCGAGCGGCAACGCGTTATCTAGTCAGCCGCACCCACCCGCGACAATTACAAGAACAAAGGGGAGGAATCCGTGGGATCCATCGACAACGCGCTCGGCTGGAACAAGCTGAGCTGGACCAAGAAAATCCTGATCGCCATTCCCATCGTGGGCGCCCTCGTGGGCTGGCAGTACTACACAAAGGGACAAGAGGCCAAGGAGATGAAGGCCAGGATGCTGACGATGTGCACGGAAGAAGCGCCCTGCATCGATGCCGTGGAAAAATACGCCGCCAGCTGCTTCGACGCGCACTACCGCATGGGGCGCCACACGCAGGGCGTATTGATGGAAGAGTTCGTCGCCTGCGTGAACAAGAGCTCGGGCACCGACTTCTTCGTCAGCGTGCCGAAGGAATAAGCCAGCTATTCGACGGTGACCGACTTCGCGAGGTTGCGCGGCTGGTCGACATCCGTGCCCTTGAGGATGGCCACGTGGTACGCCAGCAGCTGCAGCGGCACGGTGTACACGATGGGCGCCTGGAAGTAGCTCACGTGCTTCGGCATGTTGATGACGGTGACGCCGTCCGAGGCCTCGATGCCGGATTCGGGGTCGGCGAACACGATGAGTTCACCGCCGCGCGCGCGTACTTCCATGAGATTGCTCTTGAGCTTCTCGAGCAGATCGTTGTTGGGCGCCACGGTAATCACGGGCATGTCGGCATCGACCAGCGCCAGCGGTCCGTGCTTGAGTTCGCCGGCGGCGTAGGCCTCGGCGTGGATGTACGAGATTTCCTTGAGCTTGAGCGCACCCTCCATGGCGATGGCGGACAGCGCACCGCGGCCCAGGAACAGCGCGTGCTGCTTGTCGGCGAAGCGCTTGGCGAGATCGTAGATCACCGGATCGAGCGTCAGCGTCTTCTCGATCATCGCCGGGATCTCGACCAGGCGCTGCACCAGGGTGCGCTCGCGTTCGGCATCCGCCGTGCGGTTCTTGGCGAGCGCAATCACCAGCATGCCGAGCGCGGTGAGCTGGGTGGTGAAGGCCTTGGTGGATGCGACGCCGATCTCCGGACCTGCGCGCGTCAGCATGACCAGTTCCGATTCGCGCACCAGTGAGCTTTCCGGAACGTTGCAGATCGCCAGCGACGAGAGATAGCCCGCCTGCTTCGCCAACCGCAAAGCCGCCAGGGTGTCGGCCGTTTCGCCCGACTGCGAAATCGTCACGAACAGTGAATTCTTCGGCACCACCGGGTTGCGGTAGCGGTATTCGCTCGCGATCTCCACGGTGCAGGGCAGCTTGCAGATCTGTTCGATGAAATAGCGCGCCACCACGCCGGAGTGGTAGCTGGTGCCGCAGGCGATGATGTGCACGTGTTCGACGCGGCTGAAGACTTCGGTCGCGGCCGGGCCAAAGGCGGCTTCCAGCAACCTGCCATTGGCGACGCGCTCGGCCAGCGTGTCGGCCACCGCGCGCGGCTGCTCGTGGATTTCCTTGAGCATGAAGTGGCGGTACTGGCCCTTCTCGGCGGCGTCGGCCGAGAGTTCGCTCTCGCGCACCGGGCGGTCGGCGCTGTCGCCGTTCTTGTCGAGCACCTTGATCGAGGTGCGGCGGATGTCGGCGACATCGCCTTCCTCGAGGAACATGAAGCGTCGTGTCACGGGGAGCAGCGCGGCCACGTCCGAGGCGACGAAGTTTTCGTCGACGCCGAGGCCGATGACCACGGGGCAACCTTCGCGCGCCAGGATGATGCGCTCCGGCTCGGACTCACTGACGACCGCGAGCGCGTAGGCGCCTTCGAGCTCGGCCGCCGTGGCACGCACAGCCTTGAACAGGTCCTTCTGCGCCTGCATGTGGTGATGCACGCGATGCGCGATCACTTCGGTGTCCGTTTCAGAAGTGAAGGTGTAGCCAAGCTTCTTCAGATCGTCGCGCAGTTCTTCGTGATTCTCGATGATCCCGTTGTGGACGATGGCCAGGCCATCGTGCGAGGTGTGCGGATGTGCATTGCGCTCGGAGGGCACACCATGGGTGGCCCAACGCGTGTGGGCGATGCCCACCTTGCCGTGTGTCGGGTCAGCGTCGATCGCGTCCTGGAGCATCTTCACCTTGCCCACGGTGCGCAGGCGCTTCAGGTGGGCCGTGCCATTCAGCACCGCGATGCCGGCCGAGTCGTAGCCGCGATATTCCAGCCGCCGCAGTCCCTCCATGAGGATGGGGACGACGTTGCGTTCAGCGATGGCTCCGACGATGCCGCACATTTAACAGTGCTCCCGGATTTCGAGGGGGCGCTAGTTTGCCTCAGGGAGGGGCCGGATCGAAGCGGTCAAAGGCCTCGGATAGCGGCATTTGCTACCCGACTCACATACGGTCGCCATATGGTACTTTAAGTATTAGAAATCAATACCTTAGGGCCTGCCCGGCGCGACCGGATTCCCGCGGCGTGACTGAAATTCACCCACCGAGGCTCCCGGCACCATGCCGGTCAGCAACACCCGCCCGGCGGGGCACTCAAGGGACGTCCGCTGGTGCGTGCGCGCGGAAAGCCGGGCGTACGGACAGCCGCTGGTAGTAGCCATGCACCGCATCGAGATGCGGTCGCGGGATGGGGCTCAGCAGCCATCGGTGAGTGGCCAGCCCGAGCACCACGTCCGCCAGCGTGAAGAACTCGCCGGTGATGAACTGGCCGCCATGTGCGAAGTGTTCATCGAGAATTTTCATGCAGCGATTCCAGCTCTCGATGCTCGCCGCGATGGCAGCGGGGTCCTGGTGTGATGGACTGAGGCGCACCAGCGCGTAGAAGGCATAGCGCCAGGCGCTGTTGAGTTCGGTGGCCTGCCAGTCCATCCACTGCTCGACCAGGCCGCGCGCCGCGGCCTCCTGCGGCAGCAGGGTATTGCGCGGCTGCTTGCCGGCGAGGTACCGGCAGATCGCATTCGATTCCCACATCACGAACTCGCCGTCCTGGATCACCGGGACCAGGGCGTTGGGATTTTTCGCCAGCAGCGCCGCGTCGGACTCGACGTGTTCGAAATGCAGGTCCAGCTCGGCGCAAGTCCACAGCACCTTGCGCACATTGATCGAGGTGAGGCGTCCCAATACCTTGAGTGTCATGACGCTGACTATTTCCCGAGCCGCTCGATGCTCTTGATGCGCCCATCGACGATGGTCACGACCATGGGTGCCGCCTGCGACCCGCGATCGTAAGTCCAGGTCTCGGTGGTGGTCTCGCCGGTCTTGATGAGCAGTCCGTTATTGCGATTGCGCGACTTGATGTCTTCCGTCTTGCTGTCATGCAAAGTCGGCGGACCACACTTGCTGGTCAGCTCCACGGGCGTCATGTCGGCAGTGATGATCCACTTGCCGCAACGGAAAGTCTCGGCGGAGGCCGCCAACGGCAGCAGCATGGCGATCGTTGCAATGACGAGACGCGCATTCATGGCCTGATGGTAGCACCCGCCTCAGCGAACCTTTTCTTCGTATCCACGGCTGACTACTCCAGCCGCGCGCCCCTGGCAAGCAGCAACTCACGCAGCAACGATCGGTGGCAACGCGACTCGTCCTCGCAGTAACAACCCACCGAGAAGTTGGCGTGGTGCGAGAGCGCGGCGAGCACGTCGAGCGACTGGCTGGGCGCGGCGGCCGACATCTCGGCGCGATACTTGCGCGAGAACGCGGCCCATTGCCGGTCATTTTCCGCATTCAGTCCGAGCTTCATGGTGGCCACGCTCGGCGCAAGCACCGGGAACCACACGTCGTACCAGTTGCGTCGCGCGAATTCCGCCCTGGGCACGCCGCGCGGCGGCCGACGAACCGTGCCGAGCCGCGTGCCTTCCTGCGGCACGCGCGGCGAGCCCAGCCGGACCACTCGCAGGGTCACCGCAATTTCTCCAGGAATACCAGTGTGACCACGGGTGTCAGGACCAGCTCGCGACAAGGGCGGTAACCCAGCCGCTGGTACAGACGGAGATTTCCTTCGCTTCGACCGCCTGTGAACAGCTCGAAACGCGGCACGCGCGGAAACCAGGCCTCGATCTCCTGCATGAGACGCGTGCCGATACCGCGTCCCTGCAGGTTCGGTGTGACGACGAGGCGGCCTATATGGCAGGTACCGGAGTCCTCGCGCGCACGAACCGAGCCCGCCAGGCGGTCACCATCGAGCGCCTTGAGCACCACGGAGGTGGCGAACTCGTCGCGCAGCGAATCGAGCGTCTGGGTGATGGGCGGGAGATTCCAGTCGTCGTAGATCCTGGCTTCGGACAGGTAGGCGAGTTTCTGCAACGCGAGAATGTCCGCGGCGTCGTCCATCACGGCGCGTTCGATATGAACCCCTGGCACGATGCGGCTCAAACTCCCACTGACACCTTTACTGCTATCTAGCTACCCTACTCTAGCTGCCCCAATCTAGCTAACCAGGGGCAGGCACAACTCGCAGGCGAACAGGCCAGTGCGCACATCGTACATGGCGCCGCGCGGATAGTGCTCGAACGGCGGCCGCTGATCGTCGAGGCGATGTGCGGGGTTGGCGTGGAATTCGCGCAGGAAGTCGCCCCAAGCCGGGCCGATGTCGGCACCCGTTCCCTTGAAATGAGTGACAGCGTAACGACCACCCGCGAGGTTCCTCTCGGGCGCATCGGGCAGGGACAGGCCGGGCGGCAACTCGACGCAGGCATCGTAGCGGCACCTTTCCGGCGGCGTCTCCATGGGATTGTCGAG
>Ga0207691_10005618_pt1 | contig 12120 bp, 10 predicted proteins | sample KBSM13metaG_FD_184327 | JGI IMG/M metagenome (GOLD analysis project Ga0207691, IMG submission 184327) | Miscanthus rhizosphere microbial communities from Kellogg Biological Station, Michigan, USA - KBS M1-3 metaG (SPAdes) (version 2) | ecosystem: Host-associated > Plants > Roots > Rhizosphere >...
CGGCACCCAGCTCGGCGGCGGCACGGACATCAATCGCGCCCTCGCCTACTGCCAGACGCTCGTGACGCGGCCGGCCCAGACGGTCCTCGTGCTCGTCACCGATCTGTACGAGGGAGGCGACGCGGACGAGATGATCCGCCGCGCGGCGGCGCTCGTGGCGAGCGGGGTGCGCATGGTCTGTCTGCTCGCGTTGAGCGACTCGGGCGCCCCCGTCTCCGACGCCCGGAACGCGGCGCGGCTCGCCGCGCTGGGCGTGCCGACGTTCGCCTGCACCCCCGATCTCTTTCCCGACCTCATGGCGAACGCGCTGCAGAAACGCGACCTCGGCGCATGGGCCGCGAAGGCGGGGATCGCCGTGGCGCGCGCAGAGGGCTGACACCCGCCCGGTGAGACGAGCGCAGCCGCCGCGAGGCGGCACACCCATTGCCCCCTCGACGGCACCCAACCGGGAGGACCGATGACGCAGGAGCGGAAGAGCCAACACCACGACCCCGACGAGATCGCGAAGCACGACGACGAGGGACGGGACCGCCTGTTCGAGGGCCGCGAGCAGCACGACGAGGCCGACAAGAACAGCGAGAAGACCCGCCTCGCGCGCGACGTCCAGCGACACAAGCACGACGTCGATGACCAGATCGCGGATTCGGGATCGCAGCCGGCGGGGAAGCGAAAGAGCTGACGCACCATTTCGCGGCTAAAAACGAGAGGCCCGCTTCCGATTCGTCCGGAAGCGGGCCTCTCGCAATCTTCAGTCAGGCACAGATCCCACCACTCATTCGTGGGGCCGGTATGCCAGTCCCGTTACGGCGTCGTACGAAGTACGAAGTAGTACGGCAGTGCCCTGCCAGCCGTACCGCGATGCGCCCGGTCTACTGCTCGACCAGAACGAGGTATTTCGAGGGCGCCCAGAACTTCGACGCATCCGCGATGTGCAGGTTGCCGCGGAAGGTGTTCCGCTTCCGGTCCTGCACTTCGGCGGCGTCGAGGCTCTGCCGCGACACGATCCGGTAGCGACGCGTGCTGTCCGGAACCTGGATCTCCTTGAGGCCGCGCGAGTCGACCGTCGTGAACTCGTCCACCGGCAGTGAGCGCGCGATCTGCAGCGTGCGACCCGGGTGCATGAGCAGCAGGTTGGCGCCGCCCTCGCGCACGATCACGCCGCGCTTCACGAGGTCGTCCTCCTTGCCGACGACGTAGAACGCCTTCGCCGTCTCGGTCTCCACCGTGGCGAGCTGCACCGACAGCTGCTGCGTGGCGCTCTTCAGGCTGTCGATCCGCACCGAGAGCCCTTCGATCGTCGCCGTCTGCCGCTGGATCGTGGCGTTCAGCTCGACGATGAGCGCCGAATCGGCGGCGAGCTGCTCGCGCAGCCCCGCGTTGTTCTTGTTCGCCTTCGCCAGCTGCGCCGCGGTGGCCTGCGCGCGAGCGACGAGCGCGTCCACACGCTCCATCACCAGCTTGCGGTTCTCCACCTGCCGCGCGAGCGGATCGAGGTTGTCGTTCTTCTTCTTTCCCTTCGGCAGCCCCTTCACCTTCGACATCTTCTTGTCGACCTGCATGATGAAGTCGTCGGCCTGGAGCACGATGCGCGTCAGGGAGTCCTTCTGCGCCGCGAGCTGCGTGGCGAGGTGCACCTGCTGCTCGGTGGCGATGGCGGCTGCGCTGTCGGCGCGTTTGTGCTCCTGCGTCGGACCGCAGGCGGCGAGAGCGAGCGCGGACAGCGTGGCGAACGAGAGGCGACGAGAGATGTTCATGGGAGGAAGGGAGTGCGGGGCAGTACGGTTGCACGCGGAGGAGCGACGCCCGCGACGCAAATGGAGGAGGGAAGCTGAAACTGCACGCCTGTCCAGGCCGGTGCGCTGTGATGGCACACAGTTCGTGTGTGATCCATCACACACGGGCTCGCCATGGTGGCCACCCGACAACTCATGACTACCCGGGGGGAATGGGCGCAACAGGCGCGGGCCGTGGCGCAGGACGCCTGATGCGGCGCGCGCGAGGCTCGAGCGCCAGGACAAGGGGATTCCCAGGCGATCAAGGGGCGATCAAGGGGTCAGACTCCTTGATCGAGCTTTCCAACGTCTCTGATCCGTTGATCGCCGGGCTCGACGACGGAACGCGGATCTGGAACAGCGATCACGCGGAAAGGGCCGGATCGGCTCCTCGCCGGGTCGAGATACCTGGACCGGCGCAGATATCCTCTCCATCCACGACGTCAAAGTCTTTGCTGGTCCGCGGGAGCGGTCTCTCCGCTACAGAGAGCAGATCCGGCCGTGTCCTGGGCATCCGTCGCATCCGGGCCCTGCCGTTGAACAGGCAAGCACCGGCGTTGGCGCCAGTGACGATCCGGCCCTTTCCGTGAGATCGCCGTCAAAGATCCGCGTTCCGTCGTTCAGCAGTTTCAAGGAGTCTGACCCCTTGATCGCCCCGCGCCTCCGCGCGAACCACGTTGCGAGAGGAGCCTTACTTCCCCTTCGCCCAGTGCGCCCCCTCCGTCCAATGCTCGACCTGAAAGAACGTCTCCGGCAGCTCCACGCCCGCGCGCCAGTCCGAGTATTCCTCCGTCTGCATCGCCGACCCCTTGTCGAGTATGCGGACGCGCGTCGCCAGCCATCCACCGCCGAGCGGAACGTTGTTCTCCAGGCGCACATCCTGGGCGCGGCCTTCGGGGGAGGGGACGAGCGGCATCAGGAAGCGCGTGACGATCAATCGGTCCTTCTCCACCCAGAACTGCGGCGACGTCGTGTCGCTCGGCGACGATGCCCCGACGACGTACGTCGGCTTGCCCTCCCAGTCCTGCACGCGAAGGCGCGAGAGATCGATCTTGTACGGCGCGAGCTGCTTGATCGTGACGTCGAGCGGCTCGAGATAGACGCTCACGATGAGCGGCAGGAAGGGATTCCCCTCCGCCATGCGCCGCACGACCTTGCCCTCGCGCACGACGTAGAGCGAGTCCGCGGTGTAGAGCGCGCCGTTGCCGAGTGCGGGATCGCCGATGTCGATGCGCAACCGCGAGCCGCGCTGCGACTCGTACCACGTCGTGACCTGGGACGTGCCGTCGGGCCGCCGCTGCGTCGTGCGCTGCACGAACGTCATCGTGCGGAACCACTTGCCGGCGTAGCGGTCGTGCATGCGCGCGAGGAGCGCCTTCCCGTCACTCGGCTCGGTGCTCGTGCCGGTCCGTGGAGTGGAGGCACAGCCGGCGAGCACGACCAGCAGAGCGGCGAGTTTGGAACGCATCATGGCAGGTGAGGTAGGAAGGAGGTTCGCGTCGCACGAGCAACGGCTCAGACCGGAAGCGGCGCCTACCTGTCTTCCCGTCGCGTCCTCCGCGTCCCATTTTCGAGTGCGGACACGCGGCCGCCGTCTTCTCACCAATACTCAGTCCGAGACCCCAATGCGCAAAGTATCGAGTGCACTCCTGCTCACCCTTCTCGCCGTCGCTCCCGCCGTCGCGCGTGCGCAGGCCGCCGCTCATCCCGACTACTCGGGCACCTACGTCCTCGACCCCGCGCAGAGCGAGGGGCAGATGGTGCCGCAGAAGATGACGCTCAAGATCACGCAGACCCCCGCCGGCCTCACCGTCGACCGCACCCAGACGACTCAGATGGGCGAGTCGACGTCGCAGATGAAGTACGCACTCGATGGCTCGGCGTCGAAGAACACGCTGAACATGGGCGGCAACCCCGTCGACGTCTCCACGGTCGTCACCTGGGAGGCGACGTCCCCGGTCCTCACGAGCTCCATGAAGTTCGGCGAGAACGACGCCCAGTCCGTCGAGAAGTGGTCGCTGGCCGATGGCGGCAAGAAGCTGAACATCGACCGCAAGATCAGCGCGGGCGGCCAGGAGTTCGCGAACAAGCTGGTGCTGGTGAAGCAGTAGTTGCGCAGTGCGCATTGCGCTATGCGCATTGCGCGACGGCCTCGGGAAGCAATTGCCTCCCGAGGCCGTTCTGCTGTAGCGCACAGCGCAATGCGCATAGCGCATCGCGGTTTTCTAAAACGTGATCCCGAACGTCACCGGTATGTACGTGAACGAATTGTTGTCCGTAGGGATCCGGCGGTAGCGTGCGTCGACCCGCGCGCCGAGCTCCCCCAACGAGAACTGCACGCCGGCGCCCGCGTTGAACCCCCAGCGGTTGGCGACCGAGGAACCGAGTCCGCCCGTCGGGCTCAACTCCAGACGCGAGTAGCTCGGTCCGGCGGTGATGTATGGCCGAATGAGCCCGGCGGTCGGCAGCGGGATCCACCCCACGACGTTCGCGTTGCCGCCGAACTCGTTGGCGTCGGCATTCTCGCCGTTCACGCTCAAGCCGCTGGCGTCGAAGCTGGAGTAGATGACTTCCGCCCGAAAGCCGACCGGCATCAGGGGCAGCTTGAGGTCGACCGCGCCGCCCACGTTGAAGCCGGTCTTGACCAGATCGGACGTCTTGTCGATCGGGAGTGCGGCGCCGCCGAAGAGAGTGAACTTGAGCGGATTGCTGATCTGCGCCTGCCCGACACCCAGCGGGGCCAGCGTGGCGAGCGCGAGGATCACCGCCGAACGGATCTTCATGTCGTTGCTCCAGGGATCTGGTTGAGCCGCCGGCTCGTCCGAGCCGTCGCGTCACGACTGGCGGAACATAATGACCCCCCGCGCGATGTGCTTTGCGCATTGCGCTTCGCGCTCAAACGAAACGGCCTCGGGAAGCAATTGCCTCCCGAGGCCGTCGCGCATCGCGCACAGCGCATAGCGCTTTAGAACGTCAACCCGAACGTGATCGGAATGTACTGGATCGTGCCCTTCTCGCCGGTACCGAAGAAGTCGTTCGACGAGATGCGCTTGTAGCGGACGTCGAGGCGCGTCGAGAGCGTCCCGAGCGCGAAATCGAGTCCACCGCCCACGTTGAAGCCCCAGTTGTTGTCCGAGACCGAGGCGTCGACGCCCCCGGAGCTCGCTGAGACCTTGATCTTCGAGTAGCTCGGGCCACCGGTCACGTACGCCTTCACCGGACTGCCGGCGTTCGGCAGCCAGAGTACCACGTTGGCGTTCAGACCGAGATCCGACAGGTCCGCGTTATCGGCGCCGCCGGTGTCCTTCGCGCCGAAGCTCGCGTAGTTACCCTCGGCCCGGACGCCGAATGGACTAAGCGGCACATGGTAGTCCAGTGCGGCACCGACATCGTAGCCCATGTTCACGCCGTCCTTCATGTCGCCTGTCGGCAGCGCCGCGCCGGCGAACACCGTGAACTTCAATGGATTCGACACCTGTGCCTGCGCGATCGAGGCCGACCCCATCGAGGCCAGCATGGCGAGCGAGAACAGCACGGTGGTGCGTTTCGTCATGATTTCGAGTTCCTTATGGAGGTCTGGATGCGGGCGAGCGCCCGGTGGTACTCGCCTTCCAAACGAGCGCGACCGTGCGGGCGCAACAAATTCCGTCCATACTGGGTAGGGTGTTCCAGCCCAAATTTCCCACCGCCGCCAGGCACGATCGTCCCAGCGGCGACCTGGGCCCCGTGTCATCATCGATGGTTCCCCGTCTCGGAGTCCCGTTCATGGCCCCCCGGCTCACCCCGTTCGCGCTGCCGCTTGCCGCGGTCGCGCTCCTCTCCGTCGCGTCGGTCGCCTCCGCCCAGGCGACGCGACCGTCCGGCATCGACACCTCCGCCTTCGATCGCGGCGTCCGCCCACAGGACGACCTCTTCCGGTTCGTCAACGGCGGATGGCTCAAGCGCACGCCGATCCCCAACGACGCCGCGAGCTGGGGCGCATTCAACGAGCTCGACGAGCGCAGTCGCGAGTCGATGCGCACCATCCTCGAGGACGCGTCGCGCTCGAACGCGGCCGCAGGCTCCGAGGAGCGAAAGGTCGGCGATCTCTACGCCAGCTTCCTCGACTCCGCGCGCGTCGAGGCCCTCGGTGTCACGCCGCTCAAGGGCGAGCTCGCGCGCATCGCCGCACTCAAGAGCTCGGCCGAGCTGCCCGCGATGTTCGCCCACCTCGCGCGCATCGGCGTCGCGCGGCCGTTCGGCGCCGGTGTCGGCGCCGACCCGAAGAAGTCGACGACCAACGCCGTGCAGATCGGCCAGTCGGGGCTCACGCTCCCCGACCGCGACTACTATCTGAACAACGACGCGCGCATGACCGCCGTGCGTAAGTCGTACGCGGAGTATCTGGCCAAGCTGTTCACCCTCGCCGAGCAGCCCGACGCCGCGGGCGCGGCGTCGCGCGTCATCGCGCTCGAGACGGCCATCGCGGGCAAGCAGTGGGAGCGTGCTCGCAACCGCGACCGCAACGCGATCTACAATCCGATGACCGTGGCGAAGCTCGCCGAGTCGACGCCCCACTTCGACTGGAAGGGCTACCTCGGCGCCGCCGGCATTGGCGCGGCGACGGACGTCATCGTCAACCAGCCCGACTACCTCGTCGCGCTCGACTCGATCATCACCGCGACGCCGATCGGCACCTGGCGCGAGTACCTCGCCGCCAAGCTGCTCGACGCGTATTCGCCCGAGCTGTCCTCGCCATTCGTGCAGGCGCGGTTCGACTTCCGTGGGAAGGTGCTGGCCGGCCAGCTCGCCCAGCGTGCGCGCTGGAAGCGCGCCGTCCAGGAAGTCGAGGGCGGACTCGGCGAGGCGGCCGGCAAGCTGTACGTCGCCCGGTACTTCAAGCCCGAGGCGAAGGCGCGCATCGACGAGCTCATTCGCAACCTGCGCGAGGCGTACAGCATCGGCATCGACAGCCTCGAGTGGATGACCCCCGCCACCAAGGCCCGGGCGAAGGAGAAGCTCGCGCAGTTCACCGTGAAGATCGGCTACCCCGACAAGTGGCGCGACTACTCGTCGCTCGACATCAAGCGCGACGACCTCGTCGGCAACGTCATGCGCGCACGCCAGTGGGCGTACGACGACAATGTCGCGCAGTACGGCAAGCCGGTGGACAAGAAGCGCTGGTTCATGACGCCGCAGACGGTGAACGCGTACTACCAGTCGACGAATAACGAGATCGTCTTCCCCGCCGCGATCCTGCAGCCGCCGTTCTTCGATCCGAAGGCGGACGACGCCGTGAACTACGGCGCGATCGGCGCCGTCATCGGTCACGAGATCGGTCACGGCTTCGACGATCAGGGCCGCAAGTCGGACGGGGCCGGGAACCTGACCGACTGGTGGACCGCCGACGATGCGAAGGCGTTCGAGGAGCGCGCCGGCCGGCTCGGCGCACAGTTCGAGGTCCTCTCGCCCCTCGAAGGAGCGAAGGTGAATCCGAAGCTCACGATGGGGGAGAACATCGGCGACCTGAGCGGCCTCGCGCAGGCGTACCGCGCCTACCGCATCTCGCTCAAGGGGAAGGAAGCGCCGGTCATCGACGGCTTCACCGGCGATCAGCGCTTCTTCATCGGCTTCGCCCAGATCTGGCGCTCGAACGACCGCGAAGCCGCGCTGCGCCAGCAGCTGCTGAGCGATCCGCACTCCCCGGGCGAGTACCGCGCGAACGTCCCCGTCGCGAACAACGAGGCGTTCCAGCGCGCGTTCGACCTCAAGCCCGGTGACAAGCTGTACCGGGTGCCGAGCGACCGGGTACGGATCTGGTAGGAGCTGTCAACGGTTCTTCGGTTAACGGTAGACGGCCGGCCTCGGGACGCAGGAGCTTCCCGAGGCCGGCCGTGTACCGTTAACCGAAGAACCGCCAACGCGCGCGCAGAGCGCGCCTACTACTTCTTCTTCCCTCCCTTCGCCGCCTCTGCCGGCTTCGCCGTCGGTTCCATGAACGCCATGTTCTGTCCGACGTAGCCGAACTGAAGCCCCGTGCTCTGCTCGATGCCGCGGATCGCCTGGCGGGTCGAGTCGAGCGACGCGCGGAAGCTGGCCTTCGTACTCAGCAGCTTCGGCTGTGGCACCAGGATCGTCAGGCCGTACCAGCGCTTCATCATGTTGAGCACCTGGCCGAGGGGCTTGTCGTTCACGACGAGCATGCCGGAGCGCCACGAGTCGGCCTCCTCCTTCTCCGCCGCCGTCGCCTGACGCACCACGCTGTCCTTCGCGACGACCGCGCCGCCCGCCGGCACATCGGTCAGATCCTTCGGCTTGCCGACCTTCACCGAGCCTTCCGAGACGACGACCGTGGTCTCGATGGTGTTCTCGTCGACCTTCACCGTGAACGCCGTGCCCGTCGCCACGACGGCGACTGTTCCCGCGTTCACGCGGAACGGTTGCTCGATTCCCTTCGCGACGGTGAACTCGCCCGCCCCCTTGAGCTTCACGACTCGCAGCTCGGGGCCGAACAGCTTCGGCACCGTGAGCTCCGATTCGGGCGCCAGGCGCACCTTCGTGCCGTCGTCCAGCGTGACGGTGCCCATCCTCGCGAACGTCGTGGCGATGGGCTTCACGTCGGGCGCATTGAGCGCGCGGGTGAAGCGTTCGTTCTCGCTCACGCGACCCATGCCGTATGCCGCTCCCAGCACGGCAGCGAGAACCACCGCGAAGATGCCGAGCACGATCCACAGCGGCCTTCCCTGATCGGAGTGCTTGATGTGCTCCGCCGCCTCGTGGCGCGAATGCGCCGCCAGATCCGCCAGCGCCTTCGGGCTGTGCGCTTCGCCGTGCAGGGCCTTCATGATGTGCTGCCACGCCTCGTCCGACGTCTCGTCGCGTACGTCGTGCGCGCTGGCGTGGCCGCCTCCCCCGAGTCGGTGCGCGCCGGCCCGGCGGCTCAGCGCGCGCGCCGCGGCGTGGTGCACGTCTTCGACGAGAAAGTCGTGGACTTCCGCGGGAGTACGGAACTTCGCCCGCGCGTCCCACGCGCGCACGAACGCGCCTTCGACGACCTTCGACACGAGCGCGCGTGCGTCGGGGCCGAGATCCGCGCGCGCCTCTTCCGTCAGCGCGGGATACTCCTCGAGGAAGAAGCGGCGCAGCGTCTCCTCGTCTGCGAGAGCGGTGGCAGGCGCCCCGGCATCGGGTGCGTTGCCGTCGCGTGCATCGAACGTGGTCGACATGGAACCTCTCTGGCTGGAGTTACGACCCGATCGGATGGCGGCGAATATGAAGGGGCATCCCGCAGATGTCACGTCTGGGTGAACATTTGGAGCACACCGGGCACAGCAATCCACGCGCCGAGCTCGAGCGAGCGCCCTATCTCGCTGTCGCCATGCAGCGCGTCGTGCGAGATTTCGAGCACTCTCCCTATGTCGTTATCTCGTAACGACATGTCCCCGGACCGTCGGATACGCCATGCCCACCCACGCCGGACGTCGTCGTTCGCCCTTCGTTGCCGCATTCCTCCTGCTGTCGTTCGCTGCAAACCCCGCGCTCGCCCAGATACCGTCCGGTGAATACGCCGCGCGCCGCGACTCGCTCGCCGCGCGCGTGCACAACGGAATCGTCGTCGCCTTCGGCGCCCGCACGCCGGTCACCGACTTCGGTCCGTTCTACCAGCTCCCCGCCTTTCACTATCTCACGAACTTTCACGAGCCCGACGCCGCGCTGGTGATGGTCGTGCGCGACGGCCGCGGCACGAGCACGCTGTTCCTCACGCCGATCGCACCGCGCCGCGCCTTCTACTATGGAAAGCGTCCCGATTCGGCCGAGGTGGTCCGCAGCTTCGGCATGCGCGCCCGCACCTTCGCCGCCCTCGGCGCCGTCGTCGACTCGCTCGCTGGGGAGCGTCTCCCCTTCTTCGTGCTCGACGACTTCGAGGACGCCGACTTCGCCGCGCAGGACTCGCTGACGCGCGGCAAGCAGTTCGTGCGTGCGCTCAAGGCACGCCACGCCTCCGGCATCGAGATCCGTGACGCGCATCCGATCGTCGACGAGCTGCGGGCGCGGAAGAGCCCGGCCGAGATGGCGCTGCTCCGCAAGGCCGCCGAGATCAGCACGGAGGGACACCGCGCCGCGATGTCGATCCCGGAGCCCACGAAGGAGTACGAGATCCAGGCCGCGCTCGAGGGGACCTTCCTCCGGCTCGGCGGGGCGCGCCCGTCGTACGGCTCCATCGTCGGCGGTGGCGTGCACGGCACCCAGCTCCACTACATGCGCGACCGTGGCGACGTGAAGCCCGGCGACGTGGTCGTGATGGACGCGGCCACCGAGTACGAGGGCTACGCGGCGGACATCACGCGCACGCTCCCCGTGAGCGGCAAGTACACGCCGGAGCAGCGCGAGATCTATCAGCTCGTGCGCGACGCGCAGGCCGCCGCCGAGCGGAACTCGAAGCCCGGCATGTCCGCCGTCGCGGCGCAGGACTCGTCGTGGGACGTGCGCGCGAAGGGACTCGCGAAGCTCGGGCTCGTCGAGAGCGTGGACGCGCAGCTCGACCTGCCCTGGCCGGCCGACTGCAACGCCAATCCACGCGCGTGCAAGCAGGCGATGTTCTGGATGATCCACGGCATCTCGCACGGCCTCGGCCTCGCCGTGCACGATCCGGCGCAGTTCTACGCCAAGGACCATCTCTTCAAGCAGGGCGACGCGTTCACGATCGAGCCCGGCATCTACGTCAGCACCAACATGCTCGACGCGCTGCCGGACACGCCACGCAACCGCGCCTTCATCGCCAAGGTGAAGCCGGTCGTGCAGCGCTACCAGAACACCGGCGTGCGCATCGAGGACGACTACCTGATCACGGAGAAGGGGCTGGAGCGCATCAGCCTCGCGCCGCGCGAGATCGACGAGGTCGAGGCGCTCATGCAGAAGCGTCCGCAGCGCGTGGTGCCGTGACCGACACGAACGCCGGACGCGTGCTCGGCTCGCAGCGCGCGCTGTTCGAGATCCCGGACGACGTCACGTACCTCAACTGCGCGAGCATGTCGCCGCAGCTGCGCACGGTGACGGCGGCGGGGATCGACGCGGTGCGCAGCAAGGCATCGCCGTGGACGCTTCGCGCGATCGACTGGTTCGTGCACGCCGAGCCGCTGCGCGCGCTGTTCGGCCGCCTGCTCGGCGCCGAGGCCGAATGCGTCGCGCTGGTGCCGTCCGTGAGCTACGGGCTCGCCGTCGCCGCCGCGAACGTTCCGGTGCGCGCGGGCCAGTCGATCGTCGTGCTCGACCGCGAGTTCCCATCGGGCACGTACACCTGGCGCGAGCTCGCGCGCCGCACCGGTGCACGCGTCGTCACCGTGGTGCGCGAGCCCGGGTCGAGCTGGACGGATGCCGTGCTCGCCGCGCTCGACGACCAGGTCGCGCTCGTGGCCGTCCCCGCCTGTCACTGGACCGACGGCTCGCTGGTCGACCTCGAGCGCCTCGCGCCGGAGGTTCGCGCCGTGGGCGCCGCGCTCGTCATCGACGCGAGCCAGGCCGCGGGCGCGCATCCGATCGACGTGGAACGGATCCAGCCGGACTTCCTCTGCGCGGTCGGCTACAAGTGGCTGCTCGGTCCGTACAGCCTCGGCTACCTCTACGCGGCGCCGAAGTGGCACGAGAGCGGCGTGCCGATAGAGCAGACGTGGATGTCGCGGATGGGCGCCGAGGACTTCACGAGCCTCGTGGACTACGTCGACGAAATGCGGCCCGGCGCGCGGCGGTTCGACATGGGCGAGTTCTCGCAGTTCACCCTGCTCCCGATGTCGGTCGCCGGGTTGACGCAGGTGGTCGAGTGGGGTGTGCCGAACATCGCTGCCCGCATCCGCGTCCTCACGTCGCGCATCGCGAGCGAAGCGAGGGCGCTCGGCTGCGAGGTGTCCGCCGACGCGGAGCGCGTGGCGCACATCGTCGGCGTGCGGCTGCCCCACGGCCTCCCGAGCGGTCTCACGGAGCGCCTCGCCGAGGCGCGCGTGTACGTCAGCGTGCGCGGCGACTCGATCCGCGTCGCCCCCCATCTGTACAACGATGAACGCGACGTGGCGCGGTTCATCGAGGTGCTGCGCAAAGCGCTGGACTGAGGAGACCGCTTCGGACGACTGGATCGCGCTGCACACCGGGTGCGCGTCCAGCGGATGGGCAGTTTCGCGGGTAATGAGTGCGGGGCATCGCTCGTGCACATGAGGGCGCTGGACCCTCCGCGACCGCACATCGCGCATCGCGCAAGGCGCATCGCGCACACCGCTACCAATGTTCATCTCCGACTTCGCCATCCGTCGACCGATCATCACCGTCGTGGTGACGATCGCGCTCGCCGTGTTCGGCATCGCTGCGCTCGCGCGGCTGC
>Ga0207691_10005620_pt1 | contig 12116 bp, 6 predicted proteins | sample KBSM13metaG_FD_184327 | JGI IMG/M metagenome (GOLD analysis project Ga0207691, IMG submission 184327) | Miscanthus rhizosphere microbial communities from Kellogg Biological Station, Michigan, USA - KBS M1-3 metaG (SPAdes) (version 2) | ecosystem: Host-associated > Plants > Roots > Rhizosphere >...
CGTTAAAGGCAGGTCAAACTACGCTCAGACACGCGAGTTGCTTTCTGAAGGCGGTGAAGTCGACGATTTTCCTTTGGTCGTGATGATCAATGGAGGGTCAGCCTCCGCGTCCGAGATAGTTGCCGGAGCGCTGCAGGATTACGGACGTGCAGTTCTGGTCGGCTCGAACAGTTTTGGTAAAGGCCTCGTTCAGCGTATCTATCCAATGCCGTTTGGCACCGGACTGACCCTAACAACGGCCCGGTACTATACGCCGTTCGGCCGTTCGCTCCAGCGTGATTATTCGAATGGTTCTATCTATCAGTATTACGTTCACGAGCAGGACGATGCATCATCCGAATCGACCGCACCTTTGCCCGCCGGCAGCCCTATCACAACACCTGGCGGCAAAACGTTATACGGCGGACGGGGAATCGAACCTGATGTGAAGGTGCCAGCAATGGCTTTTTCGCCGCTAAAGCAAAGGTTGAATGAAGCCGCGTTTTTCTTCGCTCGTCAATTAGTTGCCGGAAAGATTGCCGGTTTTGAAAAGGATGAGTTGAACAGGAAACGATGAAAGGGATTATTACTCCTCATTCAACGGATTGTGTAGAAAATATCTATTATCTTGTTCGGGATTGTAATTATATTTATATCACCAGCCCTGGAAATTGTTTAGCCCTTTACCGGTTACTTGCTGAAAACTACTTTTTCAATCCCTCCGAAAACCTTTATCATTCACTATAAACTATCATATGCAGGCGACAGGCCTTCATCACATGAGCTCGTGCAGTAAGAGAATTTTGAAATTAATTTTCTCTTTGTTGATCGTTGTTTTGCCGTCGGGCAGTTTTGCACAAAGTAACCCGGAGCTGGGATTACCCTTTATAACGAACTATAGTTTTAAAGTATTCGATGCACTTCCGCAGACCTGGGCAGTGATCGAAGACGACCGTGGCTTTATGTACTTCGGGGTTCAGGGATTAATCCTGGAGTATGATGGCATAAAGTGGCATAAGATAAATATGCTGAGCGGAAACTCTGCTGCCGGTGTGGCCAGGTCATTTGCAAAAGACAAAAAAGGCCGAATTTACTATGGAGCTGTTGGAGACTTTGGCTACCTGGGAAAGGATAGCCTGGGTCAAACTATTTCCGTTTCGCTATTGCATCTGGTCCCTCAAACCGAAAGGGAATTCTTTGATGTATGGACAACTTATACAACTGATGAGGGTATTTATTTTCAGTCAAGAGACAGGATTTTTCTTTTAAATGAAAAGAATGAAGTAAAAATATGGAAACCGCAAACCAAATTCATGTATGCATTCTATTTAGATGGAACGTATTACGTGCACCAGCAGAATTTGGGTTTGATGAAATTGAAAAACGGTTCTTTTGAGTTGATCCCGGGCAGTGAGTTTCTCGGTAAGGAACGCATGAATGTGATGTTGCCGTATACGCCACCCGGTTCCGTCGGCACAGCAAGCAAACAATACATTATCGGGTTATTCTACAGCGGCCTGTTTGTTTTTGATGGTAAAAATTTTGCACCTTTTAAAACCGAAGCCGATGACCTGATCAAAGCTTCTACATTATATAAAGCAGCATTACTCGCTGATGGTAATTATGCGCTTTCCACCACCGGAAAAGGAATGGCGATAATCGATAATAAAGGGAAAATCCTCAATCTTATAAACCGCAGCGTGGGTCTCCAGGATGAGTCAGTATATGCAATTTTCGCCGATAGTAAAGGTGCATTATGGCTTGCATTGGATAATGGTATTTCGAAGGTAGATATGACAAGCCCGTTATCGCAGTTTACCAGTCAATCGGGCATTTTCACTTCTGCGCTTACATTGACACGATTCGAAGGAACGTTGTATGCCGGTACTACAAATGGAGTATTACGGTTCAATGAATCTGCCAGGCGCTTCGAGAGTGTACCTGACATTCCGCAAAACCAGACATTTAATTTATTAAAGGATAACGGTAAGCTGTATGTGGCCAACGATGGCCTTTTTAGCATAAAAAATAGTAAGACAACCCTTCTGCGTCCTTCGGTTGGCGGTGATCTCCAGATTTCCGGGCTACTGATTTCCAAATTTCACCCCGACCTTTTTTACGTAGGGTCAACGTTCGGTACAGGCGTGTTTCAGAAAGATAAATCGAATTCATGGAAACTGCTTGGCTTTGTACCGGGCATGAATGATCAATTCTGGACGTTTGGTGAAAACAAGGATGGTACTGTTTGGGCAGGTACACAAAGCGGCGTGATTTATAAAATAACACCGGTCTACACGGCTGACGGCGTTCCAGATATCAGCCGGTTTACGTTTAAAAAATATGATGAAGCAGATGGCTTTCATAAAGCATTGGGCGGTGTATGGCACATAAAAAATGAAAACTATTTCCCTGCTGATTCCGTCATTTACCGTTTTGATGAAGCCTCAAAGCGATTTATTGCAGATACCACTTTTGGTGTTTTCCCTGCCGGCGGCGGAAAAGACCAGTTCGACATGGTTGAAGATTCAACCGGCAGAGTCTGGGTACGGTTTGGTAAAGAAACCGTTGTTGCAACACCGTCAGCCAATGGAAAGTACACAATTGACAGAACTGCGTTGCGAACTATTTCCGAACAAACAATAAATAAAATATTCCCGGATAAAGATGGCATCATTTGGTTTTGTACAACAGAAGGGATTGTGCGTTATGATGCAAGAATTCAAAAAAACTATGATCGGCCTTACAAAACATTTGTCCGCACGATAAAGGCAGGAACGGAGAATCTAAGCGCTGATTCAGCCACCGGCGAAAATAATGCGTGGATCGTTCCGTATAAAAATAATACACTTCGGTTTTCTTATGCGGCTCCATTTTTTGAACGTGAAGAAAAAACACAGTATCAAACATGGCTGGAAGGTTTTGAAAAGAACTGGAGCGACTGGGACAACAATTATTATAAAGAGTACACCAATCTTCCGGAAGGGACTTATCATTTTCACGTGCGGGCAAAAAATATTTACCGGCGTATCAGCCAGGAAGCGGTGTATTCTTTTGTTATTAATCCGCCCTGGTGGCGTACCTGGTGGGCATACCTGTTATACGCGTTGACGGTAATTACGATAGTCTATTTTGTTGTTCGCAATCGTACAAAACACCTGCAGGAAAAACATCGGGAACTGGAAAAAGTAGTTTCCGACAGAACATTGCAATTAAGCCAGCGTGTAGAAGAATTGGCTGTAATAAATAGTGTACAGGATGCATTGGTGCGTGAGATGGATATGCAGGCCATCTACGAATTGGTGGGCAGCCGCATTCGCGATGTCTTCAATTCACAGGTAGTTGTGATCGCCACATTTGATCATGAAAACAACCAGGAGCGGTTTAACTATTTAATTGAAAAAGGGCAGCGATCTTATCCTCCGCCACGACCGCTCGATAAACTTCGCCAGTACCTGATACAAACAAAACAAAAGATCATTATCAACTCGGATACGCAGAATGCGATGAAGAAATTTGGACTGGAAGTGTTGCCGGGAACAGAAACGCCGAAGTCTGCGGTATTTGTTCCATTAACTATCGGTGATAAGATCAATAGTTATATCAGCCTGCAGGACCTGGATAAAGAAAATGCATTTACCGAACCGGATGTACGGTTGCTCGAAACGTTGGCCAACAGTATGAGTGTAGCGCTGGAAAATGCGCGGCTGTTTGAAGAAACAAAGCTTTTACTTTCAGAAACAGAAAAAGGAAAGAAAAATGTTGAGTTGCTCAGCGAAATTGGTAAACAGATAACCGCCTCATTGGATTTCGAAACAATTTTTCATAAGCTGTACGAGAACATTAACCAACTGGCAGATGCTACTATATTCGGTGTGGGTATTTATAATGCCAACAAGCAGCAGCTGGAATATAAATATGCTGTAGAAAATGGAAAACGCTACAAACCTTACGTAAGAGACACAAAAGATAAGGATCAGTTCCCGGTATGGTGTATTGAAAACCGGAAGCCGGTATTTATTAATGATCTGAGAGAGGAATACAGCAACTATATTCAAAGCTATGATGATAAAACAAAAGAATTGGTACTTGAGGATGGAACAAGCGCGGAAGAACCTATGTCAATGATCTATCTTCCGTTGATCGTGCAGGAGCAGGTACTGGGCGTAATCACGATTCAGAGTTTTAAAAAGAATGCATACACGCCGTATCATTTAAGTCTTTTGCAAAACCTGGCAACGTATACAGGAATAGCCATTGATAACGCCAATGCCTATCGTAAGTTAAACGAACGGGAACAGGAAATTGGTCAGCGGGCTGCAGAATTATCTGCGGTAAATAGCATCAGCCAGGCGCTGGTTTCACAATTGAATACGGACGAGTTGATCAAACTTGTTGGTGATTCAATGCTTGAATTATTCAAAGCAAATATTGTTTACATGGCGTTGGTGGATTCAAGAACGAAAATGATCAACTTCCCTTACCAGCATGGAGACAATATGCCGCCTATGCGGCTTGGCGAAGGATTAACATCAAAAATTATTTTGAATAACAAGCCACTGCTGATAAATAAAGAATTGCAGGAGCAACGGGCGCAACTGGGTGTGCAGCAGATCGGTGTTCCGGCAGCTTCGTACTTAGGCGTACCTATTCCTGTTGGCGATGAAATAATCGGCGTATTGAGTGTTCAAAGTACGGAGACGGAAAATCGTTTTAATGAAAATGATCTGCGTCTCCTGTCTACCATTGCTGCGAATGTTGGCGTCGCAATCCGCAAGGCGCGGTTGTTTGAAGAAGTACAACAGGCTAAAATGGAAGCGGAATCTGCACGAAAAACTGCAGAGAAAGCCAATGCGGCTAAGAGTGCATTTCTTTCAACGGTAAGTCACGAATTGAGAACGCCACTTACTTCTGTGCTTGGATTTGCCAAAATAATCAAGAAAAGATTGGAGGAAAGGATTTTCCCGCTGACGGATAAATCTGATCCAAAAACGGAAAAAGCAACACAACAGGTTTCTGAAAATCTTGGCGTTGTTATCTCCGAAGGCGAAAGATTAACCACACTGATCAATGATGTATTGGATCTTGCAAAGATCGAAGCGGGCCGGATGGAATGGAACATGGAAAACGTTTCATTAAATGAAATAGTTGAAAGAGCAACGACGGTAACCACAACGTTGTTTGAACAAAAAAATCTGAAACTCGAAAAAGATTTTCAACCCGATTTGCCGGATATATCCGGTGACCGGGATAAGCTGATACAGGTTGTGGTGAATCTTCTTTCCAACGCCGTTAAGTTTACACCACAGGGAGTAGTTACCTGCAGTGTTGAAAGAAAGAAGGATGAAATTATCGTAAGCGTAACGGATACGGGTATCGGCATTAAGAAAGAAGACTATGGCGCTGTGTTCGAGCAATTCAAACAGGTAGGCGGCGACACACTAACGGACAAGCCTAAGGGCACCGGGTTGGGTTTGCCCATTTGTAAAGAAATCGTTGAGCATCATGGCGGCCGCATCTGGCTCGAAAGTGAAGTGGGTAAAGGCAGTACATTTTCGTTTGCGTTGCCTGTTGTGAAGCAGACGGTAATAAAACCGATCCAGTTCAGCGAATTGGTGCGGCAGTTGAAGGAACAGGTAGCACAATCCAACCTGAATATAAAAGGAAGAAAAGCATCCATTCTTGTAGTAGACGATGATGAATCTATCCGTTCGCTGCTGCAGCAGGAGTTGGGTGATGCAGGTTATGAAATCGAAGAAGCGACAAATGGTAAGGAAGCCGTTGCACGGGTAAGAAGTTTAAAACCTGATCTTGTTATTCTTGACATTATGATGCCGGAGATGAATGGATTTGATGTGGCGGCTGTATTGAAAAACGATCCGCAAACAATGGATATACCCATCATTGTGTTATCTATTGTACAGGATAAAACGAGAGGCTTCCGCATTGGCGTTGACCGCTACCTCACAAAACCTATTGACACCAGTTTACTTTTTAATGAAATAGGAAATTTATTGGAGCAGGGAAAATCGAAAAAGAAAGTAATGGTCGTAGATGAGGATAGCGGTACGGTGAATACATTGACGGATGTACTGAAAGCAAAAGGATATTTCGTAGTTGAATCAGACGGACGGGAGTTAATAGAAAAAGCCGTTGCCACACAACCTGATATTATCATGATCAATTCGGTACTGTCGGGCAAACAGGAAGTAGTGCAAACACTTCGTTTTGAAAAAGGGCTGGAGAACGTTCTGTTTCTTGTGTACCAGTAAAAAAGCGAAATCAATCACATTGAGTAAATAAAGCTTATGCCGCAAAAAATATTAATTGTAGACGATGAATCACATATCCGTATGCTTATAAACCAGACGCTGGAGGAACTGGAAGATGAAGGCGTAGAGTTTTTATCGGCAGATAACGGTGAAGCAGCATTGGATTTGATACAGGATGAAAAACCGGATCTCGTTTTTCTTGATGTAATGATGCCAAAGATGAATGGTATGGAAGTTTGCCGGCGCGTGAAGAAAGAATTGAAGTTTAATGATGTTTTTATCGTATTACTTACTGCCAAAGGCCAGGAAATGGACAGGCAACGTGGCCAGGAAGTAGGTGCCGATGTATATATGACAAAGCCTTTTGATCCCGAAGCTATTCTCAACAAAGCAAAGCAGGTGCTTGGTATTAACTGAAACGGGAACACACATAAGAGAAAACGTTATTACTGACCATGGCATTAATAAGTCTGAAAAACATTTTCAATAAGAAAAATGTTTTTTCTTCATTGCTGGATACATTATCTGAACAACTGGGTACCCGCCTGCTTGTAACAGATGCCGGTGGTGTTGTCGTATACAATAATAATCCACCGCAGCAGGAAGTACAGTATTCCTTAGAAATAGATGGAGAGATCGTTGGTTATGTAAAAGGTGACAGTAAATCGAAGACTGTTGCTGATCTTTTGGTGACTCTTTTGCAAAAGGAAAATGAAAAGAAGAAGCTGGGTAAAGAGGTATTGAATTTATACAAAGAAATAAATGTCATTTTTGATTTCAGTGAAAAGCTCGCACAAACAATCGATGCCGTTGCGATTGCCCGTATCGCGTTGATTGAGGCGGGTCAGCTTGTTCATTCGGATGGCGGCGTTGTTATATTATGGGATGAGAATAGTGGCAAATTGCAACCCGTTGCGTTGAATGGCGATGTGTTTTTTAACCTCGAAAAAGTAAACGAAGGGGTTGGTTTATTATTGAGAATTGTATTGAGTGGTCAATCCGAAATTACCAGTGATATTTCAGCCCTGAAAGAAACCGGTATTATTTCAGAAAAAGTAAGTTCTATTATTTATGGAGCGCTGAAGGTAAATCACCGGGTGATGGGCGCCATTATTCTTGCAGATTACCAGGCAGGGCAATACTCGGCTGGTGATCTCAAACTTCTCACGACTATTGCCTTGCAATCTTCTTCTGCTATTGAGAGCGCACTGCTCTATGAAAAAAATATCCGCGAGGCAAAAGAAAAAGAGGAAGCGATGCGCCGTATTTACGAAGTGACCGGCCGGTTTGTACCATTTGAGTTTATACGTTCATTGGGGCACGAGCGGATCACACAGGTGAAATTAGGTGATAACGTAGAGAGGATTGTTACCGTTCTTTTTTCCGACATAAGAGATTATACCGGCCTGGCAGAACAGTTGTCGCCACAGGAGAATTTCAATTTTGTGCGGTCGTTCAATGAAATGATGGGACCGGTGATCAGGAACAATAGCGGGTTTATTAATCAATATCTCGGCGATGCGATCATGGCGATATTTCCCGGCAATGCTGGAGACGCGTTGAAAGCAGCTGTGGAGATGCAGATAAAGATGTTTGATTTCAATCACAAAAGAAACATAGAAGGCAGGCGAATGGTGCAGATTGGCATCGGCCTTCATACGGGTCCGCTGATTATGGGGATCATCGGCGATGCCGACAGGATGGACGCAGCAACACTTTCGGATACGGTGAATATAGCAGCAAGATTGGAAGGCCTTACTAAATATTACAAGGCAGGAATACTTGTAAGCGATGATGCGATAAGGTACATGTCCTTTCCCGATAGTTTTCATCTTCGATACCTTGGCCGGGTTCAACTAAAAGGCAAAAAGGCACCAGTCGGTGTGCACGAATGTTTCAGCGGAAATATACAGCAGGATCTTGACCATAAATTGACTACACTTGCCTTGTTCAACGATGGAATAGAATATTACGTGACCAAATCATTTGACAAAGCCGGCGATGCGTTTAAAAGGATTATTGAAATTCATCCCGGCGATCTGACGGCAAAATTATTTTTAAATAACGCCAACCACTACATGCAAAGTGGTGTGCCCGAAAACTGGGCAGGGGTGGAAGAAATGCTTTTTAAATAAGCGTCGTCAAAATTGAAAATCTTCATAAATTCTTCCTGATAAATTATTGCTGTTGAATTAATTTTATTCATCATCAGGTACATGGAACAGCATTGTAGTTTTTCCCACTAAAATAAAATCTTCATGAGTCACTTACGATTTTCAATTTTAAAAGAAAAAGGATTTAACTATTCATTCTTATTGATCATTTGTTTTTGTGGAAATATTTTTTCGGGCTTTTCGCAAAAGTTTACAAAGGATGAAATTAATCGCTGGGAAAAACAGGCGAAGCAGGTGACGATCATTCGTGACAATTGGGGCATACCGCATGTATATGGTAAAACAGATGCCGATGCCGTGTTCGGGTTATTGTATGCACAATGCGAAGATGATTTCAAAAGGGTAGAGATGAACTACATAGAAAAGCTGGGAAGAAAATCGGAAGTAAACGGGGAAAGCGAATTGCAGAACGATTTGTATGTAAAGTTGATTATTGATTCGGCAGAAGCGGTTGCAGATTATACCAAAAGCCCGTTGTGGTTGAAGAAATTATTGAATGGCTTTGCGGATGGAATAAACTATTATATGTATAAGCATCCGGGTGTGAAGCCGGCTCTCTTAACCCGTTTTAAACCGTGGTACCAGTTATTGTGGACGGATGGCAGCATTGGCGCCATCAGTACGGGAAATGTAACGGAGAATGATGTGAAGAATTTATATCTCAACGGTTCAGCACCGGTAGCTGGAATAAAAGATTTATTTGAAGAAAATACAATGGGCTCAAACGGTTTTGCTGTTGCGCCGTCAAATACTGAATCGAAAAACGCCATCCTTTATATCAATCCCCATGTAACGTTTTATTTCCGGCCGGAAGTACATGCTGTAAGCGAAGAAGGTTTGAATGCGTATGGTGCTGTGACCTGGGGGCAGTTTTTTGTATACCAGGGGTTCAATCCTTACTGCGGATGGATGCATACATCAAGCAATGTAGATGTTGCCGATGAATATGCAGAGATTATAACGAAGAAAGGAAGTATTTTTTATTATGAGTATAATAAAAAGCAATTACCGGTTAAAGAAAAAAAAATAGTGCTGCATTATAAAGACGGCGATGTTACCCGTACAAAAGAAATAATTGCTTACTTCACCGGCCATGGACCGGTGATGGCGAAGCGCGATGGTAAATGGATTTCTGTGAAAAGCTATAACCGCTCATTGAATGGCTTAATGCAATGCTGGCTGCGTACAAAAGCAAAAGGGTTTACCGATTTTAAAAAGACAATGGACCTGCGCGGCAATACATCGAATAACACGGTATTTGCAGATAATAAGGGAAATATTGCGTACTGGCACGGCGACTTTGTGCCCAAACGTGACAGGAAATTCAATTGGGGTAATACAATGGATGGATCAGTTAGTTCAACAGAATGGAATGGATTGCATACAGTGGAGGAGATTGTGCATGTCTATAATCCGGCAACAGGGTGGATCCAGAATTGCAATTCAACTCCCTTTACTGTTTCTGGCAGCAGCAGCCCAAAAAAAGAAGATTATCCCGCATACATGGCGCCTGATGGAGAAAATTTTAGAGGTATTAATGCAGCAAGAGTATTAAACGGAGATAAGACTTTTACAATCGATAAGATAATTACGGCTGGTTATGACCGTAAGTTATCGGCATTTGAAATACTGATACCTGCGTTGGTATCGGCATTTGAAAAAAATATCCCCGCAACTGATTCAATATACAATCAACTAGCTGAACCAATACGGGTATTAAAAACATGGGATTATAATGTTGCTGATAATTCTGTAGCGACCACGCTTGCCGTTGAGTGGGCTGAGAGGCTATCAGCTACACTCAGACGTATCTATATAGATGAAGGATGGGATGACCAGGTATCATTGGTTAAAAAATTTGCTGCTACGGCTACAAGGGATGAATTGCTTCCGCCGTTGCTTACAGTCGTCAACGATTTGAAATCAAAATTCCATAAATGGGATGTGGCCTGGGGAGAGATTAACCGGTACCAGCGAATTTCAGGGGACATAAATCAAAAATATGATGATAAGGAATCGAGCTTACCCGTTGAATTTGCATCTTCCGCCTGGGGAATGCTGCCTTCTTATGCCAGCCGTTACTATCCGGGTACAGTAAAAAGATATGGCGCAAGCGGAAATAGTTTTATTTGTGCTGTTGAATTTGGTAAAAGGATAAAAGCAAAATCATTGCTGGCCGGGGGAGAAAGCGGTGATACCTCATCTCCGCATTTTAATGATCAACTGGAAATGTATACGCATGGAAAATTCAAGGACGTACTGTTTTATAAAGAAGATGTTTTAAAGCACGCGGAAAAAACGTATCAGCCGGGTCAACGATGAAGGTCTCACAGCTTATGCCGGGATCCTCGTCTGCACCCGCGCTGAAAGAAATAATCCAATGCTCATCGATTAAAGTATATCCAATCCAACAACCGGTTGCCCGTAAAACTTTTGGTTGGCAAATTGCACAGATTACCTTTGCTTTCTTTACAAAATGTTATGAAACGATATTGTCTTGCGCTCGATCTTGTAGACGATCCCGGAATGATCAAAGAGTATGAAGCATATCACAAAACGGGGCGACCTGAAATACTCAAAACCATTCATGATGCGGGTATTACGCTGATGGAAATATACCGCACCGGTAACCGCATGTTTATGATAATGGAAGTGGATGATAGTTTTAGCTTTGAAGCTAAAAATGCGGCAGACAAAGCCGATCCACGGGTACAGGAATGGGAACAATTGATGTGGAAATATCAACAGGCATTACCCTGGGCCAAACCCGGTGAGAAATGGATTATAATGAATAAAATATTTGAAACAAAAAAATAGTATTATGAAATTGATTCGGTTTGGCGAAGCAAATAAAGAAAAACCGGGAGTATTATTAGGTGATGCTTTATATGATGTATCGTCTTTGACCAGCGATTATGATGAGAAATTTTTTGAGAATGATGGCGTAAGTAAATTGAGAAGCTTGATTGAATCAAAAAAGAACTCGTTGCCGCAGGTACCGCCGGGAAGCAGGCTGGGCAGCCCTGTTGCGAGGCCCTCCAAAATTGTTTGTATCGGTTTGAACTATGCAGATCATGCCAAAGAAACAGGTGCCACTCCTCCACCGGAACCGGTGATATTTTTGAAATCAACCACGGCTTTAACGGGCCCTTTCGATGATATCATGATCCCTTTATCATCTAAAAAAACAGATTGGGAAGTGGAACTGGGAGTGGTGATCGGTAAAAAAGCCAGTTATGTGGAAGAAGACAATGCATTGGATTATGTTGCAGGTTATGTGTTGCATAATGATGTAAGTGAACGCGAATTCCAGATAGAGCGCAGCGGTACATGGGATAAAGGAAAAGGTTGCGACACGTTTGCACCTTTGGGTCCATGGCTGGTAACGCAGGATGAAATTGCAGACATAGACAATCTTCGGCTATGGCTCCGCGTGAATGGAAAGACTATGCAGGATGGAACGACTGCCAACCTGATTTTTAAAATTCCTTTTTTGATTTCGTATACAAGCCGCTTTATGACGTTGTTGCCCGGAGATGTTATTTCAACCGGAACGCCGGCAGGCGTAGGTATGGGAATGAAACCGCAGGTATATCTTAGAGAAGGAGATGTGGTCGAACTGGGAATTGACGGGCTGGGTATGTCGAGGCAAAATGTTGTTGCCTACAGGAAATAAAAAATGCAGTACTGCAAT
>Ga0207691_10005622_pt1 | contig 12116 bp, 14 predicted proteins | sample KBSM13metaG_FD_184327 | JGI IMG/M metagenome (GOLD analysis project Ga0207691, IMG submission 184327) | Miscanthus rhizosphere microbial communities from Kellogg Biological Station, Michigan, USA - KBS M1-3 metaG (SPAdes) (version 2) | ecosystem: Host-associated > Plants > Roots > Rhizosphere >...
CTGGATCACGCCGACGAAGCTGGTTGCGCCGTAGCTCACCGGCGCCGCACCGCGCAGCACCTCGATGCGCTCGACGTTGGCGAGGTCGACCGCCTGCAGCGCGGGATTGAACGCGCCGCCGCTCGGCACGCCGTCGACGACGAGCAGGAAGGCGTCGAATTCGCGCAGGCCCCAGATCGCTGGCACGCTCGAAGCCGGACCGTTGTCCCCGCCGCCCGGCGCCTCGACCCCGGCGACCAGGCGCATCGCGCTGCCGAGATCGGTCGCGCCCTGCGCGCGCAGGGTGTCGCCGTCGACGACCGTGACCGTCTCGGTCCCGCGTGCAATCGTGCCGGGAATCTTGTCGGAGGTGACTTCGACCCGGTCGAGGTCCGTCACGCCTTGCGGGTCGGCGGCGAGCGCGGCGACCGGGCAGGACAGGGAGAGCGCGACCAGGATCGCGCAGCGCAGGTGCGTCATCGAGGAGTCCCCTTTGTTAAGGACGCCTTTATTGCATGGGTTCGAGGCCAAGGGAAGCCCTGCAGGAAGTCATGAATTCACGCACCACGAACGCCCGATCGCGCTACATTGCCGGCACCCCGGCCTGCCACGAGGACGCGCATGACCACCGCCTACGATTTCACCGCCCGCACGATCGACGGCGACGAGCAGCCGCTCGCGGCCTACAAGGGCAAGGCCCTGCTGATCGTCAACGTCGCCTCGAAGTGCGGCTTCACGCCGCAGTACAAGGGCCTCGAGGCGATGTACCGCAAGCACCGGGACGAAGGCCTCGAGGTGCTCGGCTTCCCCTGCGACCAGTTCGGGAACCAGGAACCGGGCAACGAGGACGAGATCAAGAATTTCTGTTCGATCTCCTACGACGTGACGTTCCCGATGTTCGCCAAGATCGACGTCAATGGGAAGGACGCGCACCCGCTGTGGAAATGGCTCAAGGAGGAGAAGGGCGGGCTGCTCGGCATGGACGGCATCAAGTGGAACTTCACGAAGTTCCTGGTCGGGCGCGACGGTAAGGTCGTCAAGCGCTATGCGCCGACCGACTCGCCCGAGAAGATCGAGCGTGAGCTGGGCCCGGCGCTGGGCGCGGTCGCGTAAGGATCGGCCCGGTGGGACGTCCGATGCGATGACGCGCGCGTTCCACGTCCGAAGGAAACCGGAGAGTGCGTGCGCACCCCGCCCGGTGCCTCGACAAGGATGACCATGTTTCGATTCCGCCATGCGATGTTCGGCTTCGCGAGCACGGCCCTCGCCGCGCTCCTGCCGGCCCACGCCGGGTCGCCAGCGACCTGCCACGCGGCGACCGGGCCGCAGCGCGGCGCGCTGCTCGAGCTCTACACCTCCGAGGGCTGCAGCAGTTGCCCGCCGGCGGACCGCTGGTTCGCGGGCGTCGCCGCGGCGGCCGACCCCGCGAAGCTGAGCCTGCTCGCCTTCCATGTCGACTACTGGGATTCGCTGGGATGGCCGGATCGTTTCGGCCGCGGGACCTTCAGCGAACGCCAGCGCAGCCGGGTCCAGCAGGCAGGCAGCCGCGCGGTTTACACGCCGCAGGTCATGTTCGACGAGCGCGTCGGGTTCCCGTGGGATTCGTCCGCCGCGCTGTATGCCCTGCACGCGGCGCGGCTTCCGAGCACCGTGAACCTCGCCGTCGAGGCCCGGCGCAAGGGCGAGGGACTCGACGTGGACCTGAAGGCGGTGCCGGTCGCCCGGGCGTTGCCAGCCTCGGCGCTCTACCTCGCCCTGTACGAGAACGGCCTGTCGACGCAGGTCAAGGCCGGCGAGAACGGCGGGGTCCTGCTGCGTCATGAGCGCGTGGTGCGTGGCCTGCTCGGGCCGTTCCCGCTGTCCGGCGGCGCGTGGGGGCGGTCGCTCCACATGGCGGTTCCGTCCGACGCACATGCGGACCGGATCGGGCTGACGGCCTTCGTGCAGAACGCGAAAGGCGACACGCTGCAGGCCTTGACGGTGCCGCTGGCGGGCTGTCCCCGATAGGAGCCAATGCCGGTCTGGCGGGTGGGCTTTCAGGGTTCGCGGGAGGCTCGCCCCTCACCCCAACCCCAGAGGGGGTTCCACGCTTGAAACCCGGCCCGCGGCGCCCCCATCTGGGATTGCGTTTCCGATTCGGCCGATGCCATCCGTCGTCGCGGTGCGCCCCCATTCCCGACCGACGAGGCCTCCCATGCAGATCGCCGAAAACACCGTTGCCACCATCCACTACACCCTGACCAGCCCGACCGGCGAGGTCATCGACGCGTCGCCGGCCGGCCAGCCGCTGGCCTACCTGCACGGGGCCGGCAACATCGTGCCGGGCCTGGAACAGGCCCTCGAGGGCCGCAGCGTCGGCGACCGCTTCGACGTCGTCGTGACGCCCGAGGAAGGCTACGGTCCGCGCCATGCCGAACTGATCCACGTGGTGCCGCGCGCCGCGTTCCAGGGCGTGGCCGAAATCCAGCCGGGCATGCAATTCGAAACGCGCGGCGCGCAGGGCTCGATGGTCGTCACCGTCACCGCCGTCGATTCCGAGAACGTGACCGTCGACGGCAACCACCCGCTTGCGGGCGAGCCGCTGCACTTCGCGATCGAAGTCGCCGACGTGCGCGCCGCGACATCCGAGGAACTCGCACACGGGCACGTCCACGGCGCCGGCGGGCACCATCACTGACCGACAAAGGCAGCAGGAGCGGCTCGCGCCGCTTCCACCGCTTGCGGGCTGGACAAGCGCGCGCAGGCGGCATTGCCTCCTGAACGACGGAACGCCCTTCGGCCTGGCCGGAGGGCCGGAGGGCCGGAAGGCGGGAGGGCTGCGCTTGCCAGCCTGCTAGAATCGCCGCCCCGCATCCCTGCCGGGCTTTCGCAACGCGAACCCGGCGCTGCCGCATGAGGCGGCCCGCATGTCCCTGATCACCTTCCAGAACGTCCACTACGGCGTCGGCGGCCCCGCGCTGCTCGACGACGTCGTGCTCGGCATCGAAGCCAACGAGCGTATCTGCGTGGTCGGCCGCAACGGCGCGGGCAAGTCCACGCTGCTGCGGCTGCTCGCGCGCGAGATCGTGCCGGACGAGGGCGAGATCCGCATTTCCGAAGGCGTGCGCGTCGGCCGCCTCGCACAGGAAGTGCCGCAGGACACCGACGGCGACGTGTTCGACGTGGTTGCCGACGGGCTCGGCGAACTCGGCCACTGGCTCGCCGAATTCCACCACATCAGCCACGCGGCCGACGTCGACATGGACGCGCTGTCGGCCGTGCAGGCGAAGATCGAGCGCGCGAACGGCTGGGACCTCGAGCGCCGCGTCACCGAGGTGATCACCAAGCTCGACCTGCCCGAGGACGTCGCCTTCGCGTCGCTGTCGGGCGGCATGAAGCGCCGCGTGCTGCTCGCGCGCGCGCTCGTCGCCGAGCCCGACGTGCTGCTGCTCGACGAGCCGACCAACCACCTCGACATCGCCTCGATCGACTGGCTCGAGGACTTCCTCCGCGGCTTCCGCGGCAGCATCGTGTTCGTCACCCACGACCGGCGTTTCCTGCGCGCGCTCGCGACGCGCATCGTCGAGATCGACCGCGGCAGGGTCACGAGCTGGCCCGGCGACTACGACAACTACCTGCGCCGCCGCGAGGAACGCCTGCACGCCGAGGAGACCGAGCGCGCGCGCTTCGACAAGTTCCTCGCGCAGGAAGAAGTGTGGATCCGCCAGGGCATCAAGGCGCGCCGCACGCGCGACGAAGGCCGCGTGCGCCGCCTGGAGGCAATGCGCAACGAGCGTGCCCAGCGGCGCGAGCAGGCCGGAAAGGTGAAGTTCTCGACGACCGCGGCGGCATCGTCCGGCAAGAAGGTCATCACCGCCGACCACATCTCGTTCGCGTTCGGCGACCGCTGCATCGTGCGCGACCTGGACACCACGATCTTCCGCGGCGACCGCATCGGCCTGATCGGCCCGAACGGCGTCGGCAAGACCACCCTGATCCAGCTGCTGCTCGGGCAGCTCGCGCCGCAATCCGGCGAGGTGCGGATCGGCACGAACCTGCAGGTCGCGTATTTCGACCAGCACCGCGCGGCCTTGCGCGAGGACTGGAACGCGCTGGACAACGTCTCCGAGGGCCTCGAGTTCATCGAGACCAACGGCGGACGCAAGCACGTGCTCGCGTGGCTGCAGGACTTCCTGTTCACCCCCGACCGTGCGCGCGCGCCGATCACGCGGTTCTCCGGCGGCGAGCGCAATCGCCTGCTGCTCGCCAAGCTGTTCGCGCAACCGTCCAACCTGCTCGTGATGGACGAACCGACCAACGACCTGGACGTGGAGACGCTCGAGCTGCTCGAGGAACTGCTGGCCGACTATCCCGGCACGCTGCTGCTGGTCAGCCACGACCGCGAATTCCTCGACCGCGTGGTGACGAGCACGCTCGTGTTCGAGGGCGACGGGCGGATCGGCGAATACGTCGGCGGCTATTCGGACTGGCTGCGCCAGCGTCCTTCGGCGGCGGCGCCGGCTCCGGCGCGGCCGCAGCTCACGCCGCAGCCGGCCGCTGCAGCGAAGCCCGAGGCCCGCGCGGCCCGGCGCAAGCTGGCCTACAAGGAGCAGCGCGAACTCGAACAGCTGCCTGCACGCATCGACGCCCTGGAGAACGAGATCGCCGAGCGCACCGCGGCAATGCAGGATCCGTCGTTCTACCGCCGCAGCGCCGCCGAGGTGGTCACCGCGAACAGCGAGCTGGCCGAGCGCCAGGCCGAACTCGAGGCGGCGTTCGCGAGGTGGATGCAGCTCGAGGCGGAATGAGGGCAACGCTTGTAGCCCGGATGTAATCCGGGGAAAGCGTTTCCCGGATGACCAGCCTTCGGCTGTTGAAAGCACATCCGGGCTACGACGTTCAATGCATCGCGATCGCCGACAGGAAGATCCCGAGCATCGCGAACACCAGCACGAGCTTGAACAGCGTCCCGGCCACCATGCCGACCCAGGTGCCGATGCCGACGCGCGTCGCGTGCTCCGGATCGCGGCTGTGCACGAGCTCGCCGCCGAGCGCGCCGAGGAAGGGCCCGAGCACCAGCCCGGGCAATCCGAAGAACAGGCCGGCGATGGTTCCTGCGAACGCGCCGAAGATCGCGAACCGGCTCGCGCCGACGCGTTTCGCCCCCAGCAGGCTCGCGACGAAGTCGATCGCGAGCGCGAGCACGCTCAGCACGGCGAGCACGACGACGACCCAGACCGGAATAACGCGGAAGCCATCGACCCAGGCCGCCAGCAGCATGCCGAGGAAGACCAGCGGGACCCCCGGCAGCAGCACGGCGGTACCGATCACGCCGCCGACGATCAGCAGGCCGGCTAGGATGTAGGCGAGCAGGTGCATGTCCATTGCTGGGTGTCGCTCCGGGTTGTCGATGGGAGATGGGTTTCGATCCGCGCAGGTTCAATGCGGAGTGGCAGGAAAGACACGTCGCGGGATGCTGCGGCGCAGCAGAATCCGGCCTCGAATTTCGTCCCCGGGAGCCGCTCGCATTGCGCCAAAGCTTGCACTACACTTCGGCCGCTGGTGTTGCAGGTCACTGTAGATCGTGACCCGATGCGTAGTCAGATCTGATGATCCGCTCCATCGTCTCCATCGATGTACTCCTTGCATACCCAGTACCACCGGCCGGCAACGGCCAATCAAGACAGAAAAGTATCAGGAGTATTTATGTCGGATCGTCAGATGGGCACCGTGAAATGGTTCAACGACGCCAAGGGCTTCGGCTTCATCGCCCGCGAGAACGGCGAGGACGTGTTCGTGCACTTCCGCGCCATCCAGGGCACGGGCTTCAAGAGCCTCAAGGAAGGCCAGAAGGTCAGCTTCAAGGTCGTGCAGGGCCAGAAGGGCCTGCAGGCCGAAGAGGTGACGCCGATGTAAGAGGCGCTTACAGCGCCGCGATACGTGAACCCGGAGCGGAAACGCTCCGGGTTTTTTATTGAGGGATACGAAGGGTCAGTGCACCAGGTGCACGCGTCCGTCGTACATGTCAACGTAAGAACCCACGCGGATGTCGCCGAGCTCGCGCTGGTTGTAGATCAGCCGGCGGCCGTCGTCCATCTGCACGCGGATATCGTAGCTCGGCGCGCCGTTCGCGTTCTTCTGGACCTGGTTGCCGATGACCGCTCCGGCGACCACGCCACCGACCGTCGCCGCCTTGCGGCCGTCGCCCTTGCCGACCTGGTTGCCGAGCACGCCGCCGACGATGCCGCCGATCACCGCGCCGCTCCCGTCGGTGCGGCGGTCGCCGGGGATCACGTCGATGCGCACGACGCGCCCGCAGGTGTGGCAGCGCGCCGGATAGGCGGGCCCGGCCGCGTTCGGCGAGACGGGATAGGGCCGCACGACCGGCGCGGGTCCGGTGGCGCAGGCGGCGAGGACGAGCAGGGACGCGGAGAGGACGACGAGGCGCGCTTTCACGGCAGGGGTCTCATGGGTTCGGTGGAGGCGATCTTGCGCGGGGCGCGCTGAATCAATGCCTGTACTGGCTGTGGCAGGCCTTGCAGTCCTGCCCGATCTTGGCGATCACGGCGCCGACCGCCGGGCAGCTCGTCGGCGGAGCGGCGATCGCCGCATCCAGCGAGGCGCGCAGGTTGCTGGCCTTCTGCCGGAACTGGGCGTCGGTGTTGAGATCCGGGAAGATAGGTTCGATGTCGCTCGACAGGGCGCGCATCGTCTGCAGGTGCGGCAGCGTGTCGTTGACCGTGCAGCGGTTTTCCTTGATCGCCTTGTCCATACCGTCCATGTGGAAGTCGATCATGGTCATGGCGCTGTGGGTGTAGTCCGGCCCGCTGTTCATGGCGCGCACGACCATGACGGTGCCGAGGATGCCTATCACCAGTCCGAGGACGATCAGGAGGGCGTAGCGCATGCGTGCTCCAGGCGGGCGGGGGTGCGGAACGGCGAGGGAAGGCCGCGGTGGCACGATATCATGGCCCCCGGACGGCAGCGGCGCGCAGCGGGCATGGAGACGAGGCAGAAGATCTACCGCGAACGCTTCGCGGGCATCGACCGGCTGTACGGGCAGGGCAGCGCGCTGCGGTTCGGGCAGCGGCACGTCGCGGTGGTCGGGCTCGGCGGCGTCGGCTCGTGGGCGGTCGAGGCGTTCGCGCGCAGCGGCGTCGGTCACCTCACCCTGATCGACGCCGACGACATCTGCCTGTCGAACACCAACCGCCAGTCGCACGCGCTCGACGGGCACTACGGCCGCGGCAAGGGAGCGGCGCTCGCCGAGCGCGCGCTCGCGATCAATCCCGCGATCCGCGTCGACGTCGTCCCGGAATTCCTCGTCCCCGCCAACCTCGAAGCGATGCTCGCGCGCGGCTTCGACCTTGTCATCGACGCCTGCGACGCGGTGCGTACCAAGCTCGACCTGATCGTCGCTTGCAAGCGGCGCAAGCTGCCGCTGGTCGTCGTCGGCTCCGCCGGCGGCCGTACCGATTCGACCCTCGTGCGCGTGCGCGACCTCAGCCGCACCGAACACGACGCCTTGCTCGCATTGATCCGCAAGAAGCTGCGCGCCGAGCACGGCTTTCCGCGCAACCCCGACCGCTACTTCGGCATACCCGCGGTCTACTCGATGGAGAACGTGAAGTACCCGCATCCCGACGGCAGCGTCTGCGGCGTGCGCCCGAAACTCGAGCCGGCCGCGGCGTTCAAGCTCGACTGCGGCGGCGGGCTCGGTGCGGCGACGCACGTGACGGGGGCGTTTGCGTTCGCGGCGGTGGGGAGGGGGCTGGAGTTGTTGCTCAAGAGCGATGCCACGCAAGCTTCAGGCGTTGCCTCTTCCCATGCTCCATCCATCGCGAAATAACGCGAATGGCTCCCTTCCTTGCGCCATCGAAGTCCCGGCTTGCGGTCGCCGTTTCCGCAACGAAGCTCGCAGGTGAGGGGAAAGCCGGGGACTCCTCCTGGTCAAGCCGGTAGCGCGAACAACCGCGACGCGTTGTCGGTCGTCGCGGCCGACAGTTCCTCAGGAGAGCAGCCGCGCAATTGCGCGACGACGTCGCGCACGAAGGACAACCGGCCGGGTTCGTTGCGCTGTCCGCGGTGGAATGCGTCCGGCTGGTCCGGTGCATCGGTTTCGAGCAGCAGGAACTCGATCGGCATCGCCGCGACGATCCGGCGCAGGCGCTGCGCACGCTCGTAGGTGACCGGGCCGCCGATGCCGAGGCAGAAATCGAGGTCCCAGAGTTGTTCGGCCTGTTGCTGGCTCCCGGAGAAGCTGTGGACGACGCCGCGCAGGCCGGGAAACCGGCGCAGCGTCGCGATCACCGCGTCGACGGCCTTGCGTGCGTGGACAATGACCGGCAGGCGAAAGTCTCTCGCTACTTCCAGTTGCCGCTCGAAGAAGAACTGCTGGCGATCCTTGTCGAGTCCTTCCACATGGAAATCAAGTCCGCATTCGCCGATCGCGACCGGCCGGAAGTTCCACATGAACTCATGGAACTCCTCGGTGTGCTCCACACTGTGCTCGGCCAGGAACATCGGATGCAGTCCGATGGCCGGATGCAGACCGGAATTCTCCTCGCAAATCGAACGAAGCTTCGCCCAACCACCGAATGTGACGGCAGGGACGATCTGGGCGGTCACGCCCGCAGCGCGGGCGCGCGCAATGACCTCGGCGCGGTCGGCGTCGAATTCGGTGGCGTCGAGGTGGCAGTGGGTGTCGATCAGCATGGAAGCGCGTCCCGGGACTAATGGCTATCTTGTCATCCCGAGCGCAGCGAGGGATCTCGAAGTTGCTTCCGCCTTTGACGTGGCGTCACCCGACAGATTCTCCGCTGCGCCCGGATTGACAGCAGGAAGCGCCCGGGCCGCTGGCGCCGGACGGCGAAACCCGGCATGGGGTTACGCCACCGCACCCCACCCGCTAGAATGAACGGCTAGCCGCTTCGGCCCCCCTATTTCCCTCTCCCCGCGACCGCCGGTTCCGACCCCATGCCCTTGAATCCCCTCGATTTGTACGACGTCCGTTCTCTGCTCAGCGAAGAGGAGCGCGCGGTGCAGGACACCGTGGCGCGCTTCACCGACGAGCGCGTGCTGCCGATCATCGGCGACTGCTTCGACCAGGCGCGTTTCCCGAAGGAACTGGTTCCGGAAATCGCCGAGCTCGGCCTGCTCGGATCCTCGCTGCCGGAACAGTACGGCGGCCACGGCCTCAACGCGGTCAGCTACGGCCTGATCTGCCAGGAACTCGAGCGCGGCGATTCGGGCATCCGCAGCTTCGTCAGCGTGCAGTCCTCGCTCTGCATGTACCCGATCTATGCCTACGGCAGCGAAGAGCAGCGCATGCGCTGGCTGCCCGGCATGGCGCGCGGCGAGATCATCGGCTGCTTCGGCCTGACCGAGCCGCACGGCGGCTCCGATCCGGCCAACATGAAGACGAATGCCAAGCGCGACGGCGACGACTGGATCCTCAACGGCGCCAAGATGTGGATCACCAACGGCAACCTCGCCGACATCGCGATCGTGTGGGCACAGACCGACGACGGCATCCAGGGCTTCGTCGTCGAGAAGGGCATGAAGGGCTTCACCGCGCAGGAAGTGCACAAGAAGATGAGCCTTCGCGCGTCGGTCACGTCCGCGCTGTTCTTCGACGCCGTGCGCGTGCCGGAAGCCAACCGCCTGCCGAACGTGAAGGGCCTCAAGGGCCCGCTCGGCTGCCTCACGCAGGCGCGCTACGGCATCACCTGGGGTCCGATCGGCGCGGCGCAGGCCTGCCTCGACGAGGCGCTCAAGTACGGCGCCGAGCGCATCCTGTTCGGACGGCCGATCACCTCGAACCAGGCCGTCCAGCTCAAGCTCGCCGACATGGCGCGCCGGATCACGATGGCGCAGCTGCTGTCGCTGCAGCTCGGCCGCCTCAAGGACGCCGGCGCGATGCAACCCACGCACGTGTCGCTCGCGAAGTGGAACAACTGCCGCATGGCGATCGACATCGCGCGCGAGACGCGCGACGTGCTCGGCGGCGCGGGCATCACGACCGAACATTGCGCGATCCGGCATGCGCTGAACCTCGAGTCGGTGATCACGTACGAGGGGACGGAAACCGTGCACCAGCTCGTTGTCGGGCGCGAACTGACGGGTATCAACGCGTTCTGACCGCGCTTGAACCCCTCTCCGGCGGGAGAGGGGTTCGAGGAGCGAAGCAGGGCTTCAGGAGCAAGTTCTTGAAGTACGAAAACATCGTCATCGAAACCGACCGCCTCACCTTGCGTCCCCCGCGCCGCGAGGATTTCGACGGCTACGCCGCCATGTACTGCGACGAGGAGACCGCGCGCTTCATCGGCGGCCACGTGCCGCGCGCCGCGGCGTGGCGCAAGTTCCTGACGATCTCCGGCGCCTGGATGATCCAGGGCTTCTCGATGTTCAGCGTGATCGAGCGCGCTTCCGGCGCGTTCGTCGGACAGCTCGGCCCCTGGTTTCCGGAAGGCTGGCCCGGCACCGAGGTGGGCTGGGCGATCCGGCGCGAGTTCTGGGGGCGCGGCTATGCCTGCGAGGGCGCGACGGCGGCGATCGACTGGGCATTCGCGAACCTCGGCTGGAGCGAGGTGATCCACTGCATCGACGACGGCAACCTGGCCTCGCAGGCGCTCGCGCGCCGGCTGGGATCGTCGGTGCGCGGTCCGGTCGCGATGCCGGCTCCGTACGAGGACGTGAAGGCCCAGGTCTGGGGCCAGTCGCGCGCCCAGTGGCTCGCGGGCCGCGCAGGCGCGGAGCTGGAACATGCCGGCGGAACGGACGCGGGTGCATGAAGCCCGTCATCACAGTTCTGTCATGCCTGCTGGCCGTCGCCCCGGCATGCTTCGCGAGTGGGCCGGACAGGACGCCGCTGGATCGCACGGTCGAATTCGACCGCCAGCGCGCGCTGATCGTCGAGGACTTCGCAAAGGCCACCGGCAGCATGAAGGTCGCGGTCGCCGAGTACTACATGTCGATGGGCAAGCTGCCGTCGAGCAACAAGCAGGCGGGCCTGGCGGAGCCGGGCGACTTCCGCGGCCGGACGCTCAAGAGCGCGACGATCCGCACCGACGGCTCGATCGAGCTGGTGTTCGATGCGAATTCCGGCGTCGACGGCGGCCGCATCCGGTTGATCCCCGACCTCGCGCACGCCAACGCGATGGGCGTGCAATGGCGATGTGAATCGCCAGATTTCGCCTTGGTCCGCCGCATCATCCCGACCTGCGATTTCGTCAGGCGATGAGCGCGCGGATGGGAAACGTGCATGCGTCAGGGGCGCGGTTGCAGCCGCGCGGCCATCGCGTCGATGGCGTCCACGGCCGTCTTCAGGTCGCAGCCCTCGCGCTCGCGGTAGAGCCTGATCGCCTCGACGCGGCGGCCGATGCGCAGCTCCATTTCGATCTGGGCGTCGGTGGCAGGCGCGCGCGGCGGCTGGGCGGCCTGGTCCTCGATGAAGGCGGACAGCTGGCGCTTCATGAGGCGGGTCGGTCGGGCGCGCCAGAGCAGCTTCACGCCGAGAAAACCGAGCACCACGACCACGGCCACGAAATACATCCAGGGTCCGACGAGCGGATCCATCGCCATCACCGTGCGGGGAACGAGGGCATGAGGCCCATGATCGCACCGATCCCGTCGCCGGGCACCAAGGGGGAGACGCCAACATGCTGACGATCCACGGCTACTCGCCCTCGGGCAACTGCCACAAGCTGCGCATGCTGCTCTCCCACCTCGGCCGCGACCACCGCTGGATCGAGACCGACAGCGCGCACGGCGCGACCCGCACGCCCGAATACCTCGCGAAGAACCCCAACGGCAAGGTGCCGATGCTCGAGGACGAGGCCGGCCGCGTCATGGTCGAGTCGAACGCGATCCTGTGCTGGCTCGCCGACGGCACGCCGTACTTCGGCGGCGACGCGTGGCAGCGCGCGCAGACGCTGTCCTGGATGTTCTTCGAGCAGTACAGCCACGAACCGTATGTCGCCGTCGCGCGCTTCATCTGCGGATGGACCCCGCTCGGCTCGCCGCGCCGCGCGGACCTGCCGAAGTTGCGCGAACGCGGCTACCAGGCCCTCGCCGTGATGGAGAAGCACCTGTCGTCGAACGACTGGTTCAGCGCGACCGGCTACGGCATCGCCGACATCGCATTGTTCGGCTACACG
>Ga0207691_10005625_pt1 | contig 12114 bp, 9 predicted proteins | sample KBSM13metaG_FD_184327 | JGI IMG/M metagenome (GOLD analysis project Ga0207691, IMG submission 184327) | Miscanthus rhizosphere microbial communities from Kellogg Biological Station, Michigan, USA - KBS M1-3 metaG (SPAdes) (version 2) | ecosystem: Host-associated > Plants > Roots > Rhizosphere >...
CACGCTCTGCATGGGCCCCATCGGCGCGCTCGCGATCACGCGCCACATGGTGGTGAAGCTGCCCTACGACATCGAGCGCGACTTCCAGCCGATCGCACTGGTCGCGAAAGGGCACATGCTGCTCGCGGTGTCGCCCGATGCGCCGTTCCGGACCGTGCCGGAACTGATCGACTACGCGAAGAAAAATCCCGGCAAGCTCTCGAACGCCTCATCGAGCAACGGTTCGCCGGGCCATGTCGGCGGCGAGCTGTTCAAGTTCATGACCGGCACCGAGATCGTGCACATCCCATATCGCGGCGGCGCGGCTGCGACCAACGACCTGATCGCGGGACGCGTGCAGCTGATGTTCGAGAGCCTCAACTCGATCTCCCCGCACGCGCGCTCCGGCACGGTGCGGGCGCTGGCGGTGACCGGCGAGCGACGTTCGCCCGGATTCCCCGATCTGCCGACGGTCGGCGAAGCCGGCGTGCCCGGCTATGCGGCGCCGACCTGGAGCGGCGTGATCGGCCCGGCCGGCATCCCGCGCCCGATCGTCGACAAGCTCAATGCGGCGATCAACCGTGCGATTGCGTCACCGGCGTTCAAGGAGCGCTTCGCCGCGATCGGCGACGAGCCGGCCGGCGGCACGCCCGAAGAATTTGCCGAGACGATCGCCAAGGACTCGGCGAAATGGCGCGAGGTGGTGCAGCGGTCGGGGGCAAAGCTGGATTAGCTCTCATGCCGTCATCCTGAGGCGCGAGCGAAGCGAGCCTCGTAGGATGATCGGGCACGAGCTGGGCCGTCGCCCCTTCGAGGCTCGCCCTTGCGGGCGAGCGCCTCAGGGTGACGGAGAGAGTGCGGCCTATCAAAGTCCGCTGAACCAGTTGTAGCCGCGGTCTTCCCAGTAGCCGCCAGTGTAATTGTTGAGCACCGCGAGGCCGACCACATGCTTCGGGTTCTTGAACCCGAGCTTGGTCGGCATGCGGATGCGCATCGGGAAGCCGTATTTGACCGGCAACGTTTCCCCGCCGAACTTGAAGGTCATCTGCGTCTGCGCATGCAACGCCGTCGGCATGTCGATCGACACCGAGTAACCTTCCGCGCAGGCGAAGTGCACGTATTTGGCCGTGAGGTCTGCACCGATGCGGCGCAGGAAGTGGCCGAGCGGCGCGCCGGTCCATTTTCCGATTGCGCTCCAGCCCTCGACGCAGATCAGCCGCGTGATCTGCGTCTCCTGCGGCAGCGCGTAAAGCTGGTCGAGCGTCCAGGGCTGCTTGCTGTCGATCAGGCCGTCGAGCACGAGCTTGTAGGTGTCCTCGTCGACGTCTGGCGCTTCCTGCTCGGAATAGTAGGCGTTGAACGGAAACGGCGTCTTGATCGCGCTTTCCGGATAGGTTTCCGCCAGCCGGTCGGGATTGAACAGGCGCGCCTGCACCCAGTCATTGAAATTCGACACGATGCGCAGCGCTCGCTCCGAGGACGGCCCGTCGACGATGTCGCAGCCGGTCAGCAGCGCGAGTGCGCCGAGGCTCGCGGTGTTGCGCAGGAACAGGCGGCGCGACGGATCGGGCAGCAGCTTCGCGGCATCCTTGATCAGCAGGCCGGCGTCGACAGTCGTGTTGCGCAGCTTACCCATCGTCATCGTCCCGTGATCATGGCGCGCAGCGACTTCGGCACCAGCATCGCCATCACGACATGAACGACAAGGAACACGAGAATGGCCGCCATCGCGAAGAAGTGAACGTAGCGCGCCGCGTCGAAGCCGCCGAACAGGTCGGCGAGTGGACGGAACTGCACCGGTTTCCAGATCGCCAATCCAGAGAGCACGATCACGGCGCCGGTCAGCAAGATACCGACGTAAACCAGCTTCTGCACGGCGTTGTAGCGGCTGAGATCGTCGTAGCGCAGCTTCCCGGTCAGCGCCGCTTTGGCATCGCCGACGACCTCGCGCGGGCGGATCGGCAGCAGCTTGCGGCGGAAACGACCGGTTGCGAGACTGAGCACCAGATAGACGAGGCCGTTTACAATCAAGAGCCACATCGCGGCGAAGTGCCAGAGCAGGCCGCCGGCGAGCCAGCCGCCCAGCGAATTGCCTGGAAAGGTAAAGCCGAACAGCGGAGACGCGTTATAGATCTGCCAGCCCGATCCGATCATCACCAGCATCGCCAGCGCGTTGATCCAGTGCGTGATGCGCACGTAGAGCGGATGGATGACCGGGCCGGCTTCGATGCCGCGCGCGGTTTCGATGTTTGTGGTGTCCGTCATTGCGGGCGAGTATAACTCCGGCGTCCGCCGATAAGTAGGCACAGCACGGAATAATCCGGGCGCCGCGGCGTTCATATCAAAACATTGAGGAGGATTTCATGGCCCGGCCCGTTTTCGGCATTTTCGCGACAATCGCTTTGATCGTTGCTCTCGCGGCCCCGGCCGCCGCGCAGGAGTCCGTGCGGGTGCGCGGCGCGATCGAGCGCGTCGAGGGCGACCTTTACGTGATCAAGACCCGCGCCGGCGCGGAGGTGAAGGTCAAGCTGCCGGACAACGTGATGGTGGTGGCGCTGACCAAGGCTTCGCTCGCCGATATAAAGCAGGGCTCTTACGTCGGCGTCGCCGGCATGCCGCAGCCGGACGGCAGTCAGAAGGCGCTCGAGGTGCACATCTTTCCCGAGGCGATGCGCGGCACCGGCGACGGGCACCGCGGCTGGGACCTGCAGCCCTCCAGCACCATGACCAACGGCGCGGTGGAGCAGACCGCGGCATCGAGCGACGGGCAGACGCTCACGCTGAAATACAAGGACGGAGAGAAGAAAATCCTGGTCGGAACCGATACCCCGATCGTGACCTACGCGCCGGGGGACAAGAGCGAGTTGAAGGCGGGCGCCCCGATCTTCATCTCCGCCGCGACCAAGCTGCCGGACGGCACGTTCACGACACCGCGCGTGAATGTCGGCCGCGGCGTCGCGCCGCCGATGTAGAGCATGATCCGGAAAAAACCTGCCCCGGACCTGATCCGGGGTGGGAACCGGTTTTCAGTGCTCAAGAAAAAAATCTAACTTGCCGCCGCCTGCATGGCGGTGAAACGCACCTGCTCCAGCCGCGCGGCGATGTCGTGCGCCGGCTGCGGCCTGCCGAAGCGGTAGCCCTGCATCGAGTGCACGCCGGCGGCGCGCAGGAAGAGCTGCTGCTCGGCGTTCTCGACGCCCTCCGCCGTCACCTTCATGCCGAGCCCACGCCCGAGGCTGACGATCGCGTGCACGATCGAGGCGGCATCGGCTGCGGTCTCGATCGAGCGCACGAACGAGCGGTCGATCTTGATGCGGTCGAACGGGAAGCGGCGCAGGTAGAGCAAGCTCGAATAGCCGGTGCCGAAATCGTCGAGCGCGAAGCGCACACCGAGGGCCTTGAGGCGATGCATCGCCTTCTCGGCGTCGTCGACGTTGCCGAGCAGGGTGGACTCGGTCAGCTCCAGTTCGAGCCGCTTCGGATCGAAACCGGTCTCGGCGAGAATGCGCTCCACCACCTCGACGAAGTCCTGGCGACGGAACTGCAGCGGCGAAACGTTGACCGCGACGGTCAGCCCGGTCCAGGGCTTCGACTCGATGCACGCCTTGCGCAGCACCCATTCGCCGAGCGGAATGATCAGTTCGCTCCGCTCCGCGATCGGGATGAATTCCACCGGGGGCACGTCGCCGCGCGTCGGGTGTTTCCAGCGGCACAGTGCCTCGACGCCGGCCATCTTCTCGCCGCTCGCGTTCATGATCGGCTGATAGGCGACCGACAGGCCGTCGTCCGCGATCGCTTCACGCAGGTCTTTTTCCAGCTGCTTGCGCTCGCGCAGGTCGGCATCCATGTCGGCATCGTAGATGCAGGCGCGGCTGCGACCTTCGTTCTTGGCACGATAGAGCGCAACGTCGGCGCGGCGCATGATGTCGGCCGCGTCGGCGGCGCCGCTCTCGATCACCGCGATGCCGATGCTGGCGCCGATCACCAGCGTGTGGCCGCTGACCGAGTAGGGCGCGCGCAGGATCGCGATCACACGTTCGGCGAAACGTTCGAGCGTCTCGACGTCGGGCGCCTCGGTGGTGATCACGGCGAATTCGTCGCCGCCGAGGCGCGCGACGAGATCGTCGCGGCGTAGCGCGTGCTTGAGGCGCTGGGCCACGACGCCGATCAGGCCGTCGCCGATGTGATGGCCGAGCGTGTCGTTGATGTCCTTGAAGTGATCGAGGTCGATCGCGAGCACCGCGGCGAGCGCGCCTTCGCGGCCCGAGGCGGCGATGACGGCGGCGAGCCGCTCGCTGAATGCGGTGCGGTTCGGCAGGCCGGAAAGGGGATCATGCAAGGCCAGATGACGCAGGCGGTTCTCGCCCTCGGCCAGCTTCATGGCGGTGCGGCGGATGTAGCGCAGCGCGAATCCGGTCAGCAGCGCGAAGCCGCCGAACGCGATCGCCATGAACGGCAGCACCGTGTTGACGATCTTGCCGCCGGGCTGGTTCGGGATCCAGGCGAACCGCGTGATCGGCGCTCCCGCGCCGTCGGAGAGCAGGGCGAAGGTTTCGCCCTTGTTCAGTGCCTCGTGCCCGGTCGTGCGCAGATTGGGCAGGTCGAAGCGCGCGCTGATGTCGGAGAGAAGCTGCCCGTCGAGATATTTGACCGCAAGCGCCAGCGTCGTCGGATCGCTCGGCACGGCGCCCATGCCGCTCGCCACGTTGGTGCCGACGCCGGCGACGATCGCCGGGCGGTTCATGAACAGCTGCAGCCGCTGCGCGCGGCGCGGGCGGTTGAGATTGGTCGCAGGATCGGTCGAGGGAAAGAGCACGACCTCGTCCTCGAACGGCTGCGCGACCCCGCGCAGAAGCTCGATGATGCGCCCGAGATCATTGCGCGCCGATTCGAAGCGCGCCGGCTCGACGCTCTTGTTTTCGAGCATCGCATAGGTGAGGCGGTCGGCGCGATCGACGACGAAGACATGATCGTGGTCGAAGAAGGTCGCGAGCCGCAGACCGACCAGATGATGCACCCAGTCGGGATCGAAATTGTAGTGAAGCTGCAGGACGATATCGCTCGAGGCCGCGACGTTTTCCAGTTCGCGCAACACGCGCTGTCCGCGATCGGCGATCGCCTGGGTGAGGAGGCGACGCTCCTGCTGCAATTGGACGTCGTCGGCACGTTCGGCAGCGGACAGGACGGCGACCACGACGCACACGATCGCGACGAGGACGACGAGACCGATCGGCGCGGCGCCGATGGCGCGCGCCCGTCCGTTCAGTCTGCGCTCACGGTACTGCGCGAGTCGCGCCAGAGCCTCTCGCCACACGGGCGACCCCCCAGGGATGACCACTTCGTTTTGCCGAGACCCTTAGCGTGCAGAGCTTGTGAAAGGCTTGAAGCGGTATTGGGCGGCCGCCGTGCGGTGCTCCGAAATGCGGCAATTCGTCCGCGATCCCTAACCATGGGTTAACAATTGGCAGCCGCCGGAGCTATCCGCCCCCGTAGGGCGGGCGGGGGATGTTCATGTGCGCCTGGCGCAGCGCGGCCGACCAGCGCTCGCGCAGATCGTGGAAATACGGTTCGCCCGGCTCGATGCGATAGTTCAGCTCGGCCTCGCAGGTATCGCGCCGCACCACCAGCAGGTCGATCGGCATGCCGACGCCGAGGTTCGAGCGCATGGTGGAGTCCATCGAGATCAACCCGATCTTGAGCGCGTCATAAAGATCGACGCCGTAGCTGATGGCGCGGTCGAGCACCGGCTTGCCGTATTTGTGCTCGCCGATCTGCAGATAGGGGCTGTCCACCGAGCATTCGATGAAGTTGCCGGCGCCGTAGATCATGAACAGGCGCAGCTTCTCGCCCTTGATCTGGCCGGCGAACAGGAACGAGACGTCGAACTTCACGTCGGCGGCCTCGAGCGCGTCGCCCTCGAGCTTGTGGACCTGCCGGATCGCCTGGCCCATGCGCTGCGCCGCCTGGAACATGGTCGGCGCGTTGAGCAGCGTCTCCAACTCCCTGGTCTCGGGATTTTCGATGCCCTCGGTCACGGTCGAGACGACCGACTGGCTGATCGACAGGTTGCCCGAGGAGGCGAGCGCCATGATGCGCTGACCCGGCACGCCGTAGACGTGCAGCTTGCGGAAGGTCGAGATGTTGTCGAGACCCGCGTTGGTACGCGTGTCGGCCATCATGACGAGCCCGTCACGGACCAGAATCCCGCAACAATAGGTCATGACGACTCACACCCCTCAGCGCCGCGGGTGGATTTATAGCGGCGCGGGCAAGGTCACCGCAATGCGCTGCAGCAAGGGAATTGTGCGACGCAGACGGCGGGTCAGCTCTGCACCTGCCGGGCGGCCTGATCGACCAGGACGTTGACGGTGAGGCTCTCGGTGCCGCCGCCGCGCCGCGCGCCGCGCACCGGGGCGGCACCGAGATAATCGAGCCCGGCCGCGACGCGCACATGCGCGTTGGTCGTGCAGATGCCGTTGGCCGGATCGAAGGCAATCCAGCCGAGCGCGGGAACGTAGGCCTCGGCCCAGGCATGGCCGGCATCCTGCTGCGTCACGCCGTCGGCGCGGTGGAAATAGCCGCCCACATAACGCGCCGGGACGCCGAGGTGCCGCGCCGTCGCGATGAACACGTGGGTGAGGTCCTGACACACGCCGCGCTTGAGCGCGAAGGCTTCCGCGGCGGTCGTCGAAGTCTGGGTCGGCGTCACGTCGAACGTCATGTCGCCGTGGATGCGGCCGAGCAGCGCGTGCAGCATCGGCAGCGTGTCGTCGGACTGGCTGCGCACCTCGCGGGCAAATTCCGCGATCGCGCCGTCGATCTCGGTCAGCGGCGTCGGCCGCAGATAAAGGCTCGGCGGAAACCGCTCGATCGTGCCGCGCACGAGGCCGGCGGTGTTCTGCACGTCGACCTCGCCTTCGACCTGCACGCTGAGTTCGGTGAACGGGCCCTCGGCGGTGAAGGTGTGCGTGACGTTGCCGAATGCGTCCTCGTGCACGTCGAGGCGGCAGTCTTCCGACACGTCGATGCGCCAATGGATGACGTACTGGCCGTCGTGATTGCGCGGGGTGAGGCGCAGCGTCTGGATCACGCCGTTGGTCGGCGCGTCGTAGTGGTAGCGGGTCTCATGCGAGATATGGATACGCATGCGGCTTTCCGGAATTCAGGCGCGCTGTGCGGCGCGGTTGCCCTGAGTCATGTTGCGGATGACCGAGGCCAAACGGCGCAGCAGCATCAGAACCACCTTCAAGTTCATCACGAGCCTCGGCGATACTGCAAGCCCCATCGCGTTGAGAGAGCCGATGGCCAGCGATTTGGTCATCTTGCCAAAGCCTTCCGGCGTCGCCTCGAAGCGGCCGTTCACGGTCAGCGTGTCGAAGCCGAACGGATTGTTGAACAGGAAGGAGAGCGAGCTCGAGTGCATCGCGACGTCTTCCGTGCCGGTCGCGACCGCGAAGCCGTCGACGATCGAGACGCTGACCGTCGTGCCGAGATCGGTGAGGCGGATGATCACCGGGTGGAATGCGCCGAGGACGGGCAAGCGGCGCAGCAGTTTGATCAGCGCTTGCGAGTTCTGCTGGAAGGCGCGTTCGCGATACTTGGCGAACTCTTGCTCCAGCCGCTGTAGCGGCACGCTTTCGCCCGGCGGCCGCAAGGGCAGGGAATCAAGCGCGCCGTAGACCGTGTCGAAGCCCGCGAGCGCCGGCGCGTTGTCGTGCGGTTTTTCTGCGTCCCACGTCTCGCCGGGAAACAGAATCGCGGGCTGGCTGCCTGCCTCCGCGATCGCTGTCGCGGCATCGGCCGGACGGTTGATGTGATCGTTGAGGTAGGAGTTCTCTTCATTGGAGAAGTAGACGAAGCTCGCGAACGGCAGCACGTGACGCGGCTTCAGCGCATGTACCTGCGCCGCAATGGTCTCGAGCTTGCGCCGCGCGGCCAGTTCGCGGAACTGCGCATTCGCCCGCCCGCCCTTCCACGCCGCGTAGCTGAACTGGGTGAGCAGCATGTCGATCGGGCCGGTGAGCGCGGCGATCTCGCGCAGCTCGGCCTCATCGCCTTCGGCGCAGTCGTTGAGATTGAGCACCGAATGCGTGCCGTCGCGAACATGCAGCCATGAATCGTAGAATTCGCTGACGCCGCAGATGACGCGCACGCCGCCGATCGTTACCTCGCGCCGGTCGGGCAGTTCGGTCACGTCGAAGCCGCGCGACCCGATGAATGACTTCACGCGCCGGTCGCGGGTCTGCTGGAACAGCACCGGGATCGACTTCCAGGCGGCCGAGATGTCGATGAAGAACTTCGGCACGAAGTGATCCGGATGCTCGTGCGAGACCCAGATATGCGTGACGCCGGCCATCACGGCGTCGAGATCCATCGGCGTCTTGATCAACAGGTCCCAGCCGTTGTTGAAGGCCGGGCCGGACAGCCACGGATCGCACAGGATGACGGCATCGCCGATCGCGATTTTCACGCAGGCATGATTGATCAGCGTGACTTGCAACATACGTTGGGCCCGTTCCAGGTCATCTCTATAGATCAGGTCGCGATGCCAGGCCAATTGCGCTGGCAGCACCGCGGGCTCCGGAATCGCTTGAATTTTCAGGAACTTTGCTTACACGGATCGCGCATGTCCGATACGCTCGAGCTTCCAGAACCCACGCGATCCGACCCGTCCGGCGGCGCGCCGCGGCGCACGTTTGCGATCATCTCGCATCCCGACGCCGGCAAGACCACGCTGACCGAGAAGCTCCTGTACTTCGGCGGCGCCATCCAGATGGCGGGGCAGGTCAAGGCGCGCGGCGACCGGCGGCGCACGCGCTCCGACTGGCTCGAGATCGAGCGGGCGCGCGGCATCTCGGTCACCTCGTCGGTGATGACGTTCGAGCATGCCGGGATCGTGTTCAACCTGCTCGACACGCCGGGTCATGCCGACTTCAGCGAGGACACCTATCGCACGCTGAGCGCGGTCGACGCCGCGGTCATGGTGATCGATGCGGCGAAGGGCATCGAGAGCCAGACCCGCAAGCTGTTCGAGGTTTGTCGTCTGCGTGACATCCCGATCATCACCTTCATCAACAAGATCGACCGCGAAGGCCACGATCCGCTCGCGCTGCTCGACGAGATCGCGTCCGGGCTGGCGCTCGACCTGACCGTGCTGACCTGGCCCATCGGCATGGGAGTCGATTTCCGCGGCGTGCTCGACGTCAAAGGATCGCGGCTGCTGCTTCCCGCGCAAAATCCCAAGGATGCGTTCGGCCGCACCGAGCCGCTCGCGAGCATCGCGCGGATCGAGCACCCGGACGTCGAGGAGCGCATCGCGCAGCCGGCGCTGGAAAGCCTCGCGCTGTGCCTGAGCGACCTGCCGGCGTTCGACGAAAAGGCGTTCCGCGAAGGGCATTTGTCGCCGGTGATCTTCGGCAGCGCGCTGAAGGATTTCGGCGTCGCCGAATTGCTCGACTGCCTCGCGCGCTTCGCGCCCGACGCGCTGCCGCGCAAGGCGGCCAGTCGCGAGGTCGAACCCACGGAGAAGGCCGTCAGCGGCTTCGTGTTCAAGGTCCAGGCCAACATGGACCCGAACCATCGCGACCGTGTTGCGTTCGTGCGCCTCTGTTCGGGGAAATTCCGGCGCGGGATGCGGCTGTTCAACGTGCGCGAAAAGAAACCGATGAACGTCGCGGCGCCGATCTTCTTCTTCGCGCAGCAGCGCGCGACCGTCGACGAAGCGTTCCCGGGCGACATCATCGGCCTTCCGAACCACGGCACCTTGCATGTCGGCGACACGCTGACCGAGGGCGAGGCGCTGCGCTTCACCGGCGTGCCGAACTTCGCGCCCGAGGTGCTGCGCCGCATCGTGGTGAGCGACGGCCTCAAGGCGAAGCAGATGAACAAGGCGCTCACCGACCTGTCGGAGGAGGGCGTGGTGCAGATCTTCCGCCCGCGCGACGGTAGCTGGCCGATCCTTGGCGCGGTCGGGACGCTGCAGTTCGAAGTGCTGGCCTCGCGGCTCGTGGCCGAGTACGGCGTCGAGGCCAGGCTGGAAGCCGCGCCTTACGAGACCGCGCGCTGGATCACAAGCGACAAGCCGGACGCGGTGCAACGCTTCTGCGATGCGAACCGCTCGGCCATCGCGGACGACCATGCGGGTTCGCCGGTGTTTCTGGCGCGCAGCGCCTGGGTACTCCGGCGCGAGACCGACGACTGGCCCGACATTGCGTTCGTGAACGTGATGGAGCGGAATTAGATCATGCTCATGATCCAGCGACGTCCCTGTAAATAACAGAAAAATAACAGGACGCTCGCTTGCACCTTTACGGGATTATTCAGTCCCGACACATACTTGATCCCGAAAGCGTGACTCCTTTCTGCAAAAGTCGCGGCGGAACAGTGCAATATCAGGAAAACCGCGTTTCGCACGTGCCGCCGAGTTGGAGTCTCCCAAGCCCGGATTCGCAAGGCAAGAGGGAAACGGCTGCCATTCGTGCGGTCACGCAAGGCCACGCGGAATCAAGCTGATGACCGCTCCAGGCGATCTCGCGGTCGCCGAAGCGGTCAGCTGCTGACCCGACATAACGGGTGGGTGGCGCTGTACGCCCTCCGCGAAAACAAAGGGGGCCGGGAATACGGGATGCAAGCTGGGCAACCACCAAGGCGAGGGCCACCCGTCAGGCCCTTGCCGTGCTCCGCCGCCGGGTCGCCGCCAAGGAAGGCAGGAGCAGCTGCGGCGGGTGGGCAAGACGGGCCCGCGCCGCGGCTCATTGCACTGCGACGCGCATCTGCTTGGCCTTCGCCATCGCCATCGCCTTCGCCTTCGCCAGGGCCAATGCCTTGCGCCGTTTCTCGGCCGCGGCCTTGGCGTGCTTCTTCTGCAACTCCAGCGCTGCCCTGTAGCGCTTGCATTCCTCCGGGTCGCTCTTCGCCAGTTCGCGCCGCTCCGCCTCGGTCGGCTCGCGGAAGAAGTGATGCCGGCCGGATTCCAGCACTGGCACGAACTCCTTGCGGAAGCGACAGGCGTTGCGATCCGAGGTGAGCGCCGGATTCATGTAATAACGGATCGAGCTCTCGTTCACCTCGCTCTGCCCCGCGAGTTCCTCGCGCGCGACCGTCAGCGCGGTCTCCCAGCGTGCGCCGCCGCGCGGCGTCCTGCGCGCGAGCGGCAGGCAGGCGAACGTGAACTGGCACACGCCGGCGCGCTTGTAGAACACCACGTCGCAAAGGTCGCGGCCGCCCCACTTCCTGAGACCGGCTTTCGCGCGTTCCGTCACTACGCGCGCGATGTGGCGCTGTCCCTCCAGCGTCTCCGCCGTCGACCCTCCCTCGAAGAAGATCGCCACCGCAAGGCAGTGGAGTTCGGTCTCCGCCTTGAGGTCGCGCTCCGGCCACCTCCGCTCGAAGGTGTCCGGTTGCCCGATCGGCCCGTAGGACGCCAGCGTGGGGGCAACCAGGATAGCGGCAAGCGCCGTAAGCCCCACCGCAACATTCACGGACAGTCGCATTTGAGTCCCCCTGCCGGCGCCTCCCAATCCGCGCAACCGGGGTCGCAGGCAACCCGAAGCTTGGCCCAAACAAAATGCCCGACAAGTCTCCAAGGCGCCGGACCGACGCGGATTCTCCCCGCCGTGGTTTCCGGCACACACCATGCCGTTTCGGGAATGGTGCCTGAGCCGGGCGGCTCGGAAGGCCACGAACGGTATCGCGTTCCCGGCGCCTCGACCGAAGATGCCGCAGAAACGGCGCGAATAACGCGTCGCATGATGCCTGCCACGCCTGATCGCGTGCGACGCTTGCAATCCGCACGTGGCCATGGAACCGGCAGACACACTTTTTTTGTTTGTGACTGTTGCAGCGGAGGCACGGACGGAAATCGAGACAAGGAAGCCGGATGACCGCCCATCTAGCGACGACAAAGCGGACATGGCGACAGGTCAGTTCCGGGCCAGAAAGAGACGTCGAGCGCGGTCGATCCTTAGTCTGTTTCGAGGTGCAGTTCTGACAATTACGACACCCGCGATTTAGCCTTTGGCACCCACGCCTCAGCCCCACACGCCGTCAGCGAAGGCCGAGCGGCCCTCGTGGATGCCGTACTGGAGGAAGTGCGCCAGCGGATTGACGTGCGCCGCGTTCACGTCGGCGTAGGCC
>Ga0207691_10005626_pt1 | contig 12113 bp, 11 predicted proteins | sample KBSM13metaG_FD_184327 | JGI IMG/M metagenome (GOLD analysis project Ga0207691, IMG submission 184327) | Miscanthus rhizosphere microbial communities from Kellogg Biological Station, Michigan, USA - KBS M1-3 metaG (SPAdes) (version 2) | ecosystem: Host-associated > Plants > Roots > Rhizosphere >...
GTGAAAGCCTCGCTCGATCTGATCGGCGCTTCCTCGGCCGGACCGATGATCATGACGGTGCCGCCGATCGCCATCCAGGTGCGCCTCGAGCCCGGCGCCGCGTCCCCGATTGGATCGGTTCTCGTGAAAGCCATAGAGGAGGACTCATGAGCGAGGAGGGCGGGCGCAAAATACGCGAACTTCTACCGGACAGGTTTGACCGCCTCGATGAGGTCATCAAGGAGGGCCTGGACGTCGAGTCGGACGCGCCGCGGACGGACATTCCGCAAGTCGCCCTGCAGATCATGCAGTCCCAGGCCACTGAGGCCGTACGCGACGTGCTCGACCTCGACGTATTCGAGCTCCTCGCCCGCGGCTGGACCGCGGCCCGCGAGCTTCGCGAGTTCAAGGATGCGAAGAAGTATCCACCCGAGAAGACGTACACGGCGTTCCTTGGCGATCACGATCTTTCGACCGAGGTCCACCCCGTCCTGATCCTGACCGTCGGCCCTCTGGAGGGCCCGCGTGTCCGCCTGACGCTGACCCTGACGGCGCACTTCCGCTCCGCGGAATTGTCCATCCGCGACGGACACATCATCGCCGTGGGAGCAGGCGACTGCACCGTCGGCGCGCAGCTCAAGTACAAGGAGATCAAGCTTCACAAGGAATTGAAATCTCGTTCTGTGCAGCTCTCCGAGAGGCTGCAGCTGAAGCCGCCGGGACTCGCGATCGGATAGGGCGGCGGCGTCTCCCTGGTCGCTGGTTCGATCCAGCTCTCGTGCGGCTCTCGGGAATGTGCGGCTTTGATAACAGTGCGGCGGATTTGGTCGGGGCGGCCGGGATCGAACCGGCGACCATCTGCTCCCAAAGCAGATACGCTACCGCTGCGCTACGCCCCGTGGGCGTGATTATCCCACCGGGCTGAGGCGAGGGGAGGAGGCCGATGCTCTGGCCCCGTCTGGCGATCTATGGCGACTGGGCTCTTCTCGCGATGCGGCTGCTGGTCGCGGCGGTCTTTTTCTCGAGCGGGCTGTCGCACGCGCGCAAGCCGAAGGAGCGTGGCCAGTCGATCGGGATGGGCCCGGGCTTCACGCTGTTTCTCGGCGTCGCTGAGATGGCCGGGGCGCTCGGCGTGGCGACGGGCGTCCTGCTCCAGCCGGCGGCCATCGGCCTGATCCTCGTGATGCTCGGCGCGATCCAGAAGAAGATCTCCGTCTGGAAGACAGGTTTCTGGGGCAAGAATGCATCGGGCTGGCACTACGACCTGATGCTCGTAGTGATGAACCTGGTCCTGCTGACGATCGGAGGCGGGACGCTCGTCCTCGGCTGAGCGGCGAACCGCTAACGCGCCGCGATGCGGCGGGCGGCTTCTTCCGCCGCGGAGCGGGCGAAGAGATCGAGGTCTTCCCGGCGGGTCCGGTGATTCGTGAGGTTGACCCGAATCGCGAGATGACCTCGGATGCGCGTGGCCGACGGGACGGCGACGCCGGACTCCTGGAGCGCGACGATCACGTCCTCGTTCAACAGGTCCACGGCGGGCTCGTCCCAACCCGCGGGACGGAAGCGGAAGCAGACGATGTTGAGCGAGGGCGTATTCAGAAGCTCGGCGCCGGGAAGCTGCCGGACGAGGCCCGCGAGGTATTCGGCCTGGCGGCAATTCTTCTCGATCGCTCGCGCGAACGCGGCGGCGCCGTGCTCCTTCAGCGCCATCCAGATCTTCAGCGCCCGGAAACCGCGCGACAGCTCCGGTCCGAGATCGGACGGCCACTCTCCACCGCCGGCGAGACCGCGGTCCGAAGAGCGCAAGTACACGGGCCGCATGGAGAAGGCCGACCGATGCGCCTCGCCGTCGCGGACGAGCAGGGCGCCGGCGTCATACTGCACGTGCATCCACTTGTGAAAGTCGAAGGCGATCGAGTCCGCGCGCTCCAGGCCGGCGACCTTCGGCCGGAGGCTCTCGCTCAACACGGCCAGCGCGCCGAAGGCGCCGTCGACGTGGAACCAGAGCTTTTCGTCGCGGCAGATCGCGGAAATCGACTCCAGATCGTCGATCGCTCCCGTGTTCACAGTGCCGGCGGTTCCGATCACGCAGAAGGGCTCGAGCCCGGCCTTCCGGTCGGTGGCGATCGCCGCGCGCAGCGCGTCGAGATCGATCCGGAAGTCCTCGGTCACCGGAATCCGGCGCAGTCCCTCGCTTCCCAATCCTAGGATCTCGGAGGCTCGCGCGACCGAATGGTGGGCCTCCGCCGATGCGTAAGCCACGAGAGCTCCCGCCCGGCCGTGCAGTCCCTTGCTCCGGATGTCTCCGCTCCGGGCGTTGCGCGCCACGCAGAGCCCCGTGAGATTCGCCATCGAAGTGCCGGTGAGAAGGACTCCGGTGGCTCCCTCGGAAAAACCGAAGATCGACCGGCACCACGCGATCACGGCCCGCTCGACATAAAGCCCGACGTGCGCGCGGCCCCCGCAGTTCGCGTTCATGGCCGCGGCGGCGAGCTCCGCGACGATGCCGGAGGGAAGCCCGACTCCGTGGACCCAGCCGAAGAACCGCGGGTGAAGATTCCCGACGGGGTACGGGAGGACGAGCTCCTTCAGATCGCGGTACGCCGCCGGAAGACCCTGCGGTTCGACTGGAAGCGGCTCGGCCAGCTTTCCCTGCACGCTCTCGGGGACCGGCTTCCAGACCGGCCGCTCCCGGATCGTTCGTACGTAGTCCACCGCGTCGTCGAGGGCCGCGTGCGCGAGAGCGCGAAAGGAGTCCCAGTCGACGGGATCGAGCGACTCGTCGGAGTCATCGCTGCCCACGGTCAGAAGTCCGAAGGAGCCACCGTGTTTTCGACTGCTTCCTTGATGGGATCCTCCGAACCGGCTCCACGATGCAAAGCCAAGCCGGTCACCCGAATTCCCGAAGAGCCTATCGCACCCACTGACCTGTCCCGGCGGCAATGCGCGGAACCCGGCGGCGATCAGGTGTGGCAATATCCGCGCGATACGCTCCCGGAAAGGAAGGCCCGCTCGATGCACCGCGAATACGTCGCCTGGGATTCGCCGGCCCTCGGCCGCAGGATGGATCTGCTCTGGTTCGGGCAAGGCGGCCAGCCCATGATCTGGTTCCCGACCTCGCAGGGGCGCTTCTACCAGAACGAGGACTTCGGCCTCGTCGGCGCGGTCTCGGATCTGATCGAGCGGGGAGTCATCCAGATCTGTTGCGTCGACAGCGTCGACGCCGAGAGCTTCTACGCGACGCAGAAACATCCCGCCGATCGCATCCGCCGCCACGACGAGTACGACCGCTACCTCCTGACGGAGGTGGTTCCCTTCGCGCGCAACAAGGCGCACTGGGCGGGCCGCCTGGCGACTTTGGGCTGCTCCTTTGGCGCTTACCACGCGGCGAACTTCGGATTCCGCCATCCCGACGTGATCGACAAGGTCGTCGGCTTCTCCGGCAAGTACGACATCCACTCCTTCCTCGACGGTTACTGGGACGAGCTCTGTTACTTCCACTGTCCGACCGCGAACGTTCCGAACATGGACGGCGAATGGGTCGCGCGCCTCTCATCCATGGACATCGCGATCGTCACCGGCGAGACCGACAACATCCTGTCGGGAACGACGACGATGCTCGGCCTCCTCGACGCGAAGGGAATCCGCCATCGCGGCTCCGTCTGGAACGCGCCCTTCGGCCACGACTGGCCCTGGTGGAAAACGCAGATCCGCAGCTACGTCCCGTAGCGACTCGGACTCTGAGCGGCCCGCTGGGTTGCCGCCGTCCTGCGGACGGCGTCGCCTACTGCCGAGGGTCTCCCTTTGGTGGCCGGACTCGCGGGCCAACCGACGAGAGAGGGAATGTTCCGTCTGTCCCCTCTCCCAAGGGAGCTCCCGGGGTCGGCCTGAATCTGGACCGACGAGTTACTTCGGCCAGAGGTTCGCGGAGGAACCGACCCAGGTCTTGTCCTTGTTGTAGTTGACGCCCATCATCTTGCCCTGCGAAAGGCGGGCGAGCGTGAGGACCGGAAAGGGAGCGCCGTTGCGCCAGACGAACATCACGCGCACCTCGACCTTGGAGAAGTTGCCGTCGGCCGTCGCGAGGGCGGGCGCGTACTCGATCTTGCGCATGAGGATCCAGTGGGCGCGCTCCGTCTCGGGAATGGCTGCGAGGTCCCCGGGCGTGACCTCGATCTTGACGCCGGAGCCCGCAAAGGAAAAAAGAGGCTTGAGCACCCAGTTCTCGAGATCCTCCGGCGGCGCGGAGAAGTCCGAGAGCAGCCGCGATTCCGGAACGGTGGGATGGGAGATTTCGGGGAGGCAGTGCTTCGACCAGCGAAAGTACCAGTTCGGGTGGCCCGCCCATGAGACGTCGAGCCGCGAGGTCAGGTCGAAGGGCAGTTTTGCGCCCGTTGCTTCGAGCTCGTCAAAGATGAGCCGGTTGTAGATTCGCCGGATCCGCGTCCGTTTCCCGTCCCGGTCGTACCAGAGTTCCCGGCCGCGCTTCTCGATCTGCGACGGGTCGAGCGCCCGGACTCCCCAGAACTTCTCGGTGAATGCGAAGTCGATGGCGGTTTTCTGATGCGGCGGGTCCAGATCGAGAAGGATGACCTCCTCGGGAGCGAGGCCCGAGAGAATCGCGTCGCCGACGACTCGCTTGTAGGCGGGGGTGTCGAGACCCGAGAGATACCAGTCGAGCCGATGGCCATCCGGACAGACGTACGAGAGCTCCTCGCACTGGGCGACCTGAAAGGCGTAGAGCGTCGGAAATGCCTGGAGCTCGATCAGTCTCGGGACGAGCCGGCCGGCCTCCTGAGCCACCGCGAAGTCCGTCACGGCGAAGACGGGCAGGTCGTCGCAGCCCGGCACGTCGAAACGCTGCGGCACGGCCGCGAGCGACCGCTGGAGCGCCGCCGGGGTGGAGAGCTGACGGAAGATCTCGAGCGAGGCCGCCACCATCTCGTCGCGCAGCGCCGGCGGCAGAAACACCGGAGTCTCGGCCAGGCGGAAAGGGATCTCGATCCCGCCCCGCTCCGAGAGGCGCTTGGCGTAAGAGCGGTAACGATCTTGCGAGAATCCCGCGTTGTAGGCCCGACGGAGCTCGGGGATCACGGGCGGAGATCCTCGCCGGGCCGGCGCTGCATCGGCGGCAGTTTATCGGAAGCCGCCTCCAGGCTCTGGACCGGCGAGGTCTCTCTCGCCCGGCTGCTTCAAGCCTCCGCGGTGGAGACATCGCCGTCGTCGTTCAGATGTTCGGGTCACCGATGAACACGGTGGTTTTTCCGGTGTCGGCGTCGTAGACCTCGATGGTGCTCCTCAGATGTGGTGCAGGTCCGCCGCTGATGACCGGTCGGAGCTCGATCCGGTTTTCGGCGCCTCCGACGGCCTCGAAGGGGACGTCGAAGAAGACGGCCTGTCCGGGTTCGATGGTCTGGCTGTCGCGGGCGACGACGGCGCCCGTCGCGTCGACCAACGCCATCTCGACCTGGATGGGTCGCGTGTTCGGGTCACCGATATGGGCCACGTTGATCCGAGCGATCTGGCCGCGGGCGACGCCGAACATGCCGCAGCCACCGCAGCCTCTCGGCATCGCCTGCGCGGAATCGGGCAAGCAGGCAGACAGCGCGACTGCGAGAGCGAGCGCGGCAAGAGCCTTCATGAGTGTCGTCTGCGATTTCACAGGGAGCCTCCTTTCGTTTTGCCCGTTCAGATGTTCGGATCACCGATGAACACGGTGGTTTGCCCGGTATCGGCGTCGAAGACTTCGACGCTCGTTCTCAGGTGCGGCTCGGGCCCGCCGCTGATGACCGGTCGGAGCTCGATCCGGTTTTCGGCGCCCCCGACGGCCTCGAAGGGGACGTCGAAGAAGACGGCCTGTCCGGGTTGGATGGTCTGGCTGTCGCCGGCGACGACGGCGCCCGTCGCGTCGACCAAGGCCATCTCGACCTGGATGGGTCGTGTGTTCGGGTCACCGATGTGCGCCACGTTGATCCGGGCGACCTGGCCTCGGGCGACGCCGAACATGCCGCAGCCACCGCAGGTGCGGGGAATTGCCTGGGCGGAAGCGGGCAAGCAGGCTGACAGCGCGACTGCGAGAGCGAGCGCGGCAAGAGCCTTCGTGAGTTTCGTCTGCGATTTCACAGGGAGCCTCCTTTCGTTTTAGCCCGTTCAGATGTTCGGATCACCGATGAACACGGTGGTTTTGCCGGTATCGACGTCGTAGACTTCGACGCTCGTTCTCATGTTGGGGTGCGAGAGGGCCGCAATCGCCTTGGCCTCGCGCTCGAAACGCGCGAGGGCCGTCCGGTCGACGGCCACATCTTCGGGAAGCACCTTGATGGCGACTTCGCGGGCGAGCTTCGGATCCCGCGCGCGGTACACCTCGCCCATCCCGCCCGCGCCGAGTGGCGCGAGGATTTCGTAAGAACCCAGGCGCGAGCCGGCCGCCAGGGGCATGGGAGTGCGGGGATTCTACAACTCGCACCGAAAAAATCGGCCGCCGGGAGTCGGTGCCCGGCGGCCGTGAATCGCGCGTCTCGAGCCGGCAGCGCCGCTAGCGGGAGGTCGTTCCCTTCCCGCCGCTCGGCCGGCAGCTCGGCGAGGTGGGGCTGCACGGGGCCGGCAGGGGTCGGCACTGCACTTTCTTGTTGAAGCAGGGCCCGGGCAGCGGGCTCGGCGGCCGCGTGGCCGCCTGGGCGACCTCCGCCGCGGCGGAGAGGACCAGAATCGCGATCAGGGATCCAAGGCGTCTGTTCATGACTGCCTCCTTGTCGACCCGCACTTTCGCGCGGCGAGACCCCCCGGGTCCGGAGGTGGACATGAGATGTTCGTGAGACTTTTGGAGACGATGACCTAATTGATACGGCCGTCGGATACTCCCGGCGGCGCGCTCGGTAGCCGGAGAAAAAATCGGCCGCCGGGAAACGGAACCCGGCGGCCGTAAACGCGTGGCCTGAAAGGCTGCGCTCGCGAGCGGATTCGGGGCCCTACGACTTGCCTCCCTGCCGGCAAGGCGACTGGCCGGGTCCACCGCACGGCAGGGGCGCCGGTGCGCACTGCTTCCAGATGGGGCAGAGAGCCGGCGCGCACCGATGCCACGGTGAGCAGGGAGCCGGGTTGGGCTTCGGTTGAGGCTGGGGCTGGGGTGTCGGGCCGGCGGCCAGGGCGGCGTTCGCTACCGCGGACAGGACCAGAGCTGCGATCAGGCTTCCAATGCGCTTGTTCATGACGACCTCCTCTTCTCGATCGCACTCTCGCGCGCGGAGGCCGCCCCGGTCCGGAGGTGGACATAAGATGTTCGTGAGATTCTCGAGACGATGGCGTATCGATTCGGGCCGTTCCTCTACGACTCCGTCCGCCGCACGCTATGGAAGGACGGGGCGGATATCCCTTTGACGCACAAGAGCCGCGAGCTCCTTCTGCTCTTCCTGCACAATCCGGGGCGCCTCCTGCCGCGGGAGGAGATCGTCGAGAAGGTCTGGCCGGACGTCGCCGTCACCGACGATGCGCTTCGGTTTCAGGTGGGCGAGCTGCGCAAAGCCTTCGGCGACGGCGGCGAGGCCTTCATCCAGACCATCCGGCGCGAAGGCTATCGGTGGGAAGCGGCCGTGGCGCCGGCGGCGGATCGGCCCGTTCGACCCGCGGAGGGCGAATCGTCCCCGCGCCCGACGCCCCGCTTCCGGCTCGTACTGGAGACGCGCGAGGTCCAGCTTCTCGAAGGCGAGAACGTCATCGGGCGGGACCCCGACGGCGCGCTGTGGATCGATCATCCTTCCGTGTCCCGCCGCCACGCGCGGATCGTCGTCGCCGGCGGGAAGGCCGTGCTCGAGGATCTCGACAGCAAGAACGGGACGTTTCTGGGCGGAAAGCCGCTCGGCAAGAAGACGATACTCGCGGACGGCGACGAAGTTCGGATCGGTCCCGAAACCATGGTTTTCCGCGCGGCGTCCTCGGCCACGACGCGAACGGAACGGCGAGAAGACCGCAAGCGATAACCCGATCGAGGCTCGGCGGCTTCGCGGCTCATTGCAGGTGGAACGTCTTCACGAGGAAGGACGCCATCTGGGCGCGCGTGCTGGGGCTGCTCGGGCAGTAGTTGCCGCCTCCGCATCCGGCGGTGAAGCCCTTTTTCGCGAGGTCCTCGATCCAGTCGGCGAATTGGGAAGGACAGGGCACGTCGCGGAAGGCTCCTGTGCAGGGGTCCGGTGCGAACCACCAACCGTGGAGCACTTTGAGCAGGAAGACGGCCATCTGGTCGCGCCGGACCAGGTCGTTCGGGCAGTAGTTGCCTCCTCCGCATCCGGCGGTGTTGCCCTCGGCCGCAAACTGCTCGATCCAGTCCGTGAAGGGCCCGGGGCAGGCCACGTCGAGGAAGCGGCCGGGAGGCGTGCACGCGGGCGGCACGAACAACGGGCCGTGCTTGATCTTTTGCAGGAACACGGCCATCTGGTCACGGCGGACAGGGCTGTTGCGGCAGAAATAACCCGGGGCGCAGCCCACGGCGATGCCTCCGCGAAGAACCGTTTCGACACCGGCGTGGTGGATGTCGGTCTCAGGCACGTCCAGAAAGTCGGCCATCCAGCGGGCTGCGAGCGGGCTGATGCTCGCCACGGCGACATCGTGGAGCGCGCCCGGAGAAAGGACGGGGGTCGTCGCGGTGATGTGGAAGGGATCGATCACGACCGCATTCGGGGCGGGGATGCCGCCGACCTTCACGGATGCGCCTGGAAGGAAGCCGCTGCCGGTAATCGTCATTGGCGTTCCTCCCGAGTCGCCGGAGTCGGGCGCGATGTCCAGAAGCAGTTGCGGAAGCTCGCCCGACACGGCGCGGCATGCGGAGAATTCCGACGAGGATGTCGTGGCAGTCATGATCGAACCCGGCTCGAGAGCCGCGGGAATCAGGGCCGAGAAGTTGCCGTCGGAATCCGGTTCGACTGTCACCGTGCCGATCAGATCAGCGCCCTCTCCATAGCCCGACGGGTCGCACTCGGTGCTGGAGAAAAAATCGATCCGAGGAGAGACAAACGGTCCAACGTTCCCCTGGATCAGGGTGAAACCCTCTGACGAAAACGCTCCGGTGAGAACCGGCGAGCCATTGGGATTCACGCCGGCGGGCAGGCGATCGATTCCCAGGCCGCCGTTCGCGTGGATTCGGTTCGAATTGATGGAAGCGCCCTGGAGATAGGGGCCTCCAGGGAGACCGCGAACGGTCGATATGCCATCTCCGAGGTTGTATGCAATGACGTTCCCTTCCCCGGGCGCGGTCCCACCGACGGAAATCGGGCCGGGCGGTCGCTGCGGCGGTTCCCACCCGGACAGCCCAAGCTGGATGCCATGGCCTCCGTTGGGTACTCCGGCCGTGCCGCTTGCCGTGGTTCCGATGAGGTTGCCCTTGATCGTCGCGCCCCCGAAGGCCAGAACCCCGTCCGACGCCGCGCCTGAGATGACGTTGCCGGGCGGCACGCCCGGCGTCACCGACGCCCCTCCGAGGTGCCCGCCCCCCATGCTCACGTTCACGAAGTTCGGAAGCGCAGCTGCTCCGCTCGCGTCGAGGCCGATGAAGTTGCCCTGAATGAAGGCTCCCCGCGCCACGATTCCGAAGCCGCCGTTGCCGGAGATGAGGTTGCGCTGCGCCGGCAACGATCCACCGACCGTCGTCGACGCTCCGGCTTCTACGCCCCGGGATTCCGGTCGGCTGCGGGCGATCGTGCCGGTCGGATCCGTTCCGATGAAGCAGCCTTCGACGAGGCCGGGCTGCAGCACGACGTTGCGCTGGAAGCGGTTGATCACCAGCCCTCGAAGGGTGGATGCGGAGTTGACGACCAGCCCGTCGCTCTCTTCCCCCGAGAATTCGCCGTTGATCTCGATGAGGAGAACGGCGTCGTCGCTCGTGATCTGCGTACTGGGGCTGGCGCCGGGCTGGGTGTAGCCGTCGATGGTCACGGCGTCGGTGATGGCCGGCAGCGGGCTCGTCGACGTGATGGTGTGGACGCCTCCGCCCGGGACACCGAAGGCGATCACGTCGACCCCCGCGCTGGCGTTGGCGTCCAGGATCGCCTGGCGCAACGAGCCGGCCCCCGAGTCGTTGGTGTTCGTGACGGTGAACGTGGCTGCGGCTACCGGGACCGCGGTGAGCAGGGCGAATGCGACGGCGGCTTTTCTCACGTGACCTCCTGAGCGATGCATCGAGGCGCACTCTGGCGCGCCGGGACGCGAGGCGTCCGGAGGCGAACGTGAGATGTTCGTGAGAGATTTCGGCGGGGCTTAGAAGCTCACCTGGATTCCCAGGCGCACGATGCGCGGGCTCTGGATCTCGATGATGTCGTCGAAGAAGTCGTCTGGCTCGAAGATCCCAAAGGCCTTGGGCCGATACTGTCCCACGTCGTACGTTCCCGTCAGAGGGGCACTGTTGAGCAGCGTGTTGGAGTTAACGGCGTTGAAGAGCTCGATCGCGGGCGTAACGGTGATCGGGCCGATCTGAAGGGTCTTCTGCAGGCGCAGGTCGAGCTGGTAGACGTTGGGATAGCGGTACGTGTCCATGGCGTCGATCAGCAGCGACCATTCGCTGCCAGCGACGTCGTGGGTAAGCACATTAACCTTATAGGGACGCGGGTTTCCCTGGCGTCCGTAGAGATTCGTACCGAGCGTCAGGCCCCACGGGCCCTGGTAGAGGCCGTTGAGATTGAACTGCCAGCCTGCGTTCAACCAGACATTGTCCTTGGGGGAGACTGCGCTCGCGAGACCTCCTCCGTCGTTCTGGCCTCCCCAGTTCCAGAGATTGTTGGGATTCTGGATCGACTCCGGCTCGAGGTACTGCCGGAAGCGGCTCCATCCGACGTTGGCGCGGAGCATCCAGTTCTTCGAGAGCCGCTTCACGACGGAGACGTCGACGCCGAAGTAGCGCTGGGAGGCACCGGGACGGTTCAGCGCGAGGCCGCCCGTCGGTACTTGGGGGAGCGTGAGCAGATAGTAGGGCTCGTCGAAAGCCAGCGTCGAGCCATCGTTCAATTGGACCGTTCCGGCCGCCCGGCCGCCGAACCGCCAGGTCGTTGCATTCGCGCCGATCGGCAACAGGAACTGAAGGTCCGTCGTGTTGCGGTACGCGAAGGTTGCCGACACCGCGAAGTTCTTGCCGAGCTCGCGATCGACACCGAGCGTTATCTCGTCGGTCAGTGGAGTCTGCAGATCGGGCGCGACCTCGTTCGGAGGGTCGGGCAGAGTCTGCGGGTCGATACCGAAAAAAAACCCGGGTTCGCCTTCGTCGGGGCCAGTGTCCCAGTCGACCTCGTTCCGCTGGATCACGTGGTCGAAATTGACATCGTTCCAGCCATAGACGTACCCGTTCGCACCGGGTATGCCGCTGAGGTACCCCGGAAGCCAGCCGAGCTGATCCGCGTAGCGCGCGTACGTGGCGCGGAGGAGAGTGGTCCCGTTTGATCCGATCGCGTACGTGGCCGAGAGCCGTGGCTGCCAGTCGACGAATTGAATCTGCCAGTCGTCGGCGCCCGGGTATACGACTTCGGGCAAGCCGGGGAATCCCTTCGGCCCGCACTCCGGGCTCGGGCACGGGTCCTTGAACATCTCGTTGGCCAATGACCGTGCCTCGAGGTTGCGGCCGCGCTGAAGATCGAAACGCACTCCCGCGGACAGCGTGAAGTCGCCGAAGGACACCGTGTCGCCGAGGGTGGCGGTCCAGTACTCGGTCCGGAAGCTCAGCTGGACGCCGCGAGTCAGGTTCGCATTGGCGCGATCGGCGGACAACTGCTCACCGAAGTTCTGGCTGCCGGGAAGCCCGGAGCTCGAGTCGATGAGCTGCGTGCGGTAATTGAAGCCGAACTTGAGCTCGTGGCCGGCCGCCCCGGTCTGAAAGAACTTCGAGACGTGGAGATTGCCCTGCCACTGAGGCTGCTGCGACATCTTGTAGAAGAACGTCTCGTGATACGAGTCGCCGTAGTACTCGATGTCCCGGTCGAGCCCGCCGACCGGGAGCGACTGGAACCGGGGCTTCTGGTACGCGCCGAAGACGGTGGCGAAGAGATCCGAAGCGAAGACGTAGGAATCCTCGATCTTGTAAAAGTCGGACGGGACCAGAAGATTTACGCGGGTTTCCGGCGGCCGTTTCGGACCCACCTCCGTGCCGTACTGGCTCCGGT
>Ga0207691_10005627_pt1 | contig 12113 bp, 11 predicted proteins | sample KBSM13metaG_FD_184327 | JGI IMG/M metagenome (GOLD analysis project Ga0207691, IMG submission 184327) | Miscanthus rhizosphere microbial communities from Kellogg Biological Station, Michigan, USA - KBS M1-3 metaG (SPAdes) (version 2) | ecosystem: Host-associated > Plants > Roots > Rhizosphere >...
TGCGTTGCTTGTTCAGCGTGAATCCGAAGAGCTCCATTTGCAAGCGTCGTAGTGCCCCGTGGATCTAATGCAGTCGCACTCTTGTAGCCCTTCTGGCGCAGCCACTTTGCGATCACTCCCGGTGCGAAGAGCGGAATATCATTCGGCAACCGATCCAGTGATTTGAACGAAAGGTGATCGGCATGAGCATGCGTCAGTAACAATGCATCGAGCTTTGGCAACGCATCGATGGCAATTCCAGGCGCGCTGACACGCGGTAGAAATCGCCCAAGGGATGACTCGAAATTGGGATCCGTGAGGATCCGACTATTTCCAATCTCGAGCAGAAGGGTCGCATGACCGATGTAGGTAGTTTTCACGTCCCTTTTATAGGCAGAGGGCGCGCCACGATACTTGTGGCGCGCCCTTTGAAAATCTATTCGCTCTATCCTGGAAGGCTATGTTCGCTTTCCAGCCAGAGCTCCAACTGGCGCCGCTGATGGCCTACCTCTCTCCCGAGCAAGCAACCATTGCTGAGGAATGGCAGCGATATTCTGGACAGCATAGTACAGATTGAGACCAGACGCGAAGTTGAGGAAGAGCACCGTGAGCATCACCGGCATCATGTAGCTCATCATTTTCGCCTGCGGGTTCGGCGGCGAGTTTCGCATACCAATCCATGACATGACGAACATCGAAACGCCCATCAGAAGAGGCGTTATGTAGTACGGGTCACGCAGTGAAATATCTGGAAGCCAGAGAAACGGGACACCACGAAATTCAATTGTATTCTGAAAGACATAGTACAGAGCAAACAGCACAGGCATCGGCAGAAGCATTGGCAGACATCCCATCAATGGACTGAAGGGACTCATGTCATGATCCTTATACAGTTTCATGATTGCTTCTTGCTGCTTCTTCGGATCGTCGGTGTGCTTTTTCTGAAGTGCCTGAAGTTCTGGTTGAAGGCGTTGCATCTTCATGCTCGTCCGCATGGCTCCTTGATTCAAGGGCCAGAGAACGAGTCGAATGATGACGCCGAAGAGAACCAGAACCCAGCCATAGTTCAGCTGTGTCGTCCGCTTCATCCACAAGAGCGCCTTCATGACAATCGTAGCGAATGGCTGAACTACGCCGTGAAGCCAACCGGCGTATGGATTGACTTGATCGAGATCACCACCCAGTCGCTGAAGTCGCTCAAAGTTCTGCGGTCCCGCATAGAGTTCAAACGCCGCAGTACCATCAGCGTTCAGCGGAAGCGCGATATTGGCATGGATATCAGGTGCCAGCTTGCCCTTTCGTGGTGCTCCTTGAAGGCTCAGTACCGTGAATGGCGTCTTGGTCGCACGGAATACAGCGAGAAAATACTTGTCTCGTGTAGCAACCCAATTGATTGGCCCTGGTTCAGCACGTATTTCGGTAGAATCGAGCTTGGAATAGCTGATGCTCTTCACGTCGCCTCGTGAAGGCCGATAGCTCACTGCAAGGTGATTCAGGTCATCCAGTGTGTCGGCTTCATTCGAGTGGAGCGTCCGAGGCAACTGAATGAGAAGACCGCTGCCCTGAGGAGCATCTGCAACAGCCGCTGAAATAGCTACCAGATATTGATCTGCATTCTCTGGAGCAAAAGCATATGTCAGCTTTGTCGCATGGCCAGCAACAGTTCCCGTGAAGCTGATCGCTTCGGCACCTGGTCTGGAGTTCCGCTCTGCCTGAAAGACTATCGTGTCCAACGCAACGGTATCTCGACCGAGGACAAGTCGATATTGCGCCAACGCATCGTTGTGTCCAACGAGCTGCGCTTTCTTTCCGCGTGTATCTGGGCGAAGCGACGGATAGCTATCGAGTACGACAGAAATCGGTGCGGCGCCTCTTGTATCGAACGTGTAGGTCGCATGCGGTGTTCTTACATTCGCCGTGTCCCCACCACCAATAGGTGTACTTAGTCGCGGTGCGCTACTAATTGGTGTCTGCTGTGGCAACGCGGGCGTTGACGGAAGAACCGTATCACGCGAATTCTCTACGAGTGCCTTGCGCGAGCTGTCAGCGGAGGCAGGAGCTTTCGGCTGTTGTCTCGTGCTCGAAAAAACGAGCGGTGTGGCGACGATGACAATTGCAGTCAGTATCAGGGCGAGAAAGAAACGCTTGTTCATAGTTTGATCCCGACAAGCATGTAGCTGTGTCAGGGTACCGGATCGTATCCGCCGGACCGGAAGGGGTGACATCGCCCAATGCGGCGAAGTGCAAGCCAGCTACCACGCCATGCGCCATGCCGATTCAAGGCTTCAATGGCATACGCAGAGCAACTGGGATAATAACGGCAGGACGGTGGCAAGAGGTGTCCCAGAGACACTTGGTAGCCTCTAACGAATAGCACCAGTAGCGTCTTCATGATATTTCACGTGATTTGCCCAGGCTCAGTTCATCGTCTATTGAACTCTGCTGGCTTGTTACACGTAGAGGCTCGAGCTGTTCAAGAATTTGCCCGATGTCACGTGCTAATTCGGCAAATGTTGCTTCGTACGCATTCGGCCGAATTCGTATCACGATATCAACGAAAAATGCGCTTGGAATGAGTTCTGTTCGAGCTAGTTCTCGCAGTCGCCGCTTCAACAAATTGCGCAAAACTGCCGAGTGCTTGAATCGTGGAATGATCAGGCCTACACGCATTCCTTTCCACGTATCGCCTGAACGCGCGAGAGGGGAAGCTGCCGTCCGAACCTCGATGTATCTGGTCCGGATGCGCTTCCCCTCTCGCGCAACACGTTGTAGCTCTGCGCCCTGCGTAATACGGGCTTTCCGAGGAAAGCCCAGAGACGCCTTCGGCGTGTTATGCTCCAGCGTACTTATCTGGGATGCGAACCGTCAGCTGCTTCCGTCCCTTTTTCCGACGGCGAGCAAGCGTTGCGCGACCCCACTTCGTTTCCATACGCGCACGGAAACCGTGCGTCTTGAGCCGCCGTGTGTTGCGCGGACGGTAGGTTGGCTTTCCCATCTTCTTACTCCAGGTGCATTCTAGACAGAACTTGGATACAGAATTGTAAAGCTAGCCAACACAGTGAGATAGGTCAAGGTAGGTGAAGCGTCCAACGAGGCTACATCGCCTACTTAATCGAGCGATGACAGCGCGTCGTTTCCGGCTGGTAGTATTGCCCAACGGCGTCATTTGCTTTTTCCACATAGCCGGAATAGCTTCGCTCCCCCAACGCCTCCAAGTTATCCACACCGTAGCCTCATGACGCTCTCGGCAGCTGAAGTCTGGACGCGCATTCTTGATCGCGCACGCCAAGAGCTTCCAGAACAAACGTTTCGTACATGGCTCGAGCCAACCGAGCCATTAGCCCTCGAAGGAGATACTCTATTTGTCGGATCTCCCGATCAGTTTGCAGCAGACTGGAATGAGTCAAAGCACTCACAGCTACTCACCAGCCTGGCTCCTATTGCTCTAGGACACCCGCTTACTGTTGTTTTTCGAGTGCATGAAGAGCGAAAGACCAGAAATCAAATGGATCTTTTCGTCGCTCCTCTCCCCAGCCAGTTGACGCCAGTTGAGCGACAGAAACAGGCCACTATTAGCACGCTACTTAGTGATCGATATACGTTTGATCATTTTGTGATTGGAAAATCCAATGAGCTTGCAGCGGCTGCAGCACACGCAGTCTCACAGGCTGCAGGCAGGGTTTACAACCCGCTTTTTCTATATGGAGACACAGGTTTAGGAAAGACCCATTTGATGCAAGCGATTGCACATGAGGTCTTCAGCCGGCACCCAGAGACACGTATCACATTTATTGGCGCAGAACAGTTTACCAATGAAATGATTGGCGCCATTCAGACTCGGTCGATGCCCGAATTTCGGCGTCGATATCGAGAAACTGATTTACTCCTGGTTGATGACGTTCAGTTCTTGAAGGGAAAGGAAGCAACTCAAGAAGAGTTTTTCCACACGTTCAATGCGCTGTATGAAGCTGGACGCCAGATTGTTTTGACGAGCGACCGACCACCTTCTGAGATCCCTGGACTAGAAGCACGACTTGTCAGTCGATTTCAATGGGGTATGGTTGCTGATATCGAGCTACCAGATTTCGAGCATCGTATAGCCATCTTGCGAAATAAAGCCCTTCTGGATCATCTCGAGATGACGATTCCAGAAGATGTCATTCGCTTCATTGCTGAACATGTACGCTCCAGTGTTCGTGAACTGGAAGGCTCGATCATCAAGCTTCTTGCTTACGCATCACTGAAACATCGCGAAATTACCGTTGATGTTGCACGTGAAGCATTGCGAGACAAGCTTCGACCAGCTGATCCACATACAGGCCTGACATCAGGCTTGAGTACAGATACTATTCAAGCCGTAGTTGCAAAGGAGTGGAACGTAACAGCTGAAGGCTTACGTTCGAAAACACGTACGAAGGCACTCACAGCTCCGCGGCAAGTCGCGATGTACTTCATGCGTGAGCTTCTGAGTATGCAGCTCGTCGAGATCGGAGCGGCTTTTGGAGGCCGAGATCATTCGACTGTTATTCATAGCCTGGAACGAGTAAGTACAGGTATGAAAGAGGAACCAGCTTTTGCCCAACGAGTAGGCAAGCTCAGAGTACTTCTTGAAGGATATGTTCCCTGAGGATAAACACTCGCGTAAAGCTTCCACATGACAATTGTAGTATTCATGTGTTTATTGCCGAGGGAAGAGCCATTCGTCGAGTTCATATTCTCTTCTTGTGAATCTTGCTGAGAGAAACTGATTCTTTCACAGAATGTTCACTGTCTGTGACATCTCGTAATTGCTAGTCAATTCAAGAGTTGAGATGTTCTATCAACATTTCAACAGGCTCTACGTCTGCTACTAGATTGTTCTCTTATATAGAGTAGAACAGAAGCCACCCCCGTTTGCACACAAAACTGGCACACAGGAGCGGTGATGCGGTTCACGATTTCTCGAGAGAAGCTTCAGGAAGGGTTGGCGGCTGTCGGCGCCAGTATTCCAGCGAAGACAACCCTCCCAGTTCTTGCGAATATCCTGGTCGAGACAACAGATCGAGGAATCCGTCTTTCTGGAACTGACCTCGATATTGCGGTCAGTACTGAAATTGCCGCAGATGTCGAAGCAGCTGGCGCTATCACCATTCCAGCGAAGAAGCTCACCGAGATTGCTCGTGAACTTCCACCATCTCCTGTCAAAATCGCTGCTGCCGGCGAGCAAAGAATCACTCTCGATTGCGGCCGATCTCATTTCAAGATTCTCGGCTTGCCACGAGATGAATTTCCGAGCTTTCCATCTGTTCGATTTAACGAAAGCTGGAGGATTCGCTCGGGAGATCTTCAGAAACTGATCTCGCATACATCATTCGCCGTCAGCACCGAGGAGAGCCGACCAATCTTGAATGGTGTTCTCTGGGAGCTGAAGCCCGAATCAATGCGAATGGTTGCAACGAATGGGCATCGCTTGGCTAAAATGGAGATGGTGATCAAGTCGACTGGTACGCCGGCAGCGGACTTGATCGTACCCCCCAAAGCACTTGATCAAATCAAGCGTCTTTTTCCCGCCGACGAAGAGCTCGAGATTGCGCGTGGGGATAATCATCTTGGCTTTCGATCACCATTCACGTCGGTTTTCACACGACTGATCGAAGGACCATATCCGAACTACGATCAAGTCATTCCGAAGGACAATGATCGGGTTGCAATTGCAGATAAGATCGCCTTGACGAGTGCTCTTAAGCGCATGTCTGTGATTGCGTCTGATCAGACACATCGAATTCGACTCTCTTTCAATTCTGGCATCCTTCGCTTCAGTGTTCAGACGCCTGATCTTGGTGAGGCAACCGACGAACTGGCAATTCGCTACGTCGGTGATCAGCTCGATATCGGATTCAATGCCAGCTACCTGCTGGAAATCCTTCGATATATCCCAACAGAAGAAGTAAAACTGACCTTCAAAGCACCAGAGCGCGCTGCTACCGTAGAACCTGAAGGTTGGAATGACCCTGCAACGTATCTATGTCTGGTAATGCCACTGCGGCTTGTTGATTGACATGTCAGTCGATCTGCTGTCCCTGTGATTCAAAATTGGTTCTGGATGACCACTATCCTGTACCGTGAGATGAATCCGTGAACGCACTGCAGATCCTGGCGCAATCAGCTGGAGTCGCATACGCAGCTGGTCTCAACCTCTATGCAACGGTTGCAGTCATAGGTCTTGCTTCAAGATTTGGACTTATCGGTGAACTTCCTGGGAGTATAGGTGCACTGACGTCATGGTGGGTCATTGGATGTGCTCTAGTCCTGATGGCCATCGAAATTCTTGCATCACTGATTCCCGCTGTTGCGTCAATCTGGGATACACTCCATTCACTGATTAGACCACCAGCGGCTGCTGCGCTAGCAGCATCCACAGCGTGGCATGGAGATCCTGCATTTGTACTGATTGCAGCGTTGCTCGGCGGTAGTTTGGCGGTAACGACCCATACGACAAAATTGGGTCTTCGGTATGCAATTGATGCCTCTCCTGAGCCCATATCGAATGGAGTAACCACGCTTGCAGAACTCGCTCTTGTTTCAACAATAGCAATTGCTGTCTGGCAGCATCCTTTTCTTACACTTCTATTTGCCCTGATTGTTCTAGCAGTCCTTATAGTATTGGTAAGGCTGATATGGCGGACACTTCGACAAGTATTTGCCGGCCGATGGGTTCCACGACAGGGATATCGCCAAGAAGCCCGGACGAGCGATCGTTTGGAGCGTCGTGAAGATGATTAACCTGTTTTTTTCTATTTAGTAATAATAAGTTAAAAATCTATTATTACTAAAGGTGACAAGGCAGGAGAAGGAAGAAGGAGTGGATACTGCCGGCCTATAAGCCGGGTTCTGTCGAGTGGTTACCCACCCGGATAGTCATTCCTCTAGGAGTGCAGTCACCTGCACCCTCAAGCAGCCTACCCGCAGCGTCTTGATCGAAGTGGGCCACTTCTCGCTGCCTATTTGGCCTTGCTCCCACTGGGGTTTACCATGCCACAGCTGTTACCAGCTATGCGGTAGGCTCTTACCCTACCATTTCACCCTTGCCTGATTGCCAGACTTGCTGGCACCATCGGCGGTATGCTTTCTGTTGCACTTTCCGTCATCATCTTTCGATAATGCCCAGGAGTTACCTGGCAGTGTGCCCTCCGGAGCCCGGACTTTCCTCGAACATTAAGTAATGCTCGCGACTATCCGGCCGACAGTATCCGAGTAGAAGATAGCTGGTTTCTGATCGTGAAGCATCATTGAAAATGACTGGCAGTACTGTCATTTGAATCGGTCAGAATAAGCTCTCACGAAGTCAATGACGGGTGAATGACGCCCCTGAATAGACTAGTCAATGACTCTATACGCGAAGTAGCGTATGCATTCAATTGATGCTTCGTTCGAGGCCTATTCATGCCCCAGTCTTCAAGCACCGTCAACCTGCTACCAGTTGCAACGCTATTGACTCCAGCAGAACGACTTCGCGTAGATGCCGCGGGGGAAGGGTATTATCGCACCATGCATAGAGAAAGCGTGGAAGACGTGATCGAAGACGTCAAAACACATCAAGCATCTGCCGTTCTTGTCTCAGTCACATGTGCAGGTAAATACGCTTCTCGTGTGGCATCTCTCGTTCGCGAATTTCCACGTATTCCAGCAGTTGCACTCTTGAGCGAGCTCGAAGCAAGAACTCCCCATGCAGTGTTGGCACTGGGCCGCAGTGGAATTCGCCGATTAGTCGATGTTCGACTAGCAGCTGGATGGCGAGAGCTTCGAGGAGCTCTCATGGCGGATACAGGCGAGAACGGTCAGCGAAGTACGCTCGGTCAACTTGCGATTGATCTAGCCAATGCACCGGAAGACTGCTGGATCTTCTTCGAAACGCTGTTCACCTGCTCACCCCGCATAGGAAATATCAAGCTGCTTGGCAAACATCTCGATGTCCTACCGAGTACCATGATGAGTCGGTTTTTGCGAGCGGGAATACCAGCACCAAGACAGTACCTCGCAATGGCTCGTCTTGTTCGAGCTGCACGGCTATTCGAGAATGCAGGATTCTCGGTTGCGAATGTCGCGACACATCTCGACTACAGCTCGCCTCAAAGCTTCGGACGTCATATTCGTACGATGTTGAACATGACAGCTGGAGAGTTTCGCACAGCATACGACGGTGCGGGAATGTTTGACAGATTTCGTCACGAGCTGATTCTCCCGTATCTTTCGAATCTCGAAACACTTCACCCGCTTGCAGTGCTACCAGGATGGATTAAGGTGGCGAATGGGAGACGTGGAGACCGCGTCAGTATCTAGCAGCGAATGGCTTCCAAGAAAAATCAGTTTTGAAGCTTTGCTGGTAAGGCAGCAACGATTTCGCTGGCGAGCGTGAGTGCAGCTACGTTCAAGCCAGCTGATTCTATGGCCTCTCTTCCTCCTTCTTCGCGGTCGACGAGCGCTAATACGCCGGCAACAATCCCTCCAGCCGCTCTTACCGCTTCAACAGCGCGTAATGCGGATCCTCCAGTTGTAATTACATCCTCGATTATCGCGACAGTATCACCTTCCCGAAAAGGACCTTCGATGAGGCGCCCTGTCCCGTGTGTCTTTATTTCTTTGCGAACTGTAAATGCACGGATCAGTCGGGATGATGTAGTGCTGGCGTATGCGATTGCATAACTGATGGGATCTGCACCAAGAGTCAGACCGCCAACAGCATCTACTTGCCAGCCGATGGCCTGAAGTCTAGTGAGTGCCAAGGGCCCGATGAGTGCCAAACCTTCTGGACTCATTGTGGTCAAGCGCGCATCAATGTATAAGGTGGACGTTCGTCCTGAAGCCAAAGTAAAAGTGCCCTGTCGAGCAGATCGTTCGGCAAGCAGAGTGACTAGACGGGTGTGATCAGGCATATAAAGTGGCTGACGCTTACGAAGCATTTGATAGTGATCAATCGGCGCAACACGAAGCTGATGAGCGTGCGGGGCTTGGGCTCCTCTCACGCTTTCTTGGCGCAGTATTTCTCGTACTCCTTGGAGGTCTGTTACTCCTCGATCGTGCACTTCTTCGTGCCAATCGAAATCAAGCTGATCTCGATGCACAATCTGCAGGGCTACTGACCGAAAGCTTTGTCGCCTCCCAGGCTGTTCTTCTCGAGCGAATTACTGGACTGGCTTCGGACAATGAAGGTAAATCCGACAGTCTATGGTCGGAAAAAGGCATACGCCAGTTGACCACATCCGCATCAGGCGTACGGCGAGTATGGGTGCTGAATTCTAGTAGCCAGCTCCAGCTTGATATCGGTGACAGCACGTCGAGCCGAGCGTTGAATACAGATGTAGTCAATCAACTGCATCGAATCAGACCAGTTGGCCAATTCACCATATCCATTGTTCCAGTCGCATCCAGACATACACTTATCGCACTCGTTCGAACGACAGAGATGGGTGGTATTACCGGATTAGCTGTTGACGGCGAAGCTTTAAGAACATGGCTAGAGCGAACGCAACCAGATACACGATTGACGTTGGCAATTCTCTCTGGCGTAGATACGGTAACGTTTGTCGGAAAACCAGGAGGGAATGCCCAAGCGCTATCAGCTGGACAACGAATCATTCGTCTTCCGAACGGTGGAACGTGGGGAGTTACTGCGACGCATGCATTAACAACACGCTCTTTACGATGGGCGCTTTGGGTTCTCGGTGTTCTTGGTGTGTTATTTCTTGCTCTTGGATTGCTGCGAGAGCAGCGACGAGCTCTCCAAGCAGCTGGCCGCTCAATCGAACTCGAACGTCTGTACAGTGATGTAAAACGAGCAAATCAGGCAAAGAGTGAGTTCCTCGCAAATGTATCGCACGAATTGCGAACACCACTCAATGCAATTGTCGGCTTCGTCGAGCTCTTACGAGACGGCTTTTACGGCGACTTGTCGCCACGACAGGTTCCTCCTGTCGATCGTATTGCAGCATCGGCAACACATCTGCGACATCTCGTAGATCAAGTGCTGGATATCGCTAAAATTGCGGCTGGGCGATTGGAAGTACATGCAGAAACGATTGTACTGCGTCCATTCATCTTGAACGTGGCCAGTGAGCTGGAATCACTGGTGAGCGAGAAGGAACTCACGTTTTCAATTACCGTGGGAGCATCCCTCCCTCGGGTTCGAACAGATCCAACACATCTTCGGCAGATCCTCATCAACCTGATTGGTAATGCTGTAAAATATACCCCAGCAGGGACAATCAGCGTCCGAGCACGGCTACTTGGTGTCCCAGTAGCGTCGGCCCTTCGTCAATCTGTTGGAAACACAACCGATGATGCTGGTGCGAAAGCTCTGCTGCTGCTTGCACCTCGGCCAGGAACCTGGATCGCACTGCAGGTAGTCGATACCGGCGTTGGCATCGCGAGTGCTGATCTGGAACGAATTTTTGATGAGTTCGAACAAGTCAATGCTGGGCCCAGAGGCGACTCTATGCAAAGAGGGACCGGCCTTGGGCTCGCAATTTCTCGTCGACTAGCTCGCCTATTAAATGGCGAAATCAGTGTGGAGAGCGAGACTGGGAGAGGTTCTACATTTACTGTGTGGCTACCCATCAATCCCGCTGATCTATCGCGCGAGCCACTTGAATCAACAGCGCTGATGCCCGACGGATCTATCGCTTGAAGATATCCTTCACTCGCGATAGCAGGCCTTGTCTCGCCGGTTCGTCGGTTGTTGCGAGAGCAGTCTCCAGCTCTCGTGCAAACGTGACGGAGTCGGCATAGCGCTGGCGCGGATCCTTGCTCAAACCCCGCATGATGACCTGTTCAACCATGCTGGGGAATCGAAGATTCGGGCGCGCCGCATTCAGTGGAATTGGTGGCTGAGAAAGCAACTGCGAAAACATTTCCCGTGGTGTTTTCGCGGTAAATGGCAAACATCCTGTGAGTAACAAATAGGCGATTGTCGCCAGGCTGTATTGATCGGCTGCAGGAGATACGAGCTCACCAGACAATGCTTCAGGTGCCACGTACATCAGCGTTCCAACAAAAAATCCAGCTCTGGTGAGACGCTGCTCCGGTGCCATATCGGTGTCAGTCGCGATTCCGAAATCGAGCAACTTCACCTGACGTGTTGTCGGATCGTACATCACGTTGTCTGGCTTCAGATCGCGATGAACGATTCCGACGATATGTGCTGCGTGGACAGCATCCGCAATTTGCCGAATGATGGCTGATACTTCATCAGGAGGCAGCGGTCCATGCTGCTTGGCATAGCGCTCGAGGAGCTCGCCAGCGGCCCATTCAATGGCCAGGAAGTGCATCCCGGGAGATGCTTCGCCAACCTCGATGGTCTGAACGACGTTGGGGTGCTTGACGCGTTCCCCATATCGCGCTTCCCGAACAAAACGGGCAACAGCCGTTTTGTCCTGACGGAGCTTTTCGCGAAGAACCTTCACGGCAACGACGCCATGAGAGGCATGCTCAGCGCGGAAGACGGCAGATGTTCCGCCCTCCCCAACTTCGCCGCGCAGGGTATATCCTGCGAGCGTTCGACCTACGAGGTTCTCTTTCGGCACGAGGCGAACCTAACGTGGTTCAGTAGGGCCTAGCAAGCAGAGAAAGGGGGAATCGGGGCCAGTGTGACTGGAAAGGTGTGCTGAATCCATCAAATGCAGTCCCTGTGACGGATTTCTTGACAAAAGATGACAGTATTCCTATATCTGCGCCGCGCGTCATATGGCGTGCCCAGCACCTGCAGTGCAGGATTGGCTCACCCCGTTGGAGGCAGCTCGCATGGCTAGAGGGAAAGTGAAGTGGTTCAATGACGCCAAGGGCTACGGTTTCATCGAACAAGAGGGAGGAGAGGACGTCTTTGTCCATTTTTCAGCGATTGCAATGGACGGGTTCAAAACGCTCGCTGAAGGACAAGAAGTCGAGTTCGAGATCCAAGCTGGCGCGAAGGGCCTTCACGCCGCAAACGTGCAGCGCGTCAGTTGAGCAGCGTCTTCGGACGCAGCTGATTCTGCTACCGCCTGCCCCGTGGCAGGCGGTGCTGTTTTCGGGGTATGATTCTCTGAGACTCATATCTCCAAAACGACTCCGTGACTGATCCAACCTTCTCCGCCCCACCAACCGCCACGAGACCTGCTGGA
>Ga0207691_10005628_pt1 | contig 12113 bp, 12 predicted proteins | sample KBSM13metaG_FD_184327 | JGI IMG/M metagenome (GOLD analysis project Ga0207691, IMG submission 184327) | Miscanthus rhizosphere microbial communities from Kellogg Biological Station, Michigan, USA - KBS M1-3 metaG (SPAdes) (version 2) | ecosystem: Host-associated > Plants > Roots > Rhizosphere >...
TGTGCTCGCGGACTTCGGTATCTCGCTCCTTAAGAGCGATGACCACACGCACACTCGATTGACGCCGACGCCGGCACGCGCGATCTCCGCGATCGAATCAACGGCTGCATGACGCGCAGCAAGAACGGGCGCGAGGTCGCCATGCGACAGCCCGAGATGACCGCGATGGCCGTTTACACATCGAATCGCTCCGAGACATCTACGCGGCCATGGGAGAGTCAACGCGCCGCGAAGGAGCCACCTGCGCCATTCGCCACGGCTCTTCGTCATCACGACATGTCGTGAAACGCGCGTGGCGGAGCGCGACGGACGTGTAGATCTGAGCTTCACCGTCACCGAAGGACCGCAGTACGTCGTTCGCGGTGTTCGCGTCGAAGGCGCGCAAAGCACGAGCGACTCTCTCGGCGATCGCGCGGTCACGATCACATCCGGTGAGGCTGCCGGACAGTCCGAAGCGGCCGAGACCGAACGACGTTTGTACGGCCTCGGAACCTTCCGCGCGCCAAAGTGCGATTCGAGCCGCATCGACGTCGGCTACCCCGTGCCGGGCTCCGATCGCGCGAGCCCGCGTTGGCATTTCTCCATCGTCCAGATGTTCTGAGGGTGCTCGCGTGCGGACCCTTTGGGTGCGCACCGCGAATTCACGGCGAGTTGCCCAAACCCGGTCTTGTGATCAGTCAGGCGGCGGGTCGCCACGTACATGGTTCGCGGTCGACGGCCGGCGTCGCAGACGTGGCGCACGTTCCATACTCTCGACACCCGACCCACCTGACCGAACCAGTCAAAGCGCCCTGGTACGTCGACCTCTTGAACATCAATCCGTCACGGCGGTGCCTCTCGCTTAGAATCACCCGGACGTGTGGACGCGAACAAGGTCGCCGTATTTGCCGGGCCCGCGCCTGACGTGGTGGTTGTCGACCGCCGCTGGCGTGGCGCTGCTCGTCACGGCGTTGGCCTTCGTGTTCGCCCCGCCGATGCCGCCGCGCACCGTGGTGATGGCGACTGGTCCCGAGGGCGGCGCCTACGCGGCGTTGGGACAGAAGTACAAAGAGATCCTGCGCCGGCAGAACCTCCGACTCGAGTTGCTGGCCACCACCGGGTCGGTGGAGAACATCGAGCGGCTGCGCGACTCGCAGGGCGGCGTCAGCGTGGCGTTTGTCCAGGGCGGCACCACGAGCGCGGCAGAGGCGCCGGAACTGGTGTCGTTGGGCACGCTGTTCTACGAGCCGTTCTGGGTCTTCTCGCGTGTGCGGCCACAGAATCTGCCGGGGGGCAGGACCAAGGGGGGCATGCGGGTTTCGTTCGGCCCGGCCCGCAGCGGGACCAACAAGCTCGCACACGAGCTAGCAGCGGCCATGGGCGTCGACCTCGACCGGACTGAGGTGCTCGAACTCGGTCCAGCCGACGCCGGCGAGCAGCTTCTAAAGGGCGACCTGGATCTGATCAGCATCGTCGCGGCGTGGGATGCGCCGATTGTCCGCAGACTCCTGCTCGACCACTCCGTGCAGCTTCGCGATTGGCCCCGCGCCGACGCCCACGCGGCACTGCGTCCGTATCTCACCAAGCTCGTGCTTCCACGGGGAGTCGCTGACCTCGCCAGCGATCGGCCGCCCGAGGATGTCAGGTTACTCGCGGCCAAGGCCAGCCTCGTAGTGCGCGCCGACCTGCATCCCGCGCTCCATTACCTGCTGCTCGAGGCCGCGTCTGAGGTTCACGGCGGCCCCGGCGTGTTCAACAGGGCCGGTGACTTTCCGGCGGCTGAACCCGTCGACCTGCCGCTGAGCGAGTCGGCGCGCGAGTATTACCACGGGGGCCGACCATTCCTGCAGCGCTACCTGCCGTTCTGGCTGGCGGCGTTGGCCTCTCGCCTGTTGCTCCTGCTGATTCCAGTCGTCGGGATCCTCTATCCGCTGTTCCGGTTGCTGCCAGCGGCCTACGGCTGGGGCATGCAGTACCGCATCTACCGGCTCTACGGCGAACTGAAGCTGCTCGAAATGGAGTTCGACGGGGGAAGCAGTGGCCCGGGGCACGCGCTCGACGAGCGGCTCGGCCAGCTGGAGCGCCGCGCGGATCGGATGCGCGTGCCGCTCAGGTTTGCGCCCCTGCTCTACAACTTGAAGATGCACATCGGCCTAGTGCGAGAGCGCGTGAAGGCCGTCGAAACCGGACGAACGCCGGCTCCATCGGCTGACGATCGTCACTGACCGCCGCTGCCGGGCCACGCTCTTCGCGTGCAGTTCGTTCGGTACAGAATCGCATCGAAGACAAGAAAGGGGCGTCGCCAATCGGCCGACACGAACGCCTCCCCTTGTGCTGGACCCTGATCTCGACGTGCTGATACCTGGTCAACCATCGCCTGAAAAGGCAACGCGATCGTCCAATCCGCATCAAGTGACGAGCGTTGAATCGCGAGGGGGCTCCTGATCGCTCCAACGTGAACGCATGGTCGCGATAGAGGCCAGGGCCTCGAGCCGATTCGTCCCCTCTCTCCCGGTCACCCCGCGTCGATGATGGTGCCTTCCAGCAACCTATGCGTCGGGCCCGACGCGGAGATGGGAGCGGTCGGACCCACTTGCGACCGGGAGTCGTTGCCCTGCGGCTGGTTGTCTTGGACTGCCGCCTGCCCGCGCGCGGCAGGCGCGCTCTGCGCTGGCGTCGAGCGCGAGGTCGCGCGGACGACTGCCGCCGCCACCTCGTCGAGGCTCGGCGGAGACGGCGGCTCGGCGGCACTTCCTTGAGCGCGCGCAGACGGTGTCCGATCGCCGGTCAAGAGCGGCTTCTGCCCGTCGGTGCGTCGGCTCATCACGACGTTGCTGGCAAAGAGGCTCTCGTACTCCCGGCGCCGTTTTTCTTGCTGAAGCGGATCGACACGTGCCGTACCGCCGTTCTCATAGAGAACTGGCGCGGCCGGAGGGACGGCGTCAACCTGTGCCTGTTGCCGGCTCCGTTCGTCGAGGACGCGAAGACGATCTTGGTAGTCGCGCTTGGTAGTCGCGCAGGCGATCGGGATTGGGTGCTGCCGGTTCGCCTTGGCTCAAGGGCGCGGGCCGTGCCGCCGGTGTCGGCCGCCCCGTTATGACGATGATCGCGAGAAGGCCGAGCGCCAGGCCCGCCATGAGCCATGCCTGAGCCCCGCGGGGCAACACGCCCCGTGGGGGCTTCCGGTGATCAACCACGGGCGCACTGCCGGGGGTGTGTTCCGCCATGACTCACCGTTCCTGCTGGAACTCGAAGCGAGCTTTCCCGAGCGCGAGATATCCGCGATCGATGACCTTTGGGACGACGTAAGTACCGTGCTCGACTTGGAAATTCACAAGCGAGGGCGATCCGTCCTTTACCTCGTAAAGGGCCGGGAGCTCCGTGGCGTCGGCCTTGATGTAGGTGAACTGACCGTCATGCCATACGGAGCGGACGAAGAATGGCCGCTCGTACTTCGAGATCGAATAGGCGAACTGGAGGCTTGACGGATACTCGCGCTTAAAGCTGGCGATGGCCTCGTCTGCGCGTTGCTCGGCCGCGTTCGCTGCCGAACGCGCTGCGGTGACCTCGGCTTGCAGAATCGACATGTCGGCCGCGGAGTAGAACTTTCTTGGCCCGATGGCCACGCTCGGATCTGCCGTTACATACACCTTCAGATCTGGTTCGGCACCTTTCTGCTCTGTCAGCAGGAATGAGTAGACCCTGCCGCTCGTCGTCACGAGGTTCAGGTTCGTCGCGGCGCCTTCCTTCGCGGGCTTGACGTGTGCGATATGCTGCGCGGCCGAGATCACCCAGAAATCGCGATCACCGCAGACCACGTCGAGGATTTCCTCCTGCTCGGGCAGGAGGATCATCGTCGTGTATCGAAGCTTGGTTGTTAGAGGAATCAGGGTCCGTTCGGAGGCCGAGACCTCACGCACGCCTGACGTCTGCGCGTTCGCCATCCCGCCGCTGCTCAAGAGGAGGATGGCCGACGCCAGCACGAGCCGATGTGCACGCATGACAGGTCTCCCTTTCTTATCCAGAGGCGACGAGCTGGTCGAGGCCCGCCGCGAAGCCGTGTTCGGCGAACGCCGCTTGCGCGCGCTCGTTGTCAACGGGGGTGTTGGTGTAGAGCCAGTACGAACGCGGGTCCGTAGTCAGGTTCAGCACCTTGGCGATCGAGGGACGCTTGACCAGCAACTGGCGCCTGGGCATGAGCCCGGCGACAAGTTCCAACTCGGTCTCGTTCAACTGGAACAGGTCCGCATACTGCCGCCGATCGAGAGCAGGATTCGCAAGCAGCAACTTCGTCGGGCAACTCTCGACGACGGTACGGAGCAGGTCGGCTGACGCGAAGTCGTCGGCCGTCTGCGTTGCTAGGAGCATGCAGGCGTGGCGCTTGCGCCAGGTCTTGAGCGCTTCCTGCACGTACGCCCGAAGCGTCTCGTGCTGAATGAACCGCCACGCTTCGTCCATGACGCACACCGTCAGCGTGCCGGGCGCACCGCTGGCGATCAGGCTGCCGACACGGTGCAACACGTAGAACAGTAAGGGCTCCAACAGCGCGGGAAATGCGCGCATGGAGTCGAAGTCGAACACCTGAAATCGCTGAACATGGAACGTGTCATCTGCGTGGTCGAAGAGGTCCGCGTAGCGTCCGCCCTCGATCCATTTCGACAGCCGTCCGGCGAGAGCGCGTGGAAGCAGGTTCGCCAGGGTGAAGAGACGACGTTGCGCCGCGTCGAGCACGTAAAGGTTCTCGACCGCCTCGTATAACTCACGGTCCTCGACGTCGCTCAGGCGGTAGCTGTCGGCGCCCTCCAGCAGTACGCGGACGAACGCGTGCAGGAAATGCAAGTTCTCGGGAGTGGGCTCCAGACCAAACGGGTTGATACGCATCTCCTGGTGACGCAGGCCGAGCGCCAAGTAGCTGCCGTCGAGGAGCATTGCGAGCTTGCGATAGCTGTGCCCGAGGTCGAAGATGACCGTAAGCGGGTCGTACTTCTGGGCGTGCATCACCAGGAAATTCAGGAGAAAGCTCTTGCCGCTGCCGGTGGCCCCGAGCACAAGAGCGTGGCCCACATCATCCACATGCAGATTGAAGTGGTAGGGCGTCTGATGCTCGGTCTCGAGGACCGCGAGGGCTTCGGCGTTCAGGTGCGGACTGTGTGCTTCACCGGTGTCCAGAGTGAAGAGGAAGCTCAAGTCAGCATAATTCGTCTCGAGGAGCGGCAGGCGGCGAAGGTTGTGGGCGCTGTTCCCGGGCACAATGGCCAGCCAGGCGTTCAGGAGGTTGTACGTCTCTTCGATGAACGCGCCGTCGTGGCTGGACAGCACCTTGATCGCCTCAGCAGCCGAGCGTTCAACGGCGCGCGGCTGCTCGCCGAAGAGGACGAGCGACAGCGAGCAATCCCCGAAGAAGTGCCCGTTCACCTCGATCTCCGTCAGCGCGTCCCCGAGCTGGCGGACGGTCGCCGTCGCGCTCTCGTCGACGAGCATCTCGTCGGGCCGCGTTTCGGGCGAGACGTAATTCACCATTGACACGCGCTTGTTGAAGAAGTGCCGGCGGCGGAGTTGCAGCGTCCGCCGCATCCGGTCGTTCGGGATCCGGCACCATTCGAGGCAGGCGATGAACTCACCAGGCAGCGTGTACAGGTCCTCGAGCACCTGAGGGAACGTAGTACTGGGCGGCTCCTTCATCGTGAGCACCTTGACGTGCGCGGCGTCGAGCTCCAGGTGGTCGCGATGGCAATCGAGACCACTGTCCGCGACGAAGTAGTCAAGGTGAGTGTCGTACTGGAGCGCCGCACCTGCGACCGTGCGGGGCGTGTAGTTCACCAGGCGTCGGAAGAACCGAAACGCTTCGGCCTTATGAAGGCGCACGGGCCGAACGCTGTCCGCGAGCTGCACTTCGAAGCCGTCGGCCTTGTGGTGCAGCTGCGCGATCGCCCGGTCGATGTCCCCTTCGACCAGGGCGAGGGTGGCGCGGGGCGCCAGCCACTCGCGTACCATGGCTCGAGGATTCGTCAACAGCTCCCGCAGAGGCCGTTCAGCGGAGCGGTGTGGCCGAAGTCTTTCGTAGATCAGCACCAAATGCAGGTCGAACCGAAAAAGCTCGTCGCGGCGTCCGTTGAGATACGCGGCCCGACGATGGATGGCTTCGTGGACGACTGGCTGGCGGCATGGCCTTGATGCGATCGGTTCCATGCGTCGCTTGGACAGGTACTGATATACGCGGCAGGACTCGTCTAGGCAGCGAAGCGCAGCTTCGTAACGATGAACGACGTCTCGACGCTGGACGTGGTCGAGGCACTCGAAGTCGACCCCAGCGAGGCGATACACGAGCCCCACATGGCCGGCCTTCGTGAGAAACGTGTAGTCGTCGACGAATCCCCATAGCGCGATCAGACTGTTCAGACTGCCGGCGTCGTCATAGTCGCGGAGGATGCGGCGGATTCTCAGCATTGCCGCACCGTGATATCCACCGGGTCGTGTTTGGCCGGGTCGTACCGCGACCGGAAGCGGGAAGACGAAACCAGGATGCGAAGCATCTGCGGGTCTCGCTTCGTGGACCAAAGGGCGAAGACGTAGAGACCGACAGCGACGAGCAAGCCGGCCAGGAAGGAGTAGAAGAGATTGAAGGTGGCTCCGCCCATCAGGAGCGACAGGAAGAACAGGCGGCGATCGACGCCGCACACCGTCAGCGGTCGATGGAGCGCCTTGTGCACGGGACGCGCAACGGGCCGCGTTGTTGTCGAGAGCATGACTGTGATCCTCAGAACAACCAGGTCAGGAACTGGCCCGCAAAGAGAGCGAGCCCGCCCCCGAATACGATCCCGGAGATCTGCCTCTTGGCGCCTCCCTCACCGAACATAAACATCAGTCCACCTACGACGATGGCGACGAGCGCCAACGAACGGGCCAGCGGACCGGTGAACGTCGCCTCGAGGTTCAGGGCAGCACGTTCCCACGGACTCTGCTGCGCAAGCAGCACGGTCGGGAACGCGATCAGGGCGAGCGACACGGCCACTGGGACGATGCAGCACGTACGTCGGAACGAACTGACCATCTGACACCTCCCGAAGATCAGAACCGCAGTGCCTTTACCGCTCGTTGTTCGCGAGCGGTGCGCCAACACGCGATGTTCCGAGTGACTCGCCTTGGACTGCCGCGATTCGCAGGCGGCGAACCCAAAGGCCCCACAGACTCGACGATCCACGTGCCGGCGCATGACATGACGACAACGCGCACGACTCAATCTGTCGGTCCGTGCGCCGCGTTCGCGACAGCACCTCGAGCGTGTCGACGGAGAGGTGGGTGTCGGATGTGTCCTGCGATTGCGTTCGTTGCATAGTGAAGGACCGTTGCTAAGGATGCGTCGGCGCGTAGTGCAAGTTGCGTGACGCGAAGGCGTGCACAAATGTCACGCATTGGCGCGCGCAATGTGGGACAGGCATGGCCCGCGACGGTCTTTACTGAAGCGTCCTGAACAAAATGACGGCCGTCAGGCTCGCGGAAACGCTCTCTCACTCATTTCGAGAGAGCTCACTCGTTTTAAGAGACAGACTCCGCGCGGACGCGGGTAGAGAAAGTACGAATTCACGCTGAAGCGCCGTGGCATAGGCCGTGCTCATGTGGGGAGGGCGGTTGCGTGCCGTGTTGTCGAAGGTCACGGAGGGGAAGATGAGGGAACTACCTACTAAGACGAGCGGTGTCGTCAGTGTGCGGCCACGGGACGGTCGTCAGCCCTTGGGGGTTGACGTGACTCGGAGTGGTGGGAGCGCGATCATTCCGGAGCGCGGAGTGGGTACCATACGCGTATTGTCGAAGCTTCTCCGGTTCCCGGCAGTGCGCGAGCGTACGGGGCTCTCACGGTCGACCATCTGGCCTTTGGAGCGGCGAGGTGAGTTCCCGAAGCACCATCGCATCTCGCCGAATGTGGTTGCGTGGGTTGAACAAGATGTCGCGGAATGGATTGAAGGCAGGACGAAAGATTCGGCGGTGCAATCCGCCTGAACGCGAGTCTGGCTGCAAGTTGGCAAGGTGGTTGACGCCGCGCACCCGGCCAAATGGGTCGATCGGCCGCTGCCGGGTGCCCACATATTTTGTCAGCACGACGTCCGCACGTTCTGCCAGGGCCGGGTCGCCGAGCCGGAATACCGCACCAACTTCGAGCAGCGGTGGCGAAACGGGACGCTTCCGCCCGCGCTCGAACAGATGGTATGGGGCTACGCGATTGGCAAGCCGCAGCAGTCCTTCCGGTGATGAGCCGCGGCGTGACACTGGCGCAGGGTATCGCGGGTCGACTCCCCCCGATGACGAGGACTCCGAGAGTGACCAACCATACAGTGGCCCTCCCTCGAACGGGAGCCGATAGGGCGCCCAGGTGTCGCGCGAGCGACGTACCCAAACCCGCCTGTCCCTGGTGCGGCGCCTCGACGTCCGCCGTCTACCTATCCCGTGCGGACCTCGCGAAGAACGTGTACCGGGGACGACGGCGATGCGACGAGTACAGGCGCCAGTGGCCGACGGTCGAAGACCTTGATCGCGATCGTTTCGCGCGGGAGCTTCGAGCGCTTGGTTTGACGCTTGATGATCTGGGATCGTCATCTACTGCGGGCGCGCACGGTGGTCGCGCGCCACATGGGTGAACACTGCCAAGGTGGATCGACAGCAGAATGCATTGAGTATCTGGCCGCCCTCGGAATCTAGACTCCGCACGGCGCTGGCGTTTGTCTGGAGCATCGACAGATTAGCTCACGACCGGCCGGTCGCAATGCGACCTGCCAGCGGCTACAGAGCGCACCGGCTGCTTAGTCAGCCTCCCGCGAACCCGAGAGGTCCAGGCGTACGCGCTCGTAACGCTGTCGAAGTAGCTGAATCAGGTTTGCGCCGGATCCGACAGTGTGCAAATCGTCGTTGCTTACGACGACAATCACGATCCCCCGGTCCTGGAACACCTTGAGTTGCTCCCGCACCGCATCGGTGGAATGGCCGCTGCCCGGCATGGCTACGATCTCGAGAAACGCGCCGCGCTCGATTTCTCGGGCAAGTCGAGCGAGAACGGTTTGGAGAGGAGTGCCGCACCGCGGCCGGGCTGGCCTGGAAACGTGACGGTGGAAAACCGTTTGCCCTGTGGCCTCGCCGGAGTTGAAACCAATTGAAGCCTGCACAAAAATGGCGGTTCAGACTGGAGCTACGCCGTAGTGTTCGTCAAGTCACGAGAAAACTCGCGGAATATAACACCGAGAACGGGCGCGACCCGAAATTCGGCATCTGTGGGTTGACGCGGAACACATTCCAGAGCACCCAAGCGGCGATTGCATCGAACAGCAGCACCTTATCAGGTGCCTTCAAAAGGAACTGCTCGCAATCCCGCCACGGCCCGCGGCGCGTTTGTTTCTCAATCGCCGAGAGATGACGTAAGCACTCCGTTGAGGGCGTCAATGCGCTCAGGATCTCTGACAGTGATTCTCAGGCGTTCCATTCCCGCGTGAACCGCGCCTATAGGGACGAAGAAATCCCAATCATCCGATGAGATGGTTTGCCTACCATCTCACCAAGCCATTTGATCCCGAGCACCTCGTCGTTGTAGTGGGTATGCTCGCCGGCAGCCACGCGGATGGTGCTGAGGAACCATAGCTGTTCGGTGAATGAGGAGCACGCCGTCAGGAATCGACGCTCCGCCCCATTCGCCTTTCTGAGCACGCCTTGTGAAAGGGTGCTGACGCAGGCGTTGCTGGATCAGGCCGTTGGGAGACGGCTCCTGTGGGCTGGGTAGCCGGAGCACCACGGTTGATCCCGTGAGCCAAAGGGTCATACCACCACGGGTCGCCTTCAATTGGTTGGTTGCAGAATGAAAGGTCATGGCCCTAACTCAATGGCCCGCACAGCGGCCAACCAACTCTGCGCCAACACTCGCGCCGATTCGATGTCACGCATCAATAAGGACACCGTCATTCACTTCAACGAAAGTAACCCGTAACGACAAAGCTAACCTGAAACTCTTTCTCGACTGAATCGAAATCCCGCTTCGTCTGTAGGTAGAAGCGTAGTGGGATTGATTCGAGTTCTTTCGCAATCGCTATTTTCGCTTTGTTAGTGACGTAGTTGTCGTTTTCAAAGTCCGTCTTGTTCTCGTAACCCGCAGTCACCGCCCATTTGTGTGGCAGAATGATGGTGAATGGAAAGAATGTTTCCAGGGAATTCAATGGCTGCGCACTGCCCTCTTCGGCGACCGACTGGTTGTATTCGAAGGACGGGCTGAAGGTGAGCCACCGCGTAATGTCCCACCCCAAGGAGCCGAACCCCTGAATTTGCCAAGCGTTGTCGCTGAATTCGTGACGTCCTGTCGGCATTTCCAAGTCCAAACCGGCGCCGACGCGGAAGGTCTTTCTCAACCGGAAAGCCGTGCCTGTTGCCACTTTGACATCCCCGAGACCCCCGATGTCCGGGACGTTGGGGTCATCGCTGCCGACCCGCAAGTTCACCGGTAGTTTCAACCGCACCGCCCAGTCCTGATTCTCCGAGACACGCCAGACCCACAAGGTCCCTGCCGTCTCCTCCACGATGCTCGCTCCATCGGTAAACTTATTCCACTCCGTTTCCAGCCAGACGCGGCGGGTAAGAATCGTAGGATCGTTGAACACTTTCAGATCGGCCGCGGGCACCTGATCCGAACTCGTGCCTGCTTGCTCGGCGGCCTCCAGATTCGCTCCATGGAATCCGGCGATAACACCGAGCGTTACGAGCATGATTCTCTTCATAATCGTGACCGACAAGCGAATCGACCGGCGGCGACTGCGATTGGACCCGGCATCGGGATGTGTCAATCCACTTTCGCCGGTTGAATGTGGTCGAGGCTGCGGGGTCGAACGGCGGCCACTGTTCAATCTCGCACAGGGCCTGACAGCGGAAGCCGTGGGGAGTGGCGAGCAGAACGCCCCGGACGCTAGTGCCCGGGAGATATACATCTTTCGAACGATTCGCAGGGTTCGCGTTGTCGGGCCAGAGGCCGTCGAGTTCTGTCGAACCCGCGTAGCCTTCACGAGTTTTGCACTCGACACTTTCGATCTGGTTTCAGTGAACGTCGGCGCAAACAGTCTGCTGATCGATCCGCTGATGAACGTGATCGGTAAATTAGTGACATGCATAGTGACTCACGGCTAACCCCGATACGTTGGACTTCTACGGAGAGGGAGAGATTAACGGCATACGCTTCCAGGGCGGCGGCGATTGTCTCAGATAGGCCGATGCTCCTCTGATCGGCGCCACGAACGTGCGGTGCCACAATCGTGCGACAGTCCTTAACGACGGCTGCGTCGGCGGATTGATAACTTCGAAATACCTTAGCTCCCATCGACGCTTCACCGACTGGCAGCATTCCGGCTGGTTATCTCAGCACATCAGTTGCGGTGGCTCGATTTTGGAAAAAGCGGTAAGCGCCGCTCAAACGTCGCGTTGAGGGTGCGACGCGCTTCCTCATCCCCATGAACCGCCACCAGACCTGGACTTGTCCTGACTACCGTTGGGTGACTGATGGTGAGAACGGTGAGAAGGTGAGAGCCGTCCCAACGTCCTCTCCCCAGTAAATACATAATCAACAGGTCTGAATTTTCATTTTCTAGAGGACAGAGTAGAAGAGGGGTTCTCACCTCTCACCCTATCACCTGTGGCTATCGAAAAGTCGATACGGCCGCAGATCAAGCTCTAGGCATGCCACAGAGTCCGCACGGGAATTGCGACGCCCGCGGGACATTCATTCCAAGCGCAATGCGGTTCAATGAACGGGGCGGTTCCGCGGAATGTGGATGGGCGTACGGGGCCGACGGCAGTTATCCGCGACGCGATCGTAACTGTGGTGACCGGGCGCGTGATCGGTGTGTCCTTGCCAAGCGCCAGATGCGTTCGCCAGAGCGCGTCGTGTGCCGCGCGTTCTCTCGGCGGTTCAAAGTGCAAGATCCGAACCCGCTTGAGACGGTCAGGCGCTGCGGAGTCTGCAACGATCCTCGCGATCCCGTCCGCGACTTCAAGCCTGACAAACGTGTTGTTTCGGACGGCCAGGCTGTGCTCGCGGACTTCGGTATCTCGCTCCTTAAGAGCGATGACCACACGCACACTCGATTGACGCCGACGCCGGCACGCGCGATCTC
>Ga0207691_10005629_pt1 | contig 12113 bp, 10 predicted proteins | sample KBSM13metaG_FD_184327 | JGI IMG/M metagenome (GOLD analysis project Ga0207691, IMG submission 184327) | Miscanthus rhizosphere microbial communities from Kellogg Biological Station, Michigan, USA - KBS M1-3 metaG (SPAdes) (version 2) | ecosystem: Host-associated > Plants > Roots > Rhizosphere >...
CCAAGCCGGAGCTGCACCTGGAAATCTGCTCCGCCTGCCATCCGTTCTTCACTGGTCGACAGAAGCTCATCGACACCGAGGGCCGGGTCGAGCGGTTCAACAAGAAGTTCGGGGTTCAGACGTCCGAGCAGCGTAAGACGGCGGCGAAGGCGATCAAGGCCACCAAAGCTGCTGCGACGGCAGGCAAGAAGAAGACGACGAAGAGCGCCAAGACCTCGGCGTCTGCCTAGTTCCGGCAGGGGCGGGCCTCGAGACCCGCTCCATTTCTCATTCCACTCAAAAAAGCGCTGGCAGTGCAGGCTCGCTGCGCGCGAGCTTGCGATCCAATCGCGCGACCCGGTGCTCGATGGCCTCGCGACGCGCATGGGTCATGTCGAGCAACAGCGATCGCATCGCCAGGTGGCGCGCGGAGGGAAGACTGCGCAGCCGGTGTTCATAATGCACGGCGAGCGCCTCGGCAGCTTCTCGTACGAGGCGAGAAGGGCAGTCATCGAGATCCAGGAGCCGTTGCCATGCGCTCGCTGCCGCTTCGTAGCGACGCAGACGTCGCAGCAGCACAGCGTGCGCATACAGCGCGTCCGGACACACACCCGGCCCCATATCGGCAGCTCTCGCGAAGCAGGCCAGCGCATCCGACGTCATTCCGGCGCGCTCGTACAGCCGTCCTATCCCGAGCGCCTCGCGGGCCGTTGCCGCGCTAGTGACGCCTTCGTCGAGCAGTTGCGCAGCGCGTGCCGTGAGCAGCGCGAGCGACAGGAGGTCGAGGCGGTTGTGCTCGAGCACGGCGCCCAGCGGACGGGCATCCCCGGTGTGCACGTATCGGAAGTACCGCGCGGGGATCTCGAATCCAGGAACGTCACCCTCGCGCTCGTGCCCGAGAAGCGAGGTCTCCAGGCTGCTGAGCCGATGCCCCTCGTCGTCGCCATGCCAGAGCCGCCTCGCATGATGAAGCATGTCCACGTGCGGCATATCCGCAAACGGCGTCGTCAATCGGTTCAACGAGTAGCGAGTCTCGATGAGCGGAAGGTCGAACGACTTGCCGTTGTAGGTGACGACCGCATCGACGTCGCCGGCAATGTCTCTGACCGCTTCGAGTAGGGCACGCTCTGACGCGAAGCTCGACAGGAGATACTGCCGGACGTGAAAGCGGCCGCGATCGAACCAGCCGCATCCGACGAGGAACGCATAGCTGCCTGCACCGCCGGCGATTCCAGTGGTCTCGAGGTCGACGAAGAGAAGCTTCCCGCCACAGGACGTTCCGGCAAGCAGACCAAGCCGGGACCAGCCTTCTTCCGGAGGCAGGCTGTCAGCGATCGAGACAGATCCATGACGATGGCCAGGTGCGTAGCTGCGATCGACAACGAGGAAGCGATGCGAGCCGGCCTGCGTCCATTCACCGTCGAGAATGGCTGCGGGGTCCATGTGACTGCGCCCCGACTGCGGCGATCCGTGCGACGGGTCCGGCTCCTCGGACTCGTCGCCTTGTTGAGGCCCCCCGACGCCGTGGGCCGTGGCCGGCCGCACAATCCTACGCAGTCGATCGGCGATCGAGTTCACGCGGACGGCTCCATCGCACCGTGAGTGGCACCGATCAGATCCAGGATGCGCAATGCGACAGTCTTCGCCATCGGACCCGTATTACCGATCGGGCCGACGCAGGTCGGGCAGCCATTCTGGCACTCGCAGCCTGCGATGAGATCGCGCGTGCGCCGCCGCAGTTCATCGTCCATGGCGAACAGCGGCTCGCTGAAACCGATCCCGCCGGGATAGTTGTCGTAGATGAAGATACGCGGCTCGTCGGAGAGCGTGACGGGTTCACCGGTCCGAGTCAGATCGGGACTGTCACCCTCGTTGCCGCTCCCGATCGAGATGCCGATGTCCTGTCGATCGCACATCAGAAGCAGCTGTGCGACCTGACGCATCGCGAACGAGAGACCCACCACTCCATCTCGCCGGTCGTCAGGCGCAAACGGCAACGAAGCCATGACAGTGGCTGGAATTGTCAGCCAGTACGCGCTCGTGTGCATCTGCTGTTCGGGCAGATCGAGCTCGCCCGACCCGACATTCTCGTTCGTGTAGAACTTGATCTTCTTGAATCCGACGACGCGCGAGGAGACGTGCACTTCGCCATGAGATCCGGGCGCGTCCGCGATAAACGTGTCGAGCACTGTGACCTTGGTATACGTGATCGCGTCGGTGTAGTAGTCGCAGTCGATGCGCCTGACGTACGCCTTGCGTCCCTCGAAGTCGAGCTTCTCGACCTGATAGAGCACGCCCTCAACGAGGTAGATCGCCTTCTCGTGCAGCGTGGCCGGACCGCTGGTGAAGCTGGTCTCCCCGATCACGTCCGACCCGTCAGTCATATCGATGACGACGAAGTTGTCTGACGAGATCGAGCGCAGGCTCACTGCATCGGCCGGGTACGACTCGTTGGTCCACTGCCAGATGCCGTCGCCGCCTTCTTCGCCGTCGGCGCGATGAATGAAGCCGCTCTCCTGGAGCACACCGAGCACTTCCTGCACGTCATGCCGGCCGTACTGCTCTGACGTCGTGAACGGCAGCTCGAATGCTGCGCACTTCACGTGGTCCACGAGGATGTGCAGGTTGTCCGGGTTGATCAGCGCGCGCTCGGGAGCCGCATCGAAGAAGTACGAGGGGTTGCGGACCACGAACTGATCGAGCGGCGCGCTGCTCGCCACGAGTACTGCCGCGGAGCGCCCGCTTCGACGGCCCGCGCGGCCTGCACGCTGCCACGTCGCGGCAATGGTGCCTGGGTAGCCGGCCATCACGCACGCGTCGAGCGCACCGATGTCGATCCCAAGTTCCAATGCGTTCGTCGACACGACCGCTCGCACGCTGCCTTCGCGTAGCCCTTTCTCGATCTCGCGACGACGCTGCGGAAGATAGCCGCCGCGATACCCGCGGATCTGATCCCGTATCCCTGGCGGGCCTTCGAAGTCGTCTTTCAGGTACGTCGTCAGAATCTCCGTGGACAGTCGGCTCTGCGCGAAGACGATGACCTGCAGCTTGCGCTTGAGGAACTCCGCTGCCAACCGGCGAGTTTCAGCGAGATACGACCTGCGAATGCCAAGCTGCTGATTGACGACGGGAGGATTGACGAACAGAAACCACTTCTCACCGCGTGGGGCGCCGCTTTCAGACACGAGCTCGAACGGCTGCTCGACGAGCGCTTCGGCCAGCTCGCGCGGGTTCGCGATGGTCGCGGACGAACAGATGAACGTCGGGTTCGATCCGTAATGACGGCAGATGCGCCGCAGGCGACGAAGGACGTTCGTCAGGTGGCTGCCGAACACGCCTCGATACGCATGCAACTCGTCGATGATGACGAACTGCAGGTTCTCGAACAGCTTCGCCCATCGAGGGTGATGCGGCAGGATCCCCGAATGGACCATGTCTGGGTTGCTGAGGACGATGTGCGCGCGCCCACGAATCGCGCGCCTCGCGTCCTGCGGCGTGTCGCCGTCGTAGGTGAAGACGCCGATCTCGAGGTCGCTGCGACGCGAGAGCTGATCCGACAGGGTATGGAGCTCCGCCAACTGATCCTGCGCGAGCGCCTTCGTCGGGAACAGATACAGCGCACGCGTCGAGGGATCGCGCAACACCGCGCTGAGGACTGGCGCGTTGTAGCAGAGCGTCTTGCCCGAAGCGGTCGGCGTGGTGATGACGACGTTGTGGCGAGCCAGGGCGTGCGCAACGGCCGCTGCCTGATGCGTGTAGAAGCCCTGAATGCCACGCTCGCGGAGAACGTCGCGAAGCCGGTCGTCGATGCCGGCGACGTCGCCACCGAATTGCGCCTCACGGGCCGGAAGACGCCTCACCGCCGTGACCCACGCGTCAGGCGAATCAGGACGTTCAACCGCACCGCCGGTCAGGCGGTCGAGCACCAAGGTGAGCGCCGGATCGCCGCCTTTCGTGCTTACCCCCCGAGGCACACGGTCAACCTGCTGTGGGGGGAGCGTCGCCTCTTGTGGTTCCGGCGGCATGACGGACGATCATAAGGCGAAAGCAGCACCAGTTCCAAGTTCCGGGTTCCAAGTTCCAGGTTCCGGTTCACGTTTGGAAGTTGGGAGTTGGTTCTCGTTGGGAGTTGGAGTTTGGGAGTTGGCTGTTGGGAGTTAGTCGTTGGGAGTTGGAGTTTGGGAGTTGGCTGTTGGGAGTCAGGTCTGGTACCTTGCACGAACGCATGCAGGACGTCTCGCATACCGACCGCCGATATAGCCAGACTCAGGATCGCTACGCCGCCGATGACCTGGAGACGATGCAGGTGGCCCGGCGATATGCGAACCACATCTTTGGCCTGGTTCGTCCGTTCCTGGGCTCACGGGTGCTCGAGGTCGGGTCGGGGATCGGCACAATGACGAGCCGTCTGGTCGATGTCGCCGAGATGGTGGTCGGGATCGAACCCAATCCCAACTGCACGACGCGCATTCAGGAAGCGATGGGCGGCCATCCGCGCTTTACGTTGCGCACCTGCCACTTCGAGGAATGCGAACCCGCGGAGCTCGCGAGCCACCGGTTCGAGTCCGTCCTTCTCGTCAACGTGCTGGAACACATCGAAGAAGACGTGAACGCCCTCACTGCGTTCAAGCACATCCTTGTCCCGGACGGCCATGTTGTCGTCTTCGTACCTGCGCTGCAGGTGGCGTACGGCCCGCTCGATGCAGAGCTCGGCCACTACCGCCGCTATTCGAAGCGAACACTGCGCGCGGCGTTCGAAGCTGCAGGCCTCGAGCTGGTTCGCCTCCGCTATACGAACCCGATCGGGCTTGCGGGCTGGATGTACAACGCGCACATCAGCAAGTCCACGAAGCACAGCCTCGGGCAGGTGAAGTTGTTCGAGACGCTGATTGCCCCGTGGGCGTTGCCGCTCGAGCGGCTGCTGCCGCCCCCGATCGGATTGTCGCTGATCGCCGTCGGACGACGCGCCAGTTAACGATTCTTGATCTTCGACAATCAACAACTCATCGAGAAATCAAAGATCGCGGATCAAGAATGCATTCCAGTCAGACGTTCAATTGCGATCGAACGGGATCGAATTCTCGATCCCGCGCGATGCGCCACTTCGTGAACTCCGGCAGGCGCGCCAGGGGCAATGCCAGGTGCTCGCGCGTATGTTCGAGGTCGCCGCGCCCCGCGAAGAGCGCGGCCAGGTAGTAGCGCGTCGCCGGATCGTCGGCTCCATTGGCAATGCGTCGCTGATGGGCACCGATCGCCATGTCGCCGAAGCGATCCGCCCCTTCCTGATCGCCACGCGCACGCTGAAGGGCGCTGAGTTTCTGGTGCAGCTCGATCAGCGTCCGCTCTCTGAGCGCATGATCGCTGCTGGTCAGGTACTCCAGCTCGCGCCGGTACTCCACGTAAGCCAAATCGTAGTTGCCGCGCAGGTAATGGACGTACCCAAGGCGCGCATGCGCACCGACGATGAGCAGGCCTTCGGTGCCGGACATGGCGCGCTCCTGCAACTCAATGGCGTGGCGCGCGGCGATTTCAGCCTCGTCGAGGTTGCCGCTCAAGGCCTCGAGCATCGAGAGCTGAAGATGTGAATACCCTCCCTCGGAGTTGAGCGCGATGGAGCGTCGCAATTCAGCGATGCCTTCCGGCACCATGCCGCGAAACAGCCAGAACGCGCGCGCGAGCGTCTGATGCACGTCCGGATTCTCGGGCTCGAGCTTCTGCGCGGTCTTCAACTCGGCGATTCCCTGATCGATCTCGCCGAGCTGAAGAAGCACGCTCCCGAGCCAGACGTGCGCATTGGCCAGCCCGGGGTGGAGCTCAATCGCACGACGGAGATGCTCCATCGCCTTCTGCGCCAATTCCCGCATCCCCAGGAACTGACCCTTCAGGTAGAGCGCGCCTCCGAGCGCTGACCACGCGGTCGCGTATGAGGGATCGATCGTGATGGCTCGCTCAAAGAGGCTGATGGCGCGGTCCATCGCCTCACGGCTCGCGGACCGCAGGTTCAGCACGCCGCGCGAGTACGCCTCGAACGCTTCCACCGATCGCGTCTCGTCGCGCTCGATGGCGTCCGCGTCTTCCTTCCCGAGCTTCAACTCGAGACCGCGACTCACGTCGAAGACGATCCGGTCCTGGAGCTCGAAGATCTCGTCAACCCGGCCGTCCACTTTCACCGTGCGGATCAACCTGCCGGTCAGCACTTCTGTGAGTTGCACGGTGACGCGGATACGATCGCCTTGGCGCTGATACGCGCCGGACAGCACCCACCACGCACCGAGCCGCCTGCCGATTTCGATCGGCAACTGATCGCTCGCGCTCTCCGACGGACGCATCGAGTTCAGGAGCTCGGAGATCTGACCACGGCCGATGACCGCGAGGTTCTGCACGTTCTTGAGATCGGCCGTGACCGTCTCGGCGATGCCGGTGCCGATCCAATCGTCGGCGGCATCGCGGGTCACGTTCGTGAACGTCAGCACGGCGATGCTGCGCTGCCCTGCCTCGACCTTCGGTGCGCGCATGCCCCTGGTCGTCTCGTTGGTCTCGAGCCTGCGCGCAATTTGACGCAGGTCGATATGGAGCTCCCGCGCCGACTGATAGCGGTCGCCCGCAGATTTCTCGAGCGCTTTGCGGACGATCCGCTCGAGCTCCACGGGCACGGTGGGAACAAAGCGGGAGATCGGCTCTGGCTCCTGATGAAAGATTCGATCGAAGGTGTCGGCGAGCGTATTGCCTCGAAACGGCAGCCGCGCCGTCAGCAGCTCGTACAGCACAACACCGAGGGCGAAGAGATCGACGCGATGATCGACGACGTCCGCGCGCAACTGCTCGGGGGCCATGTAGGCGATCGTGCCGAGCACCATGCCAGGTGATGTCACGAGCAACTCTGGCGTCGAGCGCAAGACCGTTTCCGTCGACTGCGGAATCTCGATCTTGGCGAGGCCGAAGTCGAGGACCTTCACGAGACCGCGCCGCGTCTGTATGAGATTGCCGCTCTTGATGTCGCGATGGACGATACTCCGGCTGTGCGCCTCGTCGAGTGCATCCGCAACCTGGGCGGCGATGTCGACCGACTCCGCAATCGGAACAGGACCACGTGCGATCCGTTCCGACAGCACCTCACCTTCGACGTACTCCATCGCGATGAAGAGCAAGTCGCCATGCTCGACGAACTCGTACGTCACGGCGATGTTCGGCGATCGCAACATCGACGCGGCGCGTGCCTCACGCAGCAGTCTGGCACGGCTGTCGGCGTCGCGCTCGCGATCGGCGTTGAGGAACTTCAGGGCAACCTGCCGGCCGAGCCGCGTGTCTTCAGCGACGTAGACCTCACCCGAGCCGCCCGATCCGAGCCGCTCATGGATGTTGTAGTGCAGGATGGACTGTCCGGTGAGAGTCGCTGGCACCTGATCCCTTGAGACGCGACCATCGTCGCGAAAGATCCATTGTAAGTGGTGGTACGATTCCTCGGATGCCTTCGTCTTTTCGCAGACGATTACGATCCGGGGAGCGGTTGGTGGCACCGCTCGTCACACTGAATTCACCTGCCGCGGTCGAGCTCCTCGCCGAGGTAGGCTTCGACTGGCTGTTCATCGACGCCGAACATTCGCCGCTTGATACCGCACAGATGCAGGCGCTGATGCAGGCCGCGGCGCCCACCCCCTGCGTCGTCCGCCTGTCTGCGAGCGACGAGATGCACGTCAAACGCGCGCTCGACATCGGCGCGGCCGGCATCATTGCGCCGCAAGTGAACTCTGTCGAGCACGCGCACCGGATCGTGCAGGCGGCGAAGTACGCGCCAGCAGGTCAACGCGGACTTGGCATCGCCCGCGCCCACCGCTACGGCCTGCGCGTTCGAGAATATATGCAAGCCGCCAATGACGACACTGCCGTCATTGTTCAGGCCGAACATCGCGATGCCGTCGCGCAGATCGAGGAGATCGTGCGCGTCGACGGCGTCGACGGCGTGCTGATCGGTCCGTATGATCTGTCGGCAAGCCTCGGTCGTCCAGGCGCAGTCGATCATCCCGAGGTGCGCGATGCGATCGCGCGCGTGAGGATGGCGTGCCGTGGCGCGAACCTTCCGATCGGAATCTTTGGCCTCTCCGCAGACGCCGTGAAGCCGTACATCGAGCAGGGCTTCACGATGATCGTCGCAGGCGTGGACACCGTTCTGCTGGCGAATGCCTCTTCGGCGCTGCTGACGGCTGTTCGCTCAATTCAGCACACAACAGTGGAGGCACCCTGACGTGACACCAGAGGACAAGAAGTCGGAAGGCGCAGCCATGCAACTGCTCATCCAGGCCACGCTTGGTTACGTCGTGTCGGCGGCGCTGAACGTTGCCCTCGAACTCGGGATCGCTGACAGGCTCGCCGATGGTCCGAGGTCGACTGCTGACCTCGCCAAAGACGCAGGCGTTCACGAGGACAGCCTGTACCGTGTGCTGCGGGCTCTCGCGAGCACGGGCATCTTCGAGGAGCGCGGGTCACGAACGTTCGCGCTGAATCTGCCGGCCAGCATGCTCAAGAAGGGGGCGGCATCGCTGCACGATCTCGGGCTGTGGATGACGGACCCGTTTCACTTCCGCGTGTATGCCGAAACGCTGCATTCAGTGAAAACCGGACAGCCAGCAGCCGAGAAGGTCACGGGCATGCCGGTGTTCGAGTACTTCGCGCACGAACCAAAGCTGTCTTCCGTCTTCAACAACGCGATGACATCGTGGAGCGGGCCGACCGTTGCGGCAGCGCTCAAAGCGTACGACTTCAGTGGGATTGAAACGCTCGTCGATGTCGCTGGCGGACATGGTCACGTGTTGTCGTCCGTCCTGCGCCAGTATCCGTCGATGCGTGGTGTCCTTTTCGATCTCGAGCACGTGATCGCAGGCGCACCGCCACTCCTGGAAGCATCAGGCGTGGCGGACCGCGTCGAAACAGCGTGGGGTGATTTCTTCGAGGCTGTACCACCGGGTGGCGACGCCTACATCATGAAGAACATCATTCACGACTGGGATGACGAGCGGGCGACTCCGATCCTGAAGAACATCAGGAAGGCGTTCGAGGGGCGACGCGACGGCAGGGTCATCCTGCTCGAGGCGGTAATCCCCCCGGGCAACCAGCCCGACTTCGGCAAGCTCGTCGACCTCGAGATGCTATTAATGCCTGGTGGCCGCGAGCGCACGGCCGAGGAGTTTGCGTCGCTCTTCGAACTCGCCGGTTTCGAGCTGGCGCGTATCGTGCCTACCGAATCGCCACTGTGCGTGATCGAAGCGCGCATCGCTCAACCAAGGTAGTGGAGGCCATCATGACCGTCGACCGTTATACGAAGCTGATCCTGACCGTCATCGCGCTGGAACTTGGTTGGATCGCCATCAACAACTCCGGCGTGCAGGTGCTGGCTCAGCGAGCCGAGGCCACACCCGTCATCATCCGCGGCGTTGAAGGTGCTCCCGGAAAGCAACCTCTGATTCCAGTGACCGTCATGGGATCGACGGTCGTGAGGGTCGAATCGGAACGGCCGCTCGAGGTGGTCGCCTCGCGGCCGTTCAAAATCGAGGCTGACCATCCGATCCCGGTTGAGTCGGGGAACGAGCCGCTGCTCATTCGCACGGTCTCCGATCCGCCGGCGAACCGGCCCGGCGTCGCGCCTGGCGCCTTCAAGCCGTGACCTGCTGCTCGAGCGTCGGGTAGTCGACGTATCCCCGTTCTTCACCGGTGTAGAAGAGATCGAATTGCGGCGCGTTGAGAGGCGCACCCCGCCTCCAGCGCTCCGTGAGGTCCGGGTTGGCCAGGAACGGCACGCCAAACGCGACGAGATCCACATCGTTCGACGCGACCGCCGCGTTCGCCGACTCGAGGTTGTAACCGCCGTTCGCGATCACCGGTCCTCCGAAGAGACGACGAAGAATCGGCGTGGCACGCAGCGTTCCAGCAGGTGCGACAGCCGGTCCTGCGACGGCTTCAGCAATGTGCAGGTACGCGATGCGTCTCGATCCGAGCTCCTTCGCGAGATACGAGAAGGTCTCGATCGGCGCCGAGTCCGACATTCCCAGGTTGGCGAAGTACGGCGAGATCTTGTAGCCGACGCGTGACGATCCCCACACGCCGATGACGGCATCTGTGGCCTCGAGCGCCAGCCGCGCGCGATTCTCGATGCTGCCTCCGTAGGCGTCGGTCCGATGATTCGCACCGTCACGCAGGAACTGATCGAGCAGGTAGCCGTTGGCGCCATGAAGCTCGACGCCGTCGAATCCCGCGTCCTGCGCGTTCACAGCCGCACGGCGGAACTGTTCGATCACGTCAGGCAGTTCGGCGAGCGTCAGCGCGCGCGGCGCTTCGAGCTTCTGTCGTCCGTTGACGGTGTAGGCCTCGCCCACCGCCGCGATTGCGGAAGGGCCGACAGGCAGTGCGCCGCCGTGGAAGTCGGGATGCGACACGCGACCGACGTGCCAGAGTTGCGCGAAGATCCGCCCGCCGGCTTTGTGCACGGCATCGGTCACGACCGCCCAGCCGGCCACCTGTTCCGCTGAATGTATGCCGGGCGTTCGAATGTAGCCGACGCCTTGCGGGCTGACCTGCGTCCCTTCCGTGATCAAGAGACCGGCGGTGGCCCGCTGCGCGTAGTAGATCGCGGCAAGCGGGTTGGGGACGTTGCCGGCGAGCGCCCGGCTGCGCGTCATCGGCGACATCACGAAGCGATTCGGAAGACTGAGCTCACCAAGTCGATAGTCAGAGTAGACGTTCATGACCTAACTATACTTTCTATATCTAATGTACGTCAACCAGTTGATTGTGATTCGGAATTTACAGTGGTATCCTAGGTGTGGATATGAAGGAACGAGCGGCACACCCCCGTCCGCTGTGCTCGAAGTTCCATCGCGCCAGCGAGCTCATCGGCCGGCGATGGACCGGCGCCATCATCTTCGTCCTGATGGAGTCGCCCCGCTGTCGCTTCGCCACCTTGCGCAAGGAGATCCACGACATCACCGACCGGATGCTCAGCGAGCGCCTCTTCGAGCTCGAGCAGGAAGGCATTGTCGAGCGAACCGTGATTCCAGAGTCGCCCGTGCGCGTCGAGTACGCCCTCACCAAGAAGGGGCGCGAGCTCGCCGCCGCCGTCGATGCGATTGGTGACTGGGCGAAGAAGTGGATCGAGACGGACGTGCCTAGAGCTGCCGCGTCGAAAACGAGCGCACGGCAAAAATCAGCGTAACGGCGGTAAAGCCCGCCGCCCACCACACCATCAGCGTCGTCGGCACCGAGGACGTCGCGAACACCGCAGCGCCGAAATTACGCAGACTGTCCGGCTGCACTTGATAGGACGCCCGCCACAACGCATCGGCAGGGCTGATCAAGCTGGCCACGATGCCGACCGTTCTGGCGGCCTGGCTACCGGCGAATCCACCAATCTGCTCGATCCAGCCGCCGACGAACGCGATGCCGTAGAAGCCGAGCGCCATCACGCCGTTCGTCACCGTGCTGAGCCGCGTGCCGCCGGCGATCGACACCGTCATGAGCAGCACGATCTCGAGGAGCATCAGCGGAAGCCCTTCGAGCGGTCGCACAGCGACCGTCCCTGCGATCAGTCGGACCACGATCATCACGCCCAACGTGAGGACGAGCACGTAACCCATGACGATGACCGCATGACCGAGCCACTTTCCGATCACGACATCGGCGCGCCGAATCGGCTTCGAGGCCACGGTCTGCATCACGCCTGAATCGATCTCACCTGACAGGGTGTCAACCGGCAGCAACACCGCAAAGAGGACTGAGAGAAAGTTGGCCGCGTAGAGCCCGACGATCGTCAACACGGACATCGTTGCCTGCAGCTGAAAGAGTGGCCTGCCCTCTTTCAGCTGCTCGCGATGGATGAAAAACAAACCTGCGGCGTACACCGCAAGGAATGCCGCGGCGCATAGGACCGCTGCCGTCACGATGCGACGACGACGCGCGTCGTAGAGCGTGAGATGCGCCATGGCAAGAATGGATTGCATCTAGCCTGGCCTCTGGTCTTCGCCCATGACCTCGACGAACCACTCCTCGAGTGACTTCCGTCGAAGCTGGAGACCGTAGACGTTTGCGCCACGCTCGACCAGCCAGCGCGTCAACGCCGGCAGTGTCGCTTCCGATTCGACGCGCAT
>Ga0207691_10005630_pt1 | contig 12112 bp, 10 predicted proteins | sample KBSM13metaG_FD_184327 | JGI IMG/M metagenome (GOLD analysis project Ga0207691, IMG submission 184327) | Miscanthus rhizosphere microbial communities from Kellogg Biological Station, Michigan, USA - KBS M1-3 metaG (SPAdes) (version 2) | ecosystem: Host-associated > Plants > Roots > Rhizosphere >...
CCGTGCTTGTCGGCCTCGGACGTGAACGAGTCGGCGTAGAACTCGTCGTCCGGCAGGCCGCAGCGGGCGATGAAGTCGCGCTGCGCCGACTCGACCATGATCGGCGCGCCACAGGCATAGACCTGGTGCTCCATCAGGTTCGGCAGGTCGTGCATCACCGCCTGGTGGACCAGGCCGGTGCGGCCGTGCCAGAGGTCTTCGGGCTTGGGCTCCGAAAGCACCGGGATGTATCGCAAATGCGCCATGCGCCGAGTCGCTTCCTCGGCCCACTCGTTCATGTAGAGATCAGCCTTGCTGCGACAGCCCCAGTAGAGGATGGCCTTCCTCTCGCTTCCCTTCCAGATCATGTGTTCGATGATCGCCTTGATCGGCGCGAAGCCGGTGCCCGAAGCGAGCAGGACGATCGGCTTGGCGGAATCCTCGTCGCGCAGGAAGAAGCTGCCGAACGGTCCTTCGACGCGCAGGATGTCCTTTTCCTTCATCGCCGTAAAGACGTGGTCGGTGAACTTGCCTCCGGGAAGGTGGCGCAGATGCAGCTCGATCTGCGGCTTGTCGACGATCGTGTGCGGCGCGTTGGCCATCGAGTAGCTGCGCCGCGAGCCGTCGCGCAGGATGAACTCGACGTATTGCCCGGCGCGGTACTGGAACAGGTCGTTGGCCGGCAGCTGCAGCCTGAGCACGGCGACGTCGGGCGCGGGCTTGTCGATCGAGACGACGCGGCTCGGCAGCTTTCTGATCGCGAATTCGCCGGCGCCCGGAACCGTGCGTGCCTCGATCACGACGTCGCTCTGCGGCGCCGCCTGGCAGGTGAGGATCAGCCCGGCGGCCTCTTCCTCGTGGCTCAGCGCCTTCTGCTGATGCGCGCCGTGGAGGACGCGGCCTTCGAGCATCCGGCACTTGCACGAGCCGCAGGCGCCGTCGCGACAGCCGTACGGCAGGCCGATGCCCTGGCGGATCGCGGCGTGGAGGATCGGCTCGTCGCGCTCGACGCTGAAGGTCTTGCCGCTCGGCTGGACGGTGATGGTGAAAGGCATGGCAGCGACGCGAGGGCGACGCGGGAACGTCGCCTAGACTCGGCCCGCGATTTTGCCCCGCGCCGGCGCCGCTGCCGCCAAGCGTGTCATTTCGCCCCCGAGGCTCATCCCGTTTTGCCGTGCCCGACCGACCGACCCGAGCGAAGAGACCGGTGCTGCTGATCATCGGCTGCGGCGATGTCGGCATGCGCGTCGGGCGCCTGCTCTTCGGCCGCTGGCGGGTCCTCGCGCTCACGTCCAGCGCGTCCCGCGTCGCGGCGCTCCGCTCAGCGGGGATCGTTCCCTTGTCGGGCGACCTCGACCGCCCCGCGACTCTCGGCCGGCTGGCCGATCTCGCCGACGCGGTGCTCCATCTCGCGCCGCCGGCGCCGCACGGCGACGTCGATGCGCGCACCGCACATCTGGTCGCCGCTCTGGCGCGCTCCAGTCGCCTGCGTCGCCTCGTCTACGGCTCGACCAGCGGCGTCTACGGCGACTGCGCCGGGGCGCGCGTCGACGAGACGCGGACGCCCTCGCCGGCGACCGCGCGCGGCCACCGCCGTGCCGATGCCGAGGCGCGTCTGCGCGCGTTCGGTCGCGGCAGCGGCGTCGCCGTGACGATCCTGCGCATTCCCGGCATCTATGCGCTGGATCGCGCGGGAGGCGATCCGCGCGAGCGCTTGATGCGTGGCACGCCGGTGCTGTCCGCCGGCGACGATGTCTACACCAGCCACATCCACGCCGACGACCTGGCGCGCGTCTGCGTCGCCGCGCTGGTGCGCGGCCGGCGCCAGCGTGCGGTCAACGTCGCCGACGACACCGCGTTGCGGATGGGCGACTACTTCGACCTGGTCGCCGATCGCTTCGCCCTGGCGCGGCCGCGGCGCGTGACGCGCGACGAGGCGAATGCGCTGCTGACGCCGACACAGCTGAGCTTCCTCGGCGAGTCGCGTCGGCTCGTCAACGCGCGGATGAAGCGCGAGCTGCGCGTGGTCCTGCGCCATCCGACCGTCGCCGACGGCCTCGAGGAACCGGCTGGCCCCGATCGTCGCGGGTGACAATCCACGAGCCTCGTCGAAGCCAGGGAGTTACGAATGAATGCCTATTGCGGCGACCGCATCGCATGAAGGTCTTGCTCGTGACGCAGCCGATGCCGGCGCAAGTCTTCGTCGACGCCATCCGCGCCCGCGCGCCCGAGCTACAGCTGGTCGAGTACCGCTCGGCCTTGAGCGACGCCGAGTTGGCCGATGTCGACGTCGTCCTCGGCTGGCAGATGCCTCCCGGCCTGCCGGCGAGAGTGCCGCGTGCGCACTGGGTCTGCTCGATCGCCGCCGGAGTCGAGAAGCTGCTTGCGCCCGATCTGGCGCCGCACGTTCGCGTCTCGCGCATCGTCGACCGCGAGCAGGCGGCCGGGATCGCCCAGTTCGTCGTCATGATGGCGCTGCGCCACGCACGCGACCTGGAGCGGTACGAGGCCCAGCAGCGCGAGCGCGACTGGTCGCGCCAGCCGCTGGCGATGGCGCGCCACCGGGTCGCCGTTCTCGGCACCGGCGCGATGGGCGGCGAGATCGCGGCCTGGCTCGAGCGTTGCGGCCTGGGCGTTCGCGGCTGGAACCGACGCTCGCCCGAAAGCTTCGAGGCGCTGCTCGCGGCGAGCGAGATCGTCGTCTGCGCGCTGCCGCTCACCACCGAGACCGAAGGCGTCCTCGATGCCCGCGCGTTCGCGCTGATGCCGCGCGGCGCCTACGTCATCAACGTCGCCCGCGGCGCGCACATCGTCGAGCCCGACCTGATCGCGGCAGTGCGCTCGGGCCATCTCAGCGGCGCGGCGCTCGACGTGCAGCGCAAGGAACCGCTGCCCGCGGACGACCCGCTCTGGAGCGTCCCGGGGATCACGATCACGCCGCACATCGCGGCGCAGCCGTCGACCGAGACGATCGCCGACCAGTTCGTCGCCAGCGTACGCGCGCTCGCGCGCGGCGAGGCGTTGCCCAACGAGATCGACCGCCGACGCGGCTACTAGTCGGCCGCCGGCCTGAAGCGAACCCGTCCTGGGGCGTTCAGACGCCGGCGGGACGGCTCAGCGTCTGCATCCGGTCGATCGCGTGCACGGGCAGGTTCAGCACCGTGCCGTTGCGCCGGACCTCGAGCATCACGTCGCGCTCGGCGCGCTGGTCGCGCCAGAGGACGCGGTACAGCGAGGCCAGGTCGCTGACCGCGGTGCCGTCGACGGTGACGACGACGTCTCCCGGGACCAGGCCCGCGGCCTCGGCCGGGCTGTCGGGCGACAGCCGCATCACGCGCACCTGGCCGTCGATCTCGACGCAATTGAGGCCGAGCCAGGCGCGCCGGCTGTCGCGCGAGCTGCCGCGTTCCTTCAGCTCCGGAAGGATCGGCTTCAGCAGGTCGACCGGAACGAACATGTTGCCGCGCAGCGCCGGCCCCTGGCCGCGTGCGTTGCCGACGATCAGCGAGCCGACGCCGACCAGCTCGCCGTCGGCGTTGAAGAGGGCGGCGCCGCTGTGGTCGGTTCGCACCGGCGCGGTGAAGAGTGCGCCCTCGATGTGGTACTCCCAATAGCCCGAGAAGGCGCGCCGCGACACCATGCGGGCGATGCTGAGATCGGCCTCGTCGCCGCCGCTCGCGATCAGCAGCGGCTCGTCGTCGGCGATCGCCGACGAGACGCCGAGGCGCACCGGCATCAGCCCGAGCGGAGCCAGTGCCTGGACCAGGCCGAAGCCCGATGCCAGGTCGTAAGCGACGACCCGCGCCGGCACGCGCCGGCCGTCTGCCGGTACCAGATCGACGTGATCGGCCTCGAGGATCAGGTAGCCGATCGTCAGCACCAGGCCCTCGTCGCCGATCAGGATGCCCGAGCCTTGGCGCTCCTTGCCGAGCGTCGCGATCGAACGCGCGTCTTCGATCGCCGTGACCTCGACGCCGACGACCGCGGCATTGGCGCGCGCCAGCGCCTCCTTGTGCGCCTCGATGCGCTCGGCCACCGCGCGCAGCGCCGCGGGCACCGCGGGCGGCGGCTCGGCCGCAGCCACGGCGACACACAGAACCAGGCAGGCGCCGAGGCCGATCGCCCAAGTCAGCCAGGGCGAGCCGAAGCGATGCAAAGGGCGGCGCGGCGAGGACCGAGCGAACGATGGCAGGACCATGACGGACTCCACGAGCTGGCCATGAAGCATGAGCGCTCGCAACGGCCGTGCCTGCCGCAGGGGCTTTATCCGGACGATCGGCCGTCAGCGCCGGCCGAACGGCGCCTGGCCGCGCCAGTAGCGGATCGTCAGCAGGCCGCCGAGCATCCCGCCCAGGTGCGCGAAGTGGGCGACGCCGGAGTTCATGACGTAGACGCCCTGGTAGAGCTCGACCAGGCCGTAGAGCGCGACCAACCATTTGGCTTTCATCGGGATGACGAAGAAGAGCAGGATGATCCGGTTCGGAAAGATCATCGCGAACGCCAGCAGCAGGCCGAACAGTCCGCCCGAGGCGCCGATCGTCGGCGCCGTCGCGCCGAGCAGGTAGTTGACGACGAGCTGGGACAGCGCGGCTGCGACGACGCTCGCGGCGTAGAACTGGAGATAGCGCTTCTGGCCCCACACGTGCTCGAGCTCGCCGCCGAACATCCACAGGCCGAGCATGTTGAAGAACAGGTGGTTGAAGTCGAAGTGCAGGAACGAATAGGTCACGACCTGCCAGGGCCAGAAGCCGGCGCCGATCGGCCAGAGACCGAACAGCAGCACCAGGCGGTGGCCAAGCAGCTGATCGAGAAAGAAGATCGCGACGTTGGCGAGAAGCAGGGCCTGCGTGACAGGAGGAAGCGGCAACATGCAGGCGTCCGGCAGTAGGGATGGGCAGTGAGTCTACGGCCCGTGTGGCAAACTGACCGCCTGCTGCAAGCACCGGCCTCGGTGGCGAAATTGGTAGACGCGCGGGACTCAAAATCCCGTTCCGCGAGGAGTGTCGGTTCGATTCCGACCCGAGGCACCAGTCAGCGGCCGACCCCTTCATGAGCGACTCCACGCCGAACTATCCGACGATCGAGGACGTGATCGGCGCGACACCGCTGGTGCGGCTGGTGCGCCTGCCGGGTGCCGAGAACGCGGCGCGCGGCAACGTCATCCTCGGCAAGCTCGAAGGCAACAACCCGGCCGGCTCGGTCAAGGATCGGCCGGCGATCAGCATGATCCGCCGCGCCGAGGAGCGCGGGGCGATCAAGCCGGGCGACACGCTGATCGAGGCGACCTCGGGCAACACCGGCATCGCCCTGGCGATGGCGGCGGCGATCCGCGGCTACCGCATGCTGCTGGTCATGCCCGAGGACCTGAGCGTCGAGCGCGCGCAGACGATGAAGGCCTTCGGCGCCGAGCTGATCCTGACGCCGCGCTCGGGCGGCATGGAATACGCGCGCGACCTGGCGACGCAGATGCAAAAGGACGGCAAGGGCCACGTCCTCGACCAGTTCGCCAACGCCGACAACCCGCGCATCCACTACGAGACGACCGGCCCCGAGATCTGGGACGACACCGGCGGGCGGATCACGCACTTCGTCAGCGCGATGGGAACCACCGGCACCATCACCGGCGTCTCGCGCTTCCTGCGCGAGAAGAATGCACAGGTCCGCATCGTCGGCGCGCAGCCGAGCGAGGGCTCGCGGATTCCGGGCATCCGCAAGTGGCCGGTCGAATACCTGCCCAGGATCTACGACCCGAAGGCGGTCGACGAGTTGGTGCTGGTGAGCCAGAGCGATGCCGAGGAGGTGACGCGCAGGCTGGCGCGCGAGGAGGGCATCTTCGCCGGCATCTCGGCTGCGGGCGCGTGCTGGGTCGCGCTGCAGATCGCCGCGACGGTCGAGAACGCGACCATCGTCTTCGTCGTCTGCGATCGCGGCGACCGCTATCTCTCGACCGGGGTGTTTCCGGCATGAGCTTCGAGACGCGCTTCTGCGTCAACTGCGCGACCGCGCTGGCACCGATCTCGGTTGTCGAGGACGGCGGCGACAAGACACGGCTGCGCTGCCCGGCATGCGGCTGGACCCACTGGAACAACCCGACGCCGGTGCTCGCCGCGGTGATCGAGCTGGTCGATCGCGATGGCCAGATCCTGCTCGCGCGCAACGCCGCCTGGCCGGGCAAGTTCTACGGTCTCATCACCGGCTTCATGGAGGCGGGCGAGACGCCGGAGGAAGGGATCGCGCGCGAGGTCGCGGAGGAGACTTCGCTCACGGTCGACTCGCTTTCGCTGATCGGCGTGTACGAGTTCCTGCGCATGAATCAGGTCATCATTGCCTACCATGCGGCGGCGCGCGGCGAGATCGTTCTCTCGCCCGAGCTCGTCGCCTACCGGTTGTTCGCGCCGACGGCGGTCAGCTGCTGGCCGGCCGGGACCGGCCGGGCGCTCGCCGACTGGCTGCGCTCGCGCGGCGTCGAGCCGAAGTGGATGGATCTGCCGCCGGGAAAGCGGGCAACCGAAGTGGACGTGGACTAGGGCCTGTGATGGAAGCGCACAAGGAAATCGATACCCGCGGCATGAACTGCCCGTTGCCGATCCTGAAGGCCAAGAAGGCGCTCGCCGACATGTCGAGCGGCGACGTGCTCAAGGTGGTCGCCACCGACCCGGGCTCGGTGCGCGACTTCCAGGCGTTCGCGCGCCAGACCGGCAACGAGCTGCTCGAGCAGTCGAGCGCGAACGACGAGTTCGTCCACTACCTGCGGCGACGATAGTCCGCGCGCCGAGCGGTCTACGCCGCTGGCGCGGCGTCACTTTTCACAGCGATAGCGATCGGAGGAAGGCGCGAAATTCGGTGCCGAGTACCGGATCGGCGAGGGCGAGCTCGACGTTGGCCTGCAGGAAGCCTTCCTTGCTGCCGCAGTCGTAGCGCCGTCCCTGGTAGCGATAGGCGAACGCCTTCTCGTGCCGCAGCAGCCCGGCGATGCCGTCGGTGAGCTGGATCTCGCCGCCGACACCGCGCGGCTGGCGCTCGATCTCGGCGAAGACCCGCGGCGTGAGGATGTAGCGGCCGGCAACCCCGAGGCGCGAGGGTGCGACGTCGGGCTCGGGCTTCTCGACGATCCGCTCGATCTCGACCAGACGGTCGCCGACCGGCCGACCGGCGACGATGCCGTAGCGCCGCGTGTGCGCTGCCGGCACCTCCTGCACGGCGATGATCGAGCCCTGGCGCGCCTCGAACTGCTCGACCATCTGCGCCAGCACCGGCGGTGTGCCGATCATCAGGTCGTCGGGCAGGAGCACCGCGAACGGATGATCGCCGACGAGCTGGCGACCGCAGAGAACGGCGTGGCCGAGTCCGAGCGCCTGCGGCTGGCGCACGAACACGCACTCCATGTCGTCGGGCTTGACCGCGCGCAGCGTCGCAAGCAGCTCGGCCTTGCCCGCTTTCTCGAGCGCGTCCTCGACTTCGAAGGTGCGATCGAAGTGGTCCTCGATCGCGCGCTTGTGGCGGCTGGTGACGAAGATCATCTCGCGCACGCCGGCGGCATACGCCTCCTCGACGGCGTACTGCATCAGCGGCTTGTCGACCACCGGCAGCATCTCCTTGGGCAGCGACTTGGTCGCGGGAAGGAATCGGGTGCCGAGCCCGGCCACCGGGAAGATCGCGTGTCTGACCAACATTTACAATGCCCAGGAAGTCGCTACGATTCTTGCACGCAAGGTCGAATCAGCAGGGAAAGGAACGGTTCCGTGGACCTGCTCGTCATCGACCCGATCGACGCCGACGTGATGCGCTGGCTCGGGTCCCGGCACCATCTTCGGTTCGTGCCCGAGCTCGCCTTCGCCCCGCGCGACTTTCGCCGTGCGCTCTACAACGTCAGAGCAGTCATCGTGCCAGCCTCGGTCGGCATCGACGCCGAGACGCTCGATTTCGCCCCGGTGCTGCGAGCGGTCGGCCGGGTCAGCGCCGGTTCCGAGAACATCGACCTGGAGGCGTGCGAGAAGCGCAAGGTCGAGGTCGTCCGCAGCCTGACCGCGAGCTCCCGCGCCGAGGCCGAGTTCATCGTCGGCGCGATGCTGTCGCTGTTTCGGCGCGTGCCGGTGCGCGCCTCGGACGGCTCGCTCGTCGGCCGCGAGCTCGGCGGCGCCACGATCGGCCTGGTCGGCATGCCGCCGTCGGCGCGAACCATGGTCGGGCTGCTCTCGGGCTTCGGCGTTCGCATCCTCGGCTACGACCCGGCGCTGCATGCCAAGGATCCGTCGTGGGCGCAATGGCAGGTGACGCATTCCGGCCTGCGCGAGCTGGTCGAGCGCGCCGACGTGCTCTGCGTCCAGCTCGACTACTTCAGCCGCTACCACGGCCTGCTCGGCGACCGCTTCCTGCGCCACAGCAAGATCAACCAGGTGGTGGTGAGCACCGCCCATTCGGGCCTGTTCGACGAGGTCGCGCTGGCGACGGCGCTGCAGAGCGGTCGCATCGCCGCCGCCTGGCTCGACAGTGTCGAGCCGGGTGCGCTCGATCCGCACCGGTCGCTGCACGGCATCGAGACGCTGCAGGTGACGCCGCGTCTCGCCGCGACGACGCGCGAGTCGCGACAGCGCAGCGTCTGGGCGGTCGCGCGCCGGATCGACGAGCTGCTGCTCGACTCGATCGCGACCATTCCGGGCGACCTCGGCCCGATGACCGTGCCGGGCGAACTCGACCCGGCGACGGCGCCGGGCGAGCTCAATCCGACGTCGACTCCAGGCGAGCTCGCTGGTCTCGAAGCCGACTGACCGTCGCCGTGAAGTCGGCGACCCGCTTCCGCTCCTGATCGACCACCGCTGCCGGCGCGCGGCCGACGAAGCTCTCGTTGCCCAGCTTGGCGTTGGCCTTGCCGATCTCGCCGCCGAGACGATCGATTTCCTTGGCCAGGCGCGCGATCTCGGCACCGCGATCGATCTTGACGTGAAGGGCGATCCGGGTCGCGCCGATCACCGCCACCGGTGAATCGCGCGAGGCGTCGGCGAAGGCCGCGTCGCCGTCGAAGATCGTCACTTCGGCCAGGCGCGCGAGCGACTTCAGGAGCGGCGTCGCGGCGCGAACGAACTCGCCGTCGCCGATCGTGTTCAGCGGCACGCGCTCGCCCGGCGCCAGGTTCATCTCGCTGCGCAGGTTGCGGCAGCTGCCGACGATCGCCTTCAACCGCGCGACCCAGTCGTCGGCCACCGGGTCGACGCGGTCGAGCTGCGCCTTCGGATACGGCGCACGGACGATGCCGTGCGCGCTGGCGCCGACCTTGCGTCCGGCGACGACGGCGACCCGCTCCCACAGCTCGGCGGTAATGAACGGCGTGATCGGGTGCATCAGCCTGAGCACCGTCTCCAAAACCCGTAGCAGCGTTCGCCGCGTCGCCCGCTGCTCGGGCTCGCTCGCCGACTGCAGCTGCACCTTGGCGATCTCGAGGTACCAGTCGCAGTACTCGTCCCAGACGAACGAGTAGATCGCCTGTGACACGGCGTCGAGCCGGTACTCGGCGAAGCCCTGCTCGACCGCTGCCTCGACCCGCTGCAGCTCGCCCGTGATCCAGCGGTCGGCGGGCGAAAAGCTCAGGTAGTTGTGGAACGGCTGCCCCGGCGCGCACTCGGCCTTGGTGTGCTCGGCCAGGCCGCAGTCCTTGCCCTCGCAGTTCAGCAGCACGAAGCGGGTCGCGTTCCAGAGCTTGTTGCAGAAGTTGCGGTAGCCCTCGCAGCGCTTGGAGTCGAAGTTGACATTGCGGCCCAGGCTGGCGAGCGAGGCGAAGGTGAAGCGCAGCGCATCGGCGCCGAAGCCCGGAATGCCGTTCGGGAATTCGGCCGCCGTGTCCTTCCTGACGCGCGGCGCGGTTTCGGGGCGGCGCAGGCCGGTCGAGCGCTTGTCGAGCAGCGGCTCGAGGGCGATGCCGTCGATCAGGTCGACCGGGTCGAGCACGTTGCCTTCCGACTTGCTCATCCGCTTGCCTTGCGCGTCGCGCACCAGGCCGTGGATGTAGACGTCGTGGAACGGCACCCGACCGGTGAAGTGCAGCGTCATCATGATCATCCGGGCGACCCAGAAGAAGATGATGTCGTAGCCGGTGACGAGCACCGACGAAGGCAGGAACAGTGCCAGCTCCTCGGTCTTCTTCGGCCAGCCGAGAGAAGAGAACGGCACCAGCGCCGACGAGTACCAGGTGTCGAGGACGTCGGCATCGCGCGTCAGCGCGCCGCTGTAGCCCGCGGCCTCGGCCTTGAGGCGCGCGTCGTCCTCGCTGCGGGCCACGAACACGCTGCCGTCATCGCCGTACCAGGCCGGGATCTGATGCCCCCACCAGAGCTGGCGCGAGATCGTCCAGTCCTGGATGTTCTTCATCCACTGGTTGTAGGTGTTGATCCACTGCTCGGGAAAGAACTTGACCGCGCCGGTCGCGACCGCCTCGATCGCCTTGCCCGCGAGGCTCGTGCCGTCGGCGCCGGCCTTGGTCATCGCCACGAACCACTGGTCGGTGAGCATCGGTTCGACCACCTGGCCGGTGCGCTCGCAAACCGGCACCGCGTGCTTGTGCGGTACCGCCTTCTCGAGGAAGTCCTGCGCCTCGAGGTCGCGCAGCACGGCCTTCCGGGCGTCGTAGCGGTCGAGGCCCTGATATGCGACCGGCCCGTTCTCGTTGATCTTCGCGTCGAGCGTGAAGATCGTGATCAGCGGGATGCCGTGGCGCAGCGCGCAGGCGTAGTCGTTGAAATCGTGCGCGCCGGTGATCTTGACGCAGCCCGAGCCGAACTCGCGGTCGACGAAGTCGTCGGCGATGATCGGAATCCTGCGGTCGCAGAGCGGCAGGTCGACCAGCTTGCCGATCAGGTGCCGGTACCGATCGTCGTCGGGATGGACCGCGAGCGCGCCGTCGGCGAGCATCGTCTCGGGTCGCGTCGTGGCGATGTGCATGCCGGCCATCGGCTGCCCGTTCGCATCGGCTTGCGGCCCGTCGCTGAACGGATAGAGGATGTGCCACATCGTCCCGTCGCGCTCCTCGCTCACGACCTCGAGGTCGGACACTGCCGAGAGCAGCACCGGGTCCCAGTTGACGAGTCTTTTCCCGCGGTAGATCAGTCCTTCTTCGTAGAGCGAGACGAAGGTCTCGGTGACGACGGCCGAGAGCCGCTCGTCCATCGTGAAGTACTCGTACTTCCAGGCGACCGAATCGCCCATCCGACGCATCTGGCGCGTGATCGTCGAGCCGCTCGTTTCCTTCCAGTCCCAGACCTGGTCGATGAACTTCTTGCGGCCGAGGTCGTGGCGGCTGAGGCCGGCGTCCTGGAGCTGGCGCTCGACCACGATCTGGGTGGCGATGCCGGCGTGGTCGGTACCGGGCACCCAGAGCGTGTTGGCGCCCTGCATGCGCTGATGACGAATCAACGCGTCCATGATCGTGTGCTGGAACGCGTGCCCCATGTGCAGCGTGCCGGTGACGTTGGGCGGCGGCAGCTGGATGCAGTACGAAGGCCGGGTCGGGTCGAGCGTCGGCTCGTAGACGCCGCCTTCTTCCCAGAGCGGGCCCCAGTGCTCCTCGATGGCGGCGGGATCGAATGATTTCGCGAGTTCGGTCATTGCCCGAATTTTAGGCGGCCGTTGCCGTGCCACGGCCGCGCCAGCTCACATCAGCAGGTGCTCGCCGGCGTTGTCGCCGCCCAGGATCACGTAGTTGACCTTGCGGATGTCGGCGAGTTTGGTGCCGCCGGCGTACGAGATTGAGCTCTGCACGTCTTCGCGCATCTCGCGCAGCGTGTCCTCGAGCTTGCCCTTGATCGGCTCGAGGATGCGCTTGCCCTCGACGTGCTTGTACTCGCCCTTGTTGAAGTCCGACGCGGAGCCGTAGTACTCCTTGAACGGCTTGCCGTCGACCTCGACCGTCTTGCCCGGCGACTCCTCGTGGCCGGCGAAGAGCGAGCCGATCATCACCATGCAGGCGCCGAAGCGGACGCTCTTGGCGATGTCGCCGTGGTCGCGAATGCCGCCGTCGGCAATGATCGGCTTGGTCGCGACACGGGCGCACCACTTGAGCGCCGAGAGCTGCCAGCCGCCGGTGCCGAAGCCGGTCTTGAGCTTGGTGATGCACACCTTGCCCGGGCCGACGCCGACCTTGGTC
>Ga0207691_10005631_pt1 | contig 12112 bp, 8 predicted proteins | sample KBSM13metaG_FD_184327 | JGI IMG/M metagenome (GOLD analysis project Ga0207691, IMG submission 184327) | Miscanthus rhizosphere microbial communities from Kellogg Biological Station, Michigan, USA - KBS M1-3 metaG (SPAdes) (version 2) | ecosystem: Host-associated > Plants > Roots > Rhizosphere >...
CATCCTCCTTTGATATTATCAAAATACCAAAGAGGCATTAAAGATGATCCAATATCCGGCAATGCAGATGGAACTGGTATTGAAATGGTTGCTGTTTTCCCGTTAGCTAATTGCAGTTTGTTGCCTGCAGCATCATTCATTTCCACCGCAACTACGCCGAATGATTGAAGTGTTCCCGGCTGGTTATTGACGCTAACTACCTTTACATCACCCGGCATGTAAGTCGCAAAATTCAGATCAGTGGGATTTAAGTAGCGGGCCGAAACGGAAACATTTCCAGTGTACGCGTTACCGGTGGATGCAGTGACAAATCCCTGGCCAAAATCAATTGACCCACCGCCCTGGATAGTAACATTGCCGCCTGAAGACGCAGCAATTGTTCCCGAAACAATTTTGGGAATTAATTTAATTGTTGCATTGCTGACAGCATGGTTTGCTGAAACAAAGCCTTTTACGCCCTCAAAGAATCCATTACTGGTAACTAGCACCACTACCGTATCAGAGTTGAACTGCACTTTGTTGAGGGTGAATTTGCCACTTGCATCTGTGGTTGCAGTCGCTGATCCGCCTGTAACGGTTGCGTTGCTGACGGGGGAATTATTTAAATCGGTTATAACGCCTTGAACAGTACCAGAACCACTATCATCACCTGGATTCGATTGACTAGTTTTTTTACAGGCTGATAAAATAATTATTATTGTAATAATTACTACAGCGGTATTTTTTGAATAAAGCTTAATCATTTTTAGATTGCTTTTTTAATTTTTTGACTGATTGCCGAAATTATTGTTCGCATCAAGCTCATTCAACTGCAAAATCATGCAGATCGTGAAAACAAAACATCGTTTATCATCCATTATCTGCATATTTATTAGGTCTAAAACCTCCTTGCTATATTGGTATATATATAAACGAAAGCGTACTGGCAGGTATTGTGGCCGCAATAGTATCCTATTCCAGCCTCCTCATTGGTCGGTTGGCTTCTCTGTGTTTACTTGAAAATACTAATTTCCATCTTCCCACTACTATGTTTCATGGCGCGGTACATTCCTTCTGAATTAAATATCATGGAAATATTTCCGGAAGCATCGATACCAATCATTCCGCCTTCACCACCAATGTTTTTCAATTTTACCATTACTACTTCATTCATGGCCTGATCCAGTGTAAGGTTGCGATATTCCATTAATGCACTCACATCATATGCTGCGACTGCGCGGATAAAAAGTTCACCATGTCCCGTACAGGAAATAGCGCAGGTGGAATTATTTGCATAGTTACCTATGCCGATCATCGGTGTATCACCTATCCTGCCATAATTCTTATTGGTCATCCCACCGGTGCTGGTTGCAGCAGCGAGATTTCCGTGCTGATCCAGAGCAACAGCCCCTACTGTTCCGAATTTTTTGTCGCGCATCAGGTCTTCCAGCTTTGCATTGGAGTGATCGAGAGAATAATGTTCTGAATCCCTTGCCGTCTGCCATTGCTTATATCGGAACTGTGAGAAAAAATAACTTTCAGGTTCAACAGCAATACCCCGCTCCAATGCAAAATCATTTGCTCCTTCGCCACTAAGAAAAACATGCTGGCTATTATTCATTACTTCAACAGCAAGTTCAATGGGGTTGCGAATATTTTGTACACCGGCAACAGCACCAGCACGAAGTTCACTTCCTTCCATTACTGAAGCATCCATTTCATGTGTGCCTTTACGGGTGAAAACGGAACCCTTACCGGCATTGAACAAAATATTATTTTCCAAAAATTTGGTTGCTATTGTAACCGCTTCAGTACTGCTACCGTTATTTTCCAAAATGGCATACCCGGCAAGTAAGGCTTCGCTCAGAGCAGATTCATATGCTTCCTGTAACTCAGGAGTCATATTAGATTTCAGTATAGTACCTGCCCCACCATGTATCGCTAATGCATATACCGACATAAATGTTTTTTAAGGAATTAACAAACTCCGGCATTCATCCATAAGCCTTTGCTTGTTGATGGCAACCGTTCCTACTTCTTCGCAAACCAGCCCGCCTGCGATATTGGCAACTTCAGCCATGAGATCAACATTTTTTGTGGCTGCATAAACAACAGCTGCCACTGCAATCACAGTATCACCCGCCCCACTGACATCTGCAATACTCCTGATATGAGAGGGAATGATCCTGCTTTCTTCACCATTACTATAGTAAGCGCCTTTTTCTGAAAGTGTGATAAATGAAATTTCATGATCCAGTTTTTTTTGAAGGCTGGAATGAATTTTATCCAGCATATCCTGGCTTACACCATCTTCAATAATATTCAGTCCTTCTTTTACTTCTTTAAGATTGGGCTTGAAAATCTTGACATGCCTGTAAGAAAAAAAGTTTTTGCGCTTTGGATCAACAGCTGTAATAACACCCTCCACTTTACATAAATCTATGAGAGAAGCGATCAGTGATTCCTTCAACACACCTTTGTTATAGTCTTCAAAAATGATCACCGCTGGCTTTTCCTTTTTGATAAACTCGGAAGCTGCATTAAATAAGTTCTGCTCATCAACACTATTGAGTTCATCTGTAATTTCACTGTCGAGCCGCATCATCTGCTGGTTTCTGCTGATCACCCTCATTTTATTGGTAGTAATTCTTTTCGAACTCATCAGGAGATGATTGGTATCAATATTACTTTCAGCAAACATTTTTTTCAGCATAAATCCGTCATCATCATTACCCACTACAGAAATAACTGAGGTCTGCACACCTAAAGATGCCAGGTTCAACGCAACATTACCGGCACCACCAATGCGATATTCTTTTTTATGGAGACTCACTATCGGTACCGGAGCTTCAGGTGAGATCCGTTCCACATGCCCCCACATATAACTGTCGAGCATGACGTCACCGATCACCCCTACTTTGATCTCTTTGAATGAATCGAATAATTTATCGATTTGCATAATGCCGATTACGTTTTTCCTGTTTACCTGGCCAAATCCGCGACCAGTTACCTAAGATCAAACCGCGACTCGTTTTCTGAGTCTGATACACAACTACCACATTAAACATTTCCACTTCCACATTACCCACACTAACCACACTCTCCACATTTATTTCTTTGCCGCAACGGCAAAGAAATATAAGGGTATTCCCAGCAACGCAATGATCATGCCCGGCCAGGTATACTGAGGTTTGAAAATGATCAATAGTGTACAAAATGTAATACCCATAATGATATATATAAATGGCAACACCGGATATCCAAATGCTTTATAAGGCCTTTCTGCCGATGGCAATTTTTTTCTCAGGATAAATATGCCGATAATAGTGAGCACATAAAATATTACCACTATAAACGAAACCATATCCAGCAAGTCACCATATTTTCCACTCAGACATAACAGGCAGGCTACAGCCCCCTGTGCCCACAAGGCCCATTGTGGAACGGAGTTACGGTTAAGGGTACCTGCTTTTTTGAAAAACAAACCATCCTGCGCCATGGTATAATATACCCTCGCTCCTGCCAATACCAGTCCGTTGATACAACCAAATGTAGACACCATAATAAGTACCGCTATGATTGCCTTACCTGCATTACCAAAGATCACATTGGCAGCCGCTACTGCTAACCTGTCTTCAGTTGGAAATGCGATCTGGTTTAATGGCAATACATTCAGGTACATGAGATTTGCACTCAGGTAGATCAATGAAACGATAAGAGTTCCCAGGAAAAGGCTAAGGCCGATATTTCTTTTAGGGTTTTTAATTTCACCCGCAATAAATGTTACGTTGTTCCAGGCGTCGCTGCTGAATACTGATCCCACCATAGACGCTGCAACAGCACCCAGTAATGTAATTCCACCAATCTCTTTCCAGGAAATTCCTTGCAGTCCGCCAGCCTTATCAACCACTTCTCTTGAATCAAGACCTGTAGCCCAGTTGGCCGACCAAAAACTTTCTTTTACCATCAGGAAACCAAACAGGATAAGTCCGAATAAAGCCAGCAGTTTGGAAATGGTAAATGTTGTCTGGATCACCTTGCCTTCTTTAATTCCACGGGTATTTATATACGTTAGTAAAATGATTATACCGATGGCAAGAAATTGAGCGGTATAGATCTTAAAGGGGCCGACTGTGAATAACAGGTTCTCATCTGTTAAAGCCAGACCCGGAACGAAATAGGCGGCAAATTTTGCAAATGCCACAGCAACCGCAGCTATAGTACCCGTTTGGATAACTGCAAAAAAGCTCCATCCGTATAAAAACCCAACGAGTGGATTATAAGCCTCTTTTAAATAAACATACTGGCCTCCTGCTTTAGGGTACATGCCACTCAGCTCACCATAACTCATGGCGGCAATAATGGTCATAAAGCCAGTAATAAGCCATACCATGATCAGCCAACCAGCACTACCCACATTTCTTACGATATCAGCACTTACTATAAAAATACCGGATCCGATCATCGATCCTGCCACTACCATGGTGGCATCAAGCAATCCTAAACTTGGTTTAAACGAAGTCTGTTCAGACATGAGATTGATTAAGCAGTTTGATGTAAAAAAAATTCCCGATTTGCATCGGGAAGATAAAGAAATTTATGAGACCAGTTCAGTCGTTATAAGGCGATCGACTTCACTATTTTTTTCACTTTTCAGAGGCTGCATTAAAGACTGCAACCACTTCACTATTTTTTTGTTTTCTTATAGGCATCATTAAGGCCCCTAACTACTTCGTTGGTGATGTTGTTGGCAGTATCCTTATAAAAAAGCACATTCAGTCCGGTACTGTATGAAAATATATAAGAATAGTTTTTCTCTTTGTTATACACTTCTAAAAAATCATTGATCCTTTTACGCAGTTCATCCATAGTGCGGATACCATCGGTCTGGATCTGCGACTCTACTGTCCTTTTCTGATTTTCGAGATTCTGCATTTTCCTGGTATAATCACGTTGAAATGCTTCCGCTTCCACCTGTGTGATTGCATTGCCACGTTGAACAAAAGCTACGCGTTCATTTTCGATTTTTTGAAAAGAACTGTTCAGGTCACGGTCGGCCGTTTCTTTCTTACGTTCAAATTCAGTCATCTTCTCACGGTAGTATTCATATTTCTCCTGGATAGAATCCAGGTCTACATAAGCGATCCTCAATGGCCTCTTAGCCATAGTATCCTGCCTTACCACTTTTTCAGAAATGGTATCCAGTTGTTTGTGATACTTGAAGTGCAGAAAAAAAAGTACTGCGACAGCAATGACAAGGACCGCAACTACACCTACTAAAAAATTCTTCATGAATGTTTATTAACGTATAAGTAAAACAAAAGTCAAAAGTCAAATTTTAGAAGCCAGAAATCAATTATTTCCTGACTTATTCATTCGACTTTTGACTTTTTAACTTTTTAGATTACTCCTCTTCGTCGAATGTCATGGCTTCGCGGGTAGTTTGAAGAAGTTCATATTCTTCTTTACTTCCTACGATCATGTTTTCGAACTCACGCAAGCCCGTACCAGCCGGAATATGGTGACCAGTAATAACATTCTCTTTCAATCCGAGCATGTCATCAGTTTTACCTTGTATAGCGGCAGAGGACAATACTTTAGTTGTTTCCTGGAACGAAGCGGCTGAGATCCAGCTCTGTGTACCCAGTGATGCTTTGGTTATACCCAACAATACAGGCCTTGAAGTAGCCGGATTTGCATCACGGTATTCAACGAGTTTCCTGTCGTTCCTGCGAAGAACAGAATTCTCTTCCCTTACATCACGGAGGCTTACGATCTGTCCGGCTTTCAGTTTAGCTGATTCACCAGACTCAGTAACCACTTTCTTATCGAAGATCCAGTCATTTTCTTCATTGAAAGTTAAACGGTCTTCCAGATCCTCTTCGAGGAATCTTGTATCTCCCGGATCAACGATCTCTACTTTTTTCATCATCTGTCGTACGATCACTTCAATATGCTTGTCGTTGATCTTTACACCCTGTAAACGATACACTTCCTGGATCTCATTCACCACGTATTCCTGAACAGCGAATGGTCCTTTAATGGAAAGAATATCAGCAGGCGCAGTTTGTCCGTCAGACAATGAAGTACCAGCTTTGACGAAGTCACCATCCTGTGCAAGGATCTGGCGGGTCAGTGGAACAAGATATTTTTTAATTACACTGTCTTTAGCTTCCACGATGATTTCGCGATTACCACGTTTGATGGCACCGAAGGCTACTACACCATCGATCTCAGAAACGATGGCAGGATTGCCCGGGTTCCTGGCTTCGAAAAGTTCGGTTACCCTTGGCAGACCTCCCGTGATATCTCTCAGCTTACCGAGGATCCTTGGGATCTTAACCAAAACCTGTCCGGCTTTCACATCTTCCCCTTCTTCTATGATGAGGTGTGAGCCAACTGGTGTATTATAGTTCTTAGTTTCTTTCTTCCCTTCAATATTGATCGATGGGATCTTTGTTTTGTCTTTTGTTTCGATCACCACTTTCTCACGGTGTCCTGTCTGCTCATCCGATTCTTCACGGAATGTAACACCTTCGATAACATTATCGAGTTTTACAACACCCGCGATCTCTGCAAGGATTACGTTGTTGAACGGATCCCATGAACAGATCACATCCCCTTTGGCTACCATCTGACCGTCTTTCACCTGAAGTGTAGCTCCATAAGGAACGTTATTGGTGATCAGCAGACGATCGTTCTTCACGTCCATGATCCTTACTTCACCAGTACGACCGATAACGATATCTACTTCACCAGGTGCGATTGCTTCACTCTGGGCAGTTGCTTTTGACTTAACAGTTCGCAATCCATCGAACTGGATCGTACCGTCGAATTTCGCGATCAGTTGAGATTCAACTGAAGCTGATCCTGCAACACCACCCACGTGGAAGGTACGAAGCGTAAGCTGTGTACCAGGTTCACCGATTGATTGTGCAGCGATGATACCAACAGCATCACCCCTTTGTGTAAGATCACCCGTTGCCAGGTTGATACCGTAACATTTCACACAAACACCACGCTTGCTTTCACAGGTAAGTACAGAACGGATATCAACCGTTTCAATACCACTTGCTTCAATGCGCCGCGCAATATCTTCATCGATCTCAGATCCAGCTTCTGCAATTACATCGTCAGTCAAAGGATCATACACATTATGTAATGATGTACGTCCAAGTATCCTGTCGTATAATGGTTCAACTACATCTTCATTATCTTTCAATGCACTGATGGCAATACCACGCAGTGTTCCGCAATCTTCTTCAGTGATCACCACATCCTGTGCAACGTCAACCAGACGACGGGTAAGATAACCCGCATCTGCAGTTTTCAACGCCGTATCAGCAAGGCCTTTACGGGCACCGTGCGTAGAGATAAAGTATTCCAATACACTCAGACCATCTTTAAAGTTGGAGAGGATCGGGTTTTCAATGATCTCTGAACCTGATGAACCGCTCTTTCTTGGTTTTGCCATAAGACCCCTGATACCGGCAAGCTGTTTTACCTGTTGCTTACTACCACGCGCACCCGAATCAAGCATCATGAACACAGAGTTGAAGCCCTGTTTGTCTGTTGCCATTTCTCGTATGAGCGTTTCCGTTACCTTGGTATCCACCCTTGACCAGATGTCAATGATCTGGTTATATCTTTCGTTATTGGTGATCAGACCCATATTATAGTTGTCCCACACTTCCTGTACTTCACCGGCGGCCTGGTCAACCATGTCCTCCTTCAACTTAGGCACCACAAGATCTTCGATATTGAAGCTCAATCCACCACGGAAGGCCATACGGAAACCAATTTCTTTGATGGCATCCAGGAATTTCGCAGTAGTTGGAACGTCAGTGATCTTGATGATGTCACCAATGATTTCCCTGAGGTTCTTTTTGGTGAGCAGGGTATTTACATAACCCACACGTTTTGGAACTACAACGTTGAACAATACGCGACCAACAGTAGTTTCGATGATCTTGAGATCAAGTTCATCATTATCTGTGCGGACAAAAGTTTTTACTTTAATGAATGCATGCAGATCTACACGTCCTTCGTTGTATGCGATGATAACTTCTTCAGGACTGTAGAACGTCATTCCCTCTCCCCTTACTTTCTCATCACCGATGGTACGTTTTCCTTTGGTAATATAGTAGAGACCGAGTACCATGTCCTGTGAAGGAAGGGTGATCGGCGTACCGTTCTGTGGGTTAAGGATATTATGTGAGGCCAGCATCAGTAACTGTGCTTCCAGTATCGCAGCATTGCTCAACGGAACGTGCACCGCCATCTGATCACCGTCAAAGTCAGCGTTGAATGCAGCGCAGACCAATGGGTGAAGCTGGATCGCTTTACCTTCTACCAGTTTAGGCTGGAAAGCCTGGATAGACAAACGGTGAAGCGTAGGGGCACGGTTAAGCATAACCGGGTGGCCCTTTAATATATTCTCGAGGATATCCCAAACAATGGCTTCTTTGCGATCAACCAGTTTCCTGGCAGATTTCACTGTTTTAACGATACCCCTTTCAATGAGTTTACGAATGATAAATGGTTTGAACAACTCTGCTGCCATGTCTTTAGGAAGACCGCACTCATGGAGTTTCAATTCAGGTCCAACCACAATTACAGAACGACCGGAATAGTCAACACGTTTACCCAAAAGGTTCTGACGGAAACGACCCTGCTTACCTTTCAGAACATCTGAAAGAGATTTCAGTGCACGTCCGCCTTCAGCTTTAACGGCATTACTCTTACGGCTGTTATCGAATAATGAGTCGATGGCTTCCTGCAGCATCCTCTTTTCATTACGAAGGATAACTTCAGGCGCTTTGATCTCCAACAAACGCTTAAGACGGTTGTTACGGATGATCACCCTGCGGTAAAGATCGTTCAGGTCAGAAGACGCAAAACGGCCACCATCCAAAGGAACAAGCGGACGAAGTTCCGGAGGAATAACAGGAATATATTGCATTACCATCCACTCCGGACGATTCTGAATTCTAAGATTGGCATCACGGAATGCTTCTACAACACTCAGACGCTTCAATGCATCAGCTTTACGCTGTTGTGAAGTTTCATTTGCTGCAGCATTACGTAAAGAGAAACTCAATCCGTCAAGATCGATACGGCCAAGCAGATCATGCACGGCTTCAGCACCCATCTTGGCCATGAATTTATTGGGATCCTCATCAGGGAGGTATTGATTATCCTTAGGAAGTGTTTCCAGGATATCCAGGTATTCTTCTTCAGTAAGAAGATCACCGGTATTCTGTCCTTTATCTACCCTGAGGCCCGGCTGTATTACAACATAGCGCTCATAATAAATAATGCTTTCCAGTTTTTTAGAGCTCATACCCAACAGGTAACCGATCTTATTCGGTAAGCTCTTAAAATACCAGATATGAATAACAGGAACAACCAGTTTGATATGTCCCATTCTCTCACGACGAACTTTTTTCTCTGTTACTTCAACACCGCAGCGATCGCAAACGATGCCCTTGTAGCGGATACGCTTATACTTACCGCAGGCACATTCGTAATCTTTTACTGGTCCGAAAATCCTTTCACAAAACAAACCATCACGTTCGGGTTTGTACGTACGGTAGTTGATCGTTTCAGGTTTAAGCACCTCGCCAAATGAACGCTCGAGGATAGAATCCGGAGACGCAAGGCTGATAGTGATCTTAGAGAAGTTTGACCTGGGCCGATTTTCTTTCTTGATAGCCATAATTATTGTCGAAGTTTAACCGGTTAATCTGACCTAAATGCAGAAAATTCCCCACCCGACCCGATTTCTCAGGCCCAGTAATTGAAAATCAATGAATTACACTATGATTTAACAGGGAAAATGCCAGCATTCCTAATTTAAGGAGGGCAAAGGTAGTAAATAAATGTGGTAATTTGGAAATTTGCATATGTGCAAATGATAAAAAAGGCTAGAATTTTAACACGGGGGCAGGAGCTTTCTCTTTATGAAGGGCTTTGTTGATCCTGGGTATCAGCCAATAAGAAAATCTTGTGGATAAAATGCCTATTCCGGCCCCTGCGATAACATCTCCCAGCCAATGCTTATTGTTCGCCATCCTGAGTAAACCGGTTGCCGTAGCAGTGGTATAACCGGCAGCGGTGTACCAACCGGAACGATGACCATATTCCTGGTGTAAAAACTCTGCCCCCATGAATGCATTGGTGGTATGGCCGGAGGGAAAGGAATTGTTGCCCGACTGATCGGGTCTTTCCACATGGATCACCTTTTTCAGGATTTCGCTGGTTCCCAAACTGATTAGCAGCGCCGTTAAATAATATTCTGTTGCATGCAGCAGGTTATTCTTTCCTTTGACGCCTGCTGCGTTTAACCCAAAAACTGCAACCGCAGGTGCCACCATCAGGACATTGTCGAGACCAGTATGGAAACCCGGCAATTCCTGTGTTATTTCATCCTGAACCAAACTATCCAGGTTCGAATTTGTAAAAGTCAGAATGGCACCAACCCCGATCAGTGAACCGGGTAAAATAAATGACTTTGCATCAATAGGCCTGACTGCCTTATGCTTTGAACCGGGAACACTATCTACAGGCAACTGGACATGAACAGATTTTTCTGTTCCGGTTCCCATCAATGACAATAATAAAAAGTATACGGATAACAGTTTTTTCATTAGATACTGTTAGTTCATTTCCTGACCTTTTCCCTTTGCTGGTATTTCTCGCGCATTATGTCCTGCACAGGGACATTTTTAATTTTACTGTCGAGCCAGGAGATAATGTCCAGATACATAAACGAACGACTTTCCAACTGATTGCCTTCATAACTTTGGAGTTTGTCACGCAATTTCTCAAAAGCGATCCTGACATGTGCCCTATCAAGATGAAATGTATGTTGCAAAAATTTGAATATCTCTTTTTCTACAACGCTGAGATTTTGCATTTTCGCCATAAACCGGTAAACAGATTTTATCAAATATTCCAGGATATCATAGTTGCCCAGTTCATAATGTGCGATCAGGTGAAGTAACCTGGCATAACATTGCAGATCTGTCCTAAGGTCAACTTTCCAGTTAATGATATTGTTCAGGTATTCAATTGTTTTGTCGTAATTCCCTGCACCAAAATAAAGGCAGGCGATCTTATAATAGAACACTAGTATCCTATGCCTGTCGAGCAACAATTCATGTTCCTGCAATTTTTCTTCAAGATGTGGTATCAGCTTCAAACCCTGGCTGAAGCTGCCTTCCAGGAAATGCTTGTTGAGTTTTGCGATATACAGATACACGAAACTCTGAACCTGATTGTTGTTATTATTATTGGCTTCGGGAGAATTATAAAACTGGTTTTAAACATATCATACGATCATCGTGGGTCCAGGATTATATTCTTTCTAACGGGGAAAAAAAAATATCAATAACGGGCCAGTTTATGGACGACGGCGCTCCCGAAATGTTTACCCTAAAAATGTTAAAGGGAAACCGCGCTGGATTAAGAAATCGCAATTCCATCCTGCTTTCGGCCTCTGCTGCTAAGGGATTGTTCGGTAATGCTGATCCTTTGAATGAGGTGGTTAAGCTCAATAACAAGACGAATTTGAAAGTGACAGGCGTTTACGAGGATTTACCGATGAATACTCAGTTCAAAGACATCAAATTTTTTTCTACATGGGACCTGTGGGTCGCGGAGAATGATTGGATACAAAAGAAGGCAACCAATGACTGGCATAATCACTTTCTCAAGGTTTATGCTGAAATTATTCCGGGTGCGAGCTTCGAGTCAGTTTCTAATCAAATAAAAGATATTGAACTCAACAACATAAAAAAGCTGGAAAATTTTGAAGAAGATATTGCCCGTCAACCGCAGTTAGTTCTGTACCCGATGAGCAAATGGCATTTGTACCCGGCAAACAGGGATGGCAAAACCGATGATAAACCAGTTAAAATGGTAAAGCTGGTGGGGATCATTGGCTTGTTCGTATTAATACTGGGTTGCATCAATTTTATGAACCTCAGCACGGCACGTTCGGAAAAAAGAGCCCGGGAAGTAGGCATTCGAAAGACAATAGGTTCACATCGTTTGCAATTGATATACCAGTTTTTTGCTGAATCAATACCTGTCGTTACCCTGGCGTTTATTTTTTCTTGTTTGCTAGTTA
>Ga0207691_10005632_pt1 | contig 12112 bp, 15 predicted proteins | sample KBSM13metaG_FD_184327 | JGI IMG/M metagenome (GOLD analysis project Ga0207691, IMG submission 184327) | Miscanthus rhizosphere microbial communities from Kellogg Biological Station, Michigan, USA - KBS M1-3 metaG (SPAdes) (version 2) | ecosystem: Host-associated > Plants > Roots > Rhizosphere >...
CCATGAAGACTATCATCGCGCCACCGATACGTGGGAGAAGTTGAATATCGAGGGAATGGCGAAGATCAGCGATCTCGTTCTCGTGACCGCGCTCGAAATGGCCGATAGGAAAGAACCGATCCGGTTTGTGAGCTTGCCTTCGCGGCCTGGTGGAAGCATCGGCAGTGCGCGCGGCATTCGCGTTTATCTCGGTACCATTCCGGATTACGGCGCTGTTGGCACCGGCGTTCGACTGGCGGGTGTTTCCAGCGGCAGTCCGGCGGCCCAGGCTGGATTGCGTGAGGGCGATGTCATCGTCCGACTTGGCGATAAAGACATTCAAAATATCGAAGATCTTACCGATGCTTTGCAAACGCATAAGTCGGGCGATCAAGTGAACGTAGTGGTTCTCCGCGCGGGCGCGCCGATCACGTTACGGGCGACGTTGAGCAGCCGTGGTTAACACGCGCGTTCAGCGCCAACTCCGTGCTTAACTGCGCGAAAATTCAAAAATTGCTCGCAGACGGCGGCAATTTTGTGCTAGTATGCGTCCAAGTGGTGCCGGTAAGGAGGTTAGCTGTCGATGATCAAGTTGTACACGTTTCCGCCGTCAACGAACTCGCGCAAGGTGCGCATTGCGCTCCTGGAAAAGGGGCTGGAGTTCGAACGCATCAATATCGATCTTACGAAGCGGGAACAGAAGAATCCTGACTATTTGAAGATTCATCCGTTTGGTCAAGTGCCTGCACTGGACGACGAGGGTTTCATTATTTACGACTCCACCGTTATCAACGAGTATCTCGAGGACGAGTATCCTTATCCGGCGCTGATGCCCAAAGATTCGGAAGGTCGCGCGCGAGCGCGCCTGTTGGAGGATTTTCGGGATAGCCGCTTCAATCCCTACTTTGTTCACTTAATGCAGGAAATACGCAAGCCGGAAGGCGAGCGCGATAGCCAGCGTATCGATAGCGCGAGAGCGGAGATTATCAAAGCGTTTGATCGGATCGAAAAGGAGCTAAACGGCAAGGAATACTTGGTGGGCTCCTTCAGTCTCGCCGATATCGCCTTTATGTCTAACATCGAGCTGCTGGATCGGTTTGTCATTCCCGTCGATCCCGGCACCTACAAGCGTTCCGTCGAGTGGATCGCTCGCTTGAAAGCCAGACCGAGCTTCGCCGCTTCGGCCACATAGATCCGCGTGGATGACCAGGAGCTTCGTATTCGCCTGGCTCGTCCACCTCTATACCGCACTCGGCGTCTTCGTCGGTTTCATTAGCCTTCTCGCCATTGATCAAGGGTCTTTCCGAGAGACCTTTTTCTTGATGGGCATCACGGTCCTTATCGATGCCACGGACGGCACACTAGCCCGACTAGCGCGCGTCAAAGAAATTCTTCCCTGGTTCGACGGCAATTTGTTGGACGAGCTCGTCGACTATTTCAATTACGTTATCGTGCCCTGTTTTTTTCTTTTTCGTGCAAACCTCCTGCCGGCGCCGGATGCATTATGGCTCGCCATGCTTCCATTGCTGGCAAGCGCCTACGGTTTTTGCCAGATGAACGCGAAGACCGCAGATAATTTTTTCCTCGGTTTTCCTTCTTACTGGAACATCGTGGTTTTTTATCTTTACGTGTTAGAGACAGCGAAGTGGATCAATGCTTTCCTGATTCTGGGCCTATGTGTTTTAGTTTTTGTTCCGATCAAATATATTTATCCGAGTCGCAGCCCGCGATTTCGTTTCCAGACCAATTTCCTGGGAGCCCTTTGGGGCGCGGCGATTCTTTATATCATCTATCGACTACCGGAGCGGTTCACGGAACTCGCGATGATTTCGCTGCTTTTTCCCGCCTATTACACCGCGCTCTCACTGTGGCTTGAGTTTCGTCGCTTGACTGCGGACGCGCCGAGGGGTCCACATGCTTGAATTTCTACGCAGGCCAAATTTGGTTTTGCGCCTGGCCTTGCTGCTGATTGTCGGCGCGCTTTTCTGGCCATCGCACCTAACGGTCGCTCAATCGCGTTCGCCGGCCACAACTCCAAAGTACGTTTTCCTCTTTCTCTCGGACGGCGGGGGCATGGCGCATCTGGAAATCGCCCGACAATACCGCCGACAAATTTTGAACGAAGATTTTGTCATCGTCGACAAAATCATGAAGGAAGGCAGCGTTGGCGTGATGACGACTCATGCTGCCGATTCGTTATCGACGGATTCCGCCGCAGCGGCAACGGCTCTTGCAGGCGGTTGCAAGGCCAATCTCGGCGCTCTTGGCCTTTGCGCCGACGGCACAATCGCCGTGAGCGCGATGGAACTGGCGCGAAGGCGCGGCATGCGCCTGGCTCTCATTACCAATGCGACCGTGTATGATGCGAGCCCCGCCGCTTTTGTCTGTCATGTGCCCAACCGTCGTGATTTTACGGCGATTGTCAGCCGCTATTTAGATCTCGCGCCGGATGTTTTGATGGGCGGCGGCAAAGAACAATTTTTGGCGAAGCACCAAAATGGCAGCTTCCACGGTGATGAAGCCGATGCGCTCAGCGCCTTTCTGAAAAAAAATTACCACCTGGTCGAAAACAAAACGGAGCTCAAGCGAGCGGATTCCGGAAAGCTGCTTGGACTGTTTGCTGCAAAAGGCATGAGCTTTGAAATCGACCGCGATAAAGCCCGCGAACCTTCTGTTTACGATATGACTCGCGCGGCGATCAAAGTGCTGCACGATCACAACCCACGCGGGTTTTTTGCCTTTATCGAATCCGAAAACATCGATACGGCGGCCCATCTGTCGGACATTACATCCGTGATTCACGACTATCGCGAGTTCGATCGCGCGGTCGGATTAGCGTATGAGTTTTATCGCAAATATCCGCGCGAGACTTTGATTCTTGTAACTTCGGACCATGAGACCGGCGGCCTGGGATTTACCTTGGCGCTCAAAGACTTGAGCAGTACCACGGCCAGTAATCAGGTCGCGGGAACAATTGAAGACTTCAAAAAATTGCAGTCTATAGACATTTCGCTGCAAAAGGCGGCGCAAATTCTCGGACCTCAGCCGAATGCCGAGGCGATCGAAAAGATGATGCGCGAGCATTTCCGCGGTTTTACATTAGCCCCGGATTTCAAGGACGCGATCATTCGACGCCGACCGTTGTCACGGACACTCTTCGGAAATATCACTGCGAATGCGCTCGGCCTGATGGTTGCGAACAACACGCAGATCTACTGGCAGAATTCCGCCCATACCAACCAGCCGGTCCTGGTTGCTGCCCTCGGTGCGAGCGCCGAAGAATTTCGCGGTTATTACGACAACGCAGACTTTGGCAGGAAACTGAAAGCGGTCATCGAAGGAAAGAAAGACCAGCCGTCATAGCTTTCCACGTTAGATCGATTGCCGCGCTAGCTATCTTCCACCCGCCCTGCTTTTTATCCCTTGACCGACAAAACAGCTTGGAGTTAATTTCAGCGCAGCCGTTGCTACGGCGCGTTTTGCATCAGCGCAGTGGCGATAGATTCAGAATCAACCGGATCTGCTCTGTGGAGGTCGATCATGTTGAAACGATTCGCAATCGTCGTTATCGCTGGCACGCTGCTTTCCCCCGCATTCGCTTACAGTCAGAATCGTGACGGCAGCTTGCAGGGCGTGGTGAAGGACTCGCAAGGCGCGCCGGTCAGCGGAGCATTTGTGAAGATAAAAAACTCCGAGCGCCGGCTCACCATCATGGTCGTTAGCCAGCCGCAAGGACGCTTCTCGATCAGTGCTCTTCCTGCCGGACAATACGTTGCGCAAGCGATCGGCGGTGATTTTCAAAGCGAGTTGTCCGCGCCGATGGAAGTATCGGGAAGTAAACCCACAGTGATTGATCTGGCGCTAACCAAGGCTCGGGCACCGCAGCTACCCGGTGCGTGGCCGGGAAGATTACCGGGCGAGCAGGTCGGCGAAGGCGGAGAAGGCAGCGCCTCTCGAGCTGCTTTACCGGAAGGTGAGGGCAAATCGATCGTCGAAGCAAAATGCATCTCCTGCCATGATACGCAAAGAATCACCCGGGTGCAGGCCAATCGCGAGCGCTGGCAGACCATCGTGCAGAACATGCGGGTTTACGCCCAGGGCTCGACGACGGCGAAGCCATTGACGGACGATGAAACGAGAACGGTTTTGGATTATGTGATGGCCAACTTCTCCGGGGCGGGTGGCAGCGGACGACCAGCGCCGGATCCCAACAGTCGTTTGCCGCGGACCCTGATCACCGGCGAAGCGGCGAAATACCTCGCCGTCGAATATGAACTGCCGAACAATAAAGCCGAGCCGCACGAAATCACTGTCGACCTAGACGGCAATGCGTGGGTGACACAGCGCGTTGGCGGCAAGCTCGGCCGCTTGGACGGAAAAAATCTCACTTATTCTGAAATCGCGCCGCCGGCCGGTCCATCGCCGACTAATCGACTGAATGCGATCACGCGCGCGCCGGACGGCAAGCTCTGGTTTATCGACGGCGGCCCCAACCGGCGCTGGCTAAGCCTCGATCCGAAGAACAACGAGTTTGCGCTTTACGAGCTACCAAAGCTCAAGAGCGGTTCTGCCAGCGGCAACACGATGCGCGTGCACCCGAACGGAACCGTCTGGTTAAACTCGATCGCGGCCAATCAGGTCATCCGCTTGGACCCGGCAACCAAGGAGTTCACCGTTTATGATGTTCCGGCCGGAATCAAACGCGGACGAACCGCCAGTCCCTATGGAATGGCGATTTCCGGCGATAACAAAATCTGGTTCATCGAAAACGCGGTCAGTCAGATGGGAAGGCTTGATCCAGCGACCGGAAAAATCGATGAATTTCCCATCTTCGTAAAGAACCCTGTGGCACGTAAAGGCGGCATGGATTCGGAGGGAAACGTCTGGGTCGGTTTGCACGGCGCCGGCAAGTTGATGAAGATCGATTACAAGACCGTCAAAATGATCATTTACGATCCGCCCACCGAGGATGCCGGACCGTACTCCGTTCAGGGTGACACCAAGAGCCCCCTGGTTTGGTTTAGCGAGCAACACGTCGATAAGATTGCCCGCTTTGATCCGAAGAGCGAAAAATTTACCGAGTTTCCACTGGCGAATGCCGAATCCGACCCGCGCCGGATCGAAATCGATCCGACCAACCCAAGCCGGATCTGGTGGTCGGGTAATCTCTCGGGCCGGATGGGATACGTTGAGCTGCTGAAATAGCGTGAATCGCTGCGCACGCGAAAGACACACAACGCGTCGCCAACCGTTAACTTAAGCAAGCGCAGCCGCAGAGCGGGATAAAAATTAATCTAACGACGTGATCCGCTCGAGCTGGATTGAATTCGGTCCTGAAGCGTTAGAGAAATACGTCAAGAAGTAATCGCATCCGACAAAAATTAGCCCCGACTGAAGCGAGCGCACTCTGCGCGTGATTGTCCCCTCCAGTCTCATTGAGCGAGCGTCCCGCTCACAAAACCAATAATGGCCGAGCCAAAAATCACCCACAACGAATCTACTCTGCTAAAAGAAAAGATGAGGAAGCTCATTGCCGCGATGCCGACCAGAATGACGTCGGTCAAAGCTCCTTGGGCAAGCCGCAGCGTCGTCGCCGCCAGCAATCCGGCACTGGCCACCGTTGAAGCCCTGATCGCCCCCCTGATCCGCGGCAGCTCGGCGTGACTACCCACAAAATGCGCTAGTGGAATGATCAGAAACGCCGGCGTCACCATTGCCAGCCAACCGAGGCACGCTCCTGGCATATCGGCGACGAGATATCCGACGCTCACCACGTACAATCCGTTCGGACCCGGGCCAGCGCGACCCGCGGTAACCGCGAGGTTTAGTTCGCGATCGGTTAAGAGGTGATGCCGAACCACAAAGTCCTCGCGCAGCACCGGTATCGAGCTCAAGCCGCCGAACGATGTCGCCGTCGCTTTGAGGAGCAGCAGATATAGCACAACAAGTTTCATGGGTCTTTCTCGCACGACCAAAGAGCGCCGATGATCGCGGCACCGGCGAGGATTTCAATCGGTGACACCGACCACCAGCGCGCGATGAAAACACCGAATACCAAAACAACCGTGCGCAATGCTGTCACTTTGTTGAGCTCGGGCTTGACCAGCAGCCAGGCGGCAGCCCACATCAAACCGATCGAAGCCGCTAATACTGCGCCGAGCACCGCCAGAGCGCGTGCGCTGCCGCTCATTGATGTAAACGCCATCGTCAAGAAAACGGCGATCACAGCGGAAGGCACCGACACAGCGAGCACGGCCGCAAGCGAGCCCGCCGAACGTCGCATCATCCACGCGGTCGCGGCGCAAAACGCGAGGATCGCGGTGCCCGGGGTTACCTTGGCCAAACTTTGTGCCAGCCCATATTGATAACGGGTGAGCCATTCTCTTCTGTGCACCAACTCTCGCTGCAATAGTGCCGTAATGGCATCGCCGCCGCCGAAGGTAAGATTGCCCGCGCGCAGAAAGACCGCTGCTAGCGATCGCAGCTGTATTTGTTTTCGTGTCGGCATCGAAACACACTTATATAGTATCAGGACGCAACGTTTGTTAAGGGCGACGGCGTCGGCTGCTAGACGCTCGATCGCGACGCTCGTTTTACCGCGTCCGCGGCGGCGCAAATCGTCGTCATTGTAGCAATGATTCCAACTAGACAAGCTCCCCCGGTCTGGAGTAAAGCAAGTCACTAATTGGGACCGATCATGATCGTCTTTCTGCTTATCGTGCACAGTCTATTGGCGGTGGCGTTGCTCGGCGCGATCACCCATCAAACAATCAGTGCATGGATTCCCGCGAGTCGCGGTGCCGCCGATTCATTTATCGCGCGCATGCGGGCGGTGCCGCCGACCTCCTACGTCAATGCCGTCCTTGTGCTTTATGCGCTGACCGCTCTATTGGGCGCAATTATTTATCCCTCGTATCGGCTCAACGTGAGAATCGTCCTCGAGCAAATGCAGCTTTACATCCCGCACGGCGCCTTCGAGTTAAAGGAGCACTTCGTTGCGCTCGGTCTCGGTATGCTCCCGGCCTATTGGTATTTTTGGCGCGCCCCCATGTCGCCGAGTACGGTCGCACGCGCGCGATTCTGACCGCGCTTCTTGCCTTCATCGTGTGGTGGGGATTTGTTGTTGGTCACATTTTAAACAACATTCGGGGCTTCGATTTATGAGCGACGCTGTAGCAATTTCAAAATTCGTCATTGCCTTCGCGGTCGCTTATGCGGTGCTTTATGTTTTATCCGTGCAATATAACCTTGCGCTATTTACCTATCATGCCGCGACGGAGGAATTTCATTTACTCGTGCAACCAACGAACGATGGGCCGGCGATGTACTGGTACGGCTGGCTTGCCACGTCGGCGCTGGGGGCGTTGGCGATCGCGGCTTTGGTCTCATGGTTGCCGGTCGTATCGGCTAAACGCCTTTGGCACGGCTGCGCCTGGACGGTGCCGCTGGTGGTCATGGTGGTTTTTGTGTTTATGTTGCGGCGATACTTCGTCCGTTAGCCGAGTGTCGAAAGGAACGCGATGAAACGGAGCGTGACGGGCGTTACTTATACAATTTCACTCGTTCTCGCTTGCTCAATGACAATATGTTCGCCGGCTTGGGCCGGAGGCAGCGACGACGAAGCACCGGATGCGCCCCAGGACAACGGCCCGTCGTACTTTGGCTTTGTAAAAGATCAAGCTGGTAAACCGGTGCCGGATGCCAAGGTAACTGCCGAGATCAAAGGACGTGGATCGGTGATCACGCGCACCAACGGCGCGGGAATTTACAAACTGCCCGGCTTCGGCAAAGAAATTACAGCGAGCAATGTTGCCATATCGTGCACCAAGGAAGGCTACAAACACACCCGCAGCATTACCCGGAGCGCGCCCAGCAAAACGCCTTTATCGGCCATTGAAGTCCTTTGCACAATGCAGCGGATCACCAAGTGAACGCCGCTCTACGTGGCCGTTGGAAGTGGCGCGGATGCGGCCCTTGGATATTTCTAGCGCAATTTTTTCTAGCAGCGGTTTGGCTCAACGGAGATCCTGATGTTGCGGCGCAAGCTATCCCCTTACGGTATGCGCAGGCCTATTCAGCGATGCGCAGCATTTTTTCCCTGCCCGTCTCGGTTGCCGATCGCCAGGGTTTTTTTCACCGCGAAGGACTGAATTTTCATGTGGTCGTGCCGCTTCCCGGGGGCGCGGACCGGATGCTCGACTCGCTGCACGACGACACGGCCGACGTCACGCATATTGCGACGGCTTTTCTGATTCGCGCGGTGCTCAACGGTTCGGATGCCGTAGCGATCGCCGGAGAATTCAATAATCCGATTTACAGTCTGATCGCCAGACCGCAAGTTAAAAACATCACCGATCTCAAAGGCAAATTGATCGGTCTCGCCGACGAGGCCGGCACGATCACGCTATCGACGCGCAAGCTGCTGCAGAAACATGGCGTGAGCAACGGTGATTTTCGCGTCAAAACTATCGAAGGTACGCCGGCGCGTTTTACCTGTTTGAGACGCGGCGACTGTGAGGCCGTCCCGCTCGGCCAACCGCAAGATTTGCTGGCCTTGAACGACGGCTATCAATTGCTCGGGCTTTCAACTGAAGTCGTGCCGGATTTTCTCTACACGGTCACGGCCGTGCGCCGCCGTTGGGCCGAAACCCATAAGACGGCGTTGGTTCGTTATGTGCGCGCACTGGCCGCGGCGTTCACTTTCATCCGAGATCCCGCGAAGCGCAACTCGGTCATAAAAACCATTGTAGAAACTACCGGCGCCACCGAAGCGATCGCTAAACAAACTCTTGGATTGTACTTCGAGCCCGAACGCGGCGTGTTGCCGAAAAAAGCGGAGATCAATCTCAAAGGACTGGAGCAGGTCATCGCATTTATGGGCGAAGCGGGGAACCTAACGCCGCCGCTCCCCGCGGCTGAGCGATTTGTCGATCTCCAATACCTTCACGCGGCAGGGATCAAATAGCCATCACTGCACCACTCCAAATCCCGAAGACCCCTTCACTGCTTGTAAATTTTGTCGATAAAACCGCTCTTCTCCAGCTCGCGCACAATGCTTTCATCGACCAGATCTTCGAACCGAAGCTGCGCCCCGGGTTTTCGGCTCGTCGCTTCCTTGATTTGAACCTCCGTTCCTTGCCGCGTCACCAGCGGTACGACGTCATACAGTTTTGCGCTCGCCGTATAAGCCGCCTCTAAATACCTTTCTTCAGAGATTCGACTGTATTTGGCAATGATTCTCTTGCTCTCGTCCTTGTGTGTTTTGAAATATTGAACCGCTTCGATGTGCGCCATCAGGACTTTTTTTACAATATCCCGTTGTCGCGCCAGATAACTTCGGGTCGTGGTTGCGCAGATGTACGGGAACTCGAATCGTTTCTGAAAATCCGCAGTGCTGATCAGAATCCGAAACGGCATGCCCTTGGTCAGATAAATAATTCCGGGGGGCGACGGAAATCCGGCGATCCGTCCGGTCCGAAAGGACGCCGCCCGCTCGGCCGGCCCGCCGACTTGCATAATCGGCACCTGCTTGTCGGGCTCTAATCCAAGGCCGCGAATAAGCGCGCGCGCAGCGACATCGGATGCGCTTCCAACGCGGCTGATGCCAATGCTTTTCCCTTTGAGATCCTCGGCCGATTTAATATTTTCATTGACCACCAACTCGTAAGGCAATGAATTCAGATAGCAGGAAACTAATACGAGATCGGCTCCGGCGACCACCGCGCTCGCCACGCCGCCGCCGGAAGCGTTACCGACCTGCACATCACCGGCAACCAAGCTGGAAACGCTCGTCGTCGTGCTCGGGATAAAGAGCAGATCGGCGTCGAGGCCGTATTTCTTGTAGAGCCCGCGTTCTTTGGCCAAATACCAGACCGAATTGCTGCTCTCCAAAGCGCTGTGAGCCAGACGAATTTTTTCTTGCGCGCGAGCGATGTGGGAATCAAAGCCGACGGAGAACAAGATCACAACGACCGGGAACCAACTGCGCCAGAACAATCGCATAGGGCCTCCGAAAGGAGATCGAGTCTTCCTTTGCGCGAGATCATCCGAAGGGCTTGCTCTATCGCCAGGCATCGTCGGACGGAATCAAATTTCTTCCCAAGCGGCGCTCTGGCGGCGCGGCCAACCATCCCTGCACTTTTTCCGCATAGAGCTTGAAATGCGGCGTCTGACGGTGCGCTTCCAGTGCAGCCTGGTCCTTATACACCTCGTAGTAGTAAAACCGGTGTGGATCGTCTTTGTCTTGCAGCACGTCAAAACGCAGGCAGCCGGGTTCATCCTTTTCCGAATGCTCAGCGTCGTGACGTATAGCCTCCAAGTACTCCGACAGATTTTCGGGCTTGATCTGAACCATCACCTGCAAAGCGATCATGCTGCACCTCCACGGTCGAAGTCATCGTCAAGGGAGCGGCGGCCGAAATACCGCAAATACTTTGTCGGAATTTGTGATCCAGGACTCGAGAAACACCGCCTCGTCAGGCTTTCGCTTGAGCTCTGCCATCGCGCCCGCGAGGCAAAACCAATTGAGCAATTCGTGATGGCCGCGATCTTCGGCCTGAGCGAGATTGGTATCACGCCAGGTGTCCCATTCCCCGGTGCGGAGGGCTTCGAAGTAACGCTTGTCGGACTCGACATCGGGGTACATCCGGCCGTGTTTTTCGGTTAGAAACGAATGCGACCAGCTCGACGACGCGATCAATGCGACTTTCCAAGGAGTGTCGGCGAATGCGCGGGCCGTCGCGGCACCGATCTGAAAGCAGCGCCAGGGCTGCGGTCCTGGCGGATCTTCTTCGACCTGGGTCAGCTTTTGGCCCATGGAGGGTGTCGGCGGCACGCCCTGGCTGCCGGTAAGATGCCGGCCATAGGCGTTCACGGTGAACGGCACCAGCGGATAAGAAAACCCTGCGCGATCCCAATCCAGGTAAAGAACGGAATTGGCAAACGCGTGTCCCAAACCGATGTGCAACGGCTTGTAGCTATAAGCAATATCGAATCCTTGATTGAGAAGAAATGACGCGAGGTGTTTTGCGCCGCTGCGGTGGCCGCGGACGGTATAGATCTTTTCTCTCGCTTCGTTCCACGAATTGATGCCACGCTGATTGTGCAGCCAGGGTTGGAAGTCGGCCGAGTCATACGCGAGCACGGAAAATGCGGGCACGCAATCTTCACGATAGTTCTCGAATTGATCATCTCCCCACACGACGCAAATATCCGGTTGAAATTCATCGAGAGCGCGCCGCGCCATCCGAAAACCCTCGATCATTTCCGCTCGATGCGCAGTGGAATGAGTCATTCCGTCGTCCATACCCCATTGATCGCGCATCGGCCGGGGCCAGTTCTCCATCGAGCGCAAATGCTCCGGCAGCGCAGCATCGGCCAGGCAGATCTTGATGCGACGACTCAAATTTCCTTGAGTGCCCAAACCGGGATAATGAGTAATACCAAGCCCCAGGATTTGACCCATTGGCTCTCCTTCTGTGAGCGTGCAGCCGCGCAACCAACCTAGAATGGCTTCTTAAACGAGCGGAGGCCTTGACGCAAGAGCGAATCTCAAGACGTGCAGATCGGAAAATCTGAGAAATATCGAGTCAACTGTTGCGTTGTCGTGTTCTGAAAAACTCATCAGGGATGCAAAAACAAAATTCGCAAAAGAATTTTGCAAAGTTTCCGAAAACTCTTGCTTCGTTAAAATAAATCGTCTAAAAACGACCAACCAATACTGATTCGTTCGATTAGCAACTCGGTTAATACAGCTTTGAAAACTCCAGCCGATAATTCCAATATTCACGAAAGGCGCAGTCCAATTTCGATGCGAACAGTATCATTTTCGCCTTTGCCTGAAGCTCCATGTCCGTTTTGCATGCATCGCAAATGCGCAAACTGTCGTGAAGTGTCATTCTCCGTCGCTGCATGCTGCCAATGCCGCAAACGAGCTCTCGCGCGGCTTGATTGTCTGCAAAAACGCTTTTCAGAGAGAAAGCGAGACGAGTAGGAACAAAGTCATACGAGTTTCTGTTAATGCGCATTTCGCTTATGAAAGCGCTTACGCGCAATCGGACCTGAGCTTATGAGGATGAACAAAACCACTGAGCTAACCTCCGTCCTGCAGGCTTGAAGTCTCGCTCACCCGTAT
>Ga0207691_10005636_pt1 | contig 12106 bp, 13 predicted proteins | sample KBSM13metaG_FD_184327 | JGI IMG/M metagenome (GOLD analysis project Ga0207691, IMG submission 184327) | Miscanthus rhizosphere microbial communities from Kellogg Biological Station, Michigan, USA - KBS M1-3 metaG (SPAdes) (version 2) | ecosystem: Host-associated > Plants > Roots > Rhizosphere >...
ATTCCTGCGGCCGGCGCCAAGACCTTCGTGTCGCGCGTGCCGTTGCTCGACGATTTGAGGCGTGCTTCAGTCGCGGCGAGACGAGCTTTCCCCGACTCTACCGTCTGTTCCGCCACCTTGAGATCACGTTCGGCGATCGCGCCCGCTTTGAACAGATCCTTGCTCTGATCGAGGTTCCACTGCGCCGTCGCCAGATCAGATTTCGCCGACGCCACGTCGGCCTGCGCACTCGACAGCGTCGTTTCCTGTTCGCTGGACTCGAACTGTGCGAGCAACTGTCCCGATCCAACCCGCTCACCTTCGCGCACGAACACGTTGGTGGCGACCAAGTGGGCGGGCTCGTCGTTGACGCCCTCATAGCAATACACGATGGCCATGGTCCCAAACGCTTGAACGATCGGTTTATCACAGCGCAGCACGAATGCCGGTCCGGGCGCCAAAATCTCGCGCCAGCGACGTAGCACTTGCTGCAGGCCAACCAACAGCGAGTCACCCGGATGGAGACACGCGACCGGCGAGCGGGACGCCCAAAGCTCGCTCATGGCAGCAAAGTCGCCCTCGCTAAAGGCGCGATAGAAGCGCGCGTTGGCGGCGAGCACCGCGCGCTCGGTTTCGTCCGCTTCTGTCATCGCCTTCGAGCATATCATGGGCCGGCCGGCGCGTTACTCCTCGAGTCGCCAGTCAGCCGCGGTGCACTCAAAGGTGACGTCGCGGAAGTAGAAGAGAAAATGTCGCATAGGGCCAGCGACGACGCCGCCGACCGGAACCCAATCCATCACGCCACCGAGTTTCAGATCGCCAGCAACTTCGTAAAACTCACCCCAGGCAGGTGCAGAACCCGAAAAACGGCATTGACCGCGATACCAGCCCTCGTCATTGGTTGCACCGAGACGAAAGCGGACCGCGCTCAGAAAGCGGAGCCTAAGTACATCGCCCTCGGCGAACTGACGGAACTGAAAAGGATTCGCCAGAAACTCGAGCAAGACATCGGCGCCATCGACCTTAGCCTTCGGGTCCGGAGCATTCGGCTCAGCGTTCCAGTCTCGATTGAGCTTCTTGAAAGCGGTGCCCATGCGTAGAGTCGATCATGCCCGAGGGAGACGAACCTCATGCAGCCTACGTGGCCATTTTCGCGAACGGCGAACTGCATGGCTGGCATAGGCTACCATCGAGTGCTAGTTACTGTAAAATCGTGCTGAGACGCGTTTGCTACCGCGCGCTCGTCCTCGTATTCAGCGGCACCGGCGCGCACGCTTCTTTGGTTGCGGCGAAGGTCCCCGTCATGTCCGAGACACCCACGAACGACAGGCTCAACTGATCGCCATCTCGACAGCGCGGAAGCCGGCGTGCGGGCGCGCGCCGCGCGACACCTCCAGCAGCTCGCGCATCCGATGGCTCTCGAAGCGTGCTTGAAAACTCTCGACGACCTTACAAAACTTGGACAGCGCCGCGCAACCATCGAGCTCGCGGCACGGCAGGGTGTTGGCTGACGCGCTCGCGAAACAATCTCGACCAATCCGCTCTGGCACCCTCAGGGCGATTTAGCGAACACCCGCCCGATCATTTCCCACGACAGGCAGCCCCTTTGATCTTCACGCGTTCCACCCTGGCACACGCTTCATTTTTGGCAATTCTGCTGTGCAGCGCTTGCGGCCGCAGTGACAGGGACACGGAATTTCAAGGCACCGCGGGTCAAAGCGGAGGGCGTGGAGGTCAACGCGAACAGAACGGAGGTCAAGGCGGAAGGGGCCAAGGCGGAGAGGACCGAGGTCAAAACGGACACGGCGGCAACGAGAGCGCCGGTGCAAGCGGAGACGCTGCAGGCAGCGGAGACGAGCCTGCTACGAGCAGCGCAGGAAGCGGCGCAGGAGGTACCAGCGGCGGCAGTGGTGCCCCTGCGACCGGGGGCTCGGTGACGAGCGGTGGAAGTTCAGGGTCGGGCGAGTGCGCGTGGGATCCGTCCACCACCGAAAAGTGTCCGGCGTGCGATGGGAACGGCGACTGCGCCGCGCCAAGCTACAAGTACGTCGGCAGCGGCGCAGTCACCTCGTCGTGCTGCGGGTTCGAATGGCAAGAGGCAACTGCGCCTGGTAAATATTCCTGGAGCGAGGCCAGCGAGTACTGCGCCAGCCTGTCCCTGCTCGGACGCGGCTGGCGTTTGCCGAAGATCGCCGAACTGTTTTCGCTCGTCGATCTCAGCGATGATTCGGACGCTTCGCCGACTATCGATGTCGAGGCCTTCTCGGATACCCTCCGTGAAGGGTATTGGTCATCCTCGCCCGACGGCGACAGCGGGCAAGCCGCTTGGACGCTGGATTTCAGCGACGGTGCGTCACAGGCGATCGGCATCGACCGCCAGCCACAACGGGTGCGCTGTATTCGCTGATTGTCGTTGGTCTTGGGAAAAACCTTGGAGCCGATTTCGAGACTTGAACTCGAGACCTGCGGTTTACGAAAGCGCGGGTCTCATTACCCAAACTGAGCCGGCTAGGGCGTTTTCCGCGGAGTTATTCGAAATCGGCGGGCGAAGGGCGGCACGGTCGGCCTGTACGGTGGGCGTGCGGCGCACGATGCGTGCCAAGCAATGCCGAGCGCGTGAACGATGCGCCGAACCGCCCGAGTCCCAAGACCATCACGGCCGAGGCTGTGGCTACTCGGTTTTGCCCTCCACTTCACGCTGGGCGGCCTGATTCACCTGCTGCTCGTTATCGCGATCATTTCGATTCTGGTTCGAATCATCACCGGCAGACGGATCGCCTGAAGGGCCCTGGGCGGTTAGAGAGTGGGCGATCTCAATCCAGCATCGCACCCCGAATCCCGCTGGAGTTTCCACGCTGCGCGCCGAGCCGCAGTCCTCGGTCGCCCACCTCGATCGGCCCCCTGCCACGCGGAACCCCAGATGCAAGAAGATCGGCGCCGGTATCGACGGTCCGCACGACCGAGCTAGCAGTTAGTGATGGCGCCGTAGCAGGCCGAGAAGACAACCAGCCTTTGTTGCGCGGCCCAATTACCTCAACACGTGACAATCCGCCTCTGTTTTCGGCGCCGGAAGCTGCCCGCAACCCGCGAATAGCGCCTTGCGTGATTCGCGCTTTCAAACTCAAGAAATCAATCCTCGGCCGGAACTCGCCTTTGGGCCGCAATTGCGGGCGTGCGCCAAACGGCGACGTCACGGCGCTCACTCCGTTTCCGAGCGTGGTGCGAAAGGTGCATGTCGGATCGGCGTACACGCTGGCAAAGCCGCACCTGGCTCAAATCAAAGGCACGCAATAGATGGAACACGACATCATGGGCCGCTCCCTCGCGCGCCTGGGAATCCCACCCCACGACTACTCCGTGCTCAAGCTCCTGCCACTGATTTACGTCGCCTGGGCCGACGGCAAGATGGAGTTCGTGAAGAAGGAACGCATTCAATACTACGCGGCCGGGCAGTACGATCTGAGCCCCGCCGGGATAGCGGTGCTCGAGCAATGGCTGACGAAGCGCCCGACCCACGCGTACATCGCCGAGGGTCTCCATGACATTTACTCGCTAGCGCTCGCCGACGATGATTTGGAAGTGAACTTCAGCGAGCTACCGGCGCTTCTGTCCTATGCCGAAGCGATCGCGCGAAGCACGGCCAAAGCGCTGGACCAGCCCGCGGCGGTGTCCGCCAGCGCGGACGTTGCGCTCGAGGAGATCGCGCGCGAGCTGCATATCGACCATGGCGAGAGCTGGGCCAAGCTACTCCAAGAATTGAGCTAGGTAGCGCTGGAGGCGCGTGAAGGTTCGTGCCGCGTCTTCGGCTTCCGGCGCGGGCGCCGGACGTGCCTGCAGGCCCCAGGTCCACGTCCCAACCATGCAAAACATCCCATCGAACGACGCGCCCAGAATGCGTTTACAGTAGGCGCGTCGCTTTGGGACGCATCCCTTTCATCAGATCGAGGATCAGCAGCGGCAAGGCGCCCACCGCAAGAAGAATCAACCCGTCGCCGAACGGGATGGGCGATACCTTGAGGAAGCGGCCGAGCATCGCGTTGCATTGGCTCAACACCTGAAGCCCAATTGAGACGGCGACCACGAGGACCAGGTTCACGTTTGCGAACAGGGGCATACGCCAGACGGGCTTGGTGGCGTTGCGTGCACCGAAGGATCGCAGGAGCTCGGCAAAAACCAGCACGGCGAACGCGGATGTGCGCGCAGCTTTCGGTGTCCCGGAGCGCAAACCATAGAAATACACGCCAAACGCAACGCCTGCGGTGAGTAAACCGGTGCACGCGATGGTGCGAAGAAAAGCACGATCCGTAATGCCACCCGACCGGCTCAGTGGCTTTCGGGTCATTACGTCTGGATCAATCGGGTCAGTGGCGAGACACAGGGCCGGCAGGCCGTCCGTCACGAGATTGATCCACAGGAGGTGGATCGGCAGAAGCGGCGTAGGAAGCCCGACCACCACGCAGGTCGTCATCAGCAACAGCTCGCCGGTGTTGCCCCCCAGCAAATATTGAAGGGTTTTCCGAATGTTGTCGTAGATGCCCCGGCCCTCCTCAACGGCAGCAACGATCGTCGCGAAGTTGTCGTCGGTGATGATCATATCCGCGGCTTGCTTGGTGACCTCAGTCCCGGATTTCCCCATCGCGATGCCGATGTCTGCGCCTTTGATGGCCGGTGCGTCGTTCACGCCGTCGCCCGTCATCGCCACGACCGAGCCGTCAGCCTTTAAGGCGCGAACGATGCGTAGCTTGTGTTCGGCAGTGACACGCGCGTAGATCGCGACCTGAGGCGCGCGTCGCTCGAGCTCTGCGTCGGACATCTCGTTCAACTCTGCGCCTGTGACCACGGCTTGGTCCGCTGAGGCGATGCCGAGCTCGTGCGCGATTGCCTGAGCCGTATCAGGATGGTCACCCGTGATCATCACCACGCGGATGCCCGCCGCGCGACACTTCGCGATCGCCTCTTTGGCCGCTGCGCGTGGCGGATCATGCATACCGCTCAGACCGACGAACACGAGCTCACGTTCCACGGCATCCGCGGTGAGCGACTCGGGCGAGGCACTTTCTAGATCACGAAAAGCCGAGGCAAGCACACGCAGCCCTTTCTTGGCCATAGCCGAGGTCTGCGCCAAGATCTGCTCGCGGTCCTGCGCAGACAGCGGGCGAACGCCGGCGCTGGTGTACAGCTTCGTGCAAAGCTCCAGCAGCACGCCCGGTGCGCCATTGCTGAGAGCTCGCAATTTCTCGGCGCTGTTTCGACGGACAACGGTGCTGCGCTTGCGGTCGGAGTCGAACGGGAATTCACACTCCTTGGGCAGCTGCTGCTCGATGCCCTTTCGGTCACCGCCCGCCTTTGCACCAGCCGCGAGCAACGCACCCTCTGTCGGATCACCGACGGTTTTCCACACACCGTCTTCGTCGACGAGATGAGCGTTGTTGCAACCGAGCAGAACGGTAGCGAGCTCGACCAGCGCTGCAGCGTGCGTCGCTCCAGCAGGCTTGCCGTCGAAGTGCACCGTGCCAACCGGGCCGTATCCTTCGCCCGTGACTTCGTAGGCTCGACCCGCAACGTAGAGAGCGCGCACGGTCATCTCGCCGACCGTCAACGTTCCGGTCTTGTCCGTGCAAATAACGCTAGTCGACCCGAGCGTCTCGACAGCCGCCAGTTTGCGCATCAGCGCGCGCCGGCGAGCGAGACGCAGGGCCCCCAATGAAAGGGCTACGGTCACCACCGCTGGCAATCCCTCCGGCACGGCAGCCACGGCGAGACTGACAGAGGTCAGCAGCAACTCCAGAGGTTTGTAGCCGCGGAGCAGCCCTAGACCAAACAACAGAGCCACGATGCCGAGCGCGGCCCAAACCAGAACTCGCCCAAACGAATCGAGCTTGCGCTGCAGCGGCGTGCCCGTTTCAGCGTCCGCAGTCTCGATCAGGCCGGCGATCCGACCAAGCTCGGTCTTCATCGCGGTGGCCACCACGACAGCCTGACCGGTACCGGCCGCAACGCTCGTACCCATGAACACCATGCCGTGGCGGTCTCCGAGCGGACGATTGAGCTGCTCTGTGAGCGCGGGTTGCTTCGTCACCGCGAGCGATTCGCCGGTCAGCGCGGCCTCCACGCACTTGAGCGAGCTCGCCGAAAGAAGCCGGGCATCCGCGCCGACGATGTCGCCGGCTTCCAAAGCAAGCACATCGCCAGTCACGATCCCCGACGCGGGAATCAAGATGACTTCCCCACCGCGGAACACCTTCGCCTGTGGTGCGGTCATCTTTTGAAGCGCGGCGATGGACTTCTCCGCACTGAACTCCTGATAGAAGCCGATCGCAGCGTTGAGCACCACGATGGCGACGATGGCGACCGCATCCAGCACTTCGCCGAGAAAGCCGGAGAGCGCGCCCGCCACGATCAGGATCCAAATGATGAGGCTCTTGAACTGAGCGAGGAAGATCTGAAGTGGACTGACCCGTTTGCTCTGTTTTAGAAGGTTGGGGCCGGTCGCAGCCAAGCGTCGAGCCGCCTCTTCGATGGACAAGCCGCTCGTGGACGAACCGACCTCGATGGAACCAGCCCGCTTGGAGTCAAAGCGCTCAGGTTCCCCGCGGACGATGTTTGGCGCGCTCATGGGGACCAGAGCCTTTCTGCCTGTGATCGGTGAAACTTCGTCTTATCGGTACCACATGTGATCGAAGGACCGAACGCGCAACAGCTCGGCAGTAACGCCACAACTCGCGACGAAGGCGACTTCCGCGCGTCTGGGCACGTTCGTTGCGTTCACTTCATCCGCACCTTGAGCCGGCGGACTGCTGGAGCTCGAAGAACATCCCGACAGCCGTCAGCAAGACAGTGCCAGTATGCCGTTTGGCGAGGAACGGGAAGCGCAGCAGAATGCGGAACATGAGTCGGCGCAATGGACCGGGCATGAGCAAGACCCCCCTCATCGCAAGTCGAAGCCCGGGTGGCACTGAACGTGCTCCTTCAGCCTGAACAGCTCGGATCTCGTCGTGAATGTCGCGCACCGCGCGTCGGTTGACCGCGCGCGCCACATGCGCAAGCGCGAATTGTCGCCCCTGCATCGAAACCTCGACGATGGTCGCCACGTCCACGTCGTCGAACAGCACGCTGCGACCCAGCCAATCGCGCAAAGCGTGGACCTCTGGGTGGGCAGCGACCGCCCTTCCGAGGCAAGCAAGAACAAACGCGGTGAACGAGAGGCACTCACCAGTGCGTTCTCGATGCTCCCGCAACAGGCCGCGCGCTCGCGTCACATCCACTTCGAGCAGACCATGCATCAGGTGCTTCCGCTCGCCGAGGCGCAGAGTGTCGAGCACGAGGCGACGCTCGGGTGGAAAAGCGATTCGGCGACAGCCTTCACGCGGAGTGCACGTGGCACCCGTCACCAAGCCTGTGTCGTCGCCAACTGCCGCATCGACGTCGGTCATCAAGGCCCTGCTACGTCGTAGTCCATTGCTTCAACCAACCAGTGAGCGTAGGTGAAAGGTCCGGACTCGAGCTGCCAAGTGACCATCGCTTCGAACGGCACACGCATTCCCGAGACGTTCCGCCAGTCGCGGTACGTTCCACCCCAGGGACGAAGGCCGTGCTTGTCCATCGATCGCTCCGCGGTCATGCCAATAGGCAAGCCATCGTCGCCGAATTCGAAGGTTCCGGTGACCTCGCGCTCGCCAAAGCGAAGGGTCGCTGTCGCGTGGTGCCCATCGATTGCAGCCCACGTCACGTAGCGCGTATCGAAAAGAGCCGTGGGGTACCATACCATCTCGGCGAGCAGCCGGAGTGCTGAGCCTTGATCGAGCTCCGGCCCGTGCGCATCGGCGATGCTCACGGTCGAGTCCAGCAGCACCCGCATACTGCCCTCGCCCTTGGCAGCCATGTCACGGGCATCCACCCACAGACCTGGAAACATTTGGATACGCGCGCTCCAAACGAAACCTGGTGGATCGGAAGTGAAGAGCTGGGTCCCCCGGATCGGCATGGGCTTCGAGCTGGGGCTCATGCAAAATGTGCCGGCGTGGCGCAATTCTAGCGTGTGCACCGGCGGTCGGTCACCCACCGCCAGCTGGCGGTAGCGAGCAGCAGGAGGGGGCAGCTCGACCATCGCGGGGCGCGGCGTTTGCGACGGCGTCATGGCCACCAGAGAGCGCATTTCATGCGCAACGTGCCGCTGCCAGCGCAACTGATTCACGTTCACGACCACGCCGGCGGCGCCGAACAGCGTCAACAAACTCATCAACACTAGCCAACCCATCGGACTAGCGTCTGCATCAAGCGCGCCGTACCGTCGAGCGAGCGGCTCGGCCAAACCGCCTCACAAGGCATCTCCACGCGAGCCGACGGGCCGCCGCGATTTTCCCGATGGCGCCTGAACGGCTTTCGACCGATCTCACTTCCCTTGGAGAAGATCGAGAGGAGAGCAACCCCGTCGCAGAAATCGACGCGATAGAGCGGCGACCTCAGTCTGCCCCCCGAGCCTTCCTGCCCGCCAAAATTCACAATGTTGCAGGCGTTCGACCAAGTGACCGCGGTCGCGTGGACAAAGCGGAAGGGTTGGGCAACACCCGCGTTGACCGCACCGAGTGGCCGACTACGATCGGCCCCCGATGACCGACCCGGAACAGGCTCCCAAACGACGCTGACGCATGACGACGTCTTCGCGCTCGACGACCCGTGGTGAAGCGCCTGGCCGGAGCGCAGAAGGCCCGGCCGCGGAAGCGCTAGAAAGACGCGAAGCGGTTGTGAGCGAGCGCGTGACGGTTCACGACTTTCGGCGCGAGCCGATGTTTCCGCGTATCGAGCGAGCGGTCTTCGAGATCCTTACCGTCGGAAAGGTCGTCGCGCCCGTCGACGTGCTCGTGAGGATGGACATCCTCGCGCCGCAGGATCTCGAGGACTGGCGCTTCGGCCGCGTTCCCTACCTCGAGCGCGTCATCCACGGCACCCTCGCAGGTTTGAGCCGGCTCTTGCCCGTCCTTGGCTTCCTCTGTCACGACTTGAACTTGGTCCCGTCTCACACCGTGTACGTAAAGTGGGGAAAAGGGCCGCGCACGCCGCTCCGCTTCACGAAGACCGGCCATGAGCGGCTCGAGAAGCTTTACGCGCGGCATTTCACGTGGCCAGGAAAGGGCTCGTTTCACCCGCCGGTCGAGAAATCGGACACAGGCCAGTGAGCGAGTCGGAGCCGCCGGAGCGCGCAAATCTCGCGACGGCGCTGGCAAATGAGGAGGCGCGGCTTCGACGACTGGAAGTCGAACGCGCCGATGCAACGGCACGCGCGGACGCGCTCCGGGCCGAGCTCGACGAGCTCGACGCGCCGCCCCTATTCCGCGGTGAGACCGTCGCTGCGACCACGACCGCGTCGCGCTCCCGAGCGAGAAGGTGAAGCTCTTCCTCGAGCTTTTTCGCAGTGGCGACTGGAAAGACGACGCTTGTGCGTACGCGGAGCGAGGTTCCAGAACCTCGTGCGGAAAGACTTCGTAGCAGGAAAGCATCACAAGGCTCGTGATGTTTCTGCCGCTCACTGGCTTGCCGGCGAAAGCAAACGCCGACCCGCCCCGCCCGCAGCGCGGGCCACAGGCGAGCTTCCGAGACGACCATCACCCCAACCTCGAAAGCAGGCCTGTTGGTCGTCTCAAAAGCAGACGAGAGTGGTTGCCGTGCGGGACGCCGGTAGAATTCGTAGCAAAAGAAAGGTCTATCGAGCAGAAGTACCGTGAGTGCGAAGGTCTGCCTGCGCGTCGCGCTGCTCGAGCGGTGCGCGGCTGCGTGTAGATACCGGACTGGAGAATAAAGCATGTTCAGAATGCGCGCCCTGCTGTCTGTCGCGATCTTGCTTGGCGCGACGCCGGCCTGGGCGACGACCAGTCAATTTCGAGGCGTGAACTGGGCTGATTCGAGGGACAACTTCCAGTCTGGCGTTGTCTATGTTTCGGGTCTTTCTTCATCCGACACGTACAGCTCTGCGTTGGCCACGGGAACGAGGGTCATGAGCCAGTTCGTCTCGAAGGTAGGCGCGAACGCCGTCCGAATGCCCATCAACGAGGCAACCGTCTCAGGCTACTGGAGCACCTACACGGGCGCGATCGATGGCGTGCTTTCCCAGGGCAGCGTCGTGCTTTGCTACTGGGACAGCGCCAAGAGCAACAAGCCCCCGGACATGAACGCTTTTTGGAACATGTGGAAAACGGTAGTTGCCAAGTATGGGGCCAACGAAAACGCCTATTTCGAAATTTTCAACGAACCGAACATGTACAGCACGAATGACCTCATCGCGCTGTACACCAGCTGGCTCACGCAATTTCCGACCGTTCCGAAGAGCAGGGTCATGCTCGATGGCACCGGGAATGCCCAGAACGTTCCCAGTATTGCCTCGGCCAGCGCTCTGAGCGGCTGCCTTCTGGCCGTGCACGATTACAGCTTTTTCGGCTCGGATACTTGGACTAGCGAGTCCCAATGGGTGAGCCACTTCAAGGGCGAAGTCGGCAATTACGCGGACCGAACCGTGTGCACCGAATGGGGCGGGCCGATGAGCCCCGGCAGCAAAAACGGAACCAACTACAGCGCCCTCGACTACAGCAAGTCGCCGACGAATTATTTCGAGGCCTACATCCGCGGCATGAGCAGCCAGCTGCGCGCTTGGAAGATGGGAAGCTTCTACTGGGCCGGTCTCAAGGATGGAGACTGGTATAGCATGACCACGCGCAGTGGAACCGGTTCCAATACGGCACTTTCTGTTCCGAACCCGTCGGGTTTGGCGCAGCTCCAGAATGCCTGGACCGGTGGCGACCCGACGGGCGGCGGCGGCACTGCGGGCGGTGGTGGCACCATGGGTCACGCCGGAGCGGGGGGGACGACAGGACCCGGAGCGGGTGGGATGGGCGGCGCGACGCTCGGCACCGGAGGGGGCGGCGGATTGGCAGGCGCGAATTCGGTTGGTCACGGCGGCTCGATGATGAGCACCGGCGGCGCGAGCGGCGGCGCAGGAGCATCGGTTGGGATCGGCGGCGGCACGACCGCCTCCGCTGGCGGTAGCCAGGCGAGCTTCGGTGGCACGGGCGGCCCAGCTCTGGGAAGCGCTGGGACCAGTGCGGGCGGCTCTGGCAACGGCGGCTCGTCTCCACCGACGGACGCCAACGAAGATGAGAGTACAGGGTGCTCGTGCACCACGGCTAAAGGCAGCCGCAACTCTGCCGGGGGGCTCACCCTCCTGATCTTCGCGACAATCGGCGTGGCAAGACGACGAAAGTCACACCGAGCGCGAGGCTGCTGATCTCCCTTTCGTGGCTGCGGCGCTTTCGGCAACACGGCGGCATGCGGTGACAAGCCATGGCGTGTCGGAACAGGTTCATGGCTGATAGGGACGCGGGACCACCTTGGACGTCGTCCCTTCGACCCATGCCGGAGAACCGCTGGATGTGATGGTGACACTCGAGCTCGTCAGTCCGGGCGAGGTTGCTTCGATGACGGAGGTACCGGCATAGTAGCTGCGGAACTCGATGGCTGCTTGGCCGTCGCGGATGGAGATGTCGGACGCCGTCCCGCCACCTGGAGGCGTGAAGGTGATGCTTGGACCGGTGGGAAATTCGCCCGGCCCCGACTTGAGCGTGAGGGTGACGGGCACGTTGTTGCTGATGGCCTGACCACTGGCATCGACGACCGTCACCAAGAGCCAGGCGTCTTGCGTGCCATCGACCGCGGAGAGCGTGGTCGTGCTCGAGCTGAGCTTCAAACCGGCGGGCGTGCCAGCGGCCGGCCAGGTCGGCGGCGCCACCTTGGCGTAGGCGTTCCGGTACCAGTAATACGAGCGCTTCGGGATTCGGAAGTAGTCGACGATGCCGGAGTTGGTGTATTGGCCGCCCATATTGCTGCCGTAATCGAACATGCACCAGCGCGAGATGCCGCTGCGCCATGCAGGTTGGGCAGCCATGCCGTTCGTGACGGTCAAGTTGTGCCAGCCCGGATCGTAGGTGCCCGGGCGAGTCGAGCTCACGTCCGCGCCGTACTCGGACACCATGTTGGGGATACCGGGGTTGTCATATCCAACGCCATCACCGTTGTAGCCGGCGATGTCTCCGAGGGTGCCGGGCTCCGTGCTGCCGATCTTCGATTGTGCCCCGCCAAT
>Ga0207691_10005637_pt1 | contig 12105 bp, 6 predicted proteins | sample KBSM13metaG_FD_184327 | JGI IMG/M metagenome (GOLD analysis project Ga0207691, IMG submission 184327) | Miscanthus rhizosphere microbial communities from Kellogg Biological Station, Michigan, USA - KBS M1-3 metaG (SPAdes) (version 2) | ecosystem: Host-associated > Plants > Roots > Rhizosphere >...
CGTTCCTCGGCGTGGTGTTCGTGTTGCTGCGGACGTTCGAGCAGCTGGCGGACACCTTCGTCACCGCGATCGTGCCGTTCTATGCTTTGGCAGTGGCGTCGATCTTCGTGTTTCGGAAGAGGGCGGCGTATGATCCGCCGTTCAAGGTGCCGCTCTATCCGATCGTGCCGTGCATGTTCATCCTCGCCACGATGTTTTTGTTGGGGAATGCGTTGATTGACAAGACATCGCGGTGGCCGACGGCGGCGGTGCTGGGAATCATCTTGCTTGGAATTCCCGTCTACTACGCCACTGTCGGGCGCCGTCGTTCGTGAGGCGTGGCGAGCGGCGTACGGCGCCTCGTGAGGAGTGAGGCGTGCTGCGTGCCGCGTGACGTGAGGCGATCGCACGTCTGATTCGGCCCGCGTCCGGGCCACGATGGACGTTATTACAACGAAGGGGAACTGCGTCAGCAGTTCCCCTTCCTTGCAACGCTTCACAACTGCGAGCAAGCCTGATTGATACGTCGAACCTTAACGGCGTCGCCTTACGATCCGCCGCACGCTTACGCCTCACTCCGCACGAGGCGCCGCACGCCGTACGCCACGCCGCACGAACAAACTAGAAGATTCGCAAGTTGATGTACTTCTTCGGGTTCGCCTTCAAGTCGGCGAGCACGGAATCAGCCTGTGTCACGAGCCCGCGAAGGTCCCGATAGAGCAAAGTATCCTTGAGGAACTTCCCAACCGTTCCATCCCCCCGCTCCACCCCCGCAACGATCCCATTCACCCGCTTCGTCGTCGAGTCCAGATTCGACGCAATGCGGGTGAGGCTCTCGCTCGACTTCTTGAAGTTCTTGAGCGTCGAGTCGATCGCCGCAGAGTCTACTGCACTCGCTGCGCGGCGGAACGACGCCATCGTCAGCGAGAGGTTCCGATTCTGCTCCGCGGCGATCGCGTTCAGCTGAATCGACAGTCGCGCCGCATTCGACGACAGCTCCGCCGCATTGGCCATCGACTTCCGGATGTCCTTCAAGCCGCCCGACGCGATGAGCTCCGCGTTGAGCGCCTTCGTCATCTGGCTCACCGTGGCGCCGATGGTGTCTACGCGATTCATGATCGCCTGAATGTCCGTGTCGCTCGTCCCGACCGGCACCGTGTCGCCCGACGCGAATGACACCGTACTCGGACCCTTGGGCGTGAGCGCGATGGCCGCGTCGCCGAAGATGCCAACCGGCTTTACGCTCGCCACGGAGTTCTTCGGCACCTTCACGTCGTCGTTGACGCGGAGCACGACGTCGAGGAAGCCGTCGTTGCGGAGCTTCACGTCGCGCACGTTGCCGACGTTCACCCCCGCCAGGAGTACGGGCTGCCCTGGCTTGAGGTTCTGCCCCCACGCGAACTTCGCATAGAGGGGATAGCCGGACGACAGCCCACCGCGCACGAGCCACAGCGTTCCGAGGAGCGCGATGGCCACCGCGATGATGAGGAAGACTCCAACGAGAACTTCGTCGCGCCGTTTCATGTCTGTAGGTAAGGGGCGAGAAGCGCCGCCGTCAACGTGTCGAGCACGAGGATGGTCACCGACGTAATGACGACCGCCTTGGCCGTCGAGCGCCCGACCCCCTCAGCGCCCGCCTCGGTCACGAATCCCTCGTACGAGCAGATGAACGAAATGGCCGCGCCGAACAGCGTGGCCTTCAACAGCGAGTACACGACCTGGAAGGTACCGAAGCCGAGTCGCACGCCGGCGATGTAATCCTCCTTCGTGACGTCCGTGGCGTACACCGCCACCGCGTACCCACTCACCAGTCCCGTCGCATCGGCGAGGATGACGAGGGCGGGCAGCATGACGAGACACGCGAGCAGGCGCGGTACGATGAGAAACGCGAGCGGATCATACGACAGCGTCTCGAGTGCGTCGATCTGTTCCGTCACGCGCATCGTGCCGATTTCTGCGGTCATCCGCGCGCCGACGCGCCCCGTGAGCACGAGGCCCGTAAGGAGCGGTCCCAGCTCGAGCACCTGCATCAGGCGAACGGATAGACCGATGATCGTGAGCTGTACGCCGGGAAAGAGCTGGTAGCGCGTCTGCAGCGCGATGACGCCGCCGATGAACGCCGCGACGATGACCGTAAGCGGAATGGAATCCACGCCGATGCGCCGCATCTGGCGGATCGTCTCGGGGACGAACGTCGCCGGATCGCCGAAGGCACGCCCGATGTCACGCAGGAAGTAGCCGCGCTGCCCGACCTGCCGAAAGAAAGCGATGAAGCCACGCGTCACGCGCCGGGTAAGCTGGATGCCCTTGCGCTGGACGATGGGGAACTGCTCGGTGGGACGTTGTTCGACGAACCTCCGATCGGCTTCGCTCACGTCCGCACGCGGTACAGCAGCACGAGTCCCATGACGGCAAAGACCGCGTTCGGCAGCCACGCCGCGAAGTCGGGCGCGATGAGATTCTTCCCGCCGATTGCCTTGGTGAGCTGGATCATCATGAGAAAGGTGACTGTCGTTGCGAGGCTGACGCCAATGCCGTAAGCGGTGCCTCCGCGCTGCGTGCTGGTGGCAAGTGGCGCGCCGAACAATGCAATGACGAGGCACGTAATGGGAATGGCGATCTTCAATGCCCGCTCGACCCGGAGCAGGTTCGCGTCGCCTCCCGATCGCTCCAGCGCCTTGATGAAACGCGTCAACTCGGCGAACCGCATCTCCTGCGGATCCCTCGGCCGGGCCATGAGGTCCACGGGCCGCAGGTCGTTCATGCGCCGATCCATCATGGAGGAGAAGCTCACGTTGAGCCCCGGCGTCGAGTCCCGGACGACGTGCATCTCCCCCGTCTGCAGCACCCAGTGTCCCTTGGCCAAGGGAGTAGGAGCGGCGTACCTGGCGCCTGCTGACGATATGAGCACGGTCGGGTAATCCGCGCCCTTGCCCTTTCGTTCGATCTGGAGCCGGTCCAGCGACGCCTGCGTCACGTCGAGGTTGAGCGCCTTGTACACTCGGCCGTATTCACCGGCGTAGGCGAAGTTCGTTCGCTGCGTGCCCGCGCTGATCTTGCTCTCGCCGAGCAGCGTATTGCGGCGCGCGTCGGTGATGGGGACCATCTCGCCGATCACCAGATCCAGACCGGCGGCGATCATCGCCCCCAATACGATGGGTGCGATCAGCCGGTAGAAGCTGATGCCGGAGGCCTTGGCCGCGGTGACCTCGGAGTGGCGCGTGAAGGTGCCGATGGAGAACACCGTCGCGAACAGCACGGCCGCCGGCATCGCGAGGAACATCGACTGGGGCATCCAGTAGACGTAGCTCAGCGCGATGTCGGCGCGGGGAATGTTCCGGTCGAGATAACTCTGGAGGTGATCGGTGAGGTCGATGATCACCAGGAGGAACGGAAGACCCAGCGCCGTCGAGACGAAGATCTTCATCCACTCCACGAAGACGTACCGGTCGAGCGGACCTCCAATCCGCTTCACGACGCCCTCGCCAACGCGGCGGCACGCCGCTCTTCGCGCAACACCCGGCGCTCGTCGAGCCACTCACGAATGCCGCCGCCTCGGCCAGACCCGGAGTCGTTCCCCAGACGAAGCAGCATTACGATGCCGACGGCTGTCATGATCACGTTGGTTCCCCACATGGCCCAGAATGGCGGTACGAGGCCCTTGTTCGCCAGCGACTCGCCGCCGATGAGACCAACATAGTAGAGCGCAAACACCGCGAGGCTCACCCCGATGACGAGGCCGACGCCGCCGCGTGGGAATCGCAGCGCGATGGGCGGCGCCACGATGCAGAAGATCAGGCACGCCGCGGCGAGCGAGAACTTCTTGTGGATCTCGATCTCGAACCGATCGCGCTGACGCTGCGCGATCTGGATGCGAATCTTCGCGTCCTGTACGCGGGGGTCGAGCGCGGAGGGGGGCGCCGGTGTCTGATTGTCAAACGGTTTGGTCTTCAGGATGCCGGCGGCCGCCTCGGCGGCAATCTGCGCCTGTGTCTTGGTGCTGTCCGGCTGTGCGACGGTGTTCTGCGGAACCTGGACGACGGGCCCGGGAGGCAGCTGGCCGGGACGCACGGGCACGAACTTCTGGATCGCACTCGAGCCTGTGTCGTGCTTGACGGCCGTGTCGCGCTTGACGGCCGTGTCCTTCTTTGCGCCCGTGTCCTTCACTGGGCGCTTGGTGGTGTCCTGTGCTTGGCGGGGGACCTCGGCCGCCTGCGCCTCCTTCACGTTCGGAGCCACCATCTGGAGCAACGAGCAGTAGGCCCAGCCGATACCGTGCGGCTCGGTCGTATGGACCCGCGGTCCAAGCGACGTCTGGTTCTCCTTCTTCTTCAGCGCGTCGTCGTATTCCTGCTGCGCCGACGCATAGCTGCTGTTGGCGACCCAGAGGCGCCGCTGCATCTCGCAGATGCCCATCTCGCGATCGCCCTTGGCGTTCGGGTTGGCCTCGGTCTGCTTGAACTTCCCGGTGCCGACGTCGCGCATCTTGATGCGATCGGACTGAAAGAACAGCCGATCGAGCTGGCTCGGCTTGTCGGTCGAGACCTCCTGCATTTCGCCGCTGAAGAGATCCAGGTCGAGGTCCACGAGGTTCGACGCGAAGGCCAGACGCGCCGAATCCGCGTAGATGGTGCGGCGACGCATTGGATCCGTGAGATTGTAGATCACCACCTCGCGAAGCCGGGCGAACGCGGGTTCGTTGATGATCTTGCCGGCCTTGAGGTAGAACTTCCCCTCGACGATCGAGTTGATGACCTGCTCCTTGAGGAGGAGCGCCGGCTTGGTCTGCGAAATGTTGTCCTGGAGCGTCTTGAGCCGGTGATTCGCCCTCGGCAGCACCTGGTCGTTGAAGGCCAGCAGGCCGATCGTCATCACCAGGCCGCCCATCAGCGCGGGAGACACGAGCCGCCAGGGGCTGACACCGCTCGCCTTGAGTGCCGTGACCTCGTTCTCCGACGCGAGTCGACTGAATGCGTACAGCACGGCGACGAGCACCGACATCGGCACCGTCAGCGCGACGGTAAATGGAACCGAGAGCAGGAAGAATTCGCCGATCACCGACCAGGGCAGCCCCTTGCCCACCAACTCGCCGAACTGTCGCGAGATGAAGTTGAGCAACATGAGCGACGTCAGCGCCGTGACTGCGAACAGGAACGGGCCGAGGTGCTCTCTGAGGACGTATCGGGCGATGATTTTCAAACTTTGAATTCTTTGGAGTTCCGGTGTGGCGCGCGCTATCAAACTAAGTCGACCGACGATAGGACGGCCTGACTGGAATTATTGAATCCTTGGAATTGACTCTGACCCTTGACCGAGCGCTCAGACCGTGCAAGCCACAACACGAAAAGCGTTCGCTAAAGGTGGCCCAGAGGAAGCCTGCCATCGCCAACGAATCAATTCCTGAAATTCACATGATTCTAGTCAGTCAGTTGCTGTTTTTCCGCTTTGATTCCCAGTGACAACTTCAAGTCTACCACGGGGTTGTAGCGCGCGGCGTATTCTGTAGATTTCTGGACGACCAGCGCTGCCGTTCAAGCCTAACGGTACCCGCGGTCGCTCTGTACCCCGCCCCCAAGGATTGGTGCGCAGTCTCCGGTACCTCGCCGCCCTTGCGGCGTTCGCCCGGCTAGCTCTTCCCGCGGCCCTCGGCGCACAAACCCCGGTCCCTCGCGCGCTGGCGCCACGTGTCGACTCCACTCGAGCCGACTCGCTGCGCTCGCAAGCGTCGGACTCCGCGAAGCGCGTCGTCATGCCCAAACCTGCCGTTGATACGCTGCGGCAGCCGCGCCTGTTCGGGCCGGGCTCCGACCTGAGCCTGGACGTCCGCACGCGCATCGAAACGAAAGGGCAGCGCTTTCGTGACGAACGTTGCACCAACGGGCAGCTCTCCGGCCTGCTGTCCGTCAGCTGCCAGACCGCGTTCACCCCCACGTTCGGCTTCGACTTCACGATGGTCAGCACGGGCACCGTCGCCGACCGCGTGCACGTCAATGTCGACTACGACACGCAGCGTGAGTTCGACGCCTCGAACGCGGTCAACATCTATTACGAAGGCAAGGCGAACGACAGGCTCCAGCGGCTCGAGGTGGGCAACGTCTCCTTCAACCTCCCGACCACGCGCTTTCTCTCGAGCGGTGTGCCGAGCGGAAACTATGGACTCCAGGCGGTGGCGAAGTTCGGTCCGCTGCGCCTCCAGGGCATCGCTGCGCAGCAGAAGGGCAACATCGTCCAGGACCGAGTCTTTTATGTCGGGGACCGCACGTCGCAGACGGCCGACCGCGAGATCAAGGACAACGAGATCGAGCCGCGCCGCTTTTTCTTCACCGTCGACCCCGCGCTCTTCAAGGGCTATCCGAACGTCGACATCCTGAATCGCTCACAGCTCGCCTCGATTGCCAACCAACTGAGCGACACGATTCGTCCGCGCCGGATCATGATCTATCGCGTGCAGTTCGGCACGCAGCCACAGAATCCGAACGGCCCGCGCTTCCGCATCAACGGCGATCCCGGCGAAGGCCGACAGACCTACGACGTCCTGCGCGAAGGTGTCGATTACTACCTCGATCCGTCGCAGCTCTGGTTCGCTCTCGTGCGCCCACTCAACCAGGGCAACGAGCGACTCGCAGTCGCGTACACGCTACTCGTGAATGGCGTGGAGAAGGTGGTGCCGAGCGTCGGCGGAACGCCCGACCTCCAGTACACGGGTGCGACGAGCGACCAGCGCGCCAACCTCGTCTACGACCCGAACGTGCTCCCGGGTCAGCCCGCGTTCCGTCGCGAGATTCGCTCGGTCTATCGCATCGCCGGCGAAGAGCTCGTGCGCAGCTCCACGCGCGTGCGTGTGGTGAGTGGCGCCGGTGAACAGGAGAAGCCGGTCACCGGCAGGTTCGCGACCTTCCTCCAGATGTTCGGACTCGCACAGGCGGTGAACCCCGCGAGCTTCGACATCGAGAACAGGCTGTGGCCGCGACCCTCCGACCCGAACTACAGCGCGGCCGCAGGCGGAACAGCAGGCCTCGCGAGCGCGGCATCGCTCAGTACCGCGAATGCGATAACGACGGGACGGATCATCAAGGATCACTTCGTCGTCTTCCCGGTGCTGCACCCGTTCTCCGCGGCTGACTCTGGGCTCGTCGTCACCGGCAATCCCACCAACGAAGCGGTCTACACCACGCCCGGCGAATACCTCTATTCCACGCAGCATCCGCCGAACGTCTATCGGCTGAAGGTGGGTTACTCCACCGAAGCCAGTTCCGACGCAGGCGCCATCAACCTCGGCAGCGTGCAGGTGCGTCGCGGCTCGGAGCGCGTGCTGCTCGACGGCCGGCCACTCATTCGCGAAGTCGACTATCGCATCGACTACGAGCTCGGACGTCTCACCTTCGCGAGGCCGGAAACGCTGTTCACGCGACAGCGCGCCGTCACGGTGAAGTTCGAGGAGAATCCGCTGTTCGCCGTTGGCTCGACGAAGTTGTACGGACTCACGAGCACGCTCGCACTCAAGAACGGCGAGTTCAATTTCATCGCTCTTCAGCAGTCGCAGGTCACGGACTTCACACGTCCGCAACTCGGCTTCGAACCAGTGTCGTCCCTGCTCGCCGGCGTGAACGGACAGCTCTCATGGAGCGTGAGTCCGATCACTCGGCTCGTGAACGCTCTGCCATTCGCCAACACGAAGGTGCCATCGCGCATCAGCGTCGAGGGCGAGTTCGCCACGAGCCGTCCGCAACTCAACAACAAGACGCAGGCATACCTGGAGAGCTTCGAGAGCGACGCGGGCATCACCGTCAGCCTTTCCGACCAGGCATGGGCGCTCTCGAGCCAACCGTCCGACGGTCACGTACTGCCGAGGCGCTTCGGCGCAAACCCGTTCGACATTCGTCGCGCGACGACCCTCGCGTTCCAGAACAACGGCACCAATCCGACGACCGGCGCCAACATCCTCGTCCAGCGCGACAGCATCGACGCGAACGCCTCGTACCTCACCTTCGCGTCAACGTCGTACGAGCAGCTCCTCTGGATGACGCTCTATCCGCTGAACATCGGCGGACGCTACGATCCCGGCACTCGCACCGGTGCATGGACGATCTCCAACACGCCGTCGGGTCGTCGCTACCGCTCGGCGCGCACGGTCCTGAGTCCCGCGGGACTCGACCTCTCGCGCTCGGAGAACCTCGAGTTCTGGGCGCTCGTCGACACGAACGCCACACGACGCACCGCGAACCCGACGCTCGTCTTCGACTTCGGTGAGATCTCGGAGAACCGCATCGCGTACGCGCCTGAATCGCTCTACGTGAATCCGGGTTCCAAACCCGATTCGCTGTTCCGCGGTCGCAAACTGCAAGGCCTCGACAGCCTGAACACCGAGCGCGATCCCATCTCGCGCGCCTTCAACGCCGAAGTGAACGACAAGGGCCTCCTCGGCGACGTCGTCGACACGCTCGCGGTTGTGAATGGCGGTGTCGTCACCCGGATGTTCAACGTCCCTTTGTGCACGGGCACCACGCGAACTCCGCCGAGGATCGGCGATACGCGCACGAATTGCACGGTGCACAACAACAGGCTCGACGAAGAGGACATCGATCTCGACAACGTTCTCAACCTGAAGACCGCGCAGCGCGATCGTGAGCGATTGCTGCGCTTCGTCATCGATCTCGGTGACTCGCGCAAGTGGGTGCGCTTCGGCAAGACCTTCCGTCAGCAGATCGATTCGGCCGGCCCCATCAAGACGCTGCAGTGGGTGCTCATCCGCGTTCCCTTCCGCGCCGCGGACGACACGGTGAACGATGTCCTGCTGCGCCGCGTGCGCGCACTTCGCGTGACGATGGTGAGTGGTGTCGGAGCAGCGGACGATGAATTCATCCAGACGCCCATCGCGCGCCTCAAGCTCACCGGCGCGCCCTGGCTCAAGCGGAACGACCAGACGCTCGCGGGCATCGCTGGAGAAATGCCGGCAGGCGGCTACACGCTCTCGGGCCTCATCGGCACGGCGGACAGAGGCACCACGAGTGGCGACGACTATCAGCCGCCACCGGGTGTCACCGACGAAGCGGACACGCGAGCGGCGCAGTTCTCGACATCGACGACGCAGATCAACGAGCGTTCGCTTCGACTGCAAGCGGGCAACCTACCGGTGTACGGGCGCGCCGAGGCGTATTACCGGTTCCCGAATGGCCAGCAGAGCTTCATGGGCTATCAGCAGCTGCGGCTCTGGGCGCGCGGTCGTCACAATGGCTGGGGCCCGAATGGCGAGCTCCAGATGTACGTGAAGGTCGGGCGCGATGCGAACAACTTCTATCTGTATCGCACGCCGGTGATGTCGGGGCCGGGAGTCGAAGCGTGGAACCCTGAAGTGCGCGTGGACTTCAATCGCTTCTTCGCGCTCAGGCAGAAACTTCAGAACGCCTATCTCGCCAACAAGGGCGACACGCTGCAATGCTCGGGCGCCGACGCAGCACTCGTGAACGCGTCCACGACGCCGGCGGCCGCAGGGCAGCAGCGCTACGTCGCGTGCGATGGCGGCTACATGGTCTACACCGTAGAGCCAGGTGCCGCGCCGCCGAACCTCGCAGCGGTGCAGGAGATGTCCGTCGGCTTCGTACGTCTCCCCACTACTGCCGGTGCGCCGAGTGTCATCGGGCCTGCCGATTCGCTGGAGTTGTGGGTCGACGACATTCGACTCGCGCAGGTGGTGAACAATCCGGGCTACGCGGGGCAGGTGAGCGTCGCGATGTCCGCGGCCGACATCGCCGACGTGCGCGTCGGCTTCGCGAAGAAGAATCCGTATTTCCGCCAGCTCACCGACCAGCCGAGCTTCGTGGACGATCGCGTGCTCGATGTCGTGGGGACGATCCATCTCGAGAAGCTGCTGCCGGTAGGACTCGGCCTGTCCGTTCCATTGACCATCACGCACGTCTCGAGCGCGAGTTCGCCGCTCTTCCTCAACGGGACGGACATCACCGGCGCCGGCGTGCAGAATCTTCGCACGCCCAGTACCGGGATCACGACGTACGCGCTCAGCGTGCGCCGCACGGTGCCACTGTCAAACCCGCTACTCGGTGCGCTGATCGACAACCTCGGCGTGACGTCGACGTACGCCACAGGGGACAGCCGCAACGAGTACCAGAGCGGCAACAACGACAACTTCGCGCTGAGCCTGGACTACAACGTCGCGGCGGATCCGCGCACCGTGCGCGTTCCCAGTGTCTTCGGTCTGCCGATGGCGATCGTGCCCAATGCGCTGCGCAACAGCGCCGACACTGTGACTGCACCGTCCGTGTTTCGCTGGAATCCCACGGTGCTTCGCTTCTCCAGCGGCGTGGTGCGCGGGAGCGATCGTCGCTTCACGTTCTTCAAGCCCGCTGCTGCGTTCGACGACTCGGCGCGTGCGTCGCGCTACGACCAGAATCTGTGGCGCAACTCAAGCACGCTCGAATTCCGTCCGACGAATGCATTCTCGGCGCGCTGGGACTTCGTGTCGCTGCGCGATCTCCGCGACTACGGTGACACGACAGCCGCAGCGCGCTCCGCCACCGAACAGCGTTCACACCTGCTCGGCGCAAACGTCGGCATGGAGCGCGAGCGCTCGCTGCTGACGTCGTTGGCATTCGCGCCACAGCGGTCGCAGTGGTTCCGTCCGCGCGCCGACTTCGGCACGCAGTACGGCATGTTGCGCGATCCAAACTTCGGTGCATTCACGCCGCTGACGTTCGGCAACACGGTAACGATCAACGACACCTTGCTGCTGCCACGGCGCATCACGGTGTCGCAGAACGCTGGCGCAGGCGTGACGATCGACCTCGGCCGCATGCTCACGATCTATTCGGGCGACTCGTCGTTGGCGCGCAGTCTCGCGAGGATCTTTGCACCGTTCGACATCAACGTGAATCGCAGCCTGCTGTCGGCATTCGACGGCGCAAACGCGGGCTCGCCACTCGGTCTGCAGTTTGGATTGGGCGGTGTGGACGCGTTCCGTCAGGCGAATGGCCAGGTCGCGGCGACCACCGGACTCACGCAGGCGCTGTCGGCGAGTCAGTCATTTCTGTTCCCCGGCAACATCGCGTTCGTGAATCGCTATCGTCGCACGACGACGCGCAGCTGGACTCGTCGCTTCGACGATGCACAGTCCGTCGCCGACGGCGCGCAGACTGTCTTCCCCGATGTGAGTCTTCGCTGGAGTTGGGTGCCGCCGAGGGTGCTCCAGCCGATTTTCAGGTCGCTCGGTGCGAATGCTGGCTACGCGCGCTCGCTCGCCACGAGCTTCCTTCCGGGTGACGAGTTCGGCCAGCGTCCCGAGCTGCGCGGATCGCGTGTGCGGACGATCCCGCTCAATACCTCGGTGGCGTGGGGCTTTGGGCGCGGACTGGCGACGTCGGCCGGATATGCGTTGACGACGCGCACGGATTCGCTCCCGGGCAGTGTGGCCGAGGGGAAAGCGGAGGACATGAGCGTCGACGTGGGGCGTGCGTTCAAGTTCCCGAAGAGTCTCGGCTTCACGAGTGAGAGCGACATCCGCGCGCGCATCGGCTGGCAGCAGACGCGTTCGCGCACGTTCATCAATGATCTGGCGCAGGGCGGCTCGAGCCGTCTCGCCGACAATGGGCGCAGCGCGGTGAGCTTGAACGCGGACACCGATCTGAGCGAGACCGTGATCTTCACGCTTCAGGGGTCGCGTGTGTCGACGTACGACAACAACTTCAATCGTCGCGCGACGCAGTACGTTTTATCTACTGTATTTCAGGTGCAGTTCTTCGGCGAGCCGAAGTAGTGGTGTATAGACCAGACGGCACTTTTACCGCAGAGGACGCAGAGGAGCAGAGGGCCGCAGAGGAAAATCAGCAAAGGAAAGCACCTGAGAGAAGTTCTTTTCAGCAGTCCTCTGCGGCCCTCTGCGACTCTGCGTCCTCTGCGGTGAAAAATGCAGTTCCATGTGTAGTTGAAGGTTTTCTTGCACATAACAGAGTCAGAATGAAATATCGAGTTGTGCTTTCACTCCTGTTGGTTGCCGTGCTGCCGGCGTTCTCTGCATGCGACAAATTACCGTTGCGTGCAAAGACCGCCTTCAACGCCGACTCCGCGTTCTCCTATACGCGGCAGCAAGTCGCGTTCGGGCCGCGCGTGCCCGGC
>Ga0207691_10005639_pt1 | contig 12104 bp, 7 predicted proteins | sample KBSM13metaG_FD_184327 | JGI IMG/M metagenome (GOLD analysis project Ga0207691, IMG submission 184327) | Miscanthus rhizosphere microbial communities from Kellogg Biological Station, Michigan, USA - KBS M1-3 metaG (SPAdes) (version 2) | ecosystem: Host-associated > Plants > Roots > Rhizosphere >...
CCTCTTGGTTACGGCGGACCTCATGCAGCTTTTTTTGCCGCTAAAGATGATTTTAAAAGAAGTATACCCGGTCGTATCATCGGCGTAAGTGTTGATGCAAATAATAACCGTGCCTTGCGCATGGCTTTACAGACAAGAGAACAACATATCAAAAGAGAAAAAGCCACTTCAAATATTTGTACGGCGCAGGCATTGTTGGCAAATATGGCTGCTATGTACGCAGTGTTTCATGGCCCCGATGGTTTAAAAAATATTGCAAAGAGAGTTGCTGTATTGACACAAACCGTTGCCGATGCAATTGAAGAATTAGGATTCGAACTGGTCTCAACAAATTTCTTTGATACCATCACTGTTAAAGCGAATAATATTTCTTCAATAAAAGAAAAAGCAGAAAGGCAACAGATAAATCTCCGTTATATTGACAATAAGTATATCAGCATTTCAATTGATGAAACAACGCTTACCGAAGATCTTTATGATCTTATAAACTGTTTCGAAGATGATAAGAATCCAGTGACATTCGATATTCATCATGATGATGAACCGGATCATATTCCTCAAAGCTTGACAAGAACATCATTATTCTTAACGCATCCCGTATTCAATACTCATCGCAGTGAAAGCCAAATGATGCGTTATATAAAATCATTGGAGAATAAAGATCTTTCATTGAATACTTCAATGATCACATTGGGAAGTTGCACCATGAAATTGAATGCAGCTTCTGAAATGATCCCGTTAAGTTGGGTTCATTGGAGTAAGATCCATCCATTTGCTCCTGCAGATCAAACAGAAGGTTACAAACAAATTGTTGATGATCTTTCAAAATATTTATGTGAGATCACTGCACTTGATGCATGCAGTTTGCAACCAAACAGCGGTGCACAGGGAGAATATGCCGGCTTGCTAGCCATTCGTGATTATCATGAAGCAAACAAGCATGGTCATCGTACTGTTATGCTGATCCCAATTTCTGCACACGGCACAAATCCTGCAAGTGCAGTAATGGCGGGAATGAAAGTGGTTGTCGTAAAAGCATTGGAGAATGGCTACATCGATGTGAATGATCTGAAAGCAAAAGCAGAACAGTATTCTTCTGATCTTGCTGGTATCATGATCACTTACCCGAGCACTTATGGTGTATATGAAGAAACAGTTAAAGAAATTACTGATATTATTCACCAGCACGGCGGACAAGTATACATGGATGGTGCTAACATGAATGCACAGGTTGGCTTAACTGCACCAGGATTGATCGGTGCTGATGTTTGTCATTTGAATTTGCATAAAACATTTGCGATACCACATGGTGGTGGTGGTCCGGGCATGGGACCTATCTGTGTGAAGAAACACTTGGCTCCTTATTTACCAGGTCATGTAGAATTCAAAAGTCAAAATTCAAAAAACGATTCAAACGCAGTTTCGGCAGCTCCTTATGGTTCTGCAAGTATTTTACTGATCTCTTATGCATATATCAGGATGCTTGGACATGTAGGTGTAAAGAATGCAACTGAATACGCTATTCTCAATGCAAACTATATGCGTGCAAGATTGCAGGGACAGTTTGAAATTCTTTATACAAATCACAATGGTCAGTGTGCTCATGAATTTATAGTTGATCTGCGACCATTTAAAAAATCTGCAGAGATAGAAGCAGAAGATGTTGCTAAGCGTTTAATGGATTATGGTTTTCATGCTCCGACAATGAGCTTTCCTGTTCCCGGAACAATTATGATCGAACCAACAGAGAGTGAAGACAAAGCCGAGCTTGATCGTTTTTGTGATGCATTACTTAGTATCCGCCAGGAAATAAGAGATATTGAAGAAGGAAAAATGGATAAGAAAAATAATGCATTAAAGAATGCGCCTCATACACAAGCAATGGTTGTAACAAGTGACTGGAACAAACCATATACAAGAGAGCAAGCTGCTTTCCCAATGTATTATGTTACACAAAATAAATTCTGGCCTTCTGTAGCAAGAGTTAATAATACTTATGGTGATCGGAATTTGATCTGCACATGTGAGCCGATCGAATCATACATGGAAGCAGAAGCATGATCAAATGAAAGATAATAACTGATAATTGATAGATGATATTTAAGTCCCGTTGAAGCGGGACTTTTTTATTAACTTCAATTGATGCCATCCACACGCCAACTTGCGGCTATTTTGTTTACTGATATTGCTGGCTACACTGCCATGATGCAACGTCATGAACAATCCGCGATCAAAATGGTAAAACATCACAGGGCAGTGTTGGAAAAGACCGTGGATGAATTTGAAGGAAATGTGATCGAATTTTACGGAGATGGCAGTTTATGCATTTTTACCAGCATCACAAAAGCCATGCATTGTGCATTAAGTATTCAGCAACAGATGCAGGCAGAACCACCGGTTCCTTTACGACTTGGCCTTCACATCGGAGAAGTGATCTATGAAGATGGTAAGATAATGGGTGATGGAGTGAACATTGCCTCCCGAATCCAATCACTTGGGTTACCTGGCTGTATACTTTTCTCCAAAGAAATATTTGACAAGATCAGGAATCACCCTGAATTCAAAACAGTTAATCTTGGCCGTTTCAGGATGAAAAATGTGGCCGAACCTATGGAAGTATACGCCCTTGCCAACGATGGATTAACTGTTCCTGCAAAAGAAAAAATTGAAGGAAGAGTTGTAGACATAGCAGCGAAGAAAAATCTGAAAGCTATACGCAGATGGATCCTGGTATCAGCATCAGCCATTGTAATTACATTGATCGTACTCCTTTTGCCTGGCATGCTGAAAAATAATTCCGTATTTACCGGCAGCGATAAATCAATTGCCGTTCTTCCTTTTGATAATATCAGCAATGATACACTGCAGCAATATTTCAGCGATGGAATAACGGAAGATATCATTACACAACTTTCCAAAATTGCCGACCTGAAAGTTATTTCACGAACATCGGTGATGGAGTATAAACACAACAAGAAAAACATAAAAAAAATTGCTGAGGAATTAGGCGTGGCTACTATATTGGAAGGAAGTGTAAGAAAGGAAGGTGATAAAGTGAGGATCACTGCCCAGTTGATTAATGCAAATACTGATAAACATATCTGGGCAGAAACCTATGACAGAAATGCATCCGAAGTTTTTGCCATTCAAAGTGAAGTGGCACAACAGATAGCCAATAAGCTGAATGTGAAACTGACCACAGAAGAAGGAAAACGCATCATTGAAAAAGCTACAGATAATGTAGCAGCTTATGAAGATTATCTACGGGCAAAAAAATTACCCTTGTCTCAAAGGATCGAACCGTTATTAAATGCAATAAAAAAAGATCCCGATTTTTCACTGGCTTGGGTTGAACTGGCGAGTGCTTATTCCAAAATACCTTTTCGAAACCAAAGTGAAAAACCTTACTATGTTCGGAAATCACTTGATGCAGCAATGACAGCAGTGGCCTTAGGTCCCGAGAGATCTGAGACACATATGATACTCGGAGATGTGCTTAAGATCAGCACCCTTTCGCCGGCTCTCGCAATTAAAGAGCTAAACAAATCCATTGCACTAAATCCAAACAATGCTGAAGCTCATGTTTACCTTGCCTTTGCTCAAATGGAAATGGGCAGCTTTGCCGAAGCAAAAAAAAATCTTCAGAAGGCAAAACTTCTTGATCCACTTTCTTCAATTATGAATAGTGGTTGGTTAAATTATTATCGTTATTCCAGGGATCCAGACAAATACATTTCATATAGAAACGAAATGAGGCCGGGTAATATTCCAGATTCTACACCAGGCACTAAAATGGTTTACCATTTTTTAAAAGATGAGTATGACAGTGTATTATATTATAGCAGACCGACTTCTATTTCCTTTTTAAAAAGTATTGCATATGCACGTACCGGCCAATCAGACAAAACAAAAAAAATTGCGGATTCACTGGAAAAATCATCACCGTATGATCACGCATTTCAAATCGGTATTCTCTATGCATGGATAGGAGACAAACAAAAGGCAATTGAAAAACTGAACCTGGCTTATCGTCTTTATGATTTCGGCCTGATCAGCATTAAAGTAGATAAACTTTTTGATCCACTTAGAAATGAAGAAGGGTTTAAAGAATTGCTCAAAAAGATGGGAATGGAATAATATATCTCTCTGTCAAAATAAAAACAAAAGAGCTTCCAATGGAAGCTCTTTTAGTATGTTGAACAAATATTGAATTAATCTTTTCCTTTACCCCTTCCCCTACCATTTCCATTACCATTGCCTCTCTGTTGTTCTTGCTGCGGCTGAGTTTGTGCCGGTCTTTCTACCTGTTGTTGCTGTCCACGATTTTGATAAGGCCTTTCCGCTCTTTGAGTATTTTGGTTCGGCAATTGTTGCCTTTCCACTCTTTGACTATTCTGATTCGGCACCTGTTGTCTTTCCACTCTTTGATTATTCTGATTTGGGAACTGTGGCCTTTCCACCTGTTGATTGCCGCGATTCTGATAGGGCCTTTCCACTCTCCTGCTATTTTGATCAGGCACTTGTTGTCTTTCTACTCTTTGATTATTCTGATCAGGTATTTGCTGTCTTTCCACTCTTTGATTATTCTGATTTGGAAATTGCTGCCGTTCTATTTGCTGATTGCCGCGATTCTGATATGGCCTTTCTGCTCTCCTGCTATTCTGATCAGGCACTTGCTGTCTTTCCACTCTCTGATCATTCTGGTTAGGGATTTGCTGTCTTCCTATTGGCTGACTACCGCGATTCTGATAAGGTCTTTCTTGCCTTGCCACATTTCTATCAGTACTTACACTCTGACTTCTCTGCCTGGAATTTTCAAAAGTTCTTGGCGCTCCTCTATCAGAACCCCTGTTAATATAAGGCTTGTAAATAGAAACTTCATCGTTTCTTATTATGGTACGTCCGGCTCTTTGAGATTCGCGAATTCTAACTGGGCTAATTCTTGAACCAGTATATCTTTCAACTTCATTGCGGGAAGGGCCAATTACATAACCCCTGTTACTACTATAATTATTAATAATAGTTGTGTGATTAAAAATGGTTGTGTTCCTGCCTCTGTCAATATAATAATTTGAAAGATGCGGTGAAGTGATGTACCGGCTTGGAGCAAAGCACCAATAATTGGATGGCACATTATACCTGTTGCCTAAATATAAATTGATACTGATACCGGGGCTCATTGGCGCCCAGCCATAATAGTCATCACCGCCACGCCAAACTACCCAGGCAGGTGCCCATTCATAATCCGGAACCCAGAGCCAGCCTTCATAAGAATCATAGACCCAACGGCCGTAGTGAAATGGTGCCCATCCCCATTCATAATCTGATACCCAGAGCCAGCCATCATCTGACCATGCCCAATGTCCTTCAGATCTGTAAGGTTGAAAATCGTTATACCTGTTATCAGGTCGCCACACATATCCATATTCCGGATAACTGATCCAGTCGCCATATGGACTCAGGTCATCATAAAAAGATTGAAAGGAAACATTAACTGATACCTGTGCGGATGTTTTGTTTTGCACTGCACCAAACAGCAACACTATAGTCGCTATTAAAAATGCTTTTAAGATACGTTTCATTTAAAAAGGATTTAGGTTGTAAAAAAATGGTTTCTCAATTCAGTGACCCGGTTTACATTTCTAAATCCATGAGATTTATTTACTACTAGTGTTTGTATGACGATAAATATGCCAGCTTTTGTGTTAAAGAGATGTTTGAATGTTTTGGCAAGAGTATTATCGAAATTTTCAGTTAATATTTTCTAAATGAAAAAAGCAGTCATGATATTCATAACTGCTTTCAATAGTTACTTATTTCAATTAATGATGTTTAAATCTAATTGCAACTCCAAGTTGACCAACATTGCTATGGTCTACAATATTATCAAAGCGGCTCACATCGGTCAAACCAAAATTATAGCGTCCGTATAATATTAATTGTTCTGAAGCCTTATATCCTATACCTAAGCCTATAGCAACCTGACCAGTTGTAAAATCATCCTTTGCATTTATTTGTCCCGCTTCATCATCAGCCTTGTCCTGTGCACTTAGAAGCAAACCAAATTGTGGACCTGCTTCCAAATATACTTGTGGTGCCGGGTAGTATTGGATCATTAATGGAAGTTGAAGATAACCGAGAGCTAAAGTTCTTTCCACTCCGCCTGACATGTAGCGTTGTCCTTCACCGGAATACAATAACTCTGGCTGGAAACACCAGTTTCTATTTATAGTATGATGAAGGAACACACCTATGTGCCCGCTGACCCTGTCGCGACCTTCAAATCCACTTAGGCTCGTCATATTTACACCTCCTTTTATACCTATTGCCTGTTGTGCATTCACAGATGAGAATAGAAAACTAATTGCAGCTACGGATAAAAGCATTGTTACTTTTTTCATAATCATAGATTTTACTATTGATTTTCAAACGTCATGCCAGCAGGAAGAATAAGCTATTTATTAACTGTATTTCAGGGAATTAAAATTTATAAACAATTAAACTTTAAACTTTGATTCACAATTAAAATGAATACATTCTTTTTGTAAAATAAAATGCCCCGATAAACAGGGCATTATAGAAACATAAAAAATAACTTTTACTGTTTTACATCCACAGTTATTCTACTTATAAGCTTACTTCCATATGAACGATGAATTCCATCAGCAAACTGAAGAACCAAAACATGTTTGCCGGGTGTCAGTTTGATCTCAGCAGATGTTTGCGCTTTTCCAAAATGATAATGATGAAGCGAGTCTGTTGGTGGTACGACACTTTCTGTAGCTATGGAATCAACATCAACAAGCAGGTGATGATGACCTGATGCCGGTCTTAAAGTTCCAGCGGTATCTACTTTTATATTCTCCACTCCCATTTCAATTTTCAATGGTGATTTAACAGATTGCCCATCTTTCAGATTAACAAAAAACACTTTTGCGCCTGCAGGAACTTCTGGCATTGGAGGCATTTCCATCGCAGTGGTTGTACTTGCATGAGCATCATGTCCTGCTTCTTTTGTTTCAGTGGTTTTATCGTCATTACTGTTGCATGCGATCAATGATGCAGCAACAATAGCAGTTGTAAATAAGTATTTCATAAATTATCTTTTAAAAAAATTAAGATCGCTAAGGTAATGAACTTGGCGATACAAGAATTTGTATTCTTTATTTATTTTGCTTTCGTAACTTTAGTTCCCTTAATTTAAACATATGGATCAGAAAATTATCAATTTGTACGATGAGTATATTCATTCAGCTACTATTACCCGTGCTGATTTTTTAAAACGGGTTACACTCATTACCGGCAGCATTGCCCTTACACAATCTGTACTATCGCAAATAGAAAACAATTATGCAAAACCCGGTCTTACTACAGCTGAAGATCTGTTCACCGAATACATAAACTATCCCGGCGTACCTAATGAAATGAAAGCATATATAGCAAGACCAAAAGAAGAAAAAAAATATGCAGCCGTGATAGTGATTCATGAGAACCGTGGATTGAATGCACATATTGAAGATGTAGCAAGAAGAGCAGCCACATCAGGGTATCTTGCCATTGCACCTAATGCGTTATCTGCTTTAGGAAAAACATTTGCTAATGAAGATGAGGCAAGGGCTGGTTTCAGCGAGCTGAAACCTGAGGATAATCTTAAAAATTTTATTGGTGCATTTGAATATTTAAAAACAAGGAAAGATTTTAATGGCAAGGCCGGCTGTGTTGGATTTTGCTGGGGTGGCGGAATGTCTAATAACCTTGCCGTAAATATTCCTGACCTGAAAGCAGCTGTTGCATTTTATGGTCGTCAGCCTGTTGATGCTGATGTACCAAAAATAAAAGCCGCCGTTCAACTACACTATGGCAGCCTTGATGAAGGAGTAAATAAAGGCATCCCAGCTTATGAAGCAGCCTTGAAGGCTAATAAAATAGAGTATGAACTATATATGTATGAAGGAGCCAACCATGCTTTTCATAATGATACTTCCCCTGCAAGATATAATGAAGCAGCAGCAAAATTAGCATGGCAAAGAACGATCGCATTCTATGCAAAACATCTTAAATAGTTTTACGCATTAATGAAAACAAACAAATCAGCTGCTTTATTAGTTTGTCTTTTATTTTTTTCGATCTCTGTTCTTGCTCAAAAGATCTCGCTTGCCTATACGGTAAAGATGGGTAATCCTGAATGGCATTTCTTCCAGGTACAACTTTCATGTAAAGGCTTAAAAAAAGATTTTATTGACTTCAAAATGCCTGTATGGACACCGGGTTATTATCAAAAAATGGATTATGCAAAAAATGTTCAGCAACTTAAAGTAATTGATGAAACAGGTAAACAATTAAAGACCGAAAAACTTGCTGACAATACTTGGAGGGTTTTCAGTAACAATACCAATGCGTTCAATATATCTTATGATGTAAAAACCGAAAGATCTTTTGTGGCTACTCCTTATGTTGATGATAAACGGGCTTATATTTTACCTGCTGGTGTTTTTTTATATGTTGATAAAATGATCAACCAACCCGTGCAGGTGACCGTGGTTCCTGATAGTAAATGGAACCGTGTTGCCACCGGGTTGGATTCTCTTCCAGGGAAAAAATTTACTTACTCCGCCCCTGATTTTGATATTCTGTATGATAGCCCGATCCTTGTTGGCGATCTTGAGGAATTGACTCCATTTAAAGTAAAGGGTATAACTCATCGCTTTATTGGTTTTAAGCTCGGTGATTTTGACAGGCAACAATTCATACTTGATCTGAAAAAAGTTGTTGAAGCCGCTGTAAACATTATCGGGCACATTCCTTACAAAAGCTATACGTTTATTGCAATGGGTCCCGGGCAGGGAGGCATCGAGCATTTGAACAATACAACTTTTGGTTTTAATGGAACCAATCTCAATAAAAGAGAAAATTATATTCGTACACTTCATTTTTTAGCCCATGAGTATTTTCATCATTATAATGTAAAACGAATTCGTCCAATAGAACTTGGACCTTTTGATTATGATAAAGGCAGCAGAACAAAAATGCTTTGGGTTTCTGAAGGACTTTCTGTTTACTATGAATATTTGATAGTTAAAAGGGCCGATATTTCTACCGATGCAGAATTATTCAATGCCTTCCGCGGAAATATGATGGCCTTTGAAAATAAACCCGGCAGACTTTATCAAACATTAGAACAGGCAAGCTATGAAACATGGAGCGATGGTCCTTTTGGAAGGACAGGTGACGAGGTAAATAAAACGATCTCTTATTATGATAAAGGTCCTTCAGTTGGTTTGCTTTTTGATTTTAAAATAAGGGAGGTGACAAATAATAAAAAATCGCTGGATGATGTAATGCGATTCCTTTACAAAGAATACTATCAGAAAAAGAAAAGAGGATTTACTGAAGAAGAATTAAAAAATGCTTTTGAAACAGTTGCGGGTAGTTCGCTTGCCCGGGAATTTGAATACGTAACAACAACTAAGGAACTTGATTATCCAACATATTTTAATTACGCAGGTTTAAATATTGATACAACCACGCAGGCTTTGCCCGGTGCATACACAGGTTTTACTTTGAGAGAAAAAGAAGACAGTGTATTTGTTGCCAATGTAGATTATGGATCACCAGGATGGAATGCCAGTATAAGACGAGGACAACAACTGGTAAAAATTAACGGAGAAAGATCATCTGTAAGTCTTTTTAATAAAATAATTACTTCAGCAAGACCTGACGACAAAATAAGATTTACATTATTTATAAATAATGAAACAAAAGACATAGAAGTCATTTTGGGTACAAAGACGGAGAAGGGTTTTAAAATAACTCCTGCCGGCAACCCAAGTCCTTTACAAAAACAAATTCTGGAAGATTGGTTAAAAGGATAAGACCCTTATCTTTAAAGAATAAACTACACCCCCATGTGGATCTTCCAGATCGCAAGATTTTTTAGAAATGTTTTCAGGCTGATAGCTATTTTTTTCATTATACTGAAACATATAGTTAAAAACTGGATGTACAATACATGGATGCGCCGCATCTTTGATCCAAAAGGAAAAAGATTAACCACCAGGGCTGAACAACTTCGCCAAACGATCGAAGAGTTAGGGCCCACGTTTGTAAAATTTGGACAGATCGTTGCAGACAGGCCCGATCTTGCCTCTGATCATTTGCGTGAAGAGTTAAAAAAATTACAATCAAATGCAAGGCCGATGGATGATGCGGAATCTATCAGCCTTATTGAAATGGAATTAGGCCATCCTATTGAAGAAATTTTTCTCACTCTTGAAAAAAAACATATCGCCTCTGCCTCGATCGCACAAGTTTATTCAGGGGTTTTAAGAACTGGCGAAAGAGTGGCTATAAAAATTCAACGGCCCAATATCAAACATAAGATCGAGATCGATCTTATATTAATGAAAGTACTTGCAAAGCAAGTTGTAAAAACATATCCCGGCCTTACAAGCTTTAATGTAATTGGTTTTGTTGAAGACTTTGGCGAGAACCTGATGAAGGAACTTGACTTCAATAATGAAGCATCTAACATGCTTCGGTTTACCGATATGTTCAAAGATGATCCCACTTGCTATATCCCAAAAGTTTTTATCCAACATTCTCGCCAGCGGCTTTTGGTAATGGAATATATTGAAGGTCTCCGTCCCGATGATATTGATGGATTAAGAGCAGCCGGTTTCGATCCACAGGTAATTGCTGTGAACGGAACACATATAATATTAAAGATGATCCTTCGTCATGGCTTTTTCCATGCCGATCCGCATCCCGGAAATCTTTTTATTCGCGGCGATAACCAGATCGTTTTATTAGATCATGGAATGGCGGCGAGTTTAAAACCAAGGCAAATACAGGCATTGATAAATTTCATGCTCGGCTTTTCAAAAAATGATCCCCATAGAATTGCTAAATCACTTTTGAGTTTATCGGAAATAACTTATTTCAAAGAAATGGAAGATCTTGAATTCCGTCTCGGAGAAATAATCAAGAAATACAGCTACATGAGTTATGAACAGGTGGATATTTCCGCCATCATGTCAGAATCCTTTAAAGTTATTGGGCGATATGGATTAACAGTTCCTTCCAATCTTTTTACATTGATAAAATCGCTGGCCACTATTCAAAAATTTGCCGAGCACCTGGAGGCAAATGTTTCTATTGCTGGAATGATCCGGCCTTATGCCACTGAAAAAATAAAAGAGCAATTCAGTTGGGATGCAGTGGTGAAATTGGTGACGGATTCGGCAGAAGATTATATATACCTGGTAAGTAAATTACCTAAAGATATCAGGGAAGTTGTTGGCAAACTGAAAGACGGCGTAATGAAGCATGAAATTAATTTCAGCGAAGACAGTTTTACCAACAAAGCATTCCGTATGAACATCAATCGTCTTGCTTTTGTATTTATACTGGGACTGATGATGATATGTTCTACAATGCTTATGATCTATATGCATGATAAACAGATAATCCGGGTATTCTTTTATACTACACTTACGATCACAACAATTACTGCATTACGTTTGCTTGCAAAAACAAGATAGCCAGAGAAGCTTATTTACAATAATGCAGAAGCCTTTTTAAGAATAGAGTTTACGACAGCTTTATCCATTTGAGGAAATTTTATAGGATCTGCCGGATCTTCTTTGTGAGGATTTATTTCATACTGCATCCAGCCCACATCATGCCATTGTCCAAGTTTATACCCGATCTTTTTATAAGTTGTGAGATATTCAAACCCGAATTTTTTATGGAAAGCAATGCTTCTTTCATTCGGCAATGTAATAACAGCATAAGCATTTACATAACCCTGGATCTTTAAAATATCGAACAATGAAACATACAATGCATTTGCAATTCCGAAACCAAAATATTTTTCTGATATATAAACAGAAGGTTCAGTACACCATTGATATCCTTTGCGTTCACGATGTTTTCCTGCATAAGCATAGCCGCCAACCTGATTATTAATTTCACAAACAAGCCATGGTCTTTCTTCCAGGTTCGAAATAACTCTTTGTTGAAAATTTTCAACTGATGGAACTTCTGTTTCCTGTGTAATACCGGAATTCAAAATAAAGGGAGCATATATCTCCAGCATGCCAGAC
>Ga0207691_10005640_pt1 | contig 12104 bp, 7 predicted proteins | sample KBSM13metaG_FD_184327 | JGI IMG/M metagenome (GOLD analysis project Ga0207691, IMG submission 184327) | Miscanthus rhizosphere microbial communities from Kellogg Biological Station, Michigan, USA - KBS M1-3 metaG (SPAdes) (version 2) | ecosystem: Host-associated > Plants > Roots > Rhizosphere >...
CGATCAGCGCGTCGTTCGCCGAGCCCGTGAGGAACTCGACCGTCGCCGTCATGCCCGGGAGCAGCGTCCCCTTCGGGTTGGCCACCGACACGACGACCGTGTAGTTCACGACGTTCTCGGTCGTCGCGGACTGCAGCCGAACCTGACGCACCGTACCGGTGAACGTCTGATTCGGGTACGCCTGCACCGTGAACCGCGCGTCCTGGCCTTCGTGGATGAGCCCGATGTCGCTCTCATCGACCGACGCGAGGATCTGCATCTGCGAGAGATCGTTTGCGATCAGGAACAGCTGAGGCGCCGAGAGACTGGCCGCGACGGTCTGGCCGACGTCGACGTTGCGCTCGACGACAACGCCATCGATCGGCGCGTAGATCTCGGTGTAGCTCAGGTTCTTGCGTGCGCGATCGAGCGCAACTTGCGCCGACTTCACGCTCGCCTGTGCAACCGTATAGTTGTACTGCGCCGTGTTGAACTCGGTCGCGGTCAGCACCTTCTGATCGTACAGCACCTTGTTGCGATCATACTCGGCCTTCGAGCGCTCGAGGTCGGCCTGAGCTCGGACGAGCCCGGCCTGCGCGTCGAGAACGGCCTGCTGCTGCAGCGTCGGATCGATCCGAGCGAGCAACTGCCCCTTCTTCACGCGGTCATTGAAGTCGACATAGATCTGCGACAGCAGACCGGATACCTGTGTGCCGACCTGCACCGTCGTCACAGCGCTCAGAGCGCCAGTGGCCGAGACGGTGGATTCGAGATTGCCGCGAGTGACTGTCGCGAAACGGTACGCAGGAGTTTCCGTGGCTTCTGCGTTCCGGTAGATCCATAGTCCGCCAGCGGTGACGGCGACCACTACGGCTCCTACTGCAAAACGCGTTTTCTTGGTCATTTGATCCTCACGAGTCGGTCGGCGGTATCCGCCGACGGATCGGCTCGATCGTTAGCGAGCCTGCGGGCTCTCGCCCGCCTTCCTGTTGTGAGAAATACGGATCACCCGTTGGAGCGTGCCCCAATTTTTCCCGAGTTGCACGAGGGTGTCGCGAACTGCACGTACGGGTGGTTGATCGGGAATCGGGACCGGGGACTGGGGACTGGGGACTGGGGACTGGGGACTGGGGACTGGGGAGGCAGGGCGAGTAGCCAGCAGCAGGTGGCGTACAGGGCGCTAATAGCAGCAGCGCGCAGCGTGCGGCCGCAGCATGCAGCCGTCGGCAGTTGTTCCCAGCGTGCAACTCGGTGCTATTCGTGACAGCGCGGTGCCGTTCGTGCTAGCCGATCTGACGGTCCCGAAACAGCAGCGGTATTCTTCGATCGTGGCCACCGCGACTCTCCCCCTGACCGACACACTCGCGACAAGCGAGCAGCAGCGTCGCGGCCTTCCGCTTCAGCGGACCGAGCTGCTGCTGATCTTCGCATTTTGGACCGCGCTCGCCGTCCTCAACGCGGCGAGTCGCTTGCTGGATCCGCGTGGCCCCGCGCTTCAGCAGCCGTTCCCATCATCCACGCCCATCACGCTCGCGTTCGCCGAGTACTACCTGTGGGCCGTGTTGACCGTGCCGATCTTCTGGCTCGCGAGCCGCGTCAGCCTCGAGCCGCGCGGGAACCGATTCGGTCGCGTCCTGCTCCTGCTCGGCGTCGGTGTGATCACGGCGATGTTCGTGGACGTCGCGATCCACTTCATGCGTGACGCGCTGTTCGATCTACCGCAGCGACCGCGTCGTGGCCCGCCGATCACGTGGCGCACCGGCCTGCTCCGGCTGTTCTTCCTCGACGATCTCATCGTCTACTTCGCGGTGCTCGCCGCCGGCATCGCGCGCGACATCTTTGCGCGCTACCGAAGCCGGCACGACGAGACCGTTCGCCTAACGGCTCAGGCCGCGCAACTCCAGGCGCAGCTCGCCGAAGCGCGCCTCGCGGTGCTCAGCGCGCAGCTCAATCCGCACTTCCTGTTCAACACACTGCACGCCGTCTCGTCGCTCGTGGAGCGCGACCCGCGCGGCGTGCGCCGCATGATCGCGCGATTGAGCGAGCTCCTTCGCGTCACGCTGGAAGGCACGAGTGAGCAGGAGATCGCGCTCTCGCGCGAGCTCGAGCTGCTGCAGTTGTATCTCGACATCATGCAGGTCCGCTTCCAGGGCCGCCTCGATGTGGACATCCAGGTCGACGCCGACGTCATGGATGCGCTGGTTCCGAACTTCGTGTTGCAGCCACTCGTGGAGAACGCCGTGATGCACGGCGTGAGCAAGGTGGAGGGCGCAGGCCGCATCGAGCTGCGCGCGCGGTGCGTCGGCGGCGACGTCGTCATCACCGTGCGTGACAACGGACCGGGACTCGATCCGGCAATCGCTCCGGACGGAACCGCGCGCCTAACGGCGAATGGCAATGGCGCCCCCCCCAGCGGCGGTGGCGTCGGGCTCAGTAACACCCGTGCCCGGCTGGAGCAGCTGTATGGCGACGAGCAGCATCTCTCGCTTCGTCGCGCGGCCGAGGGTGGAACGGTCGCCGAGGTCGTGCTGCCGTATCACACCGGCGCCGATCTCCACGCCGAAGCCGCGCCAGCCACCGCCTAACGACGGCTCATGAACGTCGAACCATGACCGATCGTAAGCCGATCCGCGTGCTCATCGTCGACGACGAGCCGCTCGCACGCCAGCGCGTCGAGGACCTGCTCGGCGCCGAAGAGGCGGTGGAGATCGTGGCCAGCGTCGATAATGGCGCCGCCGCCGTCGACGCCGTGCGCTCGCTGCAGCCCGATCTCGTATTCCTCGACGTCCAGATGCCGGGGAAGACCGGCATCGATGTCGTGCGCGAGATCGGCCCCGACGACATGCCCGCGACGATCTTCGTGACGGCGTACGATCGGTACGCGCTTCAGGCGTTCGACCTCGCCGCGGTGGATTATCTCGTCAAACCGTTCGACGACGAACGCTTCGAGCAGGCGTTCCGGCGCGCGCGTCGCCACGTGGAGCTCGAGGAGATGGGCGAGCTCCGTGAGCGTCTGCTCGCCGTGCTAGACCAGGGCCCGCGTGGCATTGGCGGCAGCGGCGGGACCGGCGATGGCGCGCATGCCCCGGCGCTACCCGCACCGCGCACCGACGAGCGGTATCTCGAGCGCATCGCGGTGGAGATGCGCGGAAAGGTTCGCGTCGTTCCCGTCGCGCAGATCGAGTACATCACCGCGAGCGGTCCGTACGTCGAGCTCCACACGAGTGAGCGCGCCTATCTCATTCGCGAAGCGATCCAGACGCTCGAGCATCGGCTCGATCCGAATCGATTCCTGCGCATCCATCGCTCGATCATCGTCCGCGTCGATCTCATCGACACGTTTCACCGTGGCGCGGGTGGAGACTACGAGGTGCAGCTCAAGAGCGGGGTGCGGCTTCGCGTGAGTCGCTCGCGGCGGGAAGAGCTCGAACGACGACTCGGGGTCGTCGGCTGATTTTTCGGCGTGCGAGACCGGGACCACTCTCACCATTTCTGACGTCGGTCGCGTTGCCCGCTGGCGATTCGTCGCGCACCAACACATCATCGAGCGATCGGAACCGGGTTGGTCAGCGCCATGGATGCAAAGGTCCACGCCATTGTCGCGGGCGTCGCGGGCGCCCTGCTGTTCGCCGCTCCAGCCGTCGCGCCATGTCAGGTCGCGAACGTCAAAACGCCGACCACCGTGTTGGTTGTCGGCGTAGCGGACGCTGGGAGTGGCCAGGCACTGCAGGGTGCCGAGGTGATCTTCCCGGAGCTCGGCCGCAGTGGTCGCACCGATGCGTTGGGCGAGGCGCACCTCCCCGGCATCCCTGTCGGAAGCCACCGCATCCGCGTCCGCTTCCTCGGCTACGCTGCCGCCGATACGATGCTGCCGTTCCAGGGCGATACCACCGGAATCGTGTTCCAACTCGAACGCACGGCCGTGACAATGGAGGCGGTGGAAGTCAAAGCGGCCGGTGCGTCGCGGCTCCGCGACTTCGAGGCGCGACGGCGGATCGGCCTCGGGAAATTCATGACGGTCGATCAGCTGGAGAAGGAAGGAAGTCGCGACTTCGGTGTCGTGGCGATGAGTCGCTTCCCCGGACTGCGCGTGGTCCATGACGGCGATGGTCGCCCGCACATTGCCAGCGTGCGCGGCTCGTGCGGCGTTGGGAGCTCACCGTCGGAGGCGATCAAGCCGGGCGCGAAGGGGGGCGGAAGCGGCGGTCGCGGCGGAGCCACGACGGGCGGCTCGCCCACAGGCGTGTCGGGGAGCGGTGGCGCGGGACAAGGGGCCTCGTCGAACGATCCGCCAATCGGCACCGCGACCTCAGCCAGTTCGTGCACGTCGAGCAAGCCGTGTCTCGTGCAGACCTACCTCGACGACATTCTGCTCGACGAGGCGGATTTCGACATCATCTCGACCTGGGATCTCGCGGGCGTCGAGTATTACTCGGGCGCGACGGTGCCAACGCGATACCGCATCTCAGGCGCCGCTTGTGGAGTCATGCTGCTCTGGTCGAAGTAGACGGCGCGTTGATTTCGTCGACATCGCGGTTGGTATCACCAGTAACATGTCGTGAGTGATCAGTCGTTAGTCATCGGTTTTCAGTCCCGCCTGGCGAACGGCTACGAGCCGCCATCGCTGCTACTGACGATTCGACTGATGACTGATGACCGACGACTCACGCACGATCACTCACGACAGGCGCGAACGTTCGCGATGCCGGTCCGGCAGTCATCGCGGCTCGCATGCTTCTCGCATGGCTCGACGTGCTCCGTCCGTTCCACATTGATTCTTCAGGAGCTTCCATGCATTCGCGTGCCTTCGCCGCGGGCTTTGTTCTCGCCGTCTCGACGCTCTCCGCCGGTGGTTGTTTCCTCGTCGCTGCCGGTGCTGGCGCCGCGGGCGCCATCGCGTACACGAACCGCGGCGCGACGTCCGTCGTCGCCGGCAACGTCACTCAGGTGTTCGACCGCAGCGTCACGGCGTTCCAGCAGGCTGGTATCACGGAGACCGGGCGCAGTACGGAGAACAGTGGCGAACAGCGAAAGCTGATCGGCACGAAAGGCGAGTACGAAGTGACGGCCGAGCTCAATCGATCGACCGATTCGACGACGAAGGTCGAAGTGACCGCGAAGAAGAGCGCCGTCGAGTACGACAAGGAGATCGCGAAGGACGTGCTGAACCGGATCCTGACGAGGTAGCCGCCGTAACCATGGCCACGGCGGCCAGTGGATCAGGGCGTTAGGCGTCCCGCAGCGCGACGATCGGATCGATCCGCGACGCCCGCAACGCGGGCAGCAACGCGGACGCCACCGCCACGAGCCCGAGCAGCGCCGGAGCGGCCAGATAGATCGCCGGATCGTGCGCGCTCACGCCGTAGAGTAGGGCGGAGATCGCTCGACCTAACGCGAACGCGAGGAGGACTCCGGCGCCCAGGCCGACGGCCACGGCGCCGAGGCCTCGGGTCATCACCGCGCGGATGACCTCCGCCGGGCGCGCGCCAAGTGCGACCCGCACCGCCAGCTCCTGTGTGCGTTGGCTCACCGTGTAGGCGACCATCGCGTATACCCCTCCCACGGCCAGCACCACCGCGATGAGCGCGAACGACCCGAGCAGCAGCATCGCGAACCGCCGCGGGACACTCGCTCGCGCCACCACGCTCTCGAGACTCTCGAGCCCCACGATCGGCAGCGACGGATCGAACGCCCGGACTGCGCGCCTGACGTCTGGCGCCAGCGCGCCGGGAGCACCGCTCGTCCTGACGACGTAGCGCATGTAGTTCGACGGCTCGCGCTCGACCGGGATGTAGACGTCGACGCCCGGCGCACTCTCGAGCGACGTGTGCCTGACGTCCCGCACCACGCCAACGATCTGGAGCCACGCGGAGTCGCCGGACACGCGAACGCGACGGCCGATCGGGTCTTCGCTCGGGAACAGTCGCGCGGCGGCGGTTTCGCTGACGGTGGCGACGCGCCAGCCACCGGCCGCGTCGCTCGCGGCGATCGCCCGACCGCGTCGCATCGTCATGCCTGATGCGGCGGTGAACCCATCCGTCGTGACGCGATAGTTCACCTCTGCCGGACGCTCCGGCGCCACGACGGGCCTCCCCTCGATCTCCAGTCCGGTCGTCATGTTGCCGCCCGCGAGCGGCACATGACTCGACGCGCCCGCGTGCGTCACGCCTGGTAGTGCGCGCAGCGCGTCGACGAGCCCATGATGCGCCTGCACGACGGCCTCCGGCGTCTGGTATGTCGAAGCGGGAAGCCCGAGCTCGAACGTCAGCGCGTTGCGTGCATCGAACCCTGGGTCGACACGCAGGAGACGGGAGAAGCTGAGCAGCGTTAGGCCGGCGCCTATGAGCAGCAGTACCGCCAACGCGACCTCGACCGCGACGAGCGCATCACGCGTACGCGCGCCGGCTCTCCCGCTCGACATGCGTCGGCCGCCCTCGCGGAGCGCGTCAGCTGCCGATGTTCGCGCCGCATACAACGCCGGCGCAAGCCCGAACACGACGCCGGTCACGATTGCGAGCGCTACGGCGAACAACACGGCGCGAACGTCGAGCGCGATCTCGCTGTTCGCCTGGAAGGCGGGAGGTCCGAATCGCACGAGCACGGAGACGAGCACGCGCGCGAGCGGCAGGCCCAGCACCGCGCCAAGGAGCGCGAGCGCGACGCTCTCCGTCGCCAGTTGCCCGATAATGCGCTGTCGAGTGGCACCTAACGCGGTACGCAGCGCGACCTCTCGGGCGCGCGTCGCACCGCGCGCCAGCAGCAGGTTCGCCACATTCGCGCAGGCGATCAACAACACCAGCGCAACGGCGGCCGATCCAACGAGCAGCAGCGGCCGCACGTCAGTCGCGATGTCGTCGCGCAGCGGGATCACGCGCGCGCCCCAGCCGCGGTTCGTCGCGGGAAAATCCGTCGCGCGACGCGCGGCGAGCGCCGTCAACGCGGACTGCGCGCGGTCCGGCGAGACACCGGCACGCAGGCGCCCGAAGACATACAGATAATGCGCCTGACGATTCGTCGCCGTCGCTCCTTCGATCACCATGGGACGCCAGAGGTCCGACGCCTGCGGCAGCGGATACCGAAGCTGAAAGCGTTCCGGCATCACGCCCACTACCGCGTACGGCCGACCGTTGAGCGAGATCTCGCGCCCGACGATCCCCGAGTCGCCGCCGAACCGCTGCCGCCAGAAGTCGTAGGACAGCACGACCACCGAGTTCTTGCCCGTGGTCGCTTCCTCGGGCACGAACACTCGGCCAATCAACGGCGTGGCGCCCAGCGTCTGGAAGAAGCCGCGCGACACGGCGGTCGCGTTGAGACGCGTGGGCTCATCGATGCCAGTGAGGTTCGGCCGCCACGGCGCGATGGCCGCCACACCATCGAACACCGCACGCTCGGCGCTCCAGTCGAGGAAGGTGCCCGGCGAGACCTCGTTCTTTCCCGGTGCGACTCCACCGTCCGCCCGTGGCGGCGACTCCCACAGCGCCATCAACCTGCCCGCATCCCTGAACGGCTCGGCGCGGAGCAGCAGCGGATCGACGACGCTGAAGAGCGCGGTGCTGGCACCGACGGCAACCGCGATCGTGAGCACGACAACCGCCGAGAACGCGCGGGCTGAGCGCAGTGAGCGCAGGAGGTAGCGCAGGTCGCGAAGCAGCGTATCCATGCGGACGGTCTCGAGTTGAGGGAGGGTCGGCCGGTCTAGCTCGGACAGACGCACCAACGAAATAGTTCGACTGGTTTCGCTCCGTGCGTGCCACGTTATGACGGCCCGGCGACCCATCGCCACTCGACGCGGGCTGAGCTAGCTTGCGCCTCGATCCGTCGATCGGCGCGAAGCTCGAAGTGCGCGCGTTCCCCGTCCCGACCCCGCTTGCCAGAGCGTCTCGACCTCCTCGAACAGACGGTCGCCAACCTCGTGCGGGAGGTTCGGGCGCTTCGCGACGTCGTCGATCGACTCGACGGGACACGCGCGTCCACGCCCATGTCGGCTGAGCGCCCGGTCGAGACCGTGCGCGACCCGGCCATCGTCACGAAGCTCGAGGCCGATCGCCGTGAGGCCGAACGGCGGACGGCGGATCGCCGAGCAGGCACAGAACGACCATCGCTCGACCTCGAATCGCTGATCGGCCGCTATGGAACGCTCGCCCTGGCGTCGCTCACGATTCTCCTCGGGGCGGGCGCGTTTCTCAGCTGGGCCATCGCCCACGGCAAGATCGGGCCGGGCCTGCGCGTGTTCCTCGGTGCGCTCGGCGCGGCGGCGGTCGCGGTCGTTGGATGGCGGGTGCGGTCGCGCGGTTCGAAGCGATTCGGCAGCACACTGCTCGCGTTGGCGCTCGCACTCGTGCACGTCGATGCCTGGGGCGCGGGTCCATATCTCGAATTGGTGCCGTCGTGGGTGGCGCTCGGCGCAGCGGCTGCGGCGTCGGTCGCGCTCGCCGTGCTCGCGTGGGTCGGCGACGAGGAGGCGCTGTTCAGCGTCGGCGTTGGCGGAGCGCTCATCGCGCCGTTCGTGACATCGCGCGAGTCGGGCAGCATCATCGCGCTGCTGATCTACGGGTACGTGGTGCTCGCCTGCGGACTCGCCGCGTTACGCGGCCGCGCCTGGCGGACGGCGGTCGCCGTGACAACCATCGGTTGCTGGCTGTACACGGCGTCGGCAGCGGGAGTCGGGCCGCGCAGTCTCGAAGCGTACGCGCAGGATTATCCGGCGATCTTCGCCGTCGCGATCGCCTGGACCGCGCTCATCATCACGCGGGGAACGTGGGGCGCGCGCATTAGTCGGTCGGCGATCGTCGCGCTTCTCGGAACGATCGCGGCGCAGGCGATCGACCGCGCGCCGGCAACGGACCTGCTCATCCTGGCAGCGCTTGGAACCGTGACGGCGTACGCGAGCGTGTTCGTCGCGGGACGCGGTGAAGTCATTCCTGCTGATGGGTCGCGAACGCGCCAGCCGTTGTTCACGGCGGCGGTGCTCCCGTTGGCGTTAGGTGCGGTAGCCCTCGCGAGCGTTCACGACACGATGACCGCGCGCACACTCGTTGCCCTGGGATGGACCGCGGCAGCCGCGGCAGCTGCGTATCTGCAGCCCGCCGTCCGTCCCACGCACCTCATGGTCGGCGGCATCACGAGCGGCGCCGCGCTTTTGTTCGCGCTCGAGGACAGGGCAGTGGAGTCCTGCGTGGCGCTCGCCGCGCACGCGGCGGCGCTGTCGCTGCTGTTGCGCCGAGAGCGCACGCGGCTCCTCGCCGTGCCGATCGCGCTCGGCCTCGCGATCCTGACGGTGTGGACGTTCCAGCAGTTGCTCGACCGCCCGAGCTACCAGTACACGCCGTTCCTGACCGCGCCGTCGCTCGCGGCGTTGGCGATGTCGGCGGCATGGCTCGTCGTGTCGTGGAACGCGTCGCGCGTGCAGCTCCTCGACGTGGGCCCGGGCACGCTGGAAACGCGGACAGCTGTCAGGCTCGCCGGCGCAGCGGTGACGTTCATGTGGGGCAACACGGAGCTGTCGCACGCCTACTCGCCGGACGCGGCGACGTTCCTGCTGATCCTGTACTACGCGGTGGTCGGCGTCGCGGCGATCTTCATCGGCCGGCACCGCGGGATCCGAGTGCTCCGCCACGTCGGGCTCGGCCTCGCGATCTTCGCGGCGCTGAAGGCGATGGCGGAAGCGTCATCGCTCGTGATCGGATGGCGAGTCGCGAGCTACTTCCTCGCCGGCCTGTTCCTCCTGGCGGTCGCCTACTGGTATCGTGATCGCGATGCAGTTCCGGCTCACGAGACGAGAGGGGTAGCGCCAGAGCAGCCTAACGTTTAGGGATCTCTGGCTGCGGTTCCCTGGGAACGAGCACGGCTAGCATCGCGAGCGTTCGCGTCTGTCGTGAGTTTTCAGTTCGTGAGTCGTCGGTCATCAGTCATCAGTCGAGTCTTGAGTCGGCGCATCGACGGCCACCCAAGCCGTTCGCCAGGCGAGACTGAAAACCGATGACTGACGACTGAGAACTCACGACATGTTACTGGTGATACGAATCGCGATGCCGGTCAAACATAACCTAACGTGAGAGTAGCCGTTCCGCGATCCGAATAGCCATTCCCTTCGCATCGGCTGAGTCATCGTTTGTGAGGATGATGACTACCGCCTTCTTGTCCGGAATCCGCACGAACGCGCTTCGCTTTCCTCCCTCGGCGCCGTAGACGCCGAGCCGCGCAACGCCGTTAGCCGTGTCCGCCATCCAGCCTTTCGTCGGGTCGATCTCTTTCCAGGTCCGAGGATTCTCGAGCCCGAGCTCGAGTCGGTACAGCTCGTCGACGTTCGACTGCACCTGACCATCCGGCGTTGCCGTCGTCTTGTGCATGCCGATCGGGCTGCTGATCTGCCGCGCGACGCACCGCTGAAATGGCGTCATCCCTGCTGTCGGATTCGGTGTCGTGTCTGGCTGCGTCGTGTCGCGCGCGGCCGCATTCGGCCGGCCTGGCGGCGGCTCGGGAATCTGCGAGCACAACGTCGTGAACACGCCGGACATCGCGCCTAACGTGAACTGCGGCACCGTCGTCGTCGGCATGTAACGCGCCTGCGGCGGAATTCCCCACGACTTGTTCACCAGCACCTTCCCGTCCCGCGCGACGAGCACCGTCGCCCCGCCAGCGGACGCGTCGTTGTATTTCGCGAAGATCGAATCGACGAACGCGACGGTCAGCGGCGAGTCGCTGACCGCGCGATGCATGACTCGTCGCGTCGCGAGGTTGTACACGTCACCCGGTCGCAGCGTGAGGAACGGAACGCCAGGATCCGTCGGGTCGTTCCCGCCGTAGACGAATGCCTTGTTCCGCCCGATGATCGTCGCCGTGTCGCCCTTTACTACCCACGCCGTGCCCTCGTCCTCCGAGATCGCGAGCATCTTCGGGTACTTCGTCATGATGGAATCGGCGAGGTCGGGCAGTCGCTCGCGCGCCACCACATGCTGATCGATGCCCACGCCGCGCAGATACGCGAATCCCTTCTCCCATCCCGGATAATCCATGATCCGGTTGTTGCTCGACGGGGCACCGCGCACGAGGAAGTCGCCGAGGATCGAGGCGCCCGCCGACGATCCGCCGACGACACCGCCGCGAGCGAGCACATCGCGGAACGCCTGCTCGGTCTTCGTACCGCCGTAGTCCTGCACGAGGTGGAACTGGCGCCCACCCTCGAACCAGATACCGCCCGCCTTCTTGATCACCGCCACGAACGAGTCGGAGTCCGCGATTTTCCGATCTCTCGTGAACAGGACGTGGACGTTCTTCGCGCCGGCCTCCTTCCACCCGCGCGTGCCCGGGGCGTCCTGCCCGTACGCGTCCGCGCCGCCGGCATTCGGCACGTCGATGATGAGCGCGTCCGGCCCTCCCGCCGCCTCGATAAACTGGGAGTAGATCTCCGGGCCCATCGACCCACCACCCACCACGATCACGGTACCTCGTGGCGGACCGACTTTGGGCTCGCCGGCGGCCGGCGAGCCGTTCGGCGCCTGCGCCTGGACGACGGCAGGGAAGAGCAGGGCGGCGAGGGCGACGCGGTGCATGAAGAGCGTGCGGGGCATGGAGGCTTCGGCTGGAAGGTGGGTCCGCCTTCCTCTACGCCAGCGTGTCCCCGCGCGTTGAACCCCGTCGAGCCCCGTCGGCTCGTGGTGTCCTACGCCCGCCCGAGCAGTCGCCTAACGTGCGCCCGCTGCAGGTGATACAGCCACGCGCCGTACAGCGCTCCCACGACAAGAAGCGCCCACCGCACGGCGCTCGCGCCGCCGTCCTGGCGGAACCCCTCGAGCACCTCGGCTACCAGCGCGGCACCACCGCACCAGGCGGCCACGTGCGTCACACCGTCACGAAAGCGCGCCTCGCGCCGGCCGCGGAACTCGGCCAGCATGTAGCCGAGCAAGGTGAACGCCGCCACGGCCTCGACGACGTGCAGCACCGGGGTCGTTCCCCAACCCCCGCGCATCGCCTCGAATCCCAGCGCGCCATGCCATGAAGATGCTGAAAGTCCGGCGACCGGGGCGACGAGCAGCACCAGGTACGCGGCGTAGAATGGAGCCGCTTCCGCGAGCGCCCTCGACTCGAAACGTCGGTTGATCGAGCGTGCGCCGCTCCGGTCCTCC
>Ga0207691_10005641_pt1 | contig 12102 bp, 14 predicted proteins | sample KBSM13metaG_FD_184327 | JGI IMG/M metagenome (GOLD analysis project Ga0207691, IMG submission 184327) | Miscanthus rhizosphere microbial communities from Kellogg Biological Station, Michigan, USA - KBS M1-3 metaG (SPAdes) (version 2) | ecosystem: Host-associated > Plants > Roots > Rhizosphere >...
ATCAGAGTTTCCACCATCTGACAGGTTTCAGGATGTTCGGCGACGACAGCCGCCAGCGGGCAACTCTGACTAGTAATACTCAAAACTCCATCAGACTCTTCAAGCTTCGGACTGCCACCAATAGCCTCGAGCGTTCTTAAAGCAACTTGAGCGCGACGTTCAAGGCTCAGTTTGTGCGGTGCGCGTTTCTGTTCTTCAGCCAGCGAATGACCCACCGCGTGCAACGCCTCTTTGAAAGCTTTTGGCGTCAGTCGCTCTTTAAGAACAGCGATGAACTGGTTCAAAAGCGCGTCGTAGGCTTTTGGAAATAGATGTTCGCCCTCGGTCGTCAGTTCGTAAGCAAAGTGCGGTTTGCGCGAACCCTTGAGCAGTCCGCTTTGTTTGACTAAGCCATCGCGTTCCAGGGAAAGGAGATGCGCACGTACGGCGTTGTCAGTAAGTCCGAGGTGTTCAGCGAGATCGTTCACTGTCCCTTGAGACCCACGCAGGAAGGAGACAATGCGGCCCCGTGTACTGTCGAAAAATCGCTTGCTAAGTTTTCCGGTTTTCATAAGTTTCCCGCCCGCGAGCATTATAACAATTGTTTCCCGGAAGTCTAATAAGTCCAAACTTTATTTGACTTATTATTTAAGGTCTTGTATTGTGCCGATCACCAAATACCAAATTTGATAAGGAGACTGAGATGGCACAAGCAAGAATGGCCTTTGACGGCGCCGTAGCCGCGAGAACAGAGACGACGAGTGAGTTAAAGACGGTAAGTTACCAGGCATTTCGCATTCTTCAGATTGGCTTCGTGGTGGCGCCAATTGTCGCCGGCCTCGACAAGTTTTTTCATCTGCTGGTTGATTGGGACAGATACCTGCCGGGGGTAGTTAATAACGTTCTGGGTGGGCACGGGCATCAATTCATGATGGTAGTTGGCGTCGTGGAAATCGTTGCCGGCATAGGTGTCGCTCTGAAGCCCCGGATCTTCGCCTACGTTGTGGCGGCGTGGCTGCTCTTAATTATTGGCAATCTGCTGATGATTCCCGGCTATTTCGATGTGGCGCTGCGAGATGTCGGTTTGATGCTGGGCGCACTGGCGCTGGGTAGACTAAGCCAGGCGTTTGGCAACTGACGGGTTTGGTACTTCCATTTCGCCACTACCAAATCCGTTGCAGAGCCAGGAGCGAGCCGACTGGGTGGCTCGTTCCTGGCTTCTTACATTTCAACTTTACGACACCGATTGAACAGCCTTTTTCAAAGGTCCGGGGACAGGGGTTCGCAGTCAAGATTGTGGGAATGTGTCTCATTCTCCCCAAGCTTCAGCTTGGGGTTATGGAGCACTTGAATTCAGGAAACCGTTTCAACGGTTTGCCCTGGGTGCGCATGAACAAGGAAACGATCACCGTGCGGAGTGGAACTCGATTGGCTCAAAACTCATAAACCGCTAAAACGGTTCCGTAAAACTTACGTCCTACCGTAACCCCAAGCTGAAGCCTGGGGAGAATGACAGTTTTGGAAGAGTTTCTGAACTCTGTGCGACCTAGAGATTCGGCATGCTCGAATTCTCGCGACGCTCGGCTGTAACTTTTGGGGGCTCTGGAGTGAAGTCCTCGCCGGGATTGATGAACTGGTTCTTCTCAAATCGATACTGCTTGTCGTAGAGCTGTTTGTATCTTCCGGCCTTTGCCAGCAGCTCCTCGTGAGTTCCGCGTTCTACGATTTCGCCCTCTTCCAACACCAGTATCTGATTTGCGCTGCGAATTGTTGAAAGCCGGTGAGCGATCACGAAGGTAGTTCGACCACGCCGCAGTGTTTGCAACCCATCCTGAATCATCGCTTCACTTTCGCTATCAAGACTGGAAGTTGCTTCATCAAGAATCAGGATCTTTGGTTCAGCAAGAATCGCGCGGGCAATTGCGACGCGCTGACGTTGACCGCCTGACAATTTCACACCGCGCTCGCCAACAATCGTGTCGTACCCGTCTGCGAAACCGTTGATGAATTCTTCGCAATGGGCCACCCGGCTTGCGGCAATTATTTCTTCACGAGTTGCGTGCGGATGTGAAAACCCGATATTGGCCGCGATTGTCCCGTCAAACAGGAAATTGTCCTGGAGTACGACGCCTAATTCGTGTCGATAGTCTTTCAATCGAATCGATTCCAGGTCGCGACCGTCGACTCTAACGGTGCCCGCGAGGGGCCGATTGAAAGCCATTACCAAACTAATCAGAGTTGACTTACCCGAACCGCTCGACCCAACCAACGCAGTCGTTGAACCTGCTGGCGCCTTAAAGGAAACGTTCTTTAGTACTGGAGTGTCGTCGTTGTATTCAAAACTGACGTCGCCGAATTCGATCTCGCCACGGATTCCTCCCAACGCTTCACGAGTTTCGTCTTCCTCGTCTTCGGTCGCCATCCGTTTGATCTCACGAATTCGATCCAGACCGGCAAAGGCTTCAGTGATCTGAGTACCAATAGAGGCAATCTCGACAAGTGGTGCGGCAACTAGTGCAGTAAAGAAGATGTACATAAAGAAGTCGCCGAGCGTCATGCTGCCGGCGAGAATGTCGCGACCTCCCACGAGAGTTAACAGGACACCGATGAGACCGACGATGAGGGTCGAAAACGAAGTGACTGCCGAAACTCCGGTCATCGAACGTCTAACGTTGCGAAACAATCTATGAGCGCCGCGAGCAAAAACGAGTTCCTCTCGTTTCTCAGCTGCGTAGGCTTTGACAATCCGGATGCCACCGAGTGATTCCGTCAGGCGGCCCGTGACCTCGGCGTTGATTTGTCCACGTTCACGGAAGAGAGGGCGAAGTCTCTTGAAGGCAGTAGCCATGGCGCCACCGAACGCCGCGAGAGCGATGATGATGACCGACGTGAGTCGCCAGTTGAGGTAGAAGAGAACAGTTAGAGCTAATACGGCAGTGACGAGGCCGCCAACAAGTTGCACGAGTCCGGACCCGACGAGATTTCGAATGCCTTCCGCATCGGACATGATTCGCGAGATCAGCACTCCGGTTTGAGTCGAATCGAAGTAGCGAATGGGAAGTCGTTCGATGTGCTCCTGAACACTCTTGCGCATTTCGGTGATTGCGCGTTGGGCAGCCACACCAAGGATCTGTGATAACAGAAAAGAGGTGACAGCCTGGATGAGCGTCGCCGCACCCGCCGCAACCGCAAGAGGGACTAACAACTCGCCGCGATGTTTCAGCACGACGTCGTCAATCAGGTACTTGGAGGTAGTGGGCAGCACCAGACCAACCAGGCGATTGATGATCATCAAGAGCATGCCTAACGCCAGTCGATAGCGGTGTTGCCAGATGAGTTCGCGCGCGTCCTGCCAGGCGGCAGCCGGCGTGATTCGTTTCTTTGTGGGTTTGGTAACTGTGCTCATGGGTTCGCCACAGATTACACAGATTATGCAGATAAGAACAAACCAGCAGTGGTTTCAAATGACCAATGACCAATGATCCCTTCTTTCCCTTGACACTCCGGGGAACGACAACCTACTCTTCGCCCTAGACTGTCTAGAGGAAGCCATTTCAGATGAGAACCACTCGCACCGATCTCATGCAGGGAACACTTGAGCTCTTGATTCTCAAGACACTCTCGCGCAAACAAATGCATGGGTACGGCATTGCCCAGCAGATTCACCAGGCAGTGGACGATTTATTAAAAGTTGAGGACGGTTCGCTTTATCCGGCACTCTATCGGATGGAAGAGCGAGGCTGGATCAGTTCTGAGTGGGGAACTTCAGAAAACAATCGCCGCGCGAAATTTTATAAACTCACAAAAGTCGGGCATCGACAGCTCGCCGCGCAATCCAACAATTGGGAGCGAGTCTCACGGGCAGTGATGCGAGTGTTAGCAGCAACCTGAGAGGTGTGTCATGAAGAGTCTTTTCGACTTAGTTCGACGAAGCAAACATTCAATCGCAGATGAAGTAGACGAGGAGTTTGGTTTTCACCTCGACATGCGTGCGAGGGAGTACGAGCGTCGAGGCGTATCGTCTGAGAAATCTAAAGCGATGGCCGAAGCTCGGTTCGGAGATGTCGAAAAGATTCGGACAGAATGCATTCAAATCAGTTCGCGCAAGAGTGTTTTGATTTGGCTGCTAAATAGCGTGTTTTTGCTGAGTTTTGTGGTCGGATTTTTTCTGCGCATGCTCGTTCCCGAAGTGCACGTCCACCAGGTTGGCAATGTGATGATGATGATTGGCGGTCTGGGGATCTTGTTGGTCTATGTAAAGCAGGCGGGAACGCGAGTCCTGAACTCCAGTTCTAAAGCCTTTCGACTTGGTCTCAATAACACTCCGCCCGTAGGCTTCGATGAACAGGGCCGAACCCCTTTCGACCGTGTGCGAGCTGACGACTGATCGCCGATCCCCTTTAGTAGCTACTCAAATGTTTTGGGCGCCCTCTTCTGGGACCGCAGGCGTCCTCGCCTGCCCCGTTGCCACTAAGTCGCCTTCAAAAGAAACGAAGCAGGCGAGGACGCCTGCGGTCCCAGAAGAGGGCGTCCGTTAGTTCAAGGGCGTCACTAAAGGGAATCGTTTATTTTGATTCGTGTGGTATTACATTCAAGATTAGTTTTTGAGTTCCGCGAATGATCGTCACTGGAGTACTTCGTCCGATACGTTCGTCGGTAAGTAACTTGTGCAGGTCGTCAATGCCTTGAATGGGATGACCATCGAAGTCGACGATCAAATCACCGGTTAGCAACCCCGCATCTTTTGCCGGACTCGCTTTTGTATTGTTCTCAAACGACACCACAAGTATTCCCGACTCCACTGGCAGTTGATAGTAGCGAACGATCTGCCGCGGTATCGGAACATTTTGTCCTGCAAAGCCGATGTAGCTTCTGCTGATTCGACCGTCTCTAATCAAGCGACCCGCCACAAACTTTGCTGTGTCGATCGAGGTTGCGAAGCAGATCCCTTGAGCAGGCAGAATCGTGGCGGTGTTGACGCCGATCACTTCACCGCGCGTGTTTACCAGTGGCCCGCCCGAGTTTCCCGGATTTAGCGCAGCATCGGTTTGAATCACGCCGTCCATCAGGCGACCCGATTGTGCGCGGAGCGAGCGACCAAGCGCGCTGACCACTCCCGCAGTCACGGAATACTGAAAGCCGTAGGGATTGCCGATCGCTATGACTAACTGGCCAACGCGAATTGATTGTGACGTGCCCAGGTTTGCGGGAACGAGATTAGGAGCGGTGATGCGAATGACAGCTAGATCAGTGTCAGGATCATCGCCGATAAGCTGCGCCTGAAATCGTCGTCCATCCATCAGCGCAACGTCGATCTTAGTAGCTCCATGAACAACGTGGCTGTTGGTCAGAATGAATCCGTCGGGCGTGACTACAAAGCCTGACCCGCTGCCCGTTGCTTCACGTTCCGGTTGGCGTCTACTGTTTCGCTTAGTCGTAACCTGGATGTAAACGACGGAGGGGCTCACCTTTTCCGCCGCCTCGATTACCGCTCGCGAATAAGCATCCAGAAGGGCGTCATCTCGAGGAGGCTCGCTTGATGATTGCCCCTCCACTTGAGCGTTATCGTGTGCAAAAGCTATTTCTGCAGTGCTTGGGAATTCCATGTGTATCTCCTGAAACCTTGTCTGCTTAAATAATACGGGTTTGTGTCAAGTGGGCGGTTCGTACTGCCCTCTTACTCGCACAATGTTAGGATGGTTGAGTTAATCTTGAGTTAATCAGGGCGGGGAAGTTCTCAGATCTTAAATCTGAGATCTGAGATGTTTGAGGAGGTGACGAAATGGCATGGGACGGAGACGATCTGGCAGGACAAGCTGAAGATGCGATCGAGCGACAACAAGCATTGGCGGAAGCGCGCGCAAGCAGGCCGAATTTTTCAGCTGAACAGCGAGTGCGCAACGGAGAAATCGAATCGCTGAGACTTTCTCGCGCTCGCGTCTCAGCCCAACTCGAAAATGCGACTAATCCTTCGCACAGAAGGATGCTTGAAAGCGCTCTGCTATCGATCGACGAAAAGATGCGGGCTTAGCTACTTGTTTTCAAACACAAGCACTCGTTTAGTGGCCCCTCGACCAATAAAGTATCCGCTTACTGCTCCTATCACTGCGCCTGCGACGGCTAGCCCTGCTGTTGCCACATGGTCGATCTTTTCAAATCCGCTGTTGTCGTTAGACGAAGCGATCCCACCTATAGCAGCCCCAGCGCCCGCGCCGACCCCGAGTCCGATCAGCGTTGATGTCGTTGCCGACTTCTTGAGTAAGTGGTGAACCGTAGATATTTCGTCTTGCTTCAGTTCGACTGAAGTGTTCTTGCTCATCAGTGTGAGCGATGAATCCGAAACACTCCGGAGTTTGCCGTCGATCGTTTTACCAGTTTTCAGTTTGACGGAAAGCTTGCTGTCGACTGGAATGCTTCGCAATGAAGACCAATCACTGGTTGATGAACCGCTCTGCGCCATCGTTATGGCTGGTGAAAAAACCATCGATGTTATTAAGGTCAAGATAAGCGCAACTCTTTTTCCAATAGCCATCAGACTTTCTCCTTTGTGCTAATCACCACCGCAGGTGGCGGAATGATGCTGCGTAACTGGACGAGGTGAGATCTTGTTTCTTTGTCTATGCGGATCAACTTACGAACGAGGGGTGGCCACGGAGTGCCACCCCTACAAATCTGGCGCAGAAGCTTTTACGCTCAAAGGTGAAGCTAGTCAAATGTTTTGGAGCGACTAGCGGAAGGTGAGTTGACCCAAACTTCCTTTTGCGCCGGCACCCCAAGCGGTTCCTTTGCCTGGCGCTAAACTAAACGTGTCGAAGCCAGGTCCCTCAATCGGTTTCCAAGAGCGACCGTCGTCGGTTGAGTAGTCACCACCGGTTGGCCCGATCGCGATGAGGGTTGATGTCTTTGCCCCTGGTAAATAAGCCACGACAGAACGAAAACCGCTCAAGCCCTGACCTAGAGTCCAGGTGGCACCGCCGTCGTTTGTAAATGCAAGGTTGTTGAGTGCTTCGTTTTCCTTGGCGTAATCACCGCCCACCACAACGCCGTGTTTCGCGTCTCGAAAAGCAATCGAGAAGATTCCCGTTGAAGGACCTGCAGCCAACGGAGTGTCAGACACTTGCCAGGTGTGACCGCGATCAGTTGTGCGCACGACTCGCGCTTTTGACCCTGCGCCCGTTCCAATCCACGCGTAACTCTTGCCAAAGACTGCTATGTTCGTTCCACTAGCCGCGAATGCTCCTTCATTTGGAAGTGCAGCGGGAAGGGAACTACTCGACAACCGGGTCCAGTTGAGACCGCCGTTGTCGGTCATCAATACGTCGAGCTTGCCGTCAATCGAGTCGCCAAACACGATACCGTGGTCAGCATCCCAAAACGACATCGCGTCCAGGAAAGCTTTCGGTTCTTCATTCTTAAATTGAAGGGTCCAGGTTGCTCCCGCGTCCATCGTCTTGTAGATACGCGAAGCGGGTCCCGTGCCGATACTGAGTACGTAGGCTATTCGTTCGTCGACCGCATCGATGTCGCGAAAGTCGAGCGTATCACTCGTGACGGTAAGCTTCTGCCAGGTTGTGCCGCCGTCAGTCGTACGAAGAACGGTGCTACCTGATCCACTTGCCCAGGCAACGTGTTCATTAACTGCACTGACGCCACGAAGACGAGCGGTTACATTGCTGGTTTGAGTTGTCCAACGGGGTACGACGGCGACTAATAAGGAAGCAAGTAAGGTTGTTATCAGGTCCATTGTTTATTTGAAGTTTCAATGCATCTTAAACGGGCCACCATGTGGCTCGGGCTGTAGATCAGGTCGAGTTGAATCCTGCACTACCTCGTGCATTTCCAGGACGTTAGATTGTGAGAACGCATCCTTTGGTAAAGTTCCCGATTGTGCGTGGCCTTTCACAAACTCATCTGACCGGATCCAGGTGATGAAATCCTGCCGGCTGTTCCAGTAGGTGAAAACCACATACGGATCGCCTTCATTAACAGGCCGCAAAACGTAGTTCGAAATAAACCCGGGCATCTTATCCACAAGACCAGCCCGGTCGCGAAACCTTTGTTCAAAAGCCTCGGCATACTCCGGTTTGACGTAGATGCGATTGGCAACGGTGATCATTCTTGGTCCCTCATGACGAACTCTTTTAATCCTCAATGCCTGGTTTGGCGCGAAGCTTTTTGACTCGAGCGCGGCGAGCTTTTCCTTCAAGCGTTCGATTCTTTGCAGCCTTAGATGCGCGCGTCGGAACTCGTTTGGCGGGTCGATAGTTCAGACGCGCAACTCGTCGTCTCAGTTCTGTAAGACAGCGTGCTTTGTTTCGGTGTTGACTGCGTTCCGCTCGAGAGGTGACAACGATACCAGAAGGTAGATGCGTAATACGAACTGCACTCTCGGTCTTGTTTACGTGTTGTCCGCCCGGCCCACTGGACCGAAACGTATCGACACTACATTCCTTCAGCAGTTCTTCATCTGATTCGGGAAGGTTAACTATGCTTGAGTCCATTGTCGTTGTGTTTTTATTTCTCTCGGCATTCTCCGAGGCGGCAAAGCCGCAAACTACGTCTTTCTGAGGCACCAGTTCGACATCGACCGCAGATTGTGAACAACCACGGTCTTAAACGGTTCAAGCCATTCGCCACCAAGTGACTTAGTTGTTTTATCAAGCATGTCGAAATCAACGAGGAAACGATCGCTGCCATCGGGCAAATGGTAGCGGCGTCCATTGATTGGTTGAATCTGACCTTCAATTCCAACTGTCGACGCCAACCTTGCGAAGAATATTCCACCAGGTTTCAAAACTCTCCACATTTCACTGACCATCGCCTGCCAATGTTCTTCATCGTTGGCGAAGTGGAGCACCGCGCTACTCAACACCACATCGAAAGTCTCGTTACTAAAAGACATTCGTTCAACATTCTCCACCCGAAACTGATCGCTTTCTATAGCGTTCAAAAGTTCGGTTGCCAGGGATTTAGCTTGAACAATAGCAGTTGCTGACTGATCCACACCGTAAACTTTGAAACCGTTGCGTAAGAAATAGACGAGGTTGCGTCCACCTCCGCAGCCGGCATCAAGTAGCGACATGCCTGGTTGAAGCCGGCCTCCTAGAAGTTGATCGAACAGGTAGATGTCGATACTTCCAAACTGTTCGTGAAGAGTCATCGTCTTTTATAACGAGCCAAACAACTCGTCAACGCCGGCGTCTTTGTGAAGCCGCAGTTTCCGTCGGCCTGCCTTTCACAAGCTGCTTTCTTGTAACACTCATATTCCGATCGGTATTCGCAGGTGGACATCTTCGTCTCGTCTGCGCATATCTGTCCGGAGCAACCGGTCTTGATGCAAGGCTTCAGTGACGTGGTGCCGCCTGCTCGCATATAAAGTTGCGTTGCGTTTAGCGTCTTACTACGACCAGCCGGCCCGGTAACATCAGCTAAAGAACCCGCAACTAACACGCCCTGATCGCCGGTCATAGCTCTGTAGACTTCTTCCATCAGCTCTTTCGGCGGTTCGACCGAAGGTAGATTAACTCCGGCAATCTTTCTGGTGATGGTTGTGTTCAGCTTTGCTTCGGTATGCGTCTCACAAGGCGCCGCGATGCAGCGGATGCCGAGATCGCGAACACGATAGAACTCGCCTGACGGTGTCGAGTCGGTGATAGCCTGCCATACTTCACTAACCTTCAGCGCTCCGTAACCCTCTTGTGTCAGAAGCGTTCCGCGGATCAGTGCTCGACCAGGGTCGACTTGAGTCGTTCCATTCCAGTCGATGCCGGCGATGTAACACTCAGCCATTTGTTTCCCGTTGGCACACGTAGTAAGAGTCTGATTTACGCGGCGAACAAAGTATCCTCCACACATGGGCGATGCACATTTCCGCATGTCGGGACGCAAGGCGTAGAACGTTGAATTAGGAGCTGAGGCTTGCGTTGCCGATTCTGTTGGGGAGGTTTTATTGTTCGGAGAAGGTGCGCGCGACTGCGTTACCGACGGCACCAAAGCTAGCGACACTAGAAGCACTGAGAACAACAAAGCTCGAACTTTCTTAAAGGTGAACATATCTTTCCTCCTCATTGAGACAAAGACCCACAATCAAAGAACGAACCTTTGCCGGTTTTCATGCGCCAGTCGTTATAATGCGCGAACAAAAAACAGCCTTGTGCTTGTTCTGAGCTTTCTGTGAGCGACAAAACTCACGGCACTCAGACGAGGGCAATTCAAATACAACAAAGCGAGAACACTCAATGTCCAATCATCTCTCACGGCGAAACTTTCTCTCGAACACCGCAAAGATGGCGGTCGCCGCAACTGTTTACGATTCGATTCAAGCCAAAGGTGCCTCGATCTTCATCAGATCTGTTGTGCCAAACGAGGCTAACACACAGGCAGCAGCGATGCAGCCGTGGATCGCGCAACTTGATGAGTATTGCGCGAGGCACATGCGGGAAACCGGCGCACCCGGTCTCACCCTGGCACTCGCAAACCGCGATGGTTTGATTCGAGTTTCAACTTACGGTTTCGCAGATACGAAGGCGGGCTTGCGTGTTGTTCCTGAAACCATGTTTGAGATTGGCTCGATCTCAAAATCGTTTGTCGGTTTGGCTTTGCTTCAGCTGCGAGAGGAAGGAAAGCTGGATCTACACAAACCGATCGTTGAATACCTGCCCTGGCTGAAAATCAATTCAAAGTTTGAGCCGGTGAGTACGCATCACATCCTGAGTCATAGTGCCGGCCTTCCGGGTGTGCCGTTGTTGTTGGATGCAATGTTAAGTGAACTGTGGACGGCTTATGCGCCCGGTAAGCAGTTTCTTTACTCAAACACGGGCTACAACATTCTCGGGTTCCTGATCGAGACTCTAGACAAAAGACCGTTTGCCGAGTCGATGCGCGTGCGGCTGCTGAGGCCATTAGGGATGAGCGATAGTGTTCCCGTTATTTCAAACGAGTCTCGCCCGAAGATGGCGATAGGTTACGAACCGATAAACGAAGGTCGACCCTACCCGCTACATGGAACTCTTGCGGAAGCACAGTGGCTGGAGATGGACATGGCGGCCGGCAGCATTGCTTCGACCCCCGCAGACATGGCCAAGTACATCCGCATGCTCGTGAATCATGGGGCGTTGCCAAAGGGCCGTTTGGTTTCGGAAGAGACGTTCAACCTGTTCATAAAACCAGCGATCAAGTCTCCCTTCCGTGGTGAGGATGCGTCGTATGGCTACGGGCTTTGGGTGAGCGATATCGCAGGTCACACGCGATTACGCCACACGGGTGGGATGGTGGCGTTCAGCTCATCAATCGATGCTGACGTAACTAGTGGCGTAGGTGCGTTCGCGTCTGTGAACGCGAACCTGCGTGGTTATCGGCCCGTGGCGGTTACGAAGTTCGCGGTTGAGTTGATGAATGCCTCGTTGGCTGGAAAGGCATTGCCGCCGCCTCCTCCAGCTCCGCCGTTGCCATCGGAAGTAAAGAACGCAAGCGAGTATGCGGGCGTTTTCACGTCACCAGATAACAAGAGGCTTGAACTAAAAGCTGAAGGCGACAAGTTGATTCTGCTTCACAAGCAAAGGCGGATTGTCCTGGAGCGTGCGGGACGAGATCTGTTTCTCGTGAAGGATCCGGACTTCGCTGTCTACCTGTTAGGGTTTACACGGGAGAAAGACAAAGTGACCGAAGCCTACTATGGAAGTGATTGGTATCCGGGTACGAGCTACAGCGGGCCACGCACGTTCAATTCGCCGAAAGAGTGGGAAGGGTACATTGGGCACTACTTCAGCGACAGCGCATGGTATGGCGACTCAAGAGTTGTGTTGCGGAAAGGGCAGCTGTTCGTCGATGGAGTTCAGCCGTTAGTTGTAAGAAGCGATGGAAAGTTTGGACTTGGTGATCCGGAAGCGCCAGACTGGATTGTGTTTGAGACGATCATCAATGGACGGGCGATGCGATTGAATTTATCGGGAGTTGTTTTTAGAAGAGCGTTCACGCCCTGATGTCCGATATGCGTCTGTCTTGTCGTATGCGAGCAGAATTGTGACGCCCTAATAGACTGAACAAGCTGGGAAGGGGGTAGCGAAGGTTGGGGCGCTGATCAGAATTGACCCCGAGCGTACCCCCGCTGAGATCCATTTGCGA
>Ga0207691_10005643_pt1 | contig 12097 bp, 13 predicted proteins | sample KBSM13metaG_FD_184327 | JGI IMG/M metagenome (GOLD analysis project Ga0207691, IMG submission 184327) | Miscanthus rhizosphere microbial communities from Kellogg Biological Station, Michigan, USA - KBS M1-3 metaG (SPAdes) (version 2) | ecosystem: Host-associated > Plants > Roots > Rhizosphere >...
CCTTCGTATGAATCAACCCTACCGCATGGCCGCGGCCGTCTCCGCCGCACCGCTGATGCCGGAAACCGCCGCCACCTCGAGCGCCCGGACTTCCGGCTGGTAGCCGTAGACGAACTGCTTGAACTCCGGGTGCAGGAAGTCCGCCCCGAAGCGGTACTTCTTCATCTCCGCGAAGGCCTGGTCCGCCGTCCAGCGATCGTTGGTCATGCGATAGACGGCGGTCATCACGCCCGTACGATGCCGGCCACCCTGGCAGTGCACGTACACCGGCTGGTTGGCCGGATCGTTCACGATCTCGAGGAACTGGGCGACCCTGTCCTTCGAGGGCGGTTCGTGGGTCGTCATGGGGATCCGGTGGAAGGCCATGCCGGCCGCCTTCACCAGACTCGCTTCCTGGGCATCGCCGTCCTTGGTCAGGTCGACGACCGTCTTGACGCCGAATGCCGCCAGGTTCGCGTAGTCACCGCCCTTGGGCTGCGCGCCACGGTAGTAGCGGGAGTTCACCTGTCCGAAGTTGTCGATCCGGATCGATCCGGCGAAGGGCGCATCTGCCGCTGCGGACGCGGCCAACGCGAGGACCAGCATCGCGGGAACGGCGAGGGATCGCGAACGTCTGGGGTCAAAGCGCACAGGGCACCTCTCGCAATGACTCTGAGACGGGAACGCGCGCGGGCCGTTGCCGGAAGGTTGGTAAAAAGATGTGTGGGCGGTGATCCCCCGCGCTTGTCGAGCAGGTCGGAACGAAGAAGTGCGCTCTTGCGCGGGCGTGAGGGGCGGCGGTAGAGTGCCGAGCGTGAAGTGGCGGGCCCTGCCGCTCGCGAGTGGTCTCCTCGCCTCCTGCGCGGCGACTGGTCCCACGCCTCTGGCGACCACCACCACGACGACGCCTGCCCCATCACCGTCGGCGACGGTGACGCGCATCGACGAGTTCACCTGGCGCAACTCCACGCCGACCCAGGCGTGCTTCAACCCGCTCACCGGGAGCGACGCCGCGGCGATCCGTTGCTCGGCGACAACGCGCGCCTCCGTGCGGATCACCGTGACGAACGTCCTCGGCGATTGCCGGTCCTCGAGCCTCCTCTACGGGACCCGCTGCACGACCATCGAAGGCGTCGGCACCGCCACGGGAAACTGGGAGGCGCCGTGGCAACCGGGCTCGACCGACACGGCCATGACCGTGACCGCGACTTGCGAGGTCCTCGACGAGCGGGGAAGCGTCCTGGACCGCCGGACCACGTGCATTCCCTCGCTCGGCTGGGTCGACGGCCACGCGATCATTCCGCCGTGGACGGAGGCGTGCCAGGCGCAGCTGCAGGGCTGCCACCGCTTTCCCTATTGAGCGGGAGTTGGTGCTGGTGGTGGGAGTCGGACCCACACTGTATCGATTTTAAGTCGATCGCCTCTGCCAATTGGGCTACACCAGCGAGTCGAACGGCTTCTTATATTCGCCCAATTGCAGCGGACGACGCGAGTGCCAGACGTCCGCGTCGCCGCTGAATTGGGCGACAAAGGAGCGGCTCGAGGGGCCCTACGGAGTTCGGCCGGCTAAAACGTCCAGCATCAACGCGTGCAGCGCCGGGTTGGCCGCCACCACCTGGTCCGCCTTCAGCGACAACGGCGAGCCGTCGAATCGGGAGATCACGCCCCCCGCTTCCGTGATGAGCAGCGCGCCCGCCATCACGTCCCAGGGATGCAGGCGCTCCTCCCAGAAGCCGTCCGCGCGCCCCGCGGCCACGTAAGCCAGGTCCAGCGCCGCTGCCCCATCGCGCCGGACCGCCCGCGCCACGCCCATGAAGCGATTGAACAGCCGCAGGGCGGCGTCCAGATCCAGCCGCATGTCGTACGGAAACCCCGTCATCAGGAGGCTGCGCAGGAGATCGCGACGGTCCGTCACCTGCAGCCGCCGCCCGTTCAGATGCGCGCCCCCGCCCTGCTCCGCCGTGAACAGCTCTTCCTTGATGCAGTCGTAGACGGCGCCCGCCACGGGCTTGCCGTCCAGGGTCAGCGCGACCGAGCAGCAGAAGAACGGATAGCTGTGCGCGTAGTTCGTGGTGCCGTCGAGAGGATCGATGAACCAGACGTAGCGTGAGCCCGTCTGCGCGAGGTGCGTCTCTTCCGTGACGATGTCGTGCGAGGGAAACCGCGAGCGGAGGAGCTCGACGACGGCCTTCTCGCAGGCCTTGTCCACCTCGGTGACGAGATCGATCTCGCCCTTGAAGCCGATCTCGAGGTCCTTGGCCCCGTAGCGTCCCTTCTGGATGGCGCCGGCCATGAGGACGGCCTCGGCGGCGACGGCGGCCTCTCTCGTGCCCAAGTTGTTGCTCCTCCGAAACAGGCGATTGTAGGATGCCCTCGCGCATGACACCAAACGCGGCCCTGCCGCCCCGCGGGACCGCCCTCCTCCTGGCCCTCGTCACCGGGCTCCTGCTCTTCCGTCTCGGCGACGCGCCCCTCGTCGGTCCCGACGAGCCGCGCTACACGCGCGTAGCCGTCGAGATGCACCGTCGGGGCGACTGGATCGTGCCGACCCTGCAGGGCCAGCCCTGGCTCGAGAAGCCGGCCCTGTACTACTGGATGGCGGGCGCGGCGTTCTCCCTGTTCGGCGAAACGGAGACGGCGGCGCGTCTTCCTTCCGTGATCGCGGCCGTCGTGCTCACCGGACTGACCGCGCTCGTCGGCGCCCGGCTTTACGGCGCCGGCGCGGGATTGCATGCCGGGTTCATCGCGGGCACGTGCCTCCTCACGTTCGCCTACGGCCGCGCCGCGGCCATGGACATGCTGCTGGCCGCGACGGTCACGGCTGCGATCGGCCTCGTCGGCCTACGCCTCCTCGGCATCGCGGGGCCGATGGCGGTGACCGCCGCCGGCGCGTGCGCGGGGGTCGCCTTGCTGGCCAAGGGACCGCTCGGCGCCCTGCTGCCGACGCTGGTGGCCCTGGCCTATCTCGCCGCCGCGCGCGACCGAGCGGACGCCTGGCGGCGCATCGCGAGCCGCGTGCCGTTCGCCGTAGTCGCCCTGCTGATTGTCGCGGGCCCCTGGTACGCGGCGATCCTCCGCGCCCAGGGACGCGCGTTCGTGGACACGTTCCTGCTGAACCACAACGTCGCGCGCTTCACCTCGACCGTCCACAACCATCCGGGGCCCATCATCTATTACGTACCCGTCCTGCTGGCCGGGCTCTACATGTGGTCGGGCCTGACCCTGCCCGGGCTGGCCTCCCTCCGGCCGCGTGCAAACAGCGATCTCTTCATCCTGTGCTGGCTGGCCGCGCCGCTCGTCTTCTTCTCCGCCGCTGCCGCCAAGCTGCCCGGTTACATCCTGCCCTGCGTGCCGCCTCTGGCGATCGCCGCCGGACGCGCGGCGGATCGTCTCGTCCAGGGCGACCGGCCAGGGATCGCCGGGCGCGCGGTCGGCCTTCTCACCGTGGCCCTGGGCGCGGTGGCGGCCGCGTCGCCGCTGGCCTTGCGCCAGATGGGCGAGCCGCTCTGGACCGTGGTCATTCCGCCGGCGGTGTGGGCCCTCGTCGCGTCGATGGCGGTGTCGCGGCGCATCGGCGTCGATCCTGCGGGCGCCCTGCGCATCCTGCGCATCGGCGCCGCCGGATTCCTGCTGCTCCTGACCAGCGCCGCGCCGCCTCTCCTCGCCCGCCGCGAATCGGGGCGCGACCTGTTCCGCCACACCGGCGGCCAGGAAGTGCTGGCCTGGCACGCCTGGCGCACGGCCTGGATGGCGGGGTACTTCTACAACGACGGCAAGGTGCGCGAGGTCTCGACTCTCGCGGAGATCACCGCCGCCACCGCGCAGGGCCCGGCGCTCGTGTTGTGTGGGCCGGCCGAGCTGCGCATCTTGCGCCGCCTGCCCGGTTACGCCGCCACCGTCGTGGACGAAGGCCCGCGCGAGCAGGCCCTCGTGCGGCTGGTCAGGCCTTCTTCTTGAGCATGCGGACGACGCACCCGCCGCGCGCCGGGAACGAGTAGGACACCTCGTCCATGAAGTTCCGCATGAAGAAGATCCCGCGGCCGTAGGCTTTCAGCAGGTTCTCCTCCGCGATCGGATTGGGGACGGTCTCCGGATCGAAGCCGGAGCCCTGATCCTGGACCTTCACCTCGAGGGCCGCGGGGTGGATCGTGAAGACGACGGCGACGCGCTTGCCCTCGTCGTGCTGGTTGCCGTGTTTGATCGCGTTCACGACGGACTCGCGCACGGCCACGCTCATGTTGTGGGCGGCGTCTTCGTCGAACTGCAGCATGCGCGCGAGGTGCGCGAGCACCGTGTCCACCATCTCCAGCATCTCGAATCGGCTGGCGATATCCAGCTTCACCGTGCGGCTCTGGGAGTTCTTGCGGCTCGCACCGGTTGGTGTCACGGGGCGGCCACCGTAGCATGGCCCGCAAAGCTCGGTCAACACACGGCAGGCCCGACACTTGCGGCGGGAGATGGTACGATGCTCCCCCTCCGCGGCACCCCATGCGACTCTCCCAGGCACGTCATTTCCGAGGCCGCTTCACCCTCCCCGGGGACAAATCGCTCTCCCACCGGCTCGCCATCATGGGCGCCCTCGCCCACGGCGAGAGCGTTTTCACGAACTTCTCGAGCGCGGACGACTGCGCGGCCACGCTGCGCTGCCTGGAAGCGCTGGGGGTCGAGTCGCGGCGGAAGGACCGGAGGGTCGAGGTCGTGGGCCGCGGGGCCGAGAGCCTGAAAGCGGCCGCGGGCCCGCTCGACGCCGCCAACTCGGGATCGACGCTGCGCATGCTCGCGGGCGTGGTGGCGGGCCGTCCCTTCCGCACGACCATCACCGGAGACGCTTCGCTCCGCCGGCGGCCGGTGGAGCGCGTGGCCGAGCCCTTGCGCCGGATGGGGGCGCGCACGTCATCGTCCGACGGCAAGCCGCCCCTCGTGATCGACGGCGGCCCGCTACAAGCGATGCACTGGGCCATGACGACCCCGAGCGCGCAAGTAAAGTCCGCGGTCCTGCTGGCCGCCCTCCAGGCCGAGGGACGCACGACCGTGGTCGAGCCCGCGGCCACGCGCGATCACACGGAGCGCCTGCTGCCCGCCTTCGGCGTCCCCGTCGAAGTGCAAGGGTCCGCGGTGTCGGTCTCGGGAGGCGCGCGCCTGCGTCCCCTCACCCTCGACGTGCCGGGCGACGTCTCCAGCGCGGCGTTCCTGGTCGTGGCCGGACTCGTCCTGCCCGAGGCCTTCGTGCGCATCGACAAGGTCCTGCTCAACCCGCGGCGCACGGCCTTCCTCGACGTCTTGCGGCGCATGGGCGCGCAGATCGAGACGGGGCTCGACACCACGGACCCGGAGCCGGTGGGATGGATCGAGGCGCGCGCGTCGCGGCTCGGGAGCGCCGTCGTCACCGCGGCCGAAGTGCCTGCGCTCATCGACGAGGTGCCGATCCTCGCCGTGGCCGCCGCCCTGGGCGACGGCGAGCTGGTCGTGCGCGACGCGGCCGAGCTGCGGGTCAAGGAGAGCGATCGCATCGCCACCCTCGCCGAAGGCCTGCGGCGCATGGGCGGCGCGGTGGACGAACACGCGGACGGCCTCACCATCCACGGCCGGGGCAAGCTCAGCGGCGCCACCGTGCGGTCGCACGGCGACCATCGCATCGCGATGGCGATGGCGGTGGCGGCCCTGGCCGCGGACGGCGAGACGGAGATCGAAGAGGCCGAGTGCATCGCGGTCTCGTTCCCCGAGTTCCCGTCCCTGCTCGAGCACGGCCGGAAGGCCGAACGTTGACCGCGGTCCCACCCACGCGCGTCGTGCTGGTCGGATTCATGGGCGCGGGCAAGAGCACGGTGGGCCCGCTGCTCGCACGCCGGCTGGGCTGGGCCTTCCTCGACCTCGACGACGACATCGAGGCCGCCGCCGGCCGCCCTGTACCCGAGATATTCGCGAAGGACGGCGAGGCGGCGTTCCGCGCCGCGGAGCGCGCGGCCGCCGAGCGCGCCGCGACGCGGGAGCGCCTGGTGCTGGCGACAGGCGGCGGCGCCTTCACCATTCCGGAGACGCGCAAAGTGTTGCAGCAAGGCGCCCTGACGGTGTGGCTGCGCTGCACGCTGGACGCGCTGCTGGCGCGCATCCCCGCCGACGGCAGTCGACCCCTGGCCGCCAATCGTGCGACAATCGCCCCGCTTCTGGTGGGTCGCGAGCCGAGTTATGCGCTCGCGGACCTGACCGTCGACACCACGCGCACCGCGCCGGCGGAAGTGGCGCGCATCATCGCGGAGGCCGCCACGAGCGGCCGCAGAGAGGGCGGAGGGACGGCGTCGGGATGAAGTACCTGATCCTCTCGGACATCCACTCGAACAAGGAGGCACTCACCGCCGTCCTCTCGTTCGTGCGCCGCAAGCCCTGGGACAAGTGCGTCTTCCTCGGCGACCTCGTGGGCTACGGCGCCAACCCGAATCAGACCGTCGACATGGTGCGCGCCCTCAAGCCGCTCATCGCCATCCGGGGCAATCACGACAAGGTGTGCTCGGGCATCGAAGAGGGCGAGCTCTTCAACCGCATGGCCCTCGAGGCCGCCCTCTGGACGCGGCGCAAGCTCACGAAATCGAACCTGCAGTGGCTGAAGAAGCTGCCCGAAGGGCCGGCCATGGTGGACGACACCTTCGCCATCTGCCACGGCACGCCCATCGACGAAGACGCCTACATCTTCGGCGAGATCGAGGCGTTGAACGTCTTCCGCCACACCGACTTCCCCATCACCTTCTTCGGCCACTCGCACTTCCCCGTGATCTTCGCGCTCTCGCCCGACGCGATCACGACCATCCTCACCGTGGCCCCGTCGTTCCGCTTCAAGCTGCGGCCGGGCGTGCGCTATCTGGTGAACCCGGGATCCGTGGGCCAGCCCCGCGACGGCAACCCGCTGGCGTCCTTCGCGATGTTCGACAGCGCGACGCGGATGGTGTCGATCCATCGCATCCCGTACCAGGTGAAGGCGACGCAGAAGAAGATCATGGACGCGGGCCTGCCCCGACCGCTCGCGGACAGACTCGCAATCGGCCGCTAGTTCCCTATCGCACCACCGCGAGCACCAGCCCCGCCAGCGCCAACACGCGCGCCACGCCACGCAGATGCGTCGTCTCCGACGCGGCGAAAGCGACCAGGGCGGCCGCGAGCAGGCGCGCGGTGAGCGGCGTCAGGTACGTTCCCGTGCGCAGCCAGCCTTCGGCGGCGGCGGCCACGACCGCCACCAGCGCGACGACCACGACCAGGCGGCTGATCACGTTCCCGGCCTGATCTTCGTCGACGGCATCGCCGCTGGCGCGCTCCGCCAGCAGCGGCGGCACCGCGCAGGCGAGAAGGCCCGCCGCGGCCATCAGGGCGCCGAGGTCCCTGGCGGCGTCGAGCGGAATCAGATCGCCGCCAGCGGAGACGCGGAAGACGAGGCCGGCGCCAATGAGCGACAGTCCGGCCGCGAGCAGCAAGGCGCGGCGGCCGAGCATCCGCGCCAGAGGTGAAGCGGTCGTCTCCGGCCCCCCCGCCGAGGCCGGGACCGCGAGGGCGTCGGCGCCGAGCAGCAGGGTTCCCGCCAGGCTCGCGAGCAGGGCCACGCCCAGGACGAGGCCCGCGTCGGGCGCTTCGATCCGGGACGGCCCCGATACCACGCCGTAGCCCCAACGGAGCGCGCGCCCTCCGTCCAGGGCCACGAAAGCGCCGGTCGCCGCCGCGCCCGCCGCGCTCGCGGGCCACGCCACGTCGCGGCCCTTCGCCAGGTAGGCGGACAGCAGGCGGCCGAGCGCATGCGCCGCCATCGCCGCGGCCACGCCCGCCAGGACCAGCGCGATCGAGGCGAGCCCGGAAGGCGGCACCAGGCCCGCCATGACCGCGGCCCCCGCGGCCAGGGCCAGCGCCAGGGGCTGGGGTGACGGCAGCGCCGCCACCACCGCGAAGGCCACGAGAGGCTGCGCCGAAGGCCGCGCGGCGAGCAGGACCAGCGGCAACGTGGACACGATCCCGATGCCGCGCGCGATCGGACGCAAACTGGGACGCGCGGCCGCGCGGCCCACCGTGGCCACGATGGCGGCGGCGAGGAGTCCGATCGCCGCCGCGATGGCCGCGATGCCGAACGGGCTCGCGCCGCTCACCATCGGCTCCAGGCCACGCCGATCGCCGCCACCAGGAGACCGAGCCCGGCCAGCAGCGCCGCGGGCTCGCGATGGACGGAGAACCTCACGCCCTCGTCGGCCACGACGTCGACGAGCGCGAGCGTGCGGTCGAGACCTTCGGGACGATGGATGCCCGGCATCGCGCGGATCACGAACACGCGCCAGGATGCCGTCCCGCGCGTGACGCCGAGGAGCGCGGCCGGGTTGCGGGGCTCGTCCGACCGAGAGAACGGTTGTTGCTTCTCGTCCAGGGCGAAGTCGGGGAAATACTGCGTCAAGGTGATGTCGAGGTCGCCCGCGCGGCCCTTCTCGCCCTCGCGCAGCGTGACGTCTCCCTCGGCCCCGCCGGAGACGCGGACGACGAGGCGCGCCCCGCCGGTGGCCACGCGCTGCGGCGCACCGACGCGGTATCCCGCCACCGCGGCCGCACCGCGCGGCGAGACACGCGCGCGACGCTTGGCGTCCGTCTCCGCCAGCACGACGGTGCCGTCCGGCTCGATTGCCTCCAGGACCACCGCATCACCCAGCGGATGGAAGCCGAGGGCGCGTCCCCCCGCGTCTTCTTCGTCGAACGTGCGCGTGCCCTGTCCCTGGGCGAGGGTCATCGTGCCCTCCTCTCCGCGCACGGAGTCGTAGGCCACGGCCAGCGCGAAGGTGGCCGCGCCCACCGCCACCAGGCGTCGCGGCGCGCGCCGGTCCAGCAAGGCGACGACGAAGAGGGCGGTCAGTCCGGCCACCACGCCGCCGACCGTGGGTTGCCACTCCTGGAAGGGCAGGTCCGGGGACACGGCCAGGCCCAGGGCCAGAGCCATGAGCGCGACGGCGGCCGACGTCCCGAGCCGGGTCAGCCCTGACCTCCGCCGTCCGGGAACCCGAGGTCGACTTTCGCCTCACGGGCCAGCCGGCGCAACAGTCCCACCGGCAGGCCGGCCACGTTCGAGGGCGAGCCGTCGATGCGCGTGATGAACAGCGAGCCGCGCCCGTCGACGTGATACGCGCCTGCCTTGTCACGAGGCTCGCCGGTGGCGACGTACCACGCGATGTCGGCGTCGCTCAGGGCCGCGAAGGTGACCGTGGTGCGCTCGATTCCGCTGTGCACGTGGCGGCCGTTGATCAGGCACACGCCGGTGATCACCTGGTGGGTGCGGCCGGAGAGGGTCCGCAGCATCGCCGCCGCGTCCGCGTCCGACGCCGGCTTGCCCAGGATCGCCTCCCCGCACACGACGATGGTGTCGGCGCCGAGCACGGGCAGGTCCTCACGGGCGGCGACCGCGGCGGCCTTGGCCCGCCCCAGCCGCTCCGCCGCGGCCGCGGCCCCTTCCCCGGGCCGGAGGTCTTCCGCCACTTGCGAGACGGAGACGCGATGCGGCACTCCCAGCGTCTGCAGGATGTGCGCGCGGCGGGGAGACGCGGAGGCGAGGACGAGCCGTGGCGTCAGGCGCGCCTACCCGCGGCGGAACTGGGTCACGACGCGGGCCAGCACCGGCTCCGGGCCGTCCTGCTTGGAGACGAAGTCGTCGGCGCCGTGCACCGTACGCGCTTCGCGCTGGCTGGTGATGGGCGCGCGCGTGTACAGCACGATGGGCACGTCCACCCACTGCATGGTGGCCTTGATCAGGTTGATGACGTCTTTCCCCGCCATCGCTCCCGCGATGTCCAGCTCCATCACGATCACGTCCGGCTTGTCGTCCGCGATGGCGGCCAGGGCGGCCCGCCCGTCGGCGACGCTGCGGAACGGGATCTCCGCGCTGTCGAGAGCGGCTTCGGTCTGCAGGCGCGATTCGGGGTCGTCGTCGATGATCAGGACGGTCTTGCGCTGGCGCGCCCGCACCGCCGGCGGCACCGGCAAGCCGAGCTCGTGCGCGACGTCGAAGCCCGGCTGCACTCCTCCGCTGCTGACGCCGCCCGCGCGCAGCAGGGCGAGGATCTCGTCCTGCGAGCGGCGCATGGCCTGGACCTCCGCCATCAGCGCCTCGAGGGTGGGTCCGTCGCTGACCCCCACGCGCGCCATGTCGTCGGACGCGCGCGACACCTCGCGGGGCGAGCGCATCACCCGGTGCGCCTCTTCCGCCACCGGCCGCGGCGCCGGGCGCGGGCTGGGAACCTCGGCCAGGGCGGCCCGCGCTTCCGGCGAGCCCGGCCGGGGAATGCGCGGGAGCGGAGTGCCCGGGGGGAGCGTCGCGTTCGGGTTCGTCGCGTCCGGGAAGCGCTCGGCGTCGGGATCGAGGCGCGTGAGCACGCCGCGGATCTCGTCGTGCGAGCCCTCGGCGAGCGGCGTCGGACGCGCCGTGCGCGCGTTGAGCGCTCCGACCGTCGCCGGAGCGGAGCGGCTGCGCAGGCGGGCACTGCACCCGGGACAGATGAGGAATCCCTCGGGGTCGGGACTGGCGGTGATCGAGCTCTGGCAGCGCGGGCACTTCATGTGTTGGGAGCCTGGATCTCCGGCTCTCCCGAGGGTTCGGGCGCCGTTGACCAGAGTATACGCCGAAGCCCCGGTTGGCCGGGGCGGTCTCCTGCCTTAGAGTGGGATCAGGCTCGGCATGGAACGGATCTCCGGCCGCTCGCTGGCGGCGCGACTCTTCGGCGCCTCCCCCGCTCGCACGCTCGCCCTGCTCGAGGCCGCCTGGCCGCTGGCCGTGGGCCCGGAGCTGGCGCGGCGCACGGAGGTGCTCGGCATCGAGGGCGGGACTCTGCGCGTTCGCGTCCCCGACGCGGGCTGGCGCAAGGTCCTGCACCGCATGCAGCCCCAGATCCTGGCCCACCTCCGCGAAATCGCCGGCGACCTCGCGCCCAAGCGCATGGGCTTCGTGGATGGGGGGTTTCAGGGGGGGCCAGCGCCGGGAACGGCGGAGGCGACTGCCAACCCCGGCCGACCGCAGAGCGCGGCGTCGTCGCGTAGCGGCGGCGACGCGCGAGGGGGGTTTCAGGGGGGGAGTTCACTGACTTCGGGATCTGCAGTGAATTCCCCCCCTGAGATAAACGACGTTGCCGGCGACAGCATTGCGGACCCCGATATCCGCCAGCGGTTCGCCGAGACCATGGCCCGATACCTCGAGCGAACGAAAGGACGAAGCGATGCGTGAGGCCGTGATCCTCTCCGCCGTGCGGCTGCCCACCGGCAAGTTCATGGGCGCGCTGAAGGGCTTCCGCGCGCCCGAGCTCGGCGCCATGGTCGTGCGCGAGGCCGTCCAGCGCGCGGGCGTCGACCCCGGCCGCGTGGACGAAGTCATCATGGGCAACGTCCTGTCCGCGGGACTCGGCCAGGCACCCGCGCGGCAGGCGGCGCTGAAGGGCGGCCTCCCGGCCAAGGTCGGCGCGCTCACGATCAACAAGGTCTGCGGGTCCGGCCTCAAGGCGGTGATGCTCGCCGCGCAGGGCATCGCGACCGGCGACACCGACATCGTGGTCGCGGGCGGAATGGAGTCCATGTCCAACGCGCCCTACCTCCTGCCCAAGGCCCGGGAAGGAATGCGTCTCGGCCACGGCGAGCTGATCGACTCGATGGTGCACGACGGCCTGTGGGAGGCCTACGAGGACTACCACATGGGCTGCTGCGGCGAGATCGTGTCCGAGACGTACGGCGTGACGCGCGAGCAGCAGGACGCGTTCGCTCTGGAGAGCCATCGCAAGGCCATCGCCGCCATCAAGGCGGGCAAGTTCAAGGACGAGATCCTGCCCGTGCCCATCCCCGCCAAGAAGGGCGAGGTGGTGGCGTTCGCGGTGGACGAATCGCCGCGCGAGGACACGTCGCTCGAGGCCCTGGCCCGGCTCAAGCCCGCCTTCCGTGAGGGCGGCACGGTCACGGCCGGAAACGCCCCCGGCGTCAACGACGGCGCGGCCGCGCTGGTGGTCACGTCCGCGGAGACGGCGAAGGCGCTGGGCCGCACGCCGCTCGCCCGCATCGTGGCCCAGGCCACCGCCGGCCTGGAGCCGAAGATGGTGATGATGACGCCGGTGCCCGCCATCCGCCGGATCTG
>Ga0207691_10005646_pt1 | contig 12094 bp, 9 predicted proteins | sample KBSM13metaG_FD_184327 | JGI IMG/M metagenome (GOLD analysis project Ga0207691, IMG submission 184327) | Miscanthus rhizosphere microbial communities from Kellogg Biological Station, Michigan, USA - KBS M1-3 metaG (SPAdes) (version 2) | ecosystem: Host-associated > Plants > Roots > Rhizosphere >...
TGGCACCCGATGCACCCCTGGCACCTTTAGCACCAACAGCGAAGCCGGCTTGCACCCGCACCCTTAGCACCCTTGCACCCTTAGCACCCTAGCACCGATGCCGTCGCGGCTCAGAGCTCTCGTACTCCGTGGCTCCGGAGAGCGAAATACGCCGCGACGCAGAAGATCAACACGCCGTTGACGGCGAGGACGAAGGGCGCCGAGCTGCGGCTGGCCAGGTAGCCGGCGGCGAGGCTGCCGAGGGGCATGCCGCCGCGGAACGCGACCATGTAGATGCTCATCACGCGGCCGCGCAGGTGATCGGGCACGAGCAGCTGCACCAGCGACGAGGTCATCGAGAACGTCATCAGCAGCGTCGCCCCGGTGCAGAAGAGGATGGCGTTGCTCAGCCAGCCGACGCGCGACAGCGCGAACGCCACCACCAGCGCGCCGAACAGCGCCTGCGTGGTCAGCAGCACGCGTCCCATGTGCTTGAACTTGCCCAGCCACGCCACGATCAGCGCGCCGCAGATCGCGCCGATCCCCGAGAACGCCATCATGTGGCTGAAGCGGTTGATGTCGCCGTGGAAGATGTCCTTGGCGAAGACCGGCAGGAAGGTCAGCAGCGGCAGCCCGAGGAACGTCGTCAGCCCGCCGAGGATCGTCAGCGCGACGATGGTCGGCTCCCCCTTGACGTAGCGCAGGCCGCCCTTCAGCTCCTGCATCAGCGGCTTCCGCTCGGCCGGCTTCATGTGCTTGATGTGCATCGACACGAGCGCGAGGATCACCACCAGGAACGACGCGCCGTTCAGGCCGAAGCACGCCGCGCCGCCCCAGCGCGCCAGCGCCACGCCGGCGAGCAGCGGCCCCACGACGCGCGCGAGGTTGAACTGGATCGAGTTCAGCGCGATCGCGTTCGGCAGATCCTTCTTCTGCACCAGCGACGGGATCAGCGCCTGGTAGGCGGGGCCGCCGAAGGCCTGCCCGAGGCCGGCGACGAACGAGAGCAGCAGGATGTGCCACACGTGGACGCGGCCGAAGAAGATGAGCGCGGCCAGCGTGAACGCCGTCGTCATCTGCACCAGCTGCGATCCGAGCAGCACGTGCCGCCGATCGTGGCGGTCGGCGACGACGCCGCCGATCAGCGTGAAGAGCAGGATCGGCAGCTGCCCGAGGAAATCATCGAGCCCGAGGTAGAACGACGACTTGGTGAGATCGAAGACCAGCCAGGCCTGCGCCACCTCCTGCATCCAGTTGCCGACGGTCGAGGTGAACGCGCCGAGCCACAGCACCCGGAAATCGCGGTAGTGAAAGGCCGCCAGCGCCCTTCCGATGACGGGATTGAGGGGAGCATTTGGCGCGTGGGGCTCGGACTTCGGCGGGGCGGTGGACAACGTCATTTATTGTAACAACTTACGGATTCATCCCGGCGCAGCCGCCGAGCGGCGAAGGCGGATGGTCTTGATCCCTGTCCGTGCGGCGCTTATACTCGCCAGCGAAGGCGAATAAAAAGCGAAATGCGGGCCGCACTCGAATCGCTGCTCCGGGCGAAAAAGCTCGATGTCACCCTGACGGCCACGCCGGGGGCGCTGGCGCCCCCTCCTGACCGCCTCGCCCCCACCGGCTCGCCGGAGCTCGACGCCGCGCTGGGCGGCGGGCTGCGGCGCGGGCACCTGTCGGAAATCACCGGCGTCCCGTCGAGCGGCCGATCGACGCTGGCGGTCGACGCGATCGCCGCGGCGACCGATCGCGGTGAAGCGGCCGCGCTGGTCGACACGTGCGACACGTTCGACCCTGCGTCGGCGGCCGATCGCGGCGTGACGCTGTCGCGGCTGCTGTGGGTCCGCGAAAGCGGCGACGCGCCGCGGGCCCTCAAAGCATTTTCCCTGATCCTGCAGGCCGGCGGCTTCGGCCTCGTCCTGCTCGATCTCGCCGACGTCTCTCCTGTCGCGCTGCGGCGCTTTCCCTGGACGACGTGGATGCGGATCGCGCGCATCGTCGAAGGCAGCGACACCGCGGCGCTGCTCGTCGGCGGCGAGCGCATCGCGCGCAGCGCCGGCGGCGTCACGATCGCGCTCGAGCCGACGCCGGGGGCGTGGCAGGGCACGACGCACCGCGCGCGCGTCTTCACCGGCGTCGTTCCCGCGCCGCGCGTGGTGACGCGGGCATGATTCCCTCTTACGACGATCTCACGCCGGGCATCCCGGACGTCGTGGATGCCGAGACGGTGAAGCGGCTCGAGATCTTTTTCTACCGCCAGCTGCCGTCACCGCCACGCGGATTGATCGACCCGACGGCGCCGGCGGAGCCGCGTCAGCCGCCGGCGCCGCCGCTCGACCTCGGATCCAGTCCGCAGCTCTACGCCTGTCTCGCGTGCCAACGGCCGACCACGGACCGCCAACCGCAGACCGCAGACCGCCAACCGGAGACCGCCAACCGCCAACCGCAGACCGCAGACCGCGGACCGCAGACTCTTCTGGCGATCGCGCGCGACTTCTCGCCGCGCATCATGCGGGTCGGCGAGGGCGAGGTGCTGCTCGACGTGGGCGGGCTGGGCCGCCTGATCGGCGATCCGCCGGCCATCGCGCGGGAGCTGCGGCGGGCGATCGCCGACGCGGAATCGGACGCGGCCGTCGCGATTGCGCCGACGCAGACGATGGCGCGGCTGCTGGCGGCCGAGGGGCACGACTACCCGATCGAGCGCTTCGCCGAGATCCCGGTGGCGCGGCTGCAGCCGCTCGAGACGCTGCCGGCGGCGATGAACCATCGCGACCGCGCGCGCCCGTACCTGACGCTCGAGAAATGGGGGATTGCGACGCTCGGCGACCTGGCGGCGCTGCCCGCGGCGGATCTCTCGTCGCGGCTCGGGCGCCGCGGCGTGGCGCTGCAGCGGCTCGCGCGCGGGCTCGACCCGCGCCCGTTCGTGCCCGACGCGGAGACGCCGCGCTACATCGGCCGCCTCGAGCTGGAATGGCCGATCGAGCAGCTCGAGCCGCTGTCGTTCGTGCTGGCGCGGCTGCTCGAGCCGCTGGCGATCGCGCTCGAGCGCGCCGATCGCGGCGCCGCCGCGATCCACCTCGCGCTGCGGCTGACCGATCGCACCTCGCACGCGCGCGTGCTGCAGCTGCCGGCGGCGATGCGCGATCCCCGCGTGCTGCGCACGCTGCTGCTGCTCGATCTCGAAGCGCGTCCGCCTTCGCCGCTCTGCGGCTTCGGCGGGACCGAGGCCGCTGTCGCGGCGATCGACGTCGTCGAAATCGAGCTCGATCCCGCGCCGGCGCGCATCACGCAGTTCTCGCTGCTGCAGCGCGCGCTGCCGTCGCCGGAAACGCTGTCGACGCTGACGGCGCGCCTGTCGGCGCTGGTGGGGGAGTCGCGCGTCGGCTCGGCGACGCTGCTCGACTCGCACGCGCCCGACGCGTTCGACCTCCGGCGCTACGCGCCGGAGGCTGATGTTGCGGCGCCGGTCGGTGCTAAGGGTGCTAAGGGTGCTAAGGGTGCGTCGGGTGCTATGGGTGCTGGTGCTACGGGGGCTGCGCCTGCTGGTGCTACGGGTGCTACGGGTGCCATGGGTGCTACAGGTGCTACAGGTGCTGCAGGTGCATTGGTGCTGCGGCGGCAACGGGTGCCTCCGGCGATCCGCGTGAGCGTCGAGCACGGCCGTCCCGTGCATCTGGCGTCCTCGCGTCGCGGCATGCCGTCCGGCGCGGTCATCAAGGCAGCCGGGCCGTGGCGTAGTTCGGGGGGCTGGTGGACGACGCAAACGGAACTTCCGCCTAAAGGCGGAAGCCACACGTCATCTGAGCATGCATGGAATAGAGACGAGTGGGACGTCGCGCTCAAGAACGGCGTCGTCTGTCGCATTTACCAGGACCGAACGACCGAACGCTGGTTCCTCGAGGGCATGTATGACTAAGCCCTCAGCCCGGGCCGTTTGCCCTCTGTCCTCAGCCCATCGTCCAGGGCCTATCCCCAGGCCCTGATTCCTTTGCCCGACAGCGAGCGAAGCGAGCCGTCCCCGTGTATATCGAACTTCACGCGTCTTCTGCTTTTTCCTTTCTCGACGGCGCCTCGCTGCCCGAGGCGCTCGTCGAGCGCGCCGCGTCGCTCGGCTACCCGGCGCTGGCGCTGCTCGATCGCGACGGCGTCTACGGCGCGCCGCGCTTCCATCTCGCGGCGAAGAAGGCGGGGCTGAAGGCGATCGTCGGCGCGGAGCTGACCGTCGCCGCTGAGCGAGGTGCGAGGCGCGAGGTGCGAGACACGATCTTCCGCCTCCCCGTCCTCATCGAGTCGCAGGGCGGCTACAAGAACCTGTGCCGCCTGCTGACGATGATGAAGCTGCGATCCGCGAAGGGGGAAGGCGCGCTGGCGCTCGACGAGATCGACGGCCACGCCGGCGGGCTGATCGCGCTCGGCGGGCGGGCGATGCTGAGCAGCGCGCGCTTTGGCGTCGGCGGCCTGATCGATCGGCTGGTCGGCGTCTTCGGCCGCGCCAACACCTACCTCGAGCTGCAGCGCCACCTGCTGCGCGACGAAGAAGCGGACAACCACGCGCTGCGCGATCTGGCGGCGGCCTATCACGTGCCGCTCGTCGCGACCAACGGCGTCCGCTTCGCCGAGCCCGCCGATCGGCCGCTCTACGACGTGCTGACGTGCATCCGCCACAAGACGACGCTGGCGGCGGCGGGTCGGCGGCTCAGCTGCAACGCCGAGCGCTACCTGAAGTCGCCGACGCAGATGGCGAAGCTGTTCGCCGACATTCCCGGCGTGCTCGACGCCTCGGGGGAGCTCGCCGATCGGCTGTCGTACACGATGGCGGATCTCGGCTACCGCTTCCCCGAGTACCCGGTACCGCCCGGCGAAACGATGGCGTCGTTCCTGCGCCGCATCACGCAGGCCGGCGCGCGCGACCGCTATCGCCCGATCGAGCCGCGCCACGCGCGGCAGCTCGAGCGCGAGCTGGATCTGATCGAGAAGCTCGATCTCGCCGGCTACTTCCTGATCGTCTGGGACATCGTCAACTTCGCGCGCCAGGAGGGGATCCTGGTGCAGGGGCGCGGCTCGGCGGCCAACAGCGCCGTCTGCTACAGCCTCGGCATCACCGCCGTCGATCCCGTCGGCATGGACCTGCTGTTCGAGCGCTTCCTCTCCGAGCAGCGCGGCGAGTGGCCCGACATCGATCTCGACCTGCCCAGCGGCGATCGCCGCGAGCGCGTCATCCAGCACATCTACGAGAAGTACGGAAAGCTCGGCGCCGCCATGACCGCGAACGTGATCACGTATCGCGGCAGGAGCGCCGCGCGCGAAGTCGGCAAGGCGCTGTCGATCGAGCCCGACATGATCGACCGGCTGGCGAAGGTGATGAACCATTTCGAGTTCGTCGATCCCAACGACACGCTGGCGCGCCACCTGCGCGACGTCGGCATGGACGGCGCCGATCCCACGATTCAGTGCTTCGGCACGCTGTGGCAGCAGATCCAGGATCTGCCGCGCCATCTCGGCCAGCACTCCGGCGGGATGGTGATCTGCCAGGGGCGGCTCGACGAAGTCGTCCCGCTCGAAAACGCCTCGATGCCCGACCGCGTCGTCATCCAGTGGGACAAGGACGACTGCGCCGACATGGGGATCGTCAAGGTCGATCTGCTCGGCCTCGGCATGATGGCCGTGCTGCAGGACGCGCTCGAGATCGTCAACACCTCATCGGCCGTCGATCTGGCGCACTTGCCCCCGAACGATCCGGCGGTCTACACCATGCTGCAGACCGCCGACACCATCGGCATCTTCCAGGTCGAGTCGCGCGCGCAGATGGCGACGCTGCCGCGGCTGCAGCCGAAGACCTTCTACGACATCGTCGTCGAAGTGGCGATCATCCGGCCCGGGCCGATCGTCGGCAACATGGTGCATCCGTACCTGAAGCGGCGGCAGCAGCAGGAGCCGGTGAGCTACCCGCATCCGTCGCTGGAGCCGATCCTGGCGCGCACGCTCGGCGTCCCCCTGTTCCAGGAGCAGCTGCTGCGGATGGCGATGGTGGCCGCGGGTTTCAGCGGCGGCGAGGCCGAGGAGCTGCGGCGCGCCTTCGGGTTCAAGCGGTCCGAGAAGCGGATGCAGCAGATCGAAGGCAAGCTGCGCGCCGGCATGGAGAAGCAGGGGATTACCGGTGCCGCGGCGGAGGAGATCATCAGGTCGATCACCTCCTTCGCGCTCTACGGGTTCCCCGAGTCGCACGCCGCCAGCTTCGCGCTGCTCGTCTACGCCAGCGCGTTTCTCAAGGCGCACTATCCGGCGGCGTTCTACGCGGCGATGCTGAACAACCAGCCGATGGGGTTCTACCATCCGTCGACGCTGGTCAAGGACGCGCAGCGCCACGGCGTCCGCTTCGCGCCGATCGACGTGCAGGTGTCGGACCGGCTCTGCCGCGTCGAGCCCGACGGCCGCGTACGGCTCGGGCTGATGTACGTGAACGGGCTGCGTCGCGAAGCGGCGGAAGCGATTGCCGAGTGCCGAGTGCCGAGTGCCGATTACGGATTGCCGAATGGGGATTGTCGATTGGCGCAGCAGCTCGAGCGGTGTCCCAAGTGTGGATGTGACGATCAATCCATGCTCGAAACGCTGCACACGCATGAAGGGTTCTGCAACGTCTGTTCACACCTCTGGACGTTGCCCGTCGTCAGTCGGCAATCGTCAATCGGCAATCCGTCAATCGGCAATCCGGCAATCGACAATCCTCAATCGGCAATCGGCAATCGGTTCCAGACGCTCGATCAACTGATCCGCCGCTGCGGCCTGCGCCGTGACGAGGTCGCGACGCTGGCGGCGATCGGCGCACTCAACGCGTTCGGCTTCGATCGGCGCACGGCGTTGTGGCAGGTCGAACAGGCCGTACGACCCGCCGGCGAACTGTTCGAAGAAGCCGAGGACCGACGACCGACGGCCGACGACCGGACCTCGGACCTCGGACCTCGGACGTCGGACCTCGGCGCGTCTCCGTTGCGCCCCATGACCGTCCCCGAGCGCCTGCTCGCCGACTACGCCGGCACCAGCCTCACCATCGGTCCGCACCCGATGTCGCTGCGGCGGCCCGAGCTGGCGCTGCGCGGCGTGCTGCGGGCCAGCGATCTTCCCGCCGGCCGGCACGGGCGGCGGGTGCGCGTGGCCGGCGCGGTGATCACCCGGCAGCGTCCCGGCACCGCCAAGGGGTTCGTCTTCCTCACGCTCGAAGACGAGACCGGCATCGCCAACATCATTGTCCGCCCCGACCTGTTCTCGGCGCAGAAGGCGACCATCGTCGGTGAGCCCTACCTGCTGGTCGAAGGCACGCTGCAGATCCAGGAAGGGGTGACGTCGGTGAAGGCAGAGCGGCTACACTCTCTGGGTGGCAAATCGCCTGAAGTGGATTCGCACGATTTCCGTTGATGTTGATGCTGATGATGATGTCGATGGCGCCAGCGCGGCGGCTCAGCTGGCCCCGCGCTTGCAATTCGCCTCGGCGATGCGGTGGAAGATGGCCATTGCCGCCACAGCGTGTGTCGCGGTCGCGTGTCATGCCTCGATCGCTCCGACCGGAAAGACGCCGCCCACGCCGCAGCAGATGGCTGAGCTTTGGCACGAGCCGGAAACCGGCCGCGATCTGTTCTGGGGCGTCGGCGGGCAGCGCCTCGCGCCCGATCCGTCGGTGACCTACACGGTGCTCGAGACCAAGCGCGCCGGCTTCAGCATGGGCATGAACATCGAGGGCCCCGACAAGCGGAAGTGGAGCGCGAAGCTGCCGCCGGAAGCGCCCACCGAGGTCGTGGCGTCGCGGCTGCTGTGGGGCGTCGGCTATCATCAGCCGCCGATCTATTACGTCGGCAAGTGGAACGCCGAGGGGGCGCACGATCCCAATCCGCAGCTGCCGGCGCGGTTCCGCGAGTCGAAACCCGATCTGCACGGGCTCGACGCCGGCGCCCCGTGGTCGTACTACCACAACCCGTTCGTCGGCACGCGCGAGATGAACGGGCTGCTGGTGCTGATGGTGATGCTCGGCAACTCCGACATCAAGGACGAGCAGAACGTGCTCTACAAGCTGAAGGAACCGTTCGAGGGGGCGTCGCACTGGTACGTGGCGCGCGACCTCGGGCAGTCGTTCGGCCGCACCGGCGTGCTCGACGCGCCGCGCGGCGACATCAAGGTGTTCGAGGACACGCCGTTCATCAAGGGCATGGCCGGCCAGCACGTGCGCTTCGACTGGCGCGGGCGGCACGGCCGGCTCGTCGATCGCATGACGCCCGCCGACGTGCGCTGGATCTGCGACAGGCTGGAGCGGCTCACCGACACGCAATGGCAGGATGCGTTCCGCGCCGGCGGCTACAATCAAGAGACCGCCGACCGCTTCATCCGCCGCTTCAAGCAGAAGATCAAGGAAGGGCAGGCCCTGCCGCAATGACGTTCCGTTTCGCCCGCACGCTGCCGTTCGTCCTCTGGCTGATGCTGATCGCCGGGCCGCCGGTCCTGGCCCAGCCCCCCGCCGATCCCGCCGCGTTCCCGCCACAGGCGGCGAGCGAGACCGCCGACTCGCGCGGGACGATGACCGAGGTCCGCCGGGCGATGCTCCGCCTGCCGCTGGCCGCGGCGCTCGGCGCGATGCTGGGGATGCGGCCCAGGCGCAAGGGCACGCCGCCGCGACAGCCGGCCGTCATCCAGACGCAGATCATCCTCGCCATCGTCGGCTCGGTGGTCATGCTCGTCGTCGGCACCAACATCGCGCGGGCGTTCGGCGTGGTCGGCGCCGCCGGCCTGGTGCGCTACCGCGCCAAGGTCGAAGACCCGAAGGACGCCGGCGTCATGCTCTCGACGCTCGCCATCGGCCTCGCCTCCGGCGTCGGCCAGTACCTGCTGGCGGTGTTCTCCGCGTTCTTCATTCTCTTCGCGCTGTGGATCATCGAGTCGTTCGAGCCCGAGGGGCGCAAGATGTTCGAGCTGAAGATCAAGATGGGGGACGACACCGACGCCCGCCGCAAGGACCTCGACGCGCTCCTCGATCGCTACCACATGGAGTTCGACCTGCTCTCCTCCTCCGACGAGGAGCTGTGCTACGAGGTCTGGGTGCCGCTGGAGATGCAGAAGGAGCGGATCTCGAACGCCATCCTCAAGCTCGATCCCGACGGGCACGCCTCGGTGGAGTGGAACGAGAAGAAGCCCAAGTCGAAGTGAAGCTGATCATCCAGCCCGACGACGGCGTCGCCCCCGTCGTCGAGGCGATCGCACGGGCGAAGAAGACCATCGACATCGTCATCTTCCGGTTCGATCGCCGGGAAGTCGAGCAGGCGCTCAAGGCGGCGGTCGGCCGCGGCGTGGTGGTGCGCGCGCTGATCGCGCACACCAACAAGGGCGGCGACAAGAGGCTGCGCAATCTCGAGCTGCGGCTGCTCGAGGCCGGCGTCACGGTCGCGCGCACCGCCGACGATCTCGCCCGCTACCACGGCAAGCTGATCATCGTCGACGGCCGGACGCTGAACCTCTACGGCTTCAACTACACCAAGCTGGACATCGACAAGAGCCGCAGCTTCGGCATCGTCACGCGCGACCGCGGCGTGGTGCAGGAGGCGATGAAGCTGTTCGAGGCGGACGCGCTGCGCCAGACCTACACGCCGGGGCACAAGCGGCTGGTGGTGAGCCCGGAGAACTCGCGCGCGCTGCTGACCGGGTTCATCAAGGGCGCGAAGAAGCAGCTGCTCATCTACGACGCCCAGGTCAGCGACAACGCGATCCAGAAGGTGCTGCAGGAGCGGGCCAAGGCGGGCGTCGAGATCCGCATCATCGGCGGGCTCGAGAAGCCGCTGTCGCGCGTCAAGGTGCGCCGCCTCGCCGACCTGCGGCTGCACGTGCGGGCGATCGTGCGCGACGGCAACAGCGCCTTCGTCGGCAGCCAGAGCCTGCGCAAGCTGGAACTGGAAGGGCGGCGCGAAGTGGGGCTGATCATCACGCACGGCCACATCGCGCGCAAGATCCAGGCAGCCTTCGAGCACGACTGGGAGCGCCGCAGCCGCAAGAAGGTCGCCTGATCCCCTGCTTATCCGTGTTTATCCGTGTTTATCCGTGGCCTACTTTCTGCGCTGGAAGGTCCCCGAGTCGATCAGCGAGCCTGACCCGGTGATGGTGTTGTAGGTCAGCGTGTCGCCGTCGATCTCCATCAGCATGAAGGTGCAGTCGCGGTCGTTGCCCGCCGCGGTGAGCGGCGAGCCCTTCCGCAGGTCACCCTTGCGCAGCTGCCCGCCGGAGCCTTCGACGAAGAAGAGGATGCCGTTCTGCGGCTTGATCCGCTCGTAGGTGTGATCGTGGCCGTTCAGCACCAGGCTGACGTTGTACTTGATGAAGAGCGGCTCGAGCACCGCGCGCAGCTTCAGCTGCGATCCGTGCGTGCCGGCGGATGAATAGAGCGGGTGGTGGAAGAACGCGATCTTCCATTTCTCGCTCGATTTGGTCAGCTCGTCCTCCAGCCATTTCAGCTGGTCCTGGTCCATGTAGGTGCTCTCGAGCGCGAAGAAGCGCACGTCCTCCTTCGGCGCCTTGAAGGTGTAATAGAGCTTTCCCTCCATGTTGTACAGCTTGTAGAAGCGCTGCTCGCGCGAGTCGTGGTTGCCGAGGCTGGCGTAGAACTTCACGCCCTTGTCGAGCAGCGCCTTGTAGGGGGACTCGAACTTCTTGACGAAGTCCTGCGGCCGGTCCGAGCCGTAGATGTTGTCGCCCATCATCACGACGAACGGGAACTGGAAGCGGTCGTACCACTTCGTCATCTGCTCGCCGACGCTGTACTGCCGCTCGTCGCCGGTGCCGTTGTCGCCGATGACGGCGAAGTGCAGCGAGTTCGGCTTGTTGGGCAGCGAGACCTGCGCCTGCTGCGGCTGCGCACCGGCTCGGCAGACGATGACGGCGAGCGCGCCGGCGACGAGGAATACGGCGAGGCTGCGGCGACTGCGACGGACTGGCATCGGGCGATCTCTCTCTTCTCGTCTTTCTCGTCGGGCGAGCTTACTGGAAGGCGCGTTCCACGTAGTCGGGGATGAGGTGCGCGTGGGGATCGAACAGGATCATGGCGTTGCGCACGAAGCGGTATTCGAGCTCCTCGGGGAGCTTCGGCAGCTCATTGAGCACCTGCGGCGGCACCGTCGAGATCGGGACGTCGTCGGGGTAGCGGGCGTTGGGCGCGAGCTTGACCGATCCCTTGTATTCGTTGTCGAGGATCTCCGCTCGGATCTGCGCGCCTTCCTTGCCGCGGAAGACCGGCGCCAGCAGCGACCGCACCAGCCGCTGCATCGCCGGGGTGAAGATATCCCCCTGTTTCGCGCTGGCGCGCTGCGCCTGAATCAGCTTGCCCAGCGCGCGCTCGTGCGTGTCGATCTGCTTCGGGTCGGTCTGCTTGGGGAGCGACGGCAGGGTGCCTTCGAGCTTCTTGTGCAGCTCCACGTACTTGTCGACGCGATCGACGAACTCCTTGAGCACCGCGGCGCTGGAATTGGTCGGCGTGCTGCCCGCCGGCGCACTCTTGCGCTGCTGCGCCGCCGGCGAGGGCCCCTGCGCCGAGACGACGAGCACCGCGACGAGGGCCGCGGCCGAAGCGATCACAGGTAACATGGGCGTAACTCCATGCAAGAGCTGAACCCGCCTTCGCTAAAGCTATGGCGGGCAGGCCGTGTCTGCTAAAGCTACGGATTAACCGCGGTAATTGCCGAACTGGAGGGCGCAGCCGAAATCCTGTTCGCGCAGCTGGCGCATCGCTTCCTGAAGCTCGTCCTTGGACGGCGAAGTCACGCGGACCTGGTCCGCCATGATGGTGGCCTGCACCTTTTTCAACTTCTTGTCCTTGAGGAACTTGACGATCTCCTTGGCGGCTTCGGTCGGGATCCCCTGCTGCAGCGAGATGGTGCGGCGGACGGTGTCGTTGGCGGCGCGCTCGATCTCCCCCGGCGTCATGTTTTTGGTCGGCACGCCGCGGCGAACCATGCGCGTCTGCAGGATCTCCCACAGCGCGTTCATCTTGAACTCGTCGTCGGCGGTCAGCACGATGGTGTTGTCGGTCCGGTTCAAGTCGATCGCCGCGCGCGAGCCCTTGAAGTCGTAGCGCTGCGCGACTTCCTTG
>Ga0207691_10005647_pt1 | contig 12094 bp, 11 predicted proteins | sample KBSM13metaG_FD_184327 | JGI IMG/M metagenome (GOLD analysis project Ga0207691, IMG submission 184327) | Miscanthus rhizosphere microbial communities from Kellogg Biological Station, Michigan, USA - KBS M1-3 metaG (SPAdes) (version 2) | ecosystem: Host-associated > Plants > Roots > Rhizosphere >...
GGGCATGATAGTGATGATCCGATCTGCGGCGGACAAGGCCTTGATCCAGTCCTTGTGATGCGTATAGATTGCTTTCAGGTTCCTTAGCATGCGCGCCAGTATTTCTTTGTTGCCAGCGGCGGCCAGCATGTTTGCGATCACCGGATCGGGCGGCTCGGTGCCGCTGCCGAGCGCTTTGACGCGTTTACGCAGTTCATCGAGACCCAGCGACATGCCGCGCGCGTACGGATCGAGAATCACAGCGCCTTCGCGCAGCGGGCACTTCACCAGAAAGTGGCCGGGAAACGATATGCCCTGCAGCGGCAATCCGATACGCCGCCCGATCTCGATATAAACAATCGCGAGCGTGATCGGAATACCACGTTTGCGATCGAGCACCTCGTTCAGGAAGCTGTTGCGCGCATCGTAGTAATCGGCGGAATTACCGGTGAAGCCGTTCTCTTCGAAAACAAAGCGGTTGAGCGCCACGATGGTGTCAGCCGGACTGATATCGGCACGCAGCCGGCGCTTGAGCGTCGCTCCCATTTCGTCAAGCCGTACAAGGTAGGCGCCGATGTCTAGACTCGGATACTCCTCGCTCGCAATGACGAGTGCGCCCTCGGCGAGATTGATCGTGTCGTCGGCTGAGGCTGCGATTTTCGCAAAGCGGCCGCCCTGCAGGCTCATGTTGCCACCGCCATCGGCAGATTCATGAGCAGATTTTGCGGCTTCATGCGCAGACACCCGTCGGGGTCGACCGCCATGCCCAGAAAAACCGGCTTACCCGCCATATCCGCGCGCAGGTCCGATACATTGCGAAAGTCCATCCGGAAAAGGCCAATAATGGTGCGCATGCGTTCTTCATTCACTTCGCCGCCATTATAAATCTCGTTGAGCATTGCAGTTGCCGCTGCGTCGAGACCGACGTGCCAAACCCAGTCTTCGTCCGGAATCTCCTTCACCGCATTGACTGTTACCGGCGTGGAATGAAAGTGATCGACCCACGCCTCAATGACACGACACAGTGCGGCGCACCCTGCATGAGCGGTGTTAATCTGCAGTACGGTATCAAAGCGCTCGTCGCGATTCCAGTAGTCAGCGCTCGACTTGGCATCCAATATGTCGAGCTCGATCGTGCGCAATGGCAACTGCGCCTCGCGCACGAGTCTTCCAAGATCGCTCAGACTGCCGCTGCTCGCGTGCCGCGCAACGGTTTCGTCATCTGCGAGCCTCACGGCGCCGTTCTCGATGCTGACGCGCTGAGGACGGAAGAATAATTCGGCCGCGCGTGCCTTCAAGCCGTCCTGCTCGCCCTCGAGAATGCTGCGCAGAATCGCCTGCACGGTGTGATCGATGAAGAGTGGTGGAACGGCGACGTCACGCTTGAACAGATCGGCGTAAAACGCCTCGAGCGTCGGCGCAGCTAATAGCTGATTGCGGAAGCGCAGCATCACCTGATAGTTCTCGCGTGCATCTTCGTCGCAAACGTCCGCAAGTTCGTCGTCCTTGACCGTGCGGCGCGGGCTTTCGATCAAGCTTGTGTGCAATTTTCGCTCGGCAGCACACGATGCGTCGATAGGGGCCAGCTCCGGACGTAAGTAATAGGCGCGCAGATAGTCATCGGTGACAACCAGGCGGCCCGCGGCGTCACGGTCGAGCAAGTCGTAACCGCAGGAGCGCCAGAAATCAGCCATCGAGCAATCGTGGCCTGATCATTTTTCAGGCGCGTTGGCGGCCGTCACGCGGCTCTCGAGCGCCTCCCAGCGCGCGAGTCCGTCCGCGAGTTCCGTTTCAATCGCCGCAAGTTTCGCTTTCAAAACGCTGACCTGCTGCGGCTCGTTTCGATAGAGCAACGGGTCCGTCAGGCGCTCGGAAACAGCGGCCTGCTCGTGCTCGAGGGCCGCAAGCCGGTCGGGTAGCGCATCCAGTTCCCGCGCCTCCTTGTAGCTTAATTCGCGCCCTCGGGCGCGAGGTGCGGGCTCGGCCGCCGATTTACGCTCGCTTGCACGAGGCTCGGCTTTGCGCGATGCGTCCGCGGCGAATTGTTTGGCCCGCCGCCAGTCTTCGTAGCCGCCCGCGTACTCAATTAACTTGCCGTCGCCCTCGAAAGCGATGACTTGCGTTACAAGATTGTCGAGAAAGGTCCGGTCGTGGCTGACGAGAAACAAAGTGCCCGAGTATTCCTGCAATAGCGCTTCAAGCAGCTCCAGAGTCTCGATGTCCAGATCATTGGTCGGTTCGTCGAGCACGAGCACGTTCGCAGGCTGTGCGAAAAGCCGCGCGAGCAGGAGACGATTGCGTTCGCCGCCGGAGAGGCTGGCGACTTTCGCCCGCGCCCGCTCGGGCGGAAACAGGAAATCGCCGAGGTATGAAATGACATGCTTGCGCGTGCCGCCGATCTCCACAAAGTCAGAGCCCGGACTGATCACCTCAGCCAACGTTGATTCGTCATCGAGCTGAGCGCGAAACTGGTCAAAGTAAGCGATCGACAGCTTTGTGCCGCGACGCACGCGACCCGCATCAGGCTCGATCTCCCCCAGCAGCAACTTCAGCAAAGTTGTCTTGCCGCAGCCATTCGGTCCCAGCAGCCCAACTTTGTCGCCGAGCTGGATCACGCATGAGAAATCAGTGATAACGCGCCGGGCGCCGAAGTTTTTGCTTACATGTTCGAGCTCAGCGTCAAGCTTGCCGGAGCGCTCCCCGGCGGACACTTCCAGGGTGACGCGGCCGAGTCGATCACGACGCGCGGCTCGCTCACGTCTTAGCTGTTCAAGCCGCAGCACGCGGCCTTCGTTTCGGGTGCGTCTCGCCTCGATGCCCTTGCGTATCCACACTTCTTCCTGCGCAAGCAATTTGTCGAATCTTGCATTCTGCTGGGCTTCCGCGCTGAGCAGCTCTTCCTTACGGCGCTGGTACTGCGCGTAGTTACCCGGGAAACTCGCAAGTCTTCCGCGATCGAGTTCGACGACGCGTGTGGTTACGTTATCGAGGAAGCGCCGGTCGTGAGTGACGAACAGGACGCTGCCGGTGAAGTTGATGAGAAGCTCTTCCAGCCATTCTATGCCGGACACGTCCAGGTGATTCGTCGGTTCGTCGAGCAGTAGCAAGTCGGGGTCAGTCACCAGTGCACGCCCGAGCGCAACGCGCTTCTTTAATCCGCCCGACAACGTGCCGACGCGCGCATCTGCATCGAGCCCGAGCCGGTCTATCGTCGTCTCGATGCGCGAGTTCGCGCTCCAGCCGTCGTTGTGTTCAAAAGCAGTCTGCAGCTCGTGCATGCGTTCGAGCAGCACCACATGATCGGCCGTCTCATCAGCGAGCTGATGCGTAAGCTCGTGATATTCGTGTAGCAGCGCGGTCTGCTCGCCGAAGCCCGCCGCGACCGCATCAAATACCGTCGCGTCGCTATTGAATGCGGGCTCCTGATCGACTGTCGCGACTTTGAGCGCCGGCTCGCGCCACAGCTTGCCATCGTCGAGCGGCAATTCCTGTGCGATAACTTTCAACAGGCTCGATTTTCCGGTGCCGTTGCGCCCGATCAGACCGATACGCTCGCCACGCTCGATGACGAGATCCGCATGATCGAGCAATGCGACATGACCGAATGCAAGGCAGGCACCGTCGAGAGTAATTAAAGGCATGTTAGATGGTTGATTCAGTGACAGCAACGCTTAAGCGGAGCCCGGCGTGTGGCCGCTCCACTGACCGCGGCTAAGGCGAAACAGGCCTCATGCCGGTACCGACACTTCGATCAGATTGTGGTCGGGATCGCGCACGTAGACCGAGCGGATCGGAAAACGCGCACCCGTGCGCACCACGGGTCCGGCCTCGATCGGAATATTGTGCCGGCGAAAGCGCTCCATTAACTCTTCGAGCGCACAGTCGGCGAGGAAACAAAGGTCGAGCGAGCCCGGCGTAGGCGTTTGCGCTTTGATGCTGGCGTCGAAGCCCTGCGGATGGACATTAAATTTCTGCTCGCCGAAGCGCAGTGCAATGCGACCGTTGCCATAGTTTTCGAGTTCCATGCCCAAGGCATGCGTATAAAACGCTATGCACTTGTCGACTTCGCGCGTCGTGAGGACGATGTGGTCGATACTTTTGATCATGACGCGGCGTAATGCTTCAGATCCGTCGCAACGTCCTGCGTATTGCGCGCGGGATTAACGCCCAGATATACCTTGGCCACCCTGCCCTGCGGGTCGATAAGGAACGTGTTGCGCTTCGCAAACTTCAGCAGACCAAAATCGCGCAGGGAGCCGTATCGCTTCGCAACTTCGCCTTTGCGATCGGCGAGGAGCGCGAACGGCAGATTGTATTTGCGCGAAAATGCGGCGTGGCTTTCGCCGTCATCGACACTTACGCCGCACACCGTCGCCCCGAGCGTTTCAAGCTCGCGCATAGCGTCCCGGTATCTGGCCGCCTGTTCAGTGCAGCCCGGTGTGTCGTCGCGCGGATAGAAATAAAGTACCAGCCACTTACCTAAAAATTCATTGCGCCTGCGCACTTTGCCGTGCTGATCCGCAAGCTCGAAGTCGGATGCGGCATCACCGACTTTGGGCAGATTGCGGTTGCCGAACGCAGTCATGCGCCATATCAACAGCGCGACGGCGACGAGAAATGCGATCAACAGCCACTTGAGCACGAAATATCTTCCGGAAATCGCAACGGGGAATTAGTTATCTTAAATGAAAACCCGCGCAACCGTCTGCACTTGCCCTGCCATCCGCGGGTGCGCCCGCCCAGCGCTGAACGCTAAGGGACATACACCCACAGATCTAATTGAACACTGCAACCGGGTACCGGCAGAAACGGGACTTCAACAGCGGAAAACGGCAGATGCCGCTCTGGCACATGCTGCTCCCAGATTTTGTACGCCGGATAGAATTGGCGAAGGTCAGTGTGGTACTGCTGAATTCGCACGACATTTGCAAGCGTGGTACCGGCTGCGCAACACAACTTCTGTGCGTTTTCCAGCATCGCATTCATCTGCGCCTGCACGCTCGAGCCAAAGTAAGGCTGTTGCGGGTCGATGTGTGCATCGCGCACCAGTCCATCGTCATCGATTGCAAGCATTCCGGAGATGAACAACAAATCGCCCGCTCGCACCGCTTGGCTATAGCCCCCGTAGGCTGGCGTCACACCCGCATCGATGATCCTCCTGGCGGTTTTGCCTGACTCGCGCAGTGCGATCGTGTTGATTTCGATGCGGGCATCTTCCAGAAAAAATCCGGGATTTGCGGTCGGAATGAGCGTAACGGCTGGCTTCTCATCGGGGAAAAACTGAGCCAGAACCTCGTTGAACGGCGCGAAATCGTGCTCGTCCCGCATATAAACCTGTAGCTTGACCGCATTGTGCAATGACGAGCCAGCCGCTTTCAGTGCGGGCGCTATCTTTTCTCGCAATATGAACTCAGCTTCCAGCTTGATTGGCGTGCCTTTCCATAGATGGCCTGCGGGCATTCGTGCCGCGGCAGCGAGGCCCTCACCAAACGTGAATGAATCCGCCATGCGGCCGGCAACGAATACGTAATCTTCCGCTGCGAGCGCCAGACTGTAACCCGAGGTCGCGTGCACGGCATGATCTCCCGGCCGGATGTGCTCGGGCTTGAAGTCGCCCTTCGGCACAATGGCGATCATATGTACTTCGATCTCCTGGCCCCCTAATAACAGGCGCTGCGTAAGCGTCGACGTGCTGGGCGGAATATGGTCTTTGAGCACTGCCCGCCGGGTATCGTGGTACGGTTCGACCGCATTGTGCGTCGTGTAATTCTGGTCCACGCGCACGACATTCCGCAGTTCGCTGCCGCCGGCTTGCAGCACTGCAGCGACATTCTTGAAAATCTGTTCCGCTTCGCGCTTCAGTTTTGACTTATCCCATTGCGGCAGAGCCGAGCGGCGCACGCCGTCCGACAGCCCTCTGCGATAGTCCGTTACGCCCTTGTGCCCCGTCGCAAAAATCCAACGGCCCGCACGAATGCCAGGCGCGTAGCGGATATTTCCTTGTGGAATCGTAACCGGCAGCAAGGCTTCTACCGCTGCCCTTGTTTCGTTCGGCATGTGCTCTTTCGTACTGCGGCGTGGCGAAAGCAGCCGATTATAAGCGTCTCTTCACAGCGTCAAGACACTCATTCATATTTGCGAGTGCACCGCGCATGTGCGATGTGCTGTATTAAGGAGCGACCGCTCATCGGCTCTTTTGCATCATGCATAATCAGCAGGAAGCGCTCGTTGTGGATGCGCGCCACGTCCACACGAACGCTTGGCCGTACCTCGACGCGAAATCGATACAGGGAGCTTGATGATGAAACGGATGTTGTGCGCGATGGCTGCATTGGCCGCATTTACGATAGCGAGCGCAGCGACAGCAGCGGACGCCGTGCGCGATTACCCGGTGCGTCCCGTTAGGATGATCAATCCATTTCCGCCCGGCGGCAGCAGCGATCCATCGTGCCGTTTGCTCGCCGATGCATTGACCAAAGCGCTGGGCCAGCAGTTCGTCGTCGACAATCGAGGCGGCGGAAATGGCAACATCGGTACCGCAATCGTCGCCAAGGCAACAGCCGACGGTTACGTGCTGCTGTTCGCATCCGGCACAACGTTTACCATCAATCCGTTCGTATACTCGTCCCTCGGGTTCGACCCCAAGCGGGATATCGAGCCGATCATCAAGTTCGGCAGCGTGCCGAACGTGCTCGTCGTCCATCCGTCGCTGCCTGCGAAGAGCCTTGCTGAATTTACCGATTATGTGAGATCGCGTCCGGACACATTGAACTATGCATCAGCAGGCAACGGCAGCAGCATGCATCTCGCCGCGGAGCTTTATCAGAAGATGACCGCTACGAAAATGCGCCATATACCGTACGTTTCGCCCGGACTCGCCACCCAGGACACCATCGCGAATCGTACGCAACTCATCTTCCATCTGCTGCCTGCGGTCTCACAGCAGGCCCTCGCAGGCAACGTGCGCGCGCTCGCCGTGCTGGCGCCGGTGCGCTCAAATGTGCTTCCGGATGTGCCGACTACAAAAGAAGCCGGCATGCCGGGCCTCGAGGCGGGCACTTGGTACACGCTGATGGCCCCTGCAGGTACGCCTAAGACGATCATCGCAAAACTCAACAAGGAGACAAACGTTATCGTGCAGGACGACGTTTTTCGCAAACGAGTCGCCGCGATGGGCGTAACTTTGATGGGGGGAACGCCGCAGGACGTTATGGATTACATCGCTTCTGAGTCGCGTAAGTGGGGCGAGGTCGTCCGCGCCGCAGGCGTGAAGGTCGATTGACTGAGGCGCGATTGTGGACGAGACCGCTCAACTGCCGTCCAAGGCGTGCATGTTCTCGAAGAAATAATCCTTCCAACTCGCCGGCTTCACCTTTAGTACGCCGATACGATGCATGAATTCTGCCAGCATGCCGACCCGGCGCGGCGCCGCGTTGAAAGTGTTCCATTGCTCGGACAGCATTTCATATACTTCGCCCTCGTTGAGTTTCGATTTCTCGAGCTTCAGATAAAGCGCCGCCGCTTCCTTGCGGTTTTGTTTGATCCAGTCCATGGACTCCTGCATGGCGGCGATGACTGCCTTATACGTCAGCGGATTTTCGTTTTTCCAGCTCTCTGAGCACCATAGCACCGTCAAGGTCTGCGGGCCGCCAACGACATCGTAAGATTTGTATACCGTATGCACGCGGCGATCGGCTAGTTCCTGGAACAGGAATGGCAGCGTCGCGGAGTGCGATTTCACTTCGTGCTGGCCCGATAGCAGTGCCGCCATCGCATCGGGATGAGCCATTGCGACCGTGCTCGAATTCAGCTTGTTCCTGTTGTCCCACCCGAACGCCTGTGCGCTGGCCATTTGAATGAGCAGCGCATGTTGCGAAGTGCCGATTCCAGCGACTGCAATTCTGTCCTTCTCGGAGTAATCGTTCAGACTTTTGATACGTTCATCGATGGTGACGAGATATATCGGCGATTCGTTAACGGCCATGATCCCCTTGAAATTCTGCCGTCCGCGCGTGCGCTCCGACAACAAGAATAGGTTGGGTGTGGAACCGGACGCAATGTCGAGATTGCCGGAAAGCAACGCATCGTTGGTTGACGCGCCGCTCGCCAACTGTGGAAACGTAATCTTTACTTCGCCGAGACCGGCGGCCCGTACATGCTTCTCGATGAGGCTCTTTTCCACTGCGACATTGATGGCGAGATAAGTCAAGCCAAATTGCTTGTTGATCCTGATCTCACGCGTCTCAGCGAACGCAGACGTCATAGCTGCCGTTGCCAATATGGCGCTGAACAATGAAAGGCGCAGGCGCATAGGAATTCCCTTGAAAGTCGGCGGCGATTGATTCAATCGGCTTTGGCGCCTGAGATCTGCACGAGCTTCGAGTACTTGGCGACATCCCTGGTAAGAATCGTGCCGAATTCTTCGGGCGTTGTTCCGACCGATTCGGCGCCGCCGTTGACCAGCGACTCCCGAATTTCGGGCGACCGCAATGCCTTGATGATTTCACGGTGCAAGACGCCGATCACAGCTGCCGGCGTTCCAGCGGTCGTGAAGTAGCCGTGCCATACATTCGTATCAAAACCTGGATAAAACGATGCCATCGTCGGCACGCCCGGCAGCATCGGGGATGCGTGCGGTGTCGTTACTGCGAGCGCGCGCAATCGACCTGCCTGGACATACGGTAAAGCAGTGAAGACCGTTGGCGTCGCGATCTCAACTTCGCCGGAGATAATTGCGGTCACCATTGGTCCGGCGCCTTTGTAAGGAACGTGCGTGTTGTTGATGCCCGCAACACTGTTGAGCAACACGCCAGTTAGATGGTTTGTGGATCCCGTCCCCGTGGATCCGTAGTTGAGACCGCCACGTTTTCGGGCGAGCGCAATGAGCTCTTCGACATTACGCGCCGGAACCGAAGGATGAATGACGATTGCGATCGGAAAGTCAGCAACTAACGAGATCGGCGCCAGATCTTTCAGGCTGTAGTTGAGCTTAGAATAGAGCGACGGTGCAACCGCAACCGAGTTCGTTGTGTATAGCAGCGTATAGCCGTCCGGCGGCGCATGTGCAACCATCTCAGTGCCGATGTTGCCGCCGCCACCCGCGCGATTGTCGACGACGACGGTCTGGGCAAGTGACTCGCTCATGCGCAACGCGAACATGCGTCCGAGCACATCGTTGCCGCCGCCTGGCGCGAACGGCACGATGAGCCGTATCAGCTTCGTCGGAAACGTCTGTGCCGCTGAATTCGCTGCTACTAGCATAGCGAGTGCAGTCGTCACCGACATGAATTGGTTCTTTGTCATTTGTTAGTCGGCCTTTGCGCCGGACATCTTCACAAGCTTCGCATATTTTGCGTAATCTTCAGCGACGATCGCCGCAAACTCAGCAGGCGTATTTCCGATTGCTTGCGCGCCGCCCTCTTCCAGTGCCTGTCGTATCTCAGCGCTGCGCAGCGCCTTGACTATCTCGCGGTTCAAGAGTGCGACGATCGCCGACGGCGTTCCAGCCGGTGCGAAATAGCCATGCCACAAACTCGTGTCGAAGCCGGGATAAAACTGCGCTACGGCCGGCACACCCGGCAGCGTCGAGAGCGGCTTAAGGCTCGTGACTGCAATTGCGCGCAATTTTCCCGCACGAATATACGGTGTCGCGGAAAAGACCGTCGTCACGCCCATTTCGACTTCGCCGGCTAGCAATGCTGTCATCGCTGGTCCGGCGCCCTTATAAGGGATGTGAACGTTTGCAATACCAGCAAGATTGTTAAGAAGCACACCGGTGAGGTGGTTCGTCGAGCCGGTTCCGGTCGATGCGTAATTCAGGCCGCCGCGCTTCCTGGCAAGCGCAATCAAGTCCGGCAGCGTGTTGACCGGCACCGAGGGATGCAGCGTGATAACGGCGGGAAAGCTGGATACGAGGGAGATTGGAGACAGATCTTTGAGGGTGTAATTTACGCCGGGATTCAGCGACGGATTGACGACGACCGAGTTCGTACAATACAGGATCGTGTATCCGTCCGCCGTCGCGCGCGCGACGGTCTCAGCGCCGACCACGCCTCCACCGCCACCGCGGTTGTCGACGACCACCGTCTGCCCGAGCGCTTCGGTCATCCGTTGGGCGTACATGCGTCCGAGAATGTCGTTCGCGCCGCCCGGCGCTGCCGCGACAATCATGCGTATGGTTTTCGTCGGGTAGGCTTGAGCGATCGCCGACGGCGCGGTGAACGAAATCAACAACACAACGTTTCGGGCGGTTAGCTTGCGTCTTGCAAACATTTCACTCAACGATCCTCTTACTCGCTCACAGGCGAACGAAGCATTACCTGAACGACGCACGCCGACTCGTTATCGCAAGCCGCAAGGTCGTGAGTATTTCCAATCGCATTTTATCTGTGCAACGGTTTCTACTCGTGCACCGATAGAATGCGCGCGAGGTGACAACACGCGATCTTATCGCCGACGCCTGCGTCTCCGCGACGTTCTCGAAGTAGAAGACGTGCCGAGACTGCAACGTGTTAGCTCCGATGGTAATATCGTTCCAATAGCGGTCGTTCTACCAAACTACTGCTTCTCGCTCGTGGAGCATGATCCATCATGACCTATACCATCATTGCCCGCTGCCCGCGAACCGGGCAATTCGGGCTCGCAACCGCCAGCTATTCCGTCGCAATAGGTCTTTACTGCGATGGCGCAATCCGGTCGAACACCGGAGTAACCGTCACGCAAGGTTTCCCGTATCCACGCAATAACCGGCTCGCGATCAACCTGCTGGCGCAAGGATTCACTGCCCAGCATGCGCTCAAGCAACTTGCGGGCAGCGACCCGGACTTCGATTATCGTCAGATTGGTATCGTCGATCGCAACGCGAATGCGGTTGCGCATTCGGGAACGAAGATCGGCGGATGGTGCGGTCACCGCATCGGTGAAGGTTATGTTGCGCTCGGCAGCACCCTCACAGGACAAAAGGTCGTCGACGCGATTGCTTCGCGTTTCGCAGCAGACGCCAAAGGGGATCTCGTCGATCGTTTGCTGAGCGCACTTGAGGCGGGACGTGACGCAGGCGGAATAAAAGGCGCAAACGGCCGCCTGCCTGAGCGCTCTGTCGCGCTCGTCATCTACAGCAAACACGATTTCAACGACATCGATATCCGCGTCGATCTGCATGATAAGGCCGTGGACGAGCTGCGACGCATTTATGAGGATTACAAACCGTCAATTGCTTATTACGATGAGCGCGCAAGAAATCCCCGCAATGCGATTCCCGCGATGGAGTTCGCAGACATGTTGAAGAACCAGCAAGCGAAGGAAACGACGTGACCTACTCGATCATCGCACGCTGCCCGCAGAGCGGCCGTTTCGGGGTCGGCTCGACTACCTTTTCGATTGCATGCGGCCGGCGCAACGAGAGCGTGCGCCCGAACGTCGGCATCAGCAAATCGCAGGCATTTTATCTGCGATACGTCGATCCGCTCGCCCTCAATCTGTTGTCGCAGGGCTTCACGCCTCGACAGATCATGAACACACTCGCCGCTGACGACCCGGATTACGACTACCGCCAGTTCGGCATCATCGATCGCGAGAACAATGTCGTTGCCCATACGGGCCCGGGCTGCGGTAAATGGGCAGGGCACAAAGTCGGTCCGTACTACGCGGCTTACGGGAACGGACTCGCGGGCCCGCAGACCGTCGAAGGCATCGTCAATGGTTTCCTCAGACATCCTGAGAAGCCGCTGGAGTATCGATTACTCGAGGCGCTCGAAGGCGGTCGCGATGCGGGCGGCCAGGCATCCAACGGCAAGCATCGTCCGGAGCGCTCCGCGTGGATTCGTGTCGTCGATCGTCTCGATAATCCGCAAATCGACGTGCGTGTCGACTTGCATGACAAGACTGTTGCTGAACTGCGACGCGTGCTTGAGGAATTCAAGCGCTGCGAGCAGTACTACCGTGAGCGCTCGCTCAAACCGCGTGATGCGGTATCAGAAGAAGAATTTGTCGCGGGACTCAACGCGAAGGCCGCGTAAACGAGCGCTATCACCCGAGCGCATGTGCGGCGCATCGTTCGCGTGGGGCCACTTGGCGCAAGAAGACGCAGAAACGTACAATAGCCGTCTCGGAATAA
>Ga0207691_10005648_pt1 | contig 12092 bp, 10 predicted proteins | sample KBSM13metaG_FD_184327 | JGI IMG/M metagenome (GOLD analysis project Ga0207691, IMG submission 184327) | Miscanthus rhizosphere microbial communities from Kellogg Biological Station, Michigan, USA - KBS M1-3 metaG (SPAdes) (version 2) | ecosystem: Host-associated > Plants > Roots > Rhizosphere >...
GCGAGGTCCACGACAACTATGCGGCGGCGCTCGGCGGCGTGGCCGGCCATGCCGGTCTGTTCGGCACGGCGCCGGCGGTCGGACACTTCGCGCGGCTCGTGCTTGCGGCCGCCCGCGGCGAGGAACGGCTGCCGCCGCCATTCACCCCGGCGCTGGTGCGCACGTTTACGACGAAGAGCTCTGTGCCGGCGAGCTCGCGCGCGCTCGGCTGGGATACCATGCTGCCCTCTTCGTCTTGCGGCGGCCGCATGTCGGCGGCGGCCTTCGGTCACGTGGGCTTTACCGGCACATCTCTCTGGATCGATCCCGGACGGGATCGGTACTTCGTGCTGCTGACCAACCGCGCGGCCGGTGGCGGCACGCTCGACGAGATGCGCGCGGTCCGGCGGGCGTTTCACGATGCCCTCGGTGATGTCTAACCGCGGAGCACGCCGGGAAATCATTCTCTCTGCGTGCCGCGCGATTTCTGCGGTTTCGCTGTTATGACACTGACGCTGCTCGACTGGCTGGTCATCGCCGCCTATTTCGCGCTCAACCTGGGGATCGGGCTGTACTACGCGCGGCGCGCCCGCGGCAGCACGGCGGAGTTCTTTCTCTCGGGCCGCGACGTTCCCTGGTGGCTCGCCGGCACGTCGATGGTGGCCACGACCTTTGCCGCCGACACGCCGCTACTCGTCACAGGGATCGTCGCGCGCTATGGCATTGCGGGCAACTGGCTGTGGTGGAACATGGCCGCGAGCGGCATGCTCACGGTGTTCGTCTACGCGCGCCTGTGGCGTCGAGCCGGCGTGATGACCGACGTCGAGTTCGCGGAGGTCCGCTACGCTGGCCGCCCGGCGGCGTTCCTCCGCGGTTTCCGGGCGCTCTACCTCGGCCTCCCCATCAACTGCATCGTCATCGGGTGGGTCAACCTGGCGATGATGAAGATCCTCCAGGTGACGCTCGGGCTCGACGCGACCCACGCGCTGTGGGCACTGCTGGCGCTGCTGGCGTTCACGGCGTTCTACACCACTATCGCGGGACTCTGGGGTGTGCTGCTCACCGATCTCGTGCAGTTCGTGTTGAAGATGGGAATGGTTGTCGCGCTGGCGTATTACGCGGTGCGCGCCGTCGGCGGACTCTCGGCGCTCGAGGAAAAGGTGCGCGCGCTCGACGCCGCGGCCGGCAGCGGCTCGCGTCTCGCGTTCTTTCCGGCGGCCGGGTCGGCGTGGATGCCGGCGATTACCCTGTTCGTCTATCTCGGCGTGATCTGGTGGGCGAGCTGGTATCCGGGCGCCGAGCCGGGTGGCGGCGGCTACGTCGCCCAGCGGATCTTCGCGGCGCGCGACGAGCGCCAGGGGATGTTCGCGACCCTGTGGTTCCAGATCGCGCACTACGCGGTGCGGCCGTGGCCGTGGATTCTGACGGCGCTCGCCTCGATCGTGCTCTACCCCACTCTTGTCGACAAGGAATCGGGCTACGTCCGCACGCTCATGGACCCGCAGGTCTTTCCGCCCTCGCTGCGCGGGATCATGCTGGCGGCATTCGCTGCCGCCTACATGTCGACGATCGGGACGCAGCTCAATTGGGGCGCGTCGTACGTCGTCAACGACGTGTACCGGCGATTCATACGGCCGGCCTCGAACGAACGCGAGTACGTCGTCGTCTCGCAGGCGGTGACGGTGTTGCTGATGGTGATCTCGATCTACGTCACGCTGCATCTGGCGTCGATCGAACAAGCGTGGAAGCTGCTGATCGTCACCGGCGCCGGCACCGGCACGGTGCTGCTCCTACGCTGGTTCTGGTGGCGGATCAACGCGTGGTCAGAGGTGTCCGCGATGGCGATCGCGGCGGCGGTCTCACTGTACCTGCAGCTCGGGTTGAAGTGGGACAGCGATCAGCCGCGCGATTTTGCGTACATCATGCTCGTCACGGTGTCGCTGACGACGATCGGATGGTTAGCGGTCACCTGGATGACGGCACCTGAACCCGAGGCCACGCTGCACGCCTTCTATCGCCGCGTGCGGCCACATGGACCAGGATGGCGAGCAGTTGCGGCCGCGGTCGGCATTCCGCCGGCATCGCCGTCACTTGGACGCGAGGTACTGAATGCGTGCCTGGGCTGCGTGCTCGTCTACGCGGCGCTGTTCGGCGTTGGGTATCTGCTGCTGCGCAGCGCCGCGGTCGGCATCGGCCTGCTCGTCATTTCTGCACTCTCCGCCGCAGCGATCGCGCGGAACCTCCGATAAAGAACAAGGACACAAAGGACACAGAGGGGAACGAGCGTGTCGGCCAGAGCCAGCGTCCGGACGTCCAAACTCAGAAGCGGCCGCGAGGTGTGCTCGGGGGTACCGGCTGGATAGGCGTCGCTCCTCGAGGGAATCCGCCTGGCTGGGGGCCAAAGCCGCCGGGCCCTGGGCCGTTTTGCCGCCCGGGGCCGGTTGGTCCGCCACGATTCGGTGGACCGCTTCGCCCTCCGACACCCGCGCCGGCAGGCGTGGTGCCGCGGCCGGCGGGCCCCGCTCCGCCAGGGGCAACACCCGAGCCGGGCGCCTGTTGCTGCTGGACGTACACGAACGCCCACTCGTTGTAGTGAGAACGGCCGTTGTAGATGCGAATAGATTGGTCCTTGCTCTTGCTGGCGACGCCGCTGATGCCTCCGATGGTGCCGGCGCTCGGCGTCCCGAACGACGTCGCGGACCCACGGCCACCCACGCCTTGCGCTGGGCTCGACGGGTTGCCGCCAGGCGTCGACGGAAGCGATCCCCGCCCGTCTTGGGCTGGTGGTCCACCGCGTCCACCTTGCTGGCTGTCGCGGCCCGACGGCCCGGCACCAGCGGCAGCGCCCACGGGCAACGGGACGAAATCGTCGTTCGTGATCGGGTCCTTGTACTTCTTGCGCAGGTATCGTTCGCGCACCAGCAGGTCGATGTTCGGCGGGTACGCGTTGGCGGTCTTGCGCTGGAAGAGCGCGATCGCGTGGACGTACTGCATCCCGCGGAAGACCAGCTCTTCCTCTTTTTCGCGCTGCGCGGTGTGTTTCCAGACCGGCATGGCGACCGTGAGCATGATGGCCATGATGCTCATGGCGACCAGCAGCACCGCCATCGCGTATCCGTGCTGGCTTCGCGCTTGACCCGCTAACTTCATGGGAACTAAGATGCTTACGGCCTTCATGGTATCACGTCCCTTGCGGCATTGGCTCGCGACCGCTGCCCTCGCCGGTCTCTCCATGACTATCGGCGCCTGCCAGAAAGTGCCATTGCTGGCCCCGAGCGGGTCCACGATCACGCTGACCGCCGGGAGCACGGCGCTGTCCGTGAACGGGACGACCGATATCATTGCCCAAGTCCTCGAAGCCTCCGGTACATCGCCCCAGGATGGCACGGTGGTGATCTTTACGACGACGTTGGGGTCGATTGAGCCGACTGAAGCGCGCACCAACGGCGGGCGCGTTACCGTCAAGTTCCGGGCAGGCACGGCGAACGGCACGGCAATCATTACCGCCAGTTCCGGTGCCGCCAGCGCAAGCGGCGCGAACGCGGCCAGAGTCGCGGTCGGAACCGCAGCCGTCGGGAGCGTGCGCGTCTCCGCAAACCCGACACTGCTGCCGGCGACGGGCGGCCTCTCGACGATTGCTGGCACGGTTATCGACATCAACGGCAATCCGCTCAGCTCTGCTCCGGTCACGTTCTCGACTACCGTTGGATCGCTGGAGCAGGTCGCCGTTTCGACCGACGCAAACGGCGTCGCGACCGCTGTTCTCAGAACATCGGCAGCGGCGACCGTCACGGTGGCGGTCGGCGCGCAGGCGGGTTCGAGCACCGGCGGGACGACACCGCCCGCCGCGGGCGCGCCGGCGGCTCCGGCGACTCCGGCGACGACCGGAACCGCCAGTGGAAGCGTGACCGTCAACATCGCTTCCGCCCCGACGCTCACCATCACACCGCCCGCCACGGCACCCAGCGCCGGGCTGCCTGCCTCCTACACGTTCGTGGTTGCCCTTCCTGCCGCGAACGGCAGCGCGATCCGAAACGTGACAGTGAACTGGGGAGACGGCCAGACCCAGGACCTGGGGATTTTGACCGGCACAGCAAACGTCTCTCACGTCTATCGATCCTCAGGGACCTTCGACATCGTCGGCACCGTGACCGACAGCTTCGGGAACGTCGTCAGGAATTCGATCTCGGTGTCCGTCAACCCGAAGCCGCAGCCGGTCGTGTCCATCACGGCTACGACGCCGAATCCAATAGCTGGCGTCGACATGACCTTCACGGCGTCAATCGCACCGGTCGCGGGCAACGGAACCGTGATTCAGAGCGCCTCGGTTAATTTCGACGATGGCACGACGACGGCACTTGGGGCGGTTACTGGAACGAGCATCGCATTGCATCACGTCTACGCAGAGAGCCGTACTTACACGGTCACCCTGACCGCGACGGATAGCAACGGTGGCGTCGGCACTGCGGTCACGACAGTCTTCGTGCAAGCGGCGGCGCCGCTAGGTGTTTCGATCAGCTTTACGAGAACAGTCGTAGATGCGTCGAACACTCTCGCCACGTTCACCGCTACCGTAACCGGGCTTGGGAATGCCGTTGTCACTAAATACCTGTGGGACTTCGGAGACGGCTCGCCCACACAGGAGACGACGACGAATCAGGCGACGCACAACTACACGAAACCGTCGCCGCCCCGCGTCGTCACGGTCACTGTGTTTACGTCGAGTGGCGGTTCGGCCACCGGTACAACGACGATCACGCCTTAACGGCGTGACGCCTCGAATTCGAAAGGGCCGGATTCAACATCCGGCCCTTTTTTTTCCAACTCGTGCTGTCAGATTGCGGACATGCCGAACACGCGCCTCGGGCGCTTCCGCATTCGCTGAGGATTCAGCGGACCGCCGTGGCCTTGGCCGAGGCTGGTCGACGAGCCTCGCCGCGGCTCGCGGTTCGATCAGCGCGGGCGCCTCCGCGCTGGCGCCCGAAACAACTCCGTCGCAGTCAGCGGTTGTCGATGTGGGTTGATGTCAGGAGCGCCGCGCTCACCACTCGGCGTACTTGCTGCCGTCGATCGCCGTGCCGTCCGAGCCGCTGTGGATGTTGTACACGCCTGGCTCGCCCGTCGGGTTGCTCGGGTCGGAGGGTGCGGGCTCGGTCGTCCAGCTGTCTTTGCTCTTTGTAAAGGGATCCTCTGGCACCTGCCGCATGTAGCCGTCGGTGACCAGCGCGTCCAGCGTCGACGGATATTCGTTCTTGTCCGCGTAGTACTGATCGATCGCGTCGCGCATGCGGAACAGATCCTCTTTGAGGACCGCTTCGCGCGCATGGATCACGCTGTTCCGATACTGCGTCATCCCCATCGTCGCCAGAATCACGATCAGCGCCAGCACGACCAGGAGCTCGATCATGGTGAAGCCGCGACTCGAAGCTCGCATCTGATACTTGGGTAAATTGGTCAGTGGGTCTTTGGCACGCCCAGCGCGGCTGCGGTCGGCGGCGCGCCTGGTATCCACCGATTTTCCAATTCCCGACTTCGCCAATTCGTGCCTACCAGTCTCGATACTTCGTTCCGTCCAGCGCTGTGGCGTCGAACGTCGTGTAGACATCGAACACGTTCTGGCCGCCCCAATGCGTGGAATCTGGCTTGTCCTGATACGAACGCAGGCCCCACTCGGTGTTGTGGGTCATCGGATCGACCGGAATGTGACGAAGAAACTTCAGTTTACGGCCAGTCGGATCGTTCGCGGCGGTGACGCCATCCACCAGCGTCTGAAGATCCGGCGGGTAGTTCTCGTTGCCGGGCTTGAGCTCGAGCGCGCTGATGTTCCCGAGGTCGGCCTGGTCCTTGTACTTGTCGATCGCGGTGCGCATTTCCCGCAGCGCGCGTCGCAACTCGCTCTCGCGGTGGCGCCTCGCGGCGACCTTCGCCAGCGGCATAATCGCCGAGGCGAGGATCAGGATGATCGTCGAGACGACGAGCAGTTCGACGAACGTGTAGCCGCGTGCCCTGCCCAAGTTCATTGCAGCGTAATCGTGACCGGAGCGAACCGCAGGCCCATGGCCACGCCGCCCGGGCCGGTCGCCGTGCCGCTCAACGTCAACGTGGTGGTTCCCGCTTCTACGGCATCGAACAGGATCGCGGCCAGCAGGCCGGTGCCAGTCGCCCCGGTCGCGTCGCCGGCGCGGGTGATCGTGATGTCAATGCGATTGCCGTTCACCTGGTTGCTGAAGCTGGTCGACCCGCCACCCGAGCGCATGAAGCCCCCCTCCTGCACCGTGCGGATGCGGAGCTTCTGCGGATCGTAAATCAGCGTCAGCGTGATCGTCGACAGCCGCGTCGCGTTGGTGATCGAGATCGGCAGCGTGTACGGTCCGCCGCCGACCCGGAGCGTGGGCGCCGGCGGAGTCATCGTCACCTGCGCGGCTCCCACGCCGGGAGAGGCAGTCGGGACCGCGGCCGGCTCCGCGGCAGGCGGCGGCGCGGGTACGGCCGGTGGCGTTCCTGCCGGCGCGGCAGGTGGCGGCTGGTTCGCGACTGGCTCCGGCGGAACCGTCACCGGCGGCGTCGGCGCAGGGGCCGGCGGCGGCTGCACCAGGACCGTGCCCGGAACCGGCGAGCTGCCAGGCGGCGCGGTGACCGTCGGCGCGCCAGGTACGCGCTGCGGCACCGGCGCGGGCGCTGGAACAGGGGCGACCACTGGCGGCGGCGCTTCGGGCTGCGCGGCGATCAGCGGCGGCGGCCCGCCAACGCCGAGATTCTGCTGCGAGCCGATGTAAATCGGCTTCAAGTCGTTTTCATTGATCTCGTGCGTCCTCACGATGTGCGGCGTGAGCAGCATCACGATGTCGGTCTGATCGAACTGGCCGGTATTGCTCGAGAACAGCTGCTTCAGAATCGGCGTGTGAATCGCACCGGGAAAGCCGGAGACGCCGACCTGCTCGGCGTCCTGCAGCAGGCCCGCCAGCAGGTTTGATTCGCCGTCGCGCAGACGCAGGCGCGTGGTGACCTCGCGATTGCCGAACGACGGAATCAGTTGCCCGGCAACCAGCACGTCCGCCTTGCGAGTGCTGCTGATCACAGTCAGGTCGAGGCGGATGTCGCCTTCGAGCGTCACCGTCGGCGTCACGTCGACCTGCACGCCGACGTCCTGATAGTTGTACGAGCTCAGCGGGTTCACGCCCGCGCCACCCGTCGCGATCGGCGTGTAGCTCGTCGAGATCACCGGAACTTTGTCGCCCACCTTCATCGTCAGCTTCGTGCCCTCGGCGCCGCGCAGCTGCGGCTTCGCGATGACCTTGGTCTTGGTGTCGGATTCCAGAAACCGCACGATCGCCGTCGGCACCGCCAGATAGAAATCAGCGGTGTTGACTCCCCGCGAAATCGTATTCAGGTTGAACGGCGGCGGCGACCTGACACCAGACGGCGGTGTGCTGGTGCCGGTCGTGCCCGGCGCTGCCGGCGCACCCGGGGCTGACGTGGTCGTCCCGCTGGGCGACACCTCGGGCGAGAAGATCGCGCCGATCGCGTACTCCGACAGATTCAGGCCGTAGTTCTTGGTCCGGGAGCGATCGACCTCGAGAATCTCGACATCGATCACGATCTCGGCCCTTGGCTTGTCGTTCTGCTCGATGACCTTCTCGAGAATACCGACCACCGAGCTGGTGGCCCGCACGGTAATCGTATTGGCGGTCTTATTGGCCACAATCGCCGGCTGCACCGAAATCCCCGGCAGCCGGATGATCGTGCTCAGCGTCTGCGTAATCTCGGTCGCGTCGGCGTGCGAGAGATAGAACGTCCGCACCACCTGCTCGTCGTACTGCGCGTGTTTCGTCGTCGTGTCCTGAAACACGAAGATCGACCGATCGCTGATGACCTTGTACGACAGCTGGTTCATCGTCATGATCTGGTTCAGCGCCTGTTCGAGCGTGAGGCCGTCGAGATTGACCGTCGTCAGCCGATCGGTGACTTCGCGATCGTAGGTGATGTTGATGCCGGTGTAGTTCGACAGGAACGTCAGGATGTCTTTGAGCGGCGTGTTGTTGAAATGAATGTTCAGCGGATCGCGCGACGCCGGGTTCAGCATCGGCTCGGCGGAGGCGGCGCGGGCGCGCTCCCGCATCGCGACAATCGGCGGCTTCGGACGCGACGCTTCGATGCGGTCCCGAATCGTCCGATCGAGTTCCGCGACCTTGGCGGTGGCGACCCGATTGCTGGGATCGTATTCGCTCGCGAGCTTGTACTCCCCCAGCGCCGCTTCGAGTTGATCCTTCGCTTCGAACTCCCTCGCCTTCTCGAGGTGCGCGCGCGAGGCCGCGATCAGCGCGCGCGACATCGCAATCTTGTAGTTCGCGTTCTCGGGGGCCTCCTGCACGGCTTTCCGGTAGGCGGCGACCGCTTCGTCCAGGTTCCCGGCGCGCATTTGCGCTTCGCCCTGGCGGAAGGCCTGTGCCGCCGCGCAGCCACCGGCGGTCAGCGCGAGCGCCAGCAGCATCCCGAGCGCGTTCAAGCGTTTCGTCATCTGTTTAGCCACCCGTAAACCGAATCGTCTGACGGCCCCGCCCGTCGACGTACGCCAGTTCGATCGATTCGGCGCCAATTCTGATGATGCGGTATCGACCGTCGATCGTAGCCCCTTCCGGTCCGTACGCCACATGTCCGGTCGCATCGCTCAGAATCGCGATCTTCTGCCCGTTCCGCTCCAGCGTCCCGATGAACTTCAACGGAATCGGCGGCACTGGCGGTGGCGGCGGCGGACCGGTTATCACCGGAGCCACTGGCGGCGGCAGCTGCTGCGGTGGCGGCGGCGGCGGCGGAGCCTTCGGCTTGAACCGGAAGAGATTGCGATCGCCGCCACCCGGCTTCGGCCGGGTGCCGTCCAGCGCTTCGAGGCGTACGTCGGGTGCCGTCGGACGCTGGGGCGTGGCCTGCCCACTCCGACCGGTCGCGCTCGCCGCCGCGCCTGCCTCGTTAGACGTCGGGACGGGCGCGGCAGACGTAGCCGTCCAGGCGCGATAGCCGACGACGGCGAGGGCGGCCAGCAGCAGGCCCAGCAGCCACAGCCGGCGCCGCTCAGTTGCCATTGGATCCCAATCGGAAATACGTCGACAGTTCGAGCGTGAGTGTCAGCGGCTTGCCCGGATCGTTCTGCGACAGCGTCACGTCGTCGATGATGACGAACTCCGATGCGCTCTCCACGTCGTAGATGAACTGTCGGATGCTCTCCCACTCGCCCGACAGCACCATCCGGATCTGCAGGCGGCCGACGCGCGAGTTCTTGGGCAGCGACCGGTCGACGTCGGTGCGGCGCTCGGCGAATTTCACGTTGGCCCGGCGCGCGAGGTTGGGCAGCGCCGTATAGGTTTGACGGCGCGCGTGCGACTCGCCGGACGGCAGCACTTTGTCGTAGAACGTCGACAGCTCCTGATCGGCGCGCGTCTTCCCGGTGACGAGCGCTTTGGCCGAGGCGAAGTCGCGCTCCGCGGCTCGCAGCGACGCCACGGCCACGTTGGCGCGCGCCGCGGCGCCCCGTGACTTCACGCCGCGCGGATAGACCACCAGCGCATAGGCCGCGACGTTCACAATCACTCCGGCGAGCAGCGCGACGATCGCCGCGCGCCGTTCGGCGAAGATCCGCTGCCAGAACGTCATGGCTTTGCCGCCCCTTTCGCCGCGGCCGTCGTTGGCGGCGCCGGCGGCGCTGGCGCGTAGGTGGTCTCGATCGCCGCCGCCAGCAGCCCGTCCTCGTTGATGCGTTCCTCCTTCGACTCAGTGTGGCTGAACGCGCCCGTGGCCTCGAGGTTCTCCATGAACTTGTCGACGTCCTCGATGGTTCGTCCGACGACGTTGATGGTGAGGATGCTGCCGGTCCGGCGGTCCACTTTCGGGCGCACGGCGATCAGCCGCACGTCGTCGGGCAGCGTCGCTTCGAAGCGGTTGAACAGCTCCGTCCAGGAGAACGTCCGGCGGTCGATCAGGTCGTTGGCCTGGCGTGCTTCCGTGGAGGCGAACTCGATCTGGCGGGGATCCACAGTCGCGCGCAGGCGCGCGGCCTGCTGCCGGAGGTCGGCGGCGCGCGCCTCGTCCCGCGACGCCTGCATCGCGAGCTCCGTATCGCTTCGCGAGTAGCCGATGACGCTCGAGATGTTGAACAGCGTGGCGGCCGCGACGACCACGGCCACCAGGAGCAGCCACAGGCCGACGGCGCGCTCGTTGTAGAACGGCCGCGTCGCCAGATTGGTGCGAATCACGCCGTCACCCCCTCGCGGTCGCGAAGCAGAAGGCCAACCAGAGGGGCGAGGCTATCGAGCAGCGCCGGTGCCACTGCGATGCGATCGGTGAGCGACGCCGCCGCCCGCGGATCGACGGTTTCGACCCGCGCCGACAGGCGATCCTCGAGGCTGCGGCGCACCTGCTCGACGTCGCCGAGCCGCACCGAACCGCTGGCCGCACCGGCCAGCACGACGCGGCTGAAGCCCGCGCCTCCTTGCAAGCGATCCTCGTAATACATCGCGGTCTGGTGAACGAGATCCGCCAGCGTGCCTTCGGTGTCGTTGGCGCGGTTGCGGAAGAAGATCACGTGCGGACCGCGCAGCAGCGCAATCGACGCCGAATCGGCCGCCACGTTCACGAGCAGCCAATCGTCCGCGGGCGGCGCGCTGCTCGCCAGCAGCAGGTTGACAACGTTGAAGGTCGTGAGATCGACCAGGCCCGCGTACGCGCCCGCTTCCGCACACAACGCTTCGTACTCATGGATCACGTTGCGCCGCGCCAGCGAGACGAGGAATTCCTGTCCGTCGGCGTGACGCAGCGCGGGCACGTAGCTGACCTGGGCTTCCTCGATCGGGAACGGCGCCGACTTTCTGACCTGCCAGCGCACCAGCTGATCGAGATCGGTCGAGCGAATCGGCACCTGCTCGAAGCGGACCAGCGACACCTTGGCGATGGCGTCCGGAACCACGAGGCCGATCCGTCTGGGACGGCCCACTCTCTCGAGCGCGCGGTTGAGCGCGGTCATCACCGCCGCCCGATCGTGGGTATTGGCGGCCGTCAGCGACGGGACCAGCGCGCCCTCCGGCAGGAGCTCGGTCGCATGCTGCGATACCACCGGCTGGCCGCCCCGCCGTTCGAGGCTCGCCGCCGTGACGCGTCCGGCCGCGATTTCCACGGCGACCGGCGGCGTCGTGCCTTCCCGCAGGGGTGTAAAGACCTTCATTCGACGAACGTCACCTTGTTCACCTCCCGCAAGGTGGTGACTCCGGCGAGCACCTGCTCCACCGCCGACTCGCGCAGGAAGCGCATCCCCTCCTCGCGCGCCGCCTTCTTGATCTCCGAGGTCGGCCGCTTCTCGAGAATCATCTCGCGGATGTGATCGCTGAGGTCGAGGAGCTCGCAGATCGCGGTGCGCCCCTTGTAGCCGGTGCCGCCGCACTCGATGCAGCCCAGGCCTTCGTAGAACACGTGCGTCTGTTCGAGCGCGGGATCGAGCGCCGACTCTTCGAGCAGCAGGCGCGAGACCTTCGCCGGCCGTTTGCAGTGATGGCAGATGTTGCGCACCAGCCGCTGCGCCAAAACGCAATTGAGCGCGGAGACGAACTGATACGCCTCGACCCCCATGTTGAGGAAGCGCCCGAGGACGTCGAGGACGTTGTTCGCGTGAACCGTCGTGAACACCAGGTGGCCGGTCAGCGCCGAGTTGATGGCGATTTGCGCCGTCTCGTTGTCGCGAATCTCCCCCACCATGATCTTGTCGGGATCGTGGCGCAGGATCGACCGCAGCCCGCGGGCGAAGGTCAGACCCTTCTTCTCGTTGATCGGAATCTGCGTGATCCCTTTCAGCTGGTACTCGACCGGGTCCTCGATCGTGATGATCTTGTCCTCGACCGTCTTGATCTCCGAAAGCGCCGCGTAGAGGGTGGTGGTCTTGCCGCTGCCGGTCGGTCCGGTTACGAGCACCATGCCGTACGGTTCGGCGATGTACTTGCGGAAGCGTTTCAGTTCGGCCTCGGGGAATCCGAGGATGTCGAGGCGCAGCTCGGTGAACTGCTCGCTGATCGATTCCTTGTCGAGGATGCGGATGACCGCATCCTCGCCGTGGACGCTCGGCATGATCGACA